>Ga0209597_1000795_pt1 | contig 20505 bp, 21 predicted proteins | sample M_140625_MF_Meta_FD_187316 | JGI IMG/M metagenome (GOLD analysis project Ga0209597, IMG submission 187316) | Freshwater microbial communities from Lake Montjoie, Canada to study carbon cycling - M_140625_MF_MetaG (SPAdes) (version 2) | ecosystem: Environmental > Aquatic > Freshwater > Lake... | reverse complement strand
CTCGGCGAATTCACTGCTGTGATGGGCCGGCGAGCGTCGCACCGGACGCATCTCCACCAACCTCACCTGGAGGCCCGCCTCCGCGATTTGCCAAGCCGCCTCCGTGCCGGCCAGCCCAGCACCAATCACCCAGATCGGAGCTTGAGAGCCATCGGGCCTCAACCGATCAGAGCCTGGGATGGCGGGTTCGATGGACACGCTCGGCAACCGGCCTGACAGGGGCTCAGGTTAGGGAGTGGTCCACCGCGGTGGAATCAGGCGCGGGCCCGCTTGATCATCAGCTGCAACTGACCCACGGCGGCGCGGCCGATGTTGAAGCCAGCCCAGCCCACGGCCAGGAGGATCGGAGCAGCGACCAGCACTAGCCGAAGGTCCATGGCGAGGGAAATCAAGGTGCGGCGATCTTAAGGACCCAAGGGGCTGCGCCGCACCGTTGCTGGGCGGGTTGATCGATTTCGCAGCAATCGCCGTCGCCTCACCCTCCTCCCGTTCAGCCCCATTCAGCCCCGTTCGGCGTGGACCAGGGCCAGGGCGCGGTAGCGGCGGGCATGGGCCCGTTGGTCGGCGATCGCCTCCGCCGTCAGCTGGCGCTTCACCGTTGCCGGTGCCCCCATCACTAGGGCCCCGGCCGGCACATCCCTGGTGACCACGGCCCCGGCCGCCACCAGGGCCCCCGCCCCCACCGTCACCCCATTGAGAACGATGGCGCCGATGCCGATCAGGCAGCCGTCCTCCAAGGTGGCGCCGTGGACCACGGCCCGATGGCCCACCGTGACCTCCTCGCCGATCCACACCGGCTGGTCCGGGTCGCCATGCAGCACGGCCCCATCCTGCACATTGCTGTTGGCGCCGATCACGATCGCGCTCAGGTCCCCGCGAGCCACCGCCATGGGCCAGAGGCTGGCCCCGGCCCCCATCTGCACGTCGCCGATCACCACCGCCGACGCCGCCACCCAGGACTCCTGGTGCAGCTGGGGCTCGGGCCAGGGGGAACTCGCCATGGAAGCGGGGAACGCTGGCGGCATTGTGACGAGTTCCCGGGTCGGAGGCTTGGAGGCTGACCCCTTCAGGTGATACGTTCCCTTGGTCCAAGCCAATGGCTGGGAACGGGTCGCTAGCTCAGCGGTAGAGCACTCGGCTTTTAACCGATTGGTCCTGAGTTCGAATCTCAGGCGACCCATTTTTATCTAACCTTGCGGCAATGGGCTCGTCCATGGCGGCCCTGAGGTTTTCAAGCTTCCAATTCCATGGCGTTATGTACAACGTGGAAGAGACGAAGGACGGGGAAACGCCAGTTGAGTCAGTTCTCGGGGAACACGGTCAAAACAAGGCCAGGGGAGCAGCGTCGCTCCGACTCTGAGGATCAAGGCTCCGCCGGAACACGTGGCCACTCTCAACCTGGCCGCTGGATCGAGCCAAGGGAAGGCAGCGGTTGCGCCGCCCTTCCTTGGTGCTGTAGGGGGTGTTAGGTGCCCCTACAGCCCACGCCTGGCTCAGGCGTCTCCATCCCCAAGGTCAGCCGCGGCGCCAGCTTCGCCCTCCTCCCCATCATTCTCATCCTCCTCCTCGTCCTCGTCGTCCTCGTCGATCTCGCCCAAGACTTCCTCAACAAGTTCCCTGGCGGCCTTGAGGCGAGCACTGTCAGCGGCCCAGACGGCGATGCTGATGGCATCAGGTTGCTCATCCTCCAGGAACTCCTCCAAGTTGAGAAGGTGGTGTTCCTCAACGAAGTTCAGAAGCACCAGGCTGAGTTGGAGAGCGTCTTCCGGGGTGATTTCGGCGGCCTCCATGGCGCTGAGCACCGTTTGGATGGCCGGGCTCTCGTCGACGTCGACGTGGTGGGATTCACTGGCGCTGGTCATGGACTGGGCGGAGAGGTCCCCCTCACCATGGGCGAGAGGGGGACCCGATCGCCGTCCTCAGCGATGCAGAGCCCCGTGTTTGTTGCATCACAGCCGCCCTGGGCCGCCACGCGGGTGAACCGGCTCCCTCTAGAAGCGATCGGTGTGGTGATGCACGACCCGCCACTCACCGGCCTCCTTGCGGAAGATCGTGGTGGCGCGAATGTCTAACGTGATCCCCTCCCCGGCCTTGGTCATGCCGTTGGTCCGCTCCATACAGGTCATGTAGCCCATCTCAGGGCTTTCCACGAATCGGCGCTCATCTGCCACCAAAGTGCCCTTAAATCCCATGGCCGATTCCCTATGAAATTGATCCATCACTGCCGCCCGTCCGATGGAGAGATTACCTGTAGGGCCGAGATGGCTGATGTCGTCCGTTTCCGACCAAATCCCATCATAGGCTGTGCGATCTCCCGCCAGCAGCTGGTTGCCAGCTGTGTAGAAGGCATCAGCAGCATCTTGTAGTGTGATGATCATGAAACCTCAAAAAGAGTGATGAAGTTTGTTCCGGGGCGACTCAATGTGGCCCTCTATGGCAAATTGTACGTGGGATGGTCCTGCTGTTCTGGAGACTAGAACGTCATTCCCCCCCCTACGAGAACCACGATGGACGGAGAATGGTGACCTTGCGCTATGCAGCAGATCGGCAACATCTGGCCAAGTTCCTTGACATCGCAACTCATTTCGGTCCACGGTGAGCGTTTCGAACCTGGAGGCTGTCAATCCTCTCCGTGATTACTACGGATGGCTTTTCGGGACGTCGCATTTGGTGCTGATATTTATTGTTGATTCCTTTTATTGTCTTCAGCGCGTCAGTTCTAGTCTTCTCGACCCCAATGGAGTTGTCGGCAGACCCGAGCCCCTTCTTGACGCCACCAGCGATAAGCGCCGGTGGGTGGATTTTCGTTGGTGCTCGTCCTGGTTGGTGGCCTTGTTGCCTCACCCACGGCTTACGCCAGCTGTTCCATCACCATCCATGGCTGGGCCTGGTGGTGGTGCTGGCTGGCGATGGCTGCAGTAACATCCTCTCGTCCAACTGGGCTCAGACTCCGCCAGCCTGCTGAGGAGATCCGGCCTTGAGGTGGCGGAGACGCTGGTCAAGGTCGTGGATCATTTCGAGGCCGAACATGGGTAATTCCTGAACGGCGAGCAGAAATTCCTCGCGATTCATCACCATCAGCTGGCTGTCGCTGAGGGCCGTGGCGGTGCCGAAGCGTTGATGGTCTGCGTCGATCAGGGCTCCCACGCCGAAGCTGCTGCCTGGGCCAAAGGATTCCCACTGGCTTCCATCGCCCCAGCTCACTTTCACCTCACCTTGCACCACTCCGTAAAGACAGTCCCCACGATCTCCATCCTTGAAAATCACATCGCCGCTGGCGAAGCTCAGAAGGTCGCGCCCTTTAGCCAGGGTGCGCATCGTTTGTAGCTCTAAAGATGGATTTGCCATGGCCTGCTGAAGAGGAGCCTAAAAGGGGTGGACCAAGCAGCAATGACCAGTTGCGTGCCAGTTACATCATTGGCTTTCAAGGTTAAGCCTTGGTTAGCACTTCGCGATGTGATGATAAATCTTAAGCATCCTTAGCTAACAGAGGTTGGGAGCCTGCTGGCCATGGTCGGCGGTTATACAAGCTTGACGGCAACCGGCGATCGACGGCTTGGCATGGGGGCCCCAGGCGATGGCGCCCCTGGAGGAGGTGGCTTGGCGTGTTGGGGTCTCGACACAGAGGCAGGTCGATGTGTCCAGCCCGACAAGCCATTCGTTGAGTTCTCGTTTTAAATGTGATGGTTGCTGGCCCTTTAAGGAACCATGGCTGACACCTACACCATCACACTTGAAGACGGTAAAACATTTACCTGTTCTTCCGACACCTACATTCTTGATGCAGCCGAGGAGCAGGGTTTCGACCTTCCTTACTCCTGTCGTGCCGGGGCCTGCAGCACTTGTGCCGGCAAAGTTTTGAGCGGCAGTGTGGATCAATCCGACCAAAGCTTCCTCGACGACGATCAAATTGCTGCTGGTTTCGCTTTACTTTGTGTGAGCTACCCTACAAGCGATTGCACCATCAAGCCGGGTGTGGAGGATGAACTTTGAGGGTCAGATGGCAGTTGACGTTGCCTTTGATCATTCCTTTCGCGCACGGCTTGGAATGAGCCGGCGACGGCACGCCATCCCTTGATTTCTCCTGTTCTGGTCTGTGGTCTTGGGGCCCTCGGACAGGCCTGTTTACAGCGTCTTCTGGCCTTTGAGCTCCCTCTCCACGGCCTCGACCTGCGTCAGCCCAACTGGCGAGATCCACTCCTTAACGCTCGACTGTCGGGAGTCCTCACGCTTGGTGACATGCGCCTAGCCCACGTTTTGCGCCAGGCGGGCGCGGAGCGTGCGAGTGCCGTGCTTTTGCTCAGTTCCGACAGCACGGTCAATTTTGAGGCCGCACTTCAGGTACGTCTCCTGAATCCCACTGCGGAGATCGTGGTGCGTTCCAGCAGTCGCCTCGCCGATTTGGGTGCTCTACTGGAGCAACGCCTCCCCGGGGTGGCGGTGGTGGATCCCATGCTCCTTTGTGCGGAGGCAATCACCACGGCCCTGCGACCCGCCTCGATGCAGGCCAGCGTGGAGGTGGATGGTGAGATTATTCAGCTCCATGAAGGCCCTATTCAGGACCCTCGCCACCAGAAGCAGGTGTGGCTTCCCGAGGCCCCGTCGGGTTCCTCGCCGGTATGGCTGACGGCCCGGTCTCCGCTCTCCAACCGGGAACTCTCGGCCCCAGGCCTAGCCCGTCGCCATCGCGCCCTGTCCTGGCTGCGGAGCAGGGTCCAACAGCTTCGCGTCTGGTTGCGTGCGCGGACGCCGCTCCAGCGGTGGGCCTTCATCGTGCTGATCCTGCTGGTGCTGGTTGGCGTACGGATCTTCTCTCGCAAGGGGGGCTGGAAGCAGGGGGTTTTTGTCACCCTCGCCCTGCTCAAAGGGGAGTACGTCGACCCGGTGAACCTCCTCCTCACCGACATCACCGGGATGGAGGAGGTGAGCGGTTGGCTGATTGGTGGCACGCTCCTCTATTCCCTGGTTGGCACACTGCTCACCTCGGCGCTGGTGGCCGTGATCCTGGAGCGCTTGCTGCGGGAACGCCTTGGCATGGAACGGATCCGACTGCCCCGGCGGGGCCCTGCCCCGGTGCTCTTGGTGGAGGGATCCGCGCTGGCCCAGCGCATCGCCCAGCGGCTCCGGCGTCACGATCAACTGGTGGTGACGGTCGAGTCGGGGGGCAGCAATGGCTCCCAGGATAAGGGAATCGTTCAATTTGCACACCTGGAGGAGGCGCTCCAGGCGCTTGAGGGTCGGCCCGTTTCCGCCGTCGGCCTCCTCTCCACCGATCTCCTGGCCAACCTGGAAGTCGCCATGGCGTTGCAACAACGCTGGCCTGACGCGGGCGTTGCGGTTCTGGCCCATTCCTTTGGGGCCGCGGATCCCCTAGGGGCGTTGTTGGGGGGACTGGCGGTGATTTCAGCCGTCGACCTGGTCGCCGATGCGGTGGTGGCGACCGCCTTTGGAGAGAGGGTGGAGGGGGTGTTGCAGCTGCAGGGCTCCCACCTGCTGGTCGTGCGTTTCCGCCTTCATAGGGGGGATCAACTCTGCGGTCTGAATGTTTGCCGGCTTGAGCATGGCTATGGCGTGACGGGCGTGTCCCTGCGCCGCCCCCGCCATCGCGAGCCCATCCTTTTGCCGCCGCCCGATCTGGTGCTGGCCGCCGGGGACCAGCTGGTGGTGCTGGCAACGGCGGCCAGCCTGCGCAGCATCGAACTCGGCAACGCACTGCCCCCCCGCTTTCGGCTTCGGATTCGACTTCCGGGGGCAGCCTCTCCCGAGCGTCGCTTCCAGGCGCAGCGAAGCTTGGCGCGTTGGATCGGCTGCCTCCCCGGGGAGGTGGTCCAGCTCCTCGATGGGGAGGCTCATCTCACACCCCCGTTGGATCGCGAAATCCGCGACCTGCTGGTGGAAGACTTACGTCGTCAGGGTGTGGAATGCAGCCCGGAGTAAGAGGAGAGGCGGCCTTTGCTGGGCCCCTGGAGGATTTCCCCTTCGAGGCACCGGGTGCGACGGTCAACGGACTGGCCGGGGGATTTCCTCCACTTGGAGTCCATTGAGATCGTCAGCTTGCAGGCCCTGCGGGGGTGGCATCTGAATTTCTGGGCCACGGAATTTTTTCGGCGTCCATTGTCATTTCATCCGGAATTGCTCTGGCCCTCACAACGAAGCGCTGCCGCATGGGTTCGAAGGCTTCTCGTATAGTCCACTGATCGGAGTAATTAAGCGGAATCCAGCTAGGAATAACTAGCCTCCACCCTCTCGCAGGAGATCTACGCGCTGGCCTCAAGTTCCTGTGCCAGCGCATGGGCTGGGGCGGTGACTGCCAGGAAAGATGACGCCCTCTGCCGCCGTTCAGGCGGCCATCACCAACGTAGCCGCAGTGACGCCATTTTCTGCTGGCGGCGGATTGATCCAGACCACCTCAGGCAGACGCCAGCAGCGGATGCTGCGGCTCCAACGCCGTGGATGACGTGCACGGGCCTGCTCGTAGACGTGGGCACGGTGGCGGCTGATGGCAACGGCTTCTCCGCTGTGGCGCTGGGATGGCGTCACGAACCGGATACCGCTGTGGCGGTGCTGATCGTTGTACCAGCGCACGAATGCCGCCACCCAGGCGCAGGCCTCCTCAACGCCCTGGAAAGGACGCCTCGGGTAGTCCGGCCGGTATTTCACGGTGCGGAACAGGGACTCGGAGTAGGGGTTGTCGTTGCTCACCCTCGGTCTGGAGAAGGATCTGAGCACACCCAGCTCCTCCAGGCGGCTCTCCAGCGTGGCCGCCCGCATGGCGTTGCCGTTGTCGGCATGGAGGATCAGAGGCCGAGGCCGCCCCTTGCTGATCCGCTCTCTCAGGCAGGCCCTGCTGACGAGATCAGCGGCGATCTGGGCCTCCTCCCGCTCCGCCACGTCCCAGGCCACCACTTTGCGGCTCCAGACGTCGATCACCAGATAGAGGTAGAGCCAGACACCACGCACGCTGGTGGGCAGGTAGGTGATGTCCCAGCTCCAGACCTGATTGGGCCCTCTGGCCTCCAGACGCGGCACAGGGCGGGGCTCCTGGGGCGGCCGGGCTCGGCCACGGCGATGGACCTGACCCTGGGCATGCAGGACCCGGTAGAAGCTGCGCTCTGAGCCGATGTAGAGGCCCCGATCGGCAAGGATCGGCACGATCTGGCCCGGCGGCAGCGCCGCGAACTCGGGTTCGTTGCAGGTAAGCAGGATCCGCTGGCGCTCCTCGTCAGTGAGGCGGTGAGACACCAGGCGGTGGCAGCCTTTACGGCCATCCAGGCCGTCCCCATCACCCGCGAACTGCCGCCGCCAGCGCTGCAGGGTGGTGAGCCCAACGCCCAGCAGTGCTGCCACCTCTCGGGCCCGTGCACCGGCCGCCCTGGCGGCATCGAGGGTTTCCAGGGCCTTGCCGCGATCCTCAGGTGCGGTCAGTCCCCCTCGTCCTCGCCCCAGTAGGCCTGGATCTTTTTTGAGGCGATCAGCAACGCCGCCGCCTCCGCCAGGGCCTTGTCCTTGCGGCGCAGCTCCTGCTGGAGCCGTTTGATCTCTCGCTGATCCTCCTGGTGCCGCTTCTGGAGGTCCTTCTGATCGGCCATCGTCAGCAGCGGCTGGGCATTGGCATCCTGGGCGGCCTGGCGCCAGCGGTCCACCTGCTCGGGGAAGAGGCCCCGCTCGCGGCAATAACCACCCAGTTCCGTCGCATTCAGACCGGCGGTCTCGAGCACCACCGTGAACTTGTCGGCCGGACCCCATCCCTCGGGATCCTTCTGGCTGGCCGGGACCACCTCCCCCTGCAGGCGCCAGGCCTTGCGCCATTTGTAGAGGGTGATCACATGGATCCCCAGCTCCTGGGAGATCTCCGCCACGCTCTGGCGATGGGGAGGCCCCATCCGGCGGCGGACATCAGCCTTGACGGCCTCGCTGTAACGACGCATCGATCGATTCCATCAAGCCCCCTGGTGGTTGAAGTGGTCGGGATCAACAGGCGTCATCTTTTCTGGCAGAGGGGGCCCTCGAAATCCTTGGCGTTGGCCTTGAGGCGGCCGGGGGTGGTGGCGAAGGGCATGAATGGGGCGCTGAAGGTGAAGGCCCCTGAGGCATGGGCGGGAGCGCTTAAGGCCGGGGTGGCGATCAACACCAGCAGACTGAAGGAGATGCCAAGGCAGGTGGTGCCCAGCTGGCGCCAAAAACGAAGTTGGTGATTCATGGTGAGGATGACGGGGTGAAATTGGATTTGGCGTTCGTTCAGTGATTCACGTGACGCCGCGCCAGCCGGGGAGGAAAGCGATCACGGCAAGCACGACAACAACAACAAACATGAACTGGACAATGTCTGCAGCTTGTCCCGCAATACCACTGAAGCCGAGGACCGCAGCGATGATCGCAATCAGAACAAAGGCGATGGCGTAGTTCAGCATGACAAGGCCCAAGCTAAGGACGATTAATCAGGCCAATGATCGCTTGTTGGCTTTTGCCGAGGTTCTTCTGGAGATGGCCCAGTAATTCCCCTTCCTGCCCCTCGCCATCATCATCGTTATCAGTGAGCTCGGCGCAGCTCTGGCTGATTTTACCTTTCAAGTCATGCCAATCACCTTTGAACTGGAACTTGTTCATGGATCAGGTCCGCAAGGGTCTGGGATCGATGTCAGAGCAGATGGAACGGCTGGATCGCTACCTGAGTACGTCCTTCCGCTTGTCACACCATTGCCTCTCTTTCTGAGTGTGGGCCTGAAACTGTCGTTTGACTGCTGTAGATATGGGCCAAATTTTCACAGCAGCCTCCAGGCCCATCAGTAGGATCATCAGGATTGACAACGACTGCTATAAACCGCGCGACCCGGCTGGTTTCAATCAGCTTGAAAGCGCATGGACTTACCACTGCCCCAAGAGCGATCCTCCTGGCTGCAAGGTTTGAAGCGCGGGCAGCACCAGCCGTGCTTGCCCCTGGGGCGCGCTGTCAGGAAACATCGGAGGCGGCAACCGGGTTGGTGCAGCGATGCAACGTTGCAGCGCGGATCAGCTCCGAGCCACTCAGCGACAACTTGGCACTGATGTGTTTGCGATAGGTCTCAACGGTCTGCAGGCTCAGACCGAGCGACTGGGCAATTTCCTTGTTCAGAAGCCCAAGGCCCAGAGCGTGAAAGACCCGGAGTTCACGTGGCGAGAGGGTGTCCATCTGCAGCCGCCATTTCGGGTTGCTCATGTGGGAGCGCTTTGGGCTCAGAACCTGCAGACGGGTCACCATCCTCACGAGGTCGTCCCAGTCATGGCGTTTGTCCACGATTCCGAGCAGCTTCGATTCGATCTCCGCTGGCGGCTTGAGTCCATCACTCACGTCGGTGATCAGGATCAGCCTGCCAGCTGGATTGGCATTGTTCAGAGCCAACGCAGCATCGATCCAGGTTTCGCCATGCTCACCTAGACAATGCGCATCGAGTAGGAGCAAATCAGGAGGAGAGTTCTCAATAAAAACAAGAGCCTGGGCCACGGAGGAAAACACGGCCACCAACTCCAACCCGCAGTGCTCGGCCAGCAATCCTCCAACGGCTTTCCCCACCAGGATGTGGCGATCAAGGACCAGACAGGTCAGAACGGCTAACCCCTCACCGACCGCATCACCGTGGGGTGTCATGCGACACTGTTGCTTGCATTTCACCGGTCCTACCCATTTGTGGGATTCGCACAAGTGGGGTCCGTGAATCCGGTTCTTGACTGCATCGCCTTGACGGCACAATACTGAGGGTTGTTGTTGATCTGAACACCCATGAATGCCTATTCCCTCACAACCGGGCCGGCCTTTCGCTCCCCCCGTCGCGTGACAATTACCCTGCCACACAGCACCTACAATGGACTGGTGGAGCGTAGTGATGCCGAGGGTCGCTCGATGAGCAATCTGGCGGCTTATCTGCTGGAGACCTCGCTCGACCAAGGCTGACCCCCAAAGCAGCGGGGTCCTCAGGCCTTGAGGTGGTCTCCACGTCAAGGCCATCCAGATCTGGGCCGGAACAACCATGTCCGGCAGCCACTGCTGTCCCTGATCGTGATCGTCAGCCCGGTTGCCCCCGGCGCTGGCGGCGACGATCGGTTCCCTTAGGGCAATCCACAGCACCACCACGATCAACTCCCAATGGGGGCAAGGTTCCATACCTCACCAACAGTTGACCTTTCCTTAACCCAGGCACAACAGACTAGTTGAACAGTCCGCCCCCAGGTCATGAGTAGCACCTTCACCGAAGCCCCCAACCTGCCACGGCCCTCCAGCTATGGGGATCCGGAGCGGACCGGCCTCGGGGCGAATGATCTATTCGAGGGAATCACCGAACACCTCTTCTTCACCCTCGGCCGCCGGGTGGACAGCGCGAGCCCCCACGATTTCTACCTGGCGCTCAGTTATGCCGTGAGGGATCGATTGATGAGCCGACAGTTGGCCTCCCAGGATGCCCTCCGGGCGCAACCCAACAATCGAGAGGTGGCCTACCTCTCGGCGGAGTTTCTCATCGGCCCCCAGCTGGGCAACAACCTGTTGATGCTCGGCATCCAGGCCGAAGCTGCCACAGCCCTGCATCGCTTCGGCATCCATGACATCGACCCGATCCTCGCCCTCGAGGAGGAGCCAGGCCTGGGCAATGGCGGGCTCGGCCGCCTGGCCGCCTGCTTCCTCGAATCCCTTGCCACTCTGGAGATCCCAGCTACCGGCTACGGCATCCGCTACGAGTTCGGCATCTTTGATCAGGCGATTCGAGACGGCTGGCAAGTGGAGATCACCGACAAGTGGCTCAGGGGCGGCTGGCCCTGGGAGCTGGTCCAGCCGTCCATGAGCTGCCGGGTCGGCTTCGGGGGACACACGGAGGCCTGGCACGACGACCAAGGCCATCACCATGTGCGCTGGATTCCCTCCGACCAGGCCATTGGCATCCCCCATGACGTCCCGGTACTCGGCTATCGCGTCAACACCTGCAACCGGCTACGTCTGTGGAAGGCGGAGGCGGCCGAGGCGTTCGATTTCCATGCCTTTAACAGCGGCGATTTCTATGGCGCCGTAGAGCAGAAGGTGAGCAGCGAGACCCTATCCAAGGTTCTTTACCCTAACGATGGCAACGATGCAGGCCGCAGGCTGCGCCTGATGCAGCAGTTCTTCTTCGTGAGCTGCTCGCTACAGGACATGCTGCGGAACCTAGGCAATCGTGGCCTCGCCGTCCAAGAGTTTGCGACCCACTGGGCGGTGCAGCTCAATGACACCCATCCGGCCATCGCCGTGGCCGAACTGATGCGCCTTCTGGTGGACGAGCATCATCTCGAATGGGATCAGGCCTGGGACATCACGTGTCGCTCGATTGCCTACACCAATCACACCTTGCTCCCCGAAGCACTCGAGACCTGGGATCTCGGCCTATTCGCCTCCCTGCTTCCACGACATCTCGAACTGATCTATGAGATCAATGCGCGCTTCCTGCAGCAGGTACGGATGCGATTCCCCGGAGATGGGGATCTCCTCGCCCGGGTCTCGATCATCGCTGAACAGGGCGGCAAAGCCGTCCGCATGGCCCACCTCGCCACCGTTGCCGCCCATCACGTCAATGGGGTGGCAGCCCTGCACAGTGATCTGGTCAGGACGGATCTGCTGGCCGATTTCGCCCGGCTCCACCCTGAGCGTTTCACCAATGTCACCAACGGCGTCACGCCCCGCCGCTGGGTAGCTCTGGCCAACCCGGCATTGAATGAATTGTTGCGCGAGACGATCTCCGCAGACTGGCCCGCCCAGGAGCAGGAGTGGCCGAGGCTTGAAGCCCTCCAGGCCGACTCGGCCTTCCTAGCCCGATGGGAGGCCAGCAAGCTGGAGGCCAAACGCCGGCTGGCCTCCCTCATCGCCGAACGCACCGAGCAGTTAGTGGATCCCACCAGCCTTTTCGACGTACAGGTTAAACGCATCCACGAGTACAAGCGTCAGCACCTTAATGCCCTGCGGCTCGTCGTCCAGTATCTGCACATCAAGCAAGGCCACACCACGGGAATGGTGCCCCGCACCATCATCTTTGGCGGGAAGGCTGCCCCCGGCTATTTCATGGCCAAGCTCATCATCCGCTTCATCAATGGGATCGCGGAGGTCATCAACAACGACCCGGATACCAAAGGTCTGCTAAGGGTGATCTTCCTGCCGGATTACAATGTCAAACTTGGAGAACAGGTCTATCCTGCCGCCGATCTCTCCGAGCAAATCTCCACGGCCGGCCTAGAAGCTTCCGGGACCGGAAACATGAAGTTCACCATGAATGGGGCACTTACGATCGGCACCCTGGATGGGGCAAATGTCGAGATCCGCCAGCAGGTTGGGGCCGACAACTTCTTCCTCTTCGGCCAAACATCCGAGGAGATCCGCCACCTCCGCGCCCAGTACCGTCCCTGGGAATGGCTGGAGCGCCTTCCCGCTCTGCAGGAGGCCTTCGCCCTGATCGAACGGGGTCACTTCAGTGGCGGTGAGCGCGATCTGTTTCGGCCCCTGCTGGACCAACTGCGCGGCCAGGATCCGTTCTTTGTCCTCGCCGATTTCGACGCTTACCTTCAGGCCCAGAGCCGGGTCGACGAGGTGTGGATCGATCGTCGACGCTGGACGACGATGTCCCTGCTCAACACCGCACGCAGCGGCTATTTCTCCTCCGACCGCTCCATTCGGGACTACGCCACCTCGATCTGGAAGGTCGATCCGCTGACAGTCTCAATGACCAGTGACAACGCCTGAATTCTCATCTCCAGTACCTCCTCATTGGGTCATCACAATGCAGAACGGCCAGCAACCCACAGGTGAAGTGTTTCTGATTCGCCACGGCGAAACGGAATGGAGCCTCTCGGGTCAGCACACTGGCAGCACCGACATCCCCCTCACCGACCATGGCGAAGCGGTGGCCCGCCTGCTCGCCCCAGTGTTAGCGGACCGCGACTTTTCCCTAGTGCTTTGCAGCCCCCTGCAGCGGGCCCGCCGCACCTGCGAACTGGCGGGCTTGGGGGAGCAGGCCAGCCTCGATCCTGATCTGGCCGAGTGGAATTACGGCAGCTACGAAAGCCTCACCGCCTCGACGATTCACGGGCGGCACCCCGGGTGGTTGGTGTTTCGCGATGGTTGTCCGGACGGCGAAAGCCCCGCCGAGGTGGGGGAACGGGTGGACCGGGTGATCCGTAGGGTTCGGGAAAACGGTGGCAGGGTGGCCCTGTTCGCCCATGGACACGTGTTCCGGGTCTTCGTGGCCCGCTGGATCGAGCTCTCCCCCAGCCACGGAGCCCATTTTCTGCTTGATACCTCCACCCTCACAATCCTTTCCTATTACCGGGGCATCCCGGCCGTGAAGTGCTGGAACGCCCCCCTGGCCCCGTGAGCCCAATTCCCGTTGCTCGCCCACCGCGGACCGCCTGCGGCGCGAGGATGGTGGATCCCTGACTTTCGCCCACGCGGAGAGCTGATTTAGCCACTTCTTAAACGCCGCAGGTCACCATCAATTGAGACACCCATTCCAAGGCAGGCCATGACCGCTGCATCAATGGCCCATTACGAGGCTCAGTTCTCCAGCCCTAATCGCGAGCAGGAGTTGCAGCAGATCGACGCCTGGTGGCGCGCCGCCAACTACCTGGCTGTGGGGATGATCTACCTCCGCGATAACCCTCTGCTGGCCGAACCCCTGCGCTTTGAGCACGTAAAAACACGGCTTCTGGGCCACTGGGGTTCATCACCGGGCCAGGCCTTCATCTGGGCCCACGCCAACCGGGTGATTCGCCAGCACAACCTCGACATGATCTACCTGTCGGGGCCCGGCCATGGAGCCCCCGGGGTGCTGGGCCCCACCTACCTCGACGGCAGCTATAGCGAGGTTTACCCCGACAAGAGCCAGGACAGCGCGGGGATGCGTCGCTTCTTCAAGCAGTTCTCCTTTCCCGGGCACATCGGCAGCCACTGCACCCCGGAAACCCCCGGCTCGATCCACGAGGGGGGCGAACTGGGCTACGTGCTCTCCCACGCCTGCGGTGCCGTCTTCGACAACCCCGAGCTGATCGCCCTGGCCTGTGTGGGGGATGGGGAGGCCGAAACCGGACCCCTGGCCACCTCCTGGCACATCAACAAGTTCCTCAACCCGATCAGCGATGGCGCCGTCCTGCCGGTGCTGCACCTGAATGGCTACAAGATCGCCAACCCCACCCTGCTGGCGCGGATTCCGCGAGACGAGCTCGCAAATCTGATGCGCGGCTACGGCTGGGAGCCGATTTTTGTGGAGGGCAGTGAACCGAAGGCCATGCACGAGGCCATGGCTGCCGCCATGGATCGGGCAATTGGGCGCATTCTCGAGATCCGCGCCGAGGGACGCGCCAGCGGGGAGGCGGTGCGGCCAGCCTGGCCGATGATCGTGCTGCGCTCCCCCAAGGGCTGGACCGGTCCGGCGGCGTTCCACGGCAAAAAGCTGGAGGGCTTCTGGAGGGCCCACCAGGTCCCCCTGGATTCGCCGAACACCGATCCTGAACAGCTGGGGCTGCTGGAGGACTGGCTGAAGAGCTATCGCCCCTGGGAGCTCTTTGATGCCAACGGCAGCCTGATCCCCGAACTTCGGGCCCTCTCCCCCGTCGGCGGACGTCGCATGGGCTCCAACCCCCATGCCAACGGCGGCCTGCTGCGCCACAAGCTTCAGTTCCCCCCCTTGGCGGACTATGGGGTGGCGGTGGATGCACCAGGCACCAAAGAGGTCGAGAACACCTACCCCCTCGGGGAGCTGCTGCGTGACATTATCCGCACCAATCCCGATTCAATGCGGGTATTCGGCCCCGATGAAACCGCCTCCAACCGGTTACAGGCGATCTACGAAGTGAGCAAGAAGGTGTGGATGGAGGACTTTCTGCCGGAGGACCTCAACGGTAGTGAACTAGCTCGCAACGGACGGGTGGTGGAGATGCTCAGCGAGCACACCCTGGTGGGGATGATGGAGGGCTATTTGCTCACCGGCCGCCATGGCTTCTTTCACACCTACGAAGCCTTCGCCCATGTGATCGCTTCAATGTTTAATCAGCACGCCAAGTGGCTGGAATCCTGCATCCACCATGCTCCCTGGCGTGCCCCGATCGGTGCCTGGAATTGCCTGATCTCATCCACCGTATGGCGGCAGGATCACAACGGCTTCACCCACCAGGATCCGGGCTTCATCGACCTGGCCGGCAACAAGAGCGGCGAGGTGGTGCGGGTGTACCTGCCGGCCGACGCCAACTGCCTGCTGGCGGTAGCGGAGGAGGCTCTGCAGGAAACCAACGTCTGCAACATCATCGTCTCCGACAAACAAAAACACCTGCAGTACTACAACCTGGAACAAGCCCGGCGCCACGTGGCCAAGGGAATCAGCATCGTTCGGTGGGCCAGCAACGACGACCGCGGTACCGAACCGGATGAGCCCGATGTGGTGATGGCCTGCGCCGGCGACATTCCCACCAAGGAGACCCTGGCGGCCGTCGAAATCCTGCATCGCGAAATCCCCACCCTGCGAATCCGGGTGATCAACGTGGTCAAGCTGTTCGCCCTCACCGAACCCAAGGAACATCCCCACGGGTTGAACGACAGGGATTTCGACACCTTGTTCACAACAGACCGACCGGTGATCTTCAACTTCCACGGCTATCCCTGGCTGATTCACCGCCTGACGTATCGCCGCACTAACCACGGCAACTTCCACGTTCGAGGCTATAAGGAAAAAGGAAACATCAACACGCCGCTAGAGCTGGCGATGAACAACCAGATCGACCGCTTCAACCTGGTGATCGATGTGATCGACCGCGTGCCAAGCCTCGGCTCCCGTGCCGCCCACGTGAAGGAGCGGATGCAGGAGGAGATCCTCTCCCACCGGGAGTACGCCCATGCCCATGGCATGGACGCGCCGGAAATCACCCACTGGCGCTGGGCTCAGCCGGTCGCCGAGCGCGGATGACGGGCCTGGCCAAGACGGCAGCGCTTGATGCCGGGCTAGTCCTGGTGCTCAATGCCGGCAGTTCCAGCCTCAAGGCCTCCCTGCTGGATGGGAGTGGCAGCCGGCTCTGGCAGGGGCAACGGGACTGCCCCATGGCCGAGGGCGCCTCCCCGGAGCCGGTGCTTGAAGACTGGCTTCCGGCGGTTTTGGCTCCCTGGAGCGACGCCATCGTCCTGGCCGGGCACCGGGTGGTGCATGGCGGCGACGCCTTCACCGCCCCCGTGCGGCTGGAGCCGACTGTTCTGGCGGCGATAGCGGACCTGGTGCCCCTGGCTCCCCTGCACAATGGCCCGGCCCTGCGGGTGATGCACTGGCTGACGGCGCAGCAGCCGGAGCTGGAGCAGTGGGCCTGCTTCGATACCGCCTTCCACGCCACCCTGCCGCCCGAGGCCGCCACCTATGCCATCCCCGCCGACTGGCGACGTCAGGGCCTGCGGCGCTTCGGGTTCCATGGCCTCAGCCACCAGCACGTCGCCGAGGTTGTGGCCGCCCGTAGGCCTGCGGCCGCCGCAGCGCCCCCCCTGCGGCTGATTAGCTGCCACCTGGGCGCCGGCTGCTCCCTGTGCGCCATCGCCGGGGGACGAAGCGTGGACACCACCATGGGCTTCACCCCGCTGGAGGGGTTGGTGATGGCCAGCCGCTGCGGCTCCGTCGACCCCGGACTGCTGCTGCATCAGCTGCGCAGGGGCGTCTCGGTGGAGGAGCTGGATCAGGCCCTCAATCGCCAAAGCGGCTTGCTGGCCCTCTCCCAGCTCAGCGGCAGCATGCAGGAGCTCAGGGCTGCGGCAACGGCTGGGCACGAGGGAGCCCAGCTGGCCATCGCCGTATTCCGCCACCGGCTTCTGCGGGAGATCGGTGCCATGGCCGCCAGCCTCGGCGGCGTCGATGTGCTCGCCTTCACCGGAGGCATCGGCGAGCACGATGACGCCCTCAGGGAGGAGGTGGTGTCCGCCCTGACCTGGCTCTCCCCCTTGGAGGTGATGGTGATTGCGGCCGATGAGGAGCAGGTGATCGCCAGGACCTGCCGGCGAAGCGCGGCGCCCCCCCCGGCTCCGCCGATTCAGGGGAGGTAAGGGTCCAGGAAGCTCAGGGGCCTGGCCATGGTCGCCGAGAACCCGAGGATGCCGCGGTCCCGGTAGCTGTAGAGGAGGGAATCGTCGTCCTCCAGCAGGAAGGTGCCGCCGCGCTGGGTGAGGAAGTCGTTGCGGGGCACGTAGGTGCGCCAGTGGCCCAGCACTTCGCCCATGTTGCGCAAGCGCACCGTGGCCAGCTCGAAGGGGCGCTGGAAGCCGGTTCCCCCAGCCCGGGAAAAGAACGACCCCTTGATCGGCGGCAGGGGGCTCGCCTGGATCGTTTCGTCGTCGGCGAGGCGCTGGGGAGCACTGCGATCGCCGGTGTAGCCGCGCAGGACCTCGGCCAGGGTGCCGGGGGAGCCCAGGCCCGCGCACATCAGCAGCAGGTTGGGCCAGGGCCCGCCGACCAGCTGCAAGCCCCCGTAGAGCCCCAGGGCCTGATGCAGCCGCGGTTCGGCGTCCACCTGAAGCCGCTCGGGCGGAAAGCCGGTGAAGGCGCAGAACCGCTGGCGGCCGGCCTCATCCCCGATCCCGATCGCCAGCACGGCCAGACCGGCGGCCTCCAGCTGCGGCCCAACCGCCACCAGGGCCTGGGCGTATTCGAGGCTGTCGAAATCGCCCAGCTGGGGAAACAGGAGCACCAGCCGGCGGCGGCCCTTGCCCAGGCCCTCCACGTTGGCCAACCGCTCCAGCAGCACCGCTGGGGCGGTCGGGCGGGGCTCAGGTTCTGTTGGGTTGGCCACGGGCAGGGGCTCGGTCACAGGGAGGGGTCGCTCACGGCTGGAGCCATGGTCGCCCGGGCCAGGAACGCCTCGGCGGCGGTGGTCAACCGCTCGCGCCGGGCAGGGTCGATCCGCTCCAGCAGTTTCACCATCATCGAGAGGCGGGGATTGGCTTGAAAGAAGCCCTGGTGCCGGTCGATGAAGCGCCAGTAGAGGCCGTCCCAGATCTCACACCAGGGCCCCTTCTTGAAATCCCCCATCTTGAGGATGTAGTTGGAGCCGCAGATGTAGGGCTTGGTGGCGAAGATGCCGCCATCACTCATCAGGCCCATGCCATACACATTCGGGCCCATCACCCACTCATAGGAATCGAGATAGCGCTCCATGAACCAGCGGTGCGCCTCCTGGGGTTGGATCTCGCACAGCAACATCAGGTTGCTGATCACCATCAACCGCTCGATGTGGTGGTTGTAGCCGAGGCGGTTGACGCGGGCGATGGCGCCATCCAGGGGGGGCAGGCCCGTGCTGCCGTCGCTCCAGCAGGGGGCCAGCCGCCGCTGGTGGTTCCAGAAGTTACTGCCGGCCTGCCGTTCGCCATGGACGCGATCGATGCCGCGCACGAACTCGCGCCAGCCGATCAGCTGCCTCAGGAATCCCTCCAGGGAGGCGATCGGCACCGGTTGGCCCCGCTCCTGCCGGTGGTGAGCATGATCCAGGCAGGCCGCGATCACCGCCGCAGGGGTAAGCAGGCCGATGTTGAGAAGGGGCGAGAGCAGCGAATGGTTGAGGGTGCCCTGGCTCTGGCTGATGGCGTCCTCGTAGGGCCCGAAACCATCGAGCCGCTCCTCCAGGAACCGCCGTAACCAGGCCTCGGCGCCGGCGTGATCAACGGGAATCCAAAGCGCTCCGAGATAGCCGGGGTGGTGCGCGAAGGAGGAGGCGATCAGGGCCCGGACCGCCTGCTCGTGGGGGCTGGCCGCCACCAACGGCAGGGGCGGCTCCTGGTAGCCCTTGGGCAAGCGACGGCGATTCTCCACATCGAAGCTCCATTGGCCGCCGGTGGGGGTGCCGTCGGGCTCCAGCAACAGCCCCAGGCGCTGGCGCTGCCTCTGGTAGAAGGTCTTCATAAAGGGGCGACGCTGGCCTTCGAACCAGGACCGGCTCGCGGCGACCGATTCCAGAAAGGCGGGGGAGGGCAGCACCGTGAGCTGCACCGAACGCTCCCGGCAAAACCGTTGCAGCCGTTCCTCGAAGCCCCGGTCGGCGATGGCCGCGACCTGCAGCTCGCGCCCCTCCCCCAGCTCGGCCTCCAGCCGCTGCCAGAACGGCATCGCCCGCGAGGCGGGCAACTCGAAGTAGCGCACCGTCAGGCCCTGAGCCACCAGGGCATCGCGGAAGCTGCGCATCGCCACGAAGGTGTGGAGCAAGCGCAATTGGTGGTAGCGGTAGGTGGAGGCCACCGCGACGTCTTCGATCATTAGCACCCGGCTGCCGGCCGCAAGCTGCAGGGGCGACGGGCTGAACCAATCGCGGTGCAGCTGATCGCCGAGGATCAGGGTTAGAACCATGCGCTCAGGGCCATCGTTGGCGGTGGGTCTCAGATGGGTCATTGCGGCGGCGAGGCGGGCCCAGGGCGTCGCGGTGCCGGCTGGGATCCGACATCCTTGACATCCTTCCAGGTGACGTCGGTTGCCCCTCGATCCCGCCACCCTTCGGCCCCTGCCGAGCACCCCAGCGCTGAGCGGCGTGCTCGAAACCCTGGCCTTTTTTCGGGATCCTGATTTCGCCCGCTCCCGCTTCGAGCGCTACGGCGATGTCTACGAAACCAGCCTGCTGGGGCAACGGACGGTGTTCATTCGCGGCAGCCAGGCCATCGGCGACCTGTTCGCCCAGGGCGATGCGGTCGCTGGCTGGTGGCCCGACAGTGTGCGGGAGCTGTTGGGGCCCCTGTCGTTGGCGAACCGCAACGGGGCCGACCACAAGGCCCGCCGGCGGGTGGTGGGCCAGCTGTTCGCCTCGGCGGCCCTCAAGCGGTATCGCCCGACCATCGTGGCGCTGGTGGACGCGCTCAGCCAGGAGCTGCTCAGTTCCGAGGCGCCTGTGGCCCTCGTGCCCAAGCTGCGGCGCTTTGCCTTCCGCGTGATCGCCAGCACGGTGCTGGGGCTTGATCCCGTCGATCGCGAGGCCCTGTTCGTGGATTTCGAAACCTGGTGCCAGGGTCTCTTCTCCCTTCCCTTCGCCTTACCCGGCAGCCCCTTCGCCCGGGCCCGCCAGGCCCGCCAACGGCTACTGCAACGTTTAGCCACGGTGCTCAAGACGGCGCAGGCCGCGTCAGCGGCCGGAGCGCCCCTCGCCGCCGGCGGCCTGGATCTGCTGGCGGGCGGCCTGGATGAGGCCGGCCTGCCCCTGGGCGACGACGACGTGGCGGAGCAGCTCCTGTTGCTGCTGTTTGCCGGCTACGAAACCACCGCCTCCGCCCTGAGCTGTCTGCTGCTGACCCTGCTGCAGCACCCCGCCGAGCTGGCCTGGCTGCAGGAGGAACTCGACAGCTTGTCGTGGCCGCCTGAGGAGGGGGACGCTGGGGCCGCCACCGACGCCCTGCGGGCCCCGCGGCTCGATGCGGTGGTGAAGGAGGTGATGCGACTGACCCCGCCGGTGGGAGGGTTCTTCCGCCGCACCCGGGAGCCCATTGCCCTGGCGGGGGTGCTGGTGCCCGCCGATCGGGTGGTG
>Ga0209597_1000793_pt1 | contig 20536 bp, 16 predicted proteins | sample M_140625_MF_Meta_FD_187316 | JGI IMG/M metagenome (GOLD analysis project Ga0209597, IMG submission 187316) | Freshwater microbial communities from Lake Montjoie, Canada to study carbon cycling - M_140625_MF_MetaG (SPAdes) (version 2) | ecosystem: Environmental > Aquatic > Freshwater > Lake... | reverse complement strand
CACGACCCCTTCCGAGGAGCACCTGGTGGATGCGGCCCGCCTGCTGCATCGCTACCACGGCTTTCCCGGTGCCTCCGACCTGAAGGACGACCTGGAGCGGGTGCTGCGGCTCTGGGGACTAGACCGAATTGCCCTGCGGGAGCGCACGCGGGCCCTCTGGGCCGGCGGCTACCGCCCTGGCCTCGCCGCCGGGGCGGAGGCGGTGGGCTCCGGCTTTGATACCGCCGCTGCCGAATCCTGAGCCATTGCGCGGATGCTGGCCAGAATCGTCGTTCCCGGGTGATAGTGGGAACGTCCCCATCACCCGGCCCGGTGTGCCTGCACCCGGGCTTTTTTTCTGGGTTCCGCCCTGGAGTTGTCCCGGTCTCCGCTGCGCCGGACTCCCCCAAGGCTCTGGCTCCGTTTCTGCCGCCGCTCTGCGATGACCACCTCCTTTCCCTGGCCCAGGCTGTTGAGCCTCCTGCTGGAGGGCCGGGATCTGGAGGCCGACCAGGCGGCCGATCTGATGCGCGGCTGGCTGGCCGGCTCCATCGAGCCGGCGCTCACCGGTGCTCTTTTGGCCGCGCTGCGCTGCAAGGGCGTGAGCGGTACGGAATTGGCCGCCCTGGCGGCGGTGCTGCGGGAGGCCTCCCCCGTTCCCGCCGCCCGGCCCAGCCTTCCCTTGGTGGATACCTGCGGGACCGGCGGCTCCGGACTCGATAGTTTCAACATCTCCACCGCCGTGGCTTTTACCGCCGCCGCCTGTGGCGCCCACGTGGCCAAGCACGGCAACCGCAGCGCCAGCGGACGGGTGGGATCGGCCGATGTGTTGGAGGCCCTGGGCCTGGATCTGGCCGCTCCGGCCGAGCGGGTGGTGGCGGCCCTGCCCCTGGCGGGGGTCACCTTCCTGTTTGCTCCGGGCTGGCATCCGGCCCTAGCGGGTCTGGCACCCCTGCGCCGCAGCCTGGGGGTGCGCACCGTGTTCAACCAGCTCGGACCCCTGGTGAATCCCCTGCGGCCGGAGGCCCAGGTGCTGGGGGTGGCCCGTCCCGACCAATTGGAGCCGATGGCCGAAGCCCTGCGGATCCTGGGTCAGGGCCGGGCCGTGGTGGTGCATGGCCACGGCGGCCTCGATGAGGCCACCCTCGAGGGGCCCAATGAGCTGTTGTTGCTCGAGAACGGGGTCCTGCGCCGCCAGTGCCTCTCGGCGGCGGATCTGGGCTTGGAGGCGGCCCCCCTGGAGGCCGTTCTCGGCGGAGACCTGGCCACCAACCGGGCGATTCTCGAAGCGGTTCTGCAGGGCGGTGGAACTCGAGCCCAACGGGAGGTGGTGGCGCTGAACACCGCCCTGGTGCTGTGGGCCGCTGGCCTGGTGCCCGGGGTGGCGGAGGGGGTGGCTCCGGCCCTGGAGGCCCTTGCCGCCGGCGCTCCCTGGCTTCGGCTGGAGCGGCTGCGGGCTGCCCTGCAGTCCCCCGTTGGGGGATGATCGCCACGGATCCACTCCCCCATACCCGCCTGTCCATTCCCGGCCATGGTCTCCAGCCCCTCCCCGGCCCCCACTGCTTCCAGCCTGGTTGGAACCCACGCCGCCGCTGACCCGGCGGGCCGGGGCATCCCAACAGGCCCCCCGGGCGAGGCCCTGCTGGTGCTGGCCGATGGCACGGTGCTGCGGGGCCTGGCCTTCGCGGCCCGCGGCACGGTGATTGGCGAGGTGGTGTTCAACACCGGCATGACGGGGTATCAGGAGGTGATGACCGATCCCAGCTACGCCGGGCAGCTGGTCACGTTCACCTACCCCGAGCTCGGCAACACCGGCGTGAATCCCGAGGATGAGGAGGCCGACCATCCCCACGTGCGGGGCGTAATTGCCCGCCAGCTGGCCCCGCTTCCCAGCAGCTGGCGTTGCCGCGAGGATCTCGAGTCCTGGCTCGGTCGCACGGGTGTGGTGGGCATCCGCGGGGTCGATACCCGTGCCCTGGTGCGCCACCTGCGGGAGGGAGGGGCCATGAATGGGGCGATCAGCAGTGATGGCACGTCACCGGCCACGCTCCTAGAGCAGGTGCGCAGCGCCCCGGTGATGGATGGCCTCAACCTCGCGGCCACCGTGTCCACCGCGGAGCCCTACGGCTGGAGCCAGCCCTGCCGTGCCGATTTCGACACCCGCATTCAACGCTCCCAGGAGCAGCCTTTCCGGGTCGTGGCGATTGATTTTGGGATCAAGCGGGCGATCTTGGAGCGATTGGTGGCCCACGGCTGCACCGTGACCGTGCTGCCAGCCGATGCCACAGCCGATCAGGTGCTGGCGCTGGAGCCCGAAGGGGTGTTTCTCTCGAATGGCCCTGGCGATCCGGCCGCGGTTGAGGGGGGGATCGCCCTTGCCCGCACGCTGCTCACCCATGCCGATCTTCCCCTGTTCGGCATCTGCCTTGGACACCAGATCCTCGGACTGGCCCTCGGCGGCCGCACCTTCAAGCTCGGCTACGGGCACCGCGGCCTGAATCACCCCTGTGGTTCTCCAGGGTCGGTGGAGATCACCAGCCAGAACCATGGTTTCGCCCTGGATGCCGCCTCCCTGCCTGCCGATCGGGTGATCGTGACCCACCTGAATCTCAACGACCGCACCGTGGCGGCCCTGGCCCTGCGCCATCAGCCGGTGTTCGGAGTGCAGTACCACCCCGAGGCCAGTCCCGGCCCCCACGATGCCGACCACCATTTCGCCCGCTTTGCCGACTTGATGGCCCAGCGCCGCTGAGCTTTCGCCCACGTTCTGTTGCGGTTGTGGCATCGGCGGTTGCCCTCACTACACTTGCCGCGAATGCTTACGAGAGGCTTGGAGCGATCAACGATCTGCAGCGACTGACGGTCTCCCTGCGGGGCGGCTACGAACGCAGGCCCCAGTGTGTGCTGTTCCAATTCACAGGGCAGCTTGACGCCTATTCCGACAAACAGTTTTCGGAGTTCGTGACCGCGCAAATCCAGCGCGGCAGCCTGCCCCTGCTGATCGATCTCAGCCGGATCGACTTCCTCGATTCCTCCGGACTTGGGGCCCTCGTGCAGCTGGCCAAGCAGTGCAACGACGCTGCCCTGAAGTTTGTGGTGGTGGGCAATGCCCGCGTGGTGCAGACCGTGAAACTGGTGCGCCTGGAGGATTTCCTCCATTTGAAACCCGATTTGGAGAGTGCCCTTGGCCAGCTCGACGCCGCCTGAGGCGGCGTCCGCCGATCCCTCCGGAACGCCAACGTCAGGCGTGTGGCTGCCCGCGGAGCCGCCCTTGCCCAGCGGCGCCGATCTGGGTCCCCTGCAATTGGCCTGGCTCGGAGATGCGGTGTGGGAACTCCATCAGCGCCTGCTCCACTGCCGGCAGGCCACCCGCACCGCCAGCGCCCACCAGGCTGTTGTGGCCGCCGTGAGGGCCGATGCACAAGTGGCGGCCCTGCAGCGCCTGGAGCCCCTGCTGGAGGAGCAGGAGCGGGATCTGGTGCGCCGCGGCCGCAACCGCGCCGGCCGCGGACCCCGCCGCTCGGAGGCTGCCATCTATGGGCAGGCCACGGGATTTGAGACGATGGTGGGATGGCTCTTTTTGCGGAACCCACGGCGGCTGGCCGAGCTCCTGGACCACCTCGCGAAGACCGATCCACCCAACCCGTCGCCCCGCACCCCATGAGCCAGTCCCCAGATCGCCGTCCCGGCAGCCGTCCCCAGGGCCGTTGGAACGGCCCCACCGACCGCGGTCCCCGTCGCGGTTCCGGGGGATCTCCCCCCAACCGACCCTTCAGCCGGCCGGGCGGCCGGCCGGTTCGCCCCGGTGCGCCACGGCCGGAGCTTGGCCGTGACCGTGACCGTGACCGCGAGGGAGGCCGCTTCGGTGCCGAGTCCGGCGCCGGCCGTCCCGAGCGTCCAGGCGTCGAGCGCCGGGCCTATGCCCCCCGCGACGGCCAGCGGTTCGAGCCCCGTCGTGACCGTTCCCCCTACGGCGGCAGGGATGGGGAAGGCAGCCGGGGAGCGGATGGCCGTCAGCCCGTGGGGCGCGGCCCGGCCGACCGACGCCCCCGCCGCAATGACGCCCGTGCGCCTTTCCCGGCGCGGCGCGGGCCCGATCGCTTTGGCGCCGACCGCGGCGGCCCCCGCTTCCGCGATGGTCAGACCCAGCGGCGCGTTCCCTTCGGGTCTCCCTCCATCCGGCCTCCGGCACCAAGGGTTCTCCCCCGGGGATCGGGCGCGTTTGCCCCGCCACCCGGCGCCGATCGGGACCGCAATGAGGCCGAGAGCTTCGCCGCCGCCGCCCCTTCCGATCTAATCTGGGGTCGCCACACCGCCCAGGCAGCCCTCGAGAGCGGCCGGCCGGTTCACCGCATCTGGTGCACTCCTGAGATGCGGTTCAGCCCCCGCTTCCTGCAGTTGCTGCGGGAGGCCAAGGCCTCCGGTGTGCTTGTGGAGGAGGTCACCTGGGCGCGGCTCGGGCAGATCAGCGGCGGTGCCGTGCACCAGGGCATCGTGCTCCAGCCCGCCGCCGTCGACACCCTGGATCTGGGCAGCCTGATCGAGGGCTGCCGCGGCATCGGGGAGGCGCCTTTGCTGTTGGCCGTGGATGGCCTCACCGATCCCCACAACCTCGGCGCGATCGTCCGTAGTGCCGAAGCCCTCGGCGCCCACGGCCTGGTTCTGCCCCAGCGCCGCAACGCCGGCCTCACCGGTTCGGTGGCCAAGGTGGCGGCCGGTGCCCTCGAACACCTGCCGATCGCCCGGGTGGTGAACCTCAACCGTTCCCTCGACACCCTCAAGCAGGAGGGCTACCGGGTGATCGGGTTGGCCGAAGAGGGCACCGTGAGCCTCGAAGAGGCTGATTTGGACGGTCCGCTGGTGATCGTGACCGGATCGGAGGGGGATGGGCTCTCCCTGCTGACCCGCCGCAATTGCGACCAACTCGTACGGATCCCGCTGCGCGGCGCCACCCCCAGCCTCAATGCCTCGGTGGCCACCGCCTTGCTGCTCTATGAGGTGGCCCGCCGCAGCTGGATGAAGGGGCTCAGCGGCACCTCCCCTGCGCCGCGTCTGGTGAGGCCCGCCCTCCCGACTCCCGCACCCCTCGAAGCACTTCCTAGCCCCCTGGACCCTGGGCCGGCCGACGCCTCCCTTCCTTCCTCGGAACTGCACGCCACGGCGATGGACGACGGCTCAAGCCCAGCGGCGCCGACGTCGCTGGCACCGGCCGCCGGGCTTGCCCCCGGAGAGAATCAAGCCACTGAACCGCTGCTGGAACCAGAAGCAGGCGAGGGGTCGCCGAGCGACGCCACCGCAGCTGTGGAGATCGCAGTCGGACCATCCTTGGGCGGGGAATCCCTTGATGAGCCTTTGGCGGCTCACTCCTTTGGGGCTGATCAGGATCTGGAGGCGCCCCCGGTGGGAGTCGGGGAACCCGAAGCCACCGAGGGCACTCCCGCAGCCCTCTGGCATGCCGAGGTGTCTCCCGATCCGAGCAACTTCCAGGACGACATCCGCCTGTGACCCTGCTCGAGACTTGGGCCCCAGCGGGCTTCCCCCCCTCGCCGGTGCTCGGCTCCGCACCGGCGCTGGCGGCGTGGAGCTCGAGGTTCAGAATGGGAACGATCCCTTCCCCTGGCCTATGAATCCGCTGCTCTGGCCCGTGCGAAGCGTTGCCAACGGGTTGGGCCTGGCGTGGTGGGCGCGCGTCCAGACCCAAGCACCGGATGCGGTCTATTGGTTCGGTCCCTTCGTGCGGCGTTCCACCCTGGAAGCGGCCCTGCAGCCCTTCCTCACCGATCTCCGCTCCGAAGGGCCGGCCTCGATCGACCATCAGCTGCTGCGCACCCAGCGGGGTGAACCCCTCACCGAGGCGCCCGATCTGGGCTAAGTGCCTTCGGCCGCCGGCTACCTCCTGTCTCGGCGCGAACCGGACGGACGCGCCGGGGCTCCGGGCGCTGGCTGATAGCGTCGGCCCAACTGGATCGATGGGTGGATGGGGATCGCCGAGTGGCGCGCGCAGCTGCGCCGGGGTGAGGTGTCCGCCCGGGAACTCACCGAGACCCACCTGAAGCGGATTGCGGCCGTTGAGCCCACCGTCCATGCCTACCTGGAGGTCACGGCTGAGCGGGCCCGCGCCGATGCCGATCGCATCGATGCCGCCCGGGCCGCCGGCGCAGAACTTCCCCGCCTGGCCGGGATCCCCCTGGCGATCAAGGACAACCTCTGCACCCAGGGAATCCGCACCACCTGCTCCAGCCGCATGCTGGAGACCTTCGTGCCGCCCTATGAATCCACCGTGACCGGGCGCCTCTGGGAGTCCGGCGCCGTGTTGCTGGGCAAGACCAATCTCGATGAGTTCGCCATGGGCAGCTCGACCGAGACCTCCGCCTTCGGCCCGAGCCGCAACCCCTGGGATCCCGAGCGGGTGCCGGGCGGCAGCTCCGGGGGCAGTGCGGCCGCCGTGGCGGCGGGGGAATGCGTGGCGGCCCTCGGCTCGGACACCGGCGGCTCGATCCGCCAGCCGGCCAGCTTCTGCGGTGTGGTGGGTCTCAAACCCACCTACGGCCGTGTCAGCCGCTGGGGGCTGGTGGCCTTCGCCAGTTCCCTCGACCAGGTGGGTCCCTTCACCACCAGCGTGGCCGATGCCGCCGAGATCCTCCAGGCGATCGCCGGCCCCGATCCCCGCGATGCCACCTGCCTGAAGGTGCCGGTCCCCGATTACACCGCCGCCCTGGGCCAGCCGGTGAAAGGCCTGAGGGTGGGCCTGATCCGCGAATGCTTCGACCAACCGGGCCTGGATCCGGCCGTGAAGGCTTCGGTGCTGGCCGCCGCTGCCCGGCTGGAGGCCCTCGGCTGTGAGCTGGTGGACGTGAGCTGCCCCCGCTTCGACGACGGCATCGCGACCTACTACGTGATCGCCCCCTCAGAGGCCTCCGCGAACCTGGCCCGCTATGACGGCGTGAAGTATGGCTTCCGCTCCACCGCCCCAGAGGGTGGCGACAGCCTGGCCGGCATGACCGCCCGCAGCCGGGCCGAGGGCTTCGGGGCCGAGGTGCAGCGCCGCATTCTGATCGGCACCTATGCCCTTTCGGCGGGCTACGTGGATGCCTACTACCGCAAAGCCCAGCAGGTGCGCACCCTGATCCGCCGCGATTTCGACCGCGCCTTCGAAGCCGTCGATGTGCTGCTCACCCCCACCTCCCCCACCACCGCCTTCCGTTTCGGCGCCCACTCAGGCGACCCCCTGGCCATGTATCTGGCCGACCTGCTCACGATCCCCGCCAACCTGGCCGGGCTGCCCGCCCTGAGCCTGCCCTGCGGCTTCGATGGCCAGGGATTGCCGATTGGCCTGCAGCTGATCACTGGGGTCCTGCAGGAGGAGCGGCTGCTGCAGGTGGCCCACGCCTATGAGCAGGACGCCCGCGTGATGGAATCACGGCCCGCCGCGGCGCTGGTGGCCTGAGGATTCTCATCCGGCAGCTCCCAGTCTGCTCCCATGGGGCTTGGCACCATATCTGGTGTGCTGGTTGCACCCTGGCGCAGGGGCCACACTGCCGCTTGCGTCCTCCCCTAGCCTGAGGCCATACGATCCCTGCGCCCTTGGCCTTCGTTCCCCTCCACAACCACAGCGACTACAGCCTGCTGGACGGGGCCAGCCAGTTGCCGCAGATGGTGGAGCGGGCCGTGGAGCTGGGCATGCCCGCCCTGGCCCTCACCGACCACGGCGTGATGTACGGCTCCATCGAGCTCCTGAAGCTCTGTGGCAAGGCCGGCATCAAGCCGATCATCGGCAACGAGATGTATGTGATCAACGGCTCGATTGAGGATCCTCAGCCGAAAAAAGAGCGTCGCTATCACCTGGTGGTGCTGGCCAAGAATGCGGTGGGTTACCGCAACCTGGTCAAGCTCACCAGCATCAGCCATCTGCGCGGCATGCGCGGTCGGGGCATCTTTGCGCGGGCCTGCATCGATAAGCAGCTGCTGCGTCAGTACAGCGAAGGGCTGATCATCGCCACCGCCTGCCTTGGCGGCGAGATTCCCCAGGCCATCCTCAAGGGGCGTCCGGATGTGGCCCGCACGGTGGCCGCTTGGTACCAGGAGGTGTTCGGCGACGATTTTTACCTGGAGATCCAGGACCACGGCGGCATCGAGGACCGCATCGTGAACGTGGAGATGGCCCGGATCGGCGCTGAACTCGGCATTCCCTTAGTGGCCACCAACGATGCCCATTACTTGAGTGTGGGCGATGTGGAGGCCCATGACGCCCTGCTCTGCGTGCTGACCGGCAAGTTGATCAGCGACGAAAAGCGGTTGCGTTACACCGGCACCGAATACATCCGCAGCGAAGTGGAGATGCTGGCGCTGTTTGCCGATCACCTGGAGCCCGAGGTGGTGGCCGAGGCGGTGGCCAACACGGCCCGGGTGGCCGAGAAGGTGGAGGACTACGACATCCTTGGCCGCTACCAGATGCCCCGCTTTCCGATTCCGGAGGGGCATACGGCGGTGAGCTACCTGGCTGAGGTGGCTCGCGATGGTCTGCGTCAGCGCCTGGGCCTGAGCGCCAGTGAGGTCTTCGATCCGGCCTATGGCGAGCGGCTGGACTTTGAGTTGCAGGTGATGGAGCAGATGGGCTTTCCCACCTATTTCTTGGTGGTGTGGGACTACATCCGCTTTGCCCGCGACAACGGTATCCCCGTGGGGCCGGGCCGCGGATCGGCGGCGGGTTCTGTGGTGGCCTGGGCTCTGGGCATCACCAACGTCGATCCGGTGGAGCATGGCCTGCTGTTCGAGCGCTTCTTGAATCCGGAACGCAAATCGATGCCGGATATTGATACGGATTTCTGCATTGAGCGCCGTGGTGAGGTGATCGATTACGTCACCCAGCGCTACGGCGAGGACAAGGTGGCCCAGATCATCACCTTCAACCGCATGACCTCCAAGGCGGTGCTCAAGGATGTGGCCCGCGTGCTCGATATCCCCTACGGCGAGGCCGACCGCCTCGCCAAGCTGATCCCGGTGGCCCGTGGCAAGCCCGCAAAGCTGAAGGAGATGATTGGCGCCGAATCACCGAATCCGGAGTTCCGTCAGAAATACGACGGCGATCCCAAGGTGAAGCACTGGGTGGATTTGGCGATGCGCATTGAAGGCACCAACAAGACCTTTGGTGTGCATGCCGCCGGCGTGGTGATTGCCGCCGATCCCCTCGACGAGTTGGTGCCGCTACAGCGCAACAACGACGGTCAGGTGATCACCCAGTACTTCATGGAGGACGTGGAGTCGATGGGGTTGCTGAAGATGGATTTCCTGGGCCTCAAGAACCTCACGATGATCCAGAAGACCCTCGATCTGGTCGAGCAGAGCAGCGGCGTGCGGGTGGATCCCGATGCCCTGCCTTCCGGGGATGAGGGCACCTATGCCTTGCTGGCGCGGGGAGATCTCGAGGGCATCTTCCAGCTCGAATCGAGTGGCATGCGCCAAATCGTGCGCGACCTTAAACCCTCGTCGCTGGAGGACATCTCCTCGATCCTTGCCCTCTACCGTCCCGGCCCTCTCGATGCGGGATTGATCCCCAAGTTCATCAACCGCAAACACGGCCGTGAGCGGATCGATGTCGCCCACGCCAAGCTTGAACCGATCCTCAAGGAGACGTACGGGATCATGGTCTACCAGGAGCAGATCATGAAGATCGCCCAGGATCTAGCTGGCTATTCCCTAGGCGAAGCCGACCTGCTGCGGCGGGCGATGGGTAAGAAGAAGAAGAGCGAGATGGAGAAGCACCAAAGCTTGTTCGTGCAGGGGGCCACCGAACGGGGGGTGGAGGCCACGGTGGCCGAGGGGCTGTTCGAGCAGATGGTTCTCTTCGCCGAGTACTGCTTCAACAAAAGCCATTCCACCGCCTACGGAGCCGTCACCTATCAAACCGCCTACCTGAAGGCCCATTACCCGGTGGCCTACATGGCCGCCTTGCTCACGGTGAATGCGGGCGCCAGTGACAAGGTGCAGCGCTACATCGCCAACTGCAACGCCATGGGCATCGAGGTGATGCCGCCCGATGTGAATGCATCCGGCATCGATTTCACCCCCGTGGGCGAGCGCATCCTCTTTGGCCTCTCGGCGGTGCGCAACCTTGGTGATGGGGCGATCCGCTCCCTGATCGACAGCCGCCGCAGCGACGGGTCCTTCCAGTCGCTGGCGGACCTGTGCGACCGCCTCAGCGGCCAGCAGCTCAACCGCCGTGCGATTGAATCGCTGATCCACTGCGGTTCCCTCGATGCCCTTGATCCCAGTGCCAACCGGGCCCAGCTGATGGCCGACCTGGACCTGATCCTCGACTGGGCTTCCTCACGGGCCAAGGACAGGGCCAGCGGCCAGGGCAACCTCTTCGATCTCTTCGCGGCCCCCGCCGCCGATTCCGGTCCGGCCCCCGCCGATCTCTCCACCGCGCCGAAGGCTGCTCCGGTGGCCGATTACCCACCGCGGGAGAAGCTCAAACTTGAGAAAGAGCTCCTGGGCTTCTATATCTCCGACCACCCCTTGCGCCAATTGGGCAGCCAGGTGAACCTGTTGGCCCCGATCGGTCTGGCCAGCCTGGAGGAGCAGGCCGACAAGGCCAAGGTGACCGTTGTGGTGATGGTGGCCGAGCTTCGCCAGGTGAACACCCGCAAGGGCGACCGGATGGCCGTTTTGCAGATCGAGGACCTCACCGGCTCCTCAGAGGCGGTGGTGTTCCCCAAGGCCTATGCCAGGCTCGCTGACCATCTGATGCTGGATGCCCGCCTGCTGGTGTGGGCTTCGGTGGACCGGCGCGATGAGCGGGTCCAGCTGATCGTGGACGATTGCCGCAGCATTGAGGACCTGCGCCTTCTGTTGGTGGAGCTTCCCGCCGACCAGGCCGGCGACATCACGATTCAGCACCGCCTGCGGGAATGCCTGCAGGCCCACCGACCCGGCCAGGAGGAGGTGGGTGTGCGGGTGCCGGTGGTTGCCCGGGTTCTCGACGCCCAGCTCAGCCGATACGTCCGCCTGGGTCCCCAGTTCTGTGTCGCCGATGGGGAGTCGGCCGTGGCCACCCTGACCTCGGCCAGTTTCAAGGTGAGCCTCTGCTCGCCGCTGGGGGCTGGCTGACGCTCCCAGCACCAGTCGATCGCAGGTTGATTGATGCGGAGCACCGCGATCAACCTGTCGCTAGGGAACCAACCGAGCCTTCTGCCTTGATGCAGGCGTAGCGATCAAAGCCGAATGGCTCGGCGGGCTTCAGGGTCGCTGTTGGCGCGGCGCCCTTGGCGACCTACTCAAGTTTGGCAATGAGAGGTTGCCCAGGTTCAAACGTTGCTCAACCCCGGGAATCGCCGGGGCCAGCCTGGCGCATGCTTCGGATCGATTCCCGCAGCCGGCCCACGTTCAAGCGGATCTGCTCACTGCCCAGAAGGCTGCCGGGCTTGTCCTCCCAACTGGAGGAGAAGACTCCATAGCTGAGGCCAACCAGCCCCAACAGGAAACAGCCACCCGAGGCCACCAGGGTGGCAGAAGGGGGGATGTCCAGGATGTCACGACTGACCAGCAGATAGCTGGCCACGAAGACGCCCATCCCCATCAGGGTGGGAAATCCACTGGCAATCGCGCTCCTCCTTGCCATCCGATTAGCAACGGAATCGGGGATGGCCCGCTGGCTACTCCTGCGCTTGCCGCTTGGGTGGGCCGCGCTGGATTTGCCCCCGCTCTTGGACTCGCGTGACTCTCGGGCTGGGATGGGAGTTACGCCTGGTGGATCACCAACTTGAAATCCGTTTGAGCCCGCATCTCTGCCGGCGGCGGCCCTGGCGTCTGTGCCGGTTGTGCGTTTCTTGTCGCCTCCGCCGGGACGGGCCCCCGTCTTACGGGAGCCTTCATCCTTCGAATCCCTCCTGGGGGCCATGGGTTGGGATAGCGGAAGGGGTCAGCCGCGGATGCCGAGCTTCACGATCAGCGCTGCGTAGCGTTGTTCGCTCTGGGCACGCAGATAGCCGAGTAGGCGCTTGCGCCTGCCGATCATCTTGAGCAGGCCCTGGCGGGAGGAGAAATCATGGATGTTCTTCTGCAGGTGCCCGCTGAGCTGCTGAATGCGCTCGCTCAACATCGCCACCTGCACTTCCACTGAGCCGGTGTCAGTTCCGTGGGTTTGGTGACCGTTGATTAGTTCTTGCTTCTTGGTGGTGGTGAGCGGCATGGGCGGGTGCGGGCCCCAGTTGGTCCAAACCAACACCTTACCTGGCGGAGTCCCCCTTTCTGGGTGAAGGCTCCGGCATCCGACTGGCTTGCCGCCCTCGCCCGAGCCGGGGCCGTTGATCAGGCCGCGGATTGGGAAAGCCAGCGGAGGCAGTCGCGAATCCAGCTGTCCACAGGGGCATCGCCAGCCAGGCCCGTAGCGGCGACGGCCCGCAGGGCTCGATGGATCTCCAGGGCCTCGTAGCCCAGTGCCGCCAGGGTGATGCCCACCTCGTCGGCGCTAAGGGCATCGGGCAAGGCCTCCCCAGGGAGGTCATCCCCATCGCTGCCGGCGTCGGCCCCATCCACCAGGGCCACGAAGCGTTCCTTGAACCGCTGGCGCAATTCCACTGCCAGGCGTTCGGCGGTGCGCTTCCCCACGCCAGGCGCCTGGCAGAGACGGCGCAGATCACTGCGCACCACCGCATTCACCAGCTCCCGGGGTTCAAGGGCCGCAAGCAGCCCGAGGGCCGCCTGCGGCCCCACCCCGCTCACACCGAGCAGCTCACGGAACAGATCCCGCTCGATCCGGTCGGTGAAACCAAAGAGGGTCCAGCCGTCGTCGCGGATGCTTTGGTGAACGTGCAGGCTGAGCTCCGCACCTGCTTCGGGCAAGTGCTGCCAGTGCCGCTGGCTCAGTTGCAGCTCGTAGCCCACCCCGTGGCAGACCAGCAGGATTCCGTAGCGGCCGGCCTGCTGCCAGGTTTCCGTGAGTCGCCCCTGCAGCCAGCCGATCATGGAGATCCGAGCGAACGCCCCCATGCTGCCTCCCCCGTCGCCCCCCAGCCGCACCGGTGGCCCGATGTCCCCTGACCTGGGGCTTGGGACCCTCAGGCGGTTGGCCGTTGCGCTGCTGCTGTTGCTCTTGCCCCTGGCCCTCGTTGCCTGCGGTGGCCCTGGCCAACCGCCGCGGTCGGTGCTGCTGGATGCCCTTGCCCTGCAGATCCAGCTCACCCAGGGCTCCATCGCCCGGGCCCTGGAACTGGAGACCCCTGGGCTGCCCCAGGTCAGCCGGGTACGGGTTGAGGACCAGCAGGCCATGCCGATCGGGGATGCCCGCGGCTTGCGGCTGGCCGGACGTTTCGACTGGCGCCTGGCCGACGATCCGATCCGGGTCGACAGCCCCTTTGAGCTGTACCTGGCCAGGGGTGAGCGCGGCCAGAGCTGGCGGTTGGCCCGACCAGCCTCCCCGGCCCCCCTGGATCCTTCAGCGGCGGATAGCCCTTCCGCGAACGAAGGCTCTAACGCCGTCGCCGCGTCGAGCCAGTCTTGGACCACCTACCCCCTTCCCCTCCCCGGTCAGCGCGAACGGGGTTGACTCCAGGTGAGCGTTGCTTCAGCCGTGGCTAGCCGCCGCCGCAGCCGGCTCGTCCTGTTCGCCCAGGTTGAGCCACCGGGCTAGGGGGCCGATGCTGAGGCCTTGAAGCAGCAAATTGAGCACCACCACGCAGAACACGATCACCTCGGCGTTGTTGACCAGGGCATGCACCAGGGTCGTATCAATGCCTCGCACGTAGGGAATCGCTTCCACCACTGTGAAGCTGAGGGCGAGGGGCACGGCACCGCGCAATCCGCACCAGGAAATCAGCAGGGATTCCCTGAGGCTGAAGGGAGAAAGCCACTGAAAGGCCAGCACACTCAGGGGCCGTGCAATCAACATCATGCCGAGGGCGATCACGATGCCTTCTGGAAGCGAGCCAAGCATCTTGGTAGGGTTCATCTCTATGCCAAAGATCAGGAAGATGGTGATCTCGGTCATGGTGTTGAAGGGCAGCAGCGTTTCTACCAATGTCTCGTCATTGATGCGACTGTTGTGATACACGTGATTGCTCATAAACAGCCCGGTCACGTAGGCGGAGATGAAGCCCGAACCCCCCAGAGTTTCGGCCAGCCCATAGGAGAGCAGGGCAATCGCCACGCCGAGAATCAACAGCTGGTGACTGTGATCCACGAATTGCTCGAGGCTGAAGCGAGCGAGATAACCGAGGATCACGCCAATAATCAGACCGGAACCGATCTTCTGGAGAAACAGCTGCATCTGTTCCATCAGCACCAGTTCTCCTCCGCCGGAGTGCCCCACCGTAAACAGTCCCACGGCGCAACCAAGTACAAGGATGGCGGCTGGATCGTTCACCGAGGACTCGAATTCCAGCAGGGATTGCAGGCGTTTTGGTAGGGGTTTTGCCATGCCGCCCAGGACGCTGATCGTGGCTCCCGCGTCAGTGGATCCCAGGCACGCGGCGATCAACAACGCCACAGCGAACGGCATCTGGTTGAAGCCCAGTTCGATGCCGTCGGCCGTGGGGGATGAAACAAAGCTGATGATCACACCGAGCAGCAGGGTGGAGATCAGCACACCTCCCACGGCCAGGGTGAGGCCATACTCGAGAAAGCCACGGATCGATTGAAGTTCCGTGCGCAGCCCGGCATAGAACAACAGCATCGAAAGGCTCAGGGTGTGCAGCCACTCGATCGTGTCGTGGCTGATCATCGGGCTTTTGGTGTTGATCATCAGGCCCAACAGCATCACGCCGAGAATGGCCGGGATGCCAGCACGGAGCGCGAAGCGGCTGATTGCCAGGGTGCCCAGGAAGAGCCCCCCCACCACCGTGGTGACCAGCGGAAGTGGTAGTCCATCCCGGAAGGTGGGGGGGGCCAGCAGTTGTTCGGCACCTCCAGCGGCAACGCCCGCTTGAACCGTTCCTGTCAGGGCCAGAAAGCACTCCATCCCATGGGCTATGGACAAAACCTGCACCACCGTTGCCTTTGCGCGTCAGTGTATGGCTGGTGGCTCAATCGTTCTCTTTAAGGGAAGTCCGCTGACGCAGCCACTGACCTGCTGATCGAGGCATGCCCTGGCTGCCTGCCTGGCCTACCAGGATGCTCGCCAGAATCAACCCGGCCCCCGCCAGGGTCGGAGAGCCGATCGCTTCATCGAACACCAACCAGCCCCACAGGGAGGCGAAGACCACCTGGGCGTAGCCGATCGTGGTGGCGCGCGCCGCCGGCAGGTGCACCAGGCCGTGGGTGAGTCCGATCTGGCCGAGCTGGGTGAACAGGCCCACCCCCAGCAACCAGCCCACTTCCGGCAGCGTGGGAAGGGTGGGTTCGAGCGCCACCAGGGGCAGGCTGAGCGGAATCGAGATCAGGGGGAACCAGAGCACGATGACCTGTGGATGCTCGCTGCGGCCCAGTTCGCGCACGCTCACGTAGGCCACCGCGGTGAGCAGGGCACCCGCCACCGCCCAGGCCACACCTTCTAGTGGCAGGGAGGCGTTGGAGCCCCAGCCGCCAAGGGGGTGGACCATCACCAGCACCCCGAGCCAGCCCAGTGCCATCGCCAGAGCGATCCGGCCGCCGGGCCGTTCCCCGAGCCAGGCCCAGGCCAACAGGGCGGTGACCGTGGGGTAGAGGTACTGCAGCACCGTGGCGTCAGCCAGGGGAAGCCGCATCACCCCGAGATACACGCAGAAGAGGGCGGCCGTTCCCACCCCCCCGCGCAGGGCGAGCAAGCCGCGCCGCTGGCCCAAGGGATCGAGGCCCGCCCGTCGCACCAGCCAGCCGCTGAGCACCACGCTCACGAGGGCTCGGCCCAGCACCACCTCCGCCACCGGCAGGCGCCCGTGGAGCTGCTTGACGCACACCGTCATCAGGCTGAAGCAGAGGGCCCCCGCCAGCAGTGCCAGAGCCGACCCTTGCGAGGGGCCCCATCCCTGGTGGGATGGAGCACAATGCGAAGACTTCTGCCTCCATCCCTGGCGTAGGCGCCCGTTCCTCGACCCGCCACCGATCGCTCCGCTTTCTTCCCTTTCCACCGCAGCGCCACCCCCACTCCTTCGCCACGCCAGCTTCCCAGGTCTCGCCCTCGCTCCCTGCCGCGCCCATCCCCCCGGGCCTCCCCAACCCAACCACCAACCCTTGCCTTCCTTGGCTAGCCCCCGTCTCCACCCCCGCACGATCGAGGCCGTCAAGGAGAGGGCCGACATCGTTGACGTGGTGGGGGAGCACGTGGTGCTCAAGAAGAAGGGCAGGGAGTTCGTGGGGATCTGCCCCTTCCACGACGACACATCGCCGTCGATGACGGTGTCGCCGGCCAAGCAGTTTTATTACTGCTTCTCTTGCGGCGCCGGCGGCAACGCGATCAAGTTCCTGATGGAACTCCAGCGCGGCAGCTTCACCGATGTGGTGCTGGAGCTGGCCCGCAAATACCAGCTGCCGGTGGAAACCCTTGAGGGTCCCCAGCAGGAGCGGCTGCGCCAGCAGCTCTCGCGGCGCGAGAAGCTCCACCGCGTTCTCACCCTGGCGGCCGGCTGGTTTCAGGCCCAGTTGCGCGCACCTGAGGGGGCCGCAGCCCTGGGCTATTTGCGGGAGGGCCGCGGGCTCAGTGAGGCCACCCTGGAATCCTTCCAGCTCGGCTATGCGCCGGAGAGCTGGGATGGCTTGCTGCGCCACCTGCAGCAGGTGGAGCGGCTGGAGCCGGAGCTGCTCGAGGCCGCTGGCCTGGTGGTGCCCCGCAAGGGAGGCAACGGCCACTACGACCGCTTCCGGCAGCGGGTGATGGTGCCGATCCGGGACCGGCAGGGCCGGGTGATCGGCTTTGGTGGCCGCAGCCTCGATGGGGCCGAGCCCAAGTACCTCAACTCTCCGGAGACGGAGGTGTTCGAGAAGGGGCGTCACCTCTTCGGCCTCGACCGGGCCGCCGACCCGATTCGCCGGGCGGACCAGGCGGTGGTGGTGGAGGGCTACTTCGATGTGATCGCCCTGCACGCCGCCGGCATCACCAACGCGGTGGCAGCCCTGGGAACGGCCCTGAGCCGCCAGCAGATCACCCAGCTGTGCCGTTGCTGCGACGGCAGGCGGTTGGTGCTCAATTTCGACAGTGATGGCGCCGGTGTGCGTGCCGCCCAACGGGCGATCGGCGAGGCGGAGCAGTTGGCCCTGCAGGGCCAGCTCGAGCTGCGCGTGCTGCACCTCCCGGCCGGCAAGGATCCCGACGACTACCTCAAGGACCACGGCCCGGGCGACTACCGCGCCCTGCTGGAGGCGGCCCCGCTCTGGCTCGACTGGCAGATCGAACAGGTGCTCGCCGGCCGCGACCTGGCCCGTGCTGACCAGTTTCAGCAGGCGGTCACCTCCCTTGTGGAACTGCTGGGCAAGCTTCCCCAGTCGGCGGTACGCAGCCATTACTTGCAGAAGGTGGCCGAGCGCCTCTCTGGCGGCCAGGCTCGCCTCACCTTGCAGCTGGAGGACGACCTGCGTCAGCAGGTGAAGGGTCAGCGCTGGCACGGCCGTTCGTCGCGCTGGGAGCAGCCGGGTGAGGCGGGGGTGAGGGAGCGGGCCGAGGCCGAGGTGCTGCGTCTTTATCTCCACTGCCCCACCTGGCGCTCCCGGATCCGGGCCGATCTGCGGCGGCTCGATCTCGAGGATTTCGCCCTGCAGCACCACCGCCAGCTCTGGGCCACGATTGGCGAGATCGAGGAGGACAACCTCGGTTCCGGCCGGCTTGAGCAGGTGAACCGCGGCCTCGACCCGGGCCAGGAGCTGGCCGATCTCGATCTGCCCCGCCTGCTGGGCGACCGCCTGGTGCTCGATGGTGACCACTCCATCCTCCTCACCAGGCTCACTCCCCTCCTGCAGCCCTCCGATGTGCAGCGGTTGTCGCTGCGCCAGCCCGAGCTGCAACTCCGGGGCGCCACGGCCTCCCTGGAACGCCAGCGCACCTTGAAACGCTGCCGCCACCTGCTGGATGCCTGGAGCGCCCAGCGGCTGGCCACCTTGGAACATTGCATCGCCCAGCTCCTTGAGGCCTCAGCCCCCGCATCGCCGGCTCCACCACCCTCCTTGGTGTCCGTCGGGTCCGGGGGGCCTGGGTCTCTGACCCCCGGGTCTTTGCGTCACGGGTCTGGGCCTCTCCAGCCCGTGGCGGCCCTGCTTCCCACCCCCCTGCTCGACATGGAGGAGCGCATCGACCAGCTCTTCGCCAGCCTCAATACCGATGCCCTGCGCTTTCAGGAGGCCTACTACAGCGAGCGCCGCTATCTCGGCGAGCTTGATCAGCGCCGCTGTGCCGGCTACGAGGAGATCCTCGCCGCACCGGCCGCCTGAGCCCTCCTGCCTGCACAGTCCTTCCCTACCGGCTCCGCGGCGTGTTTGCCGCCGACGGACTACGAACCGGCGCGATCTCCATACGGTGAGGCAGTGCCTCTTGGGCCATGACCTGCACCCTTCCGACTCCGTATCCCATCCCCGCCGATGAGCCCCTGCGGTTGCGGGATCTGGAGCGCCATGCCGTCATCGGCCTGGCGAGTGATCCCCATTTCGAGCGGTTGGTTGATCTGGCCGCCTCGCTGTTTGATGCGCCGATGGTGGCCATCTCCCTGGTGGGTGCTGAGCGGCAATGGTTCCTGGCTTCTCGCGGCCTGGGGGGTCTGCGGGAGACGCCCCGCAGTACGGCGTTCTGTGCCCATGCCATCGCTGGCACCGGGGTGATGGTGGTGCCCGATGCCAGCTGCGATGAACGCTTCCGCAGCAATCCCCTGGTGTTGGGCCAACCCCACATCCGCTTCTATGCCGGGGCTCCGTTGCGCAGTCCCGATGGCCACAACCTCGGCACCCTCTGCGTGCTCGACACCACCCCGCGCCCCCCCCTGGAGCCCGAACGGTTGCAGCAGCTCCAGTGGCTGGCTGACCTGGTGATGCGGGAGCTTGAGCTGCGCCGTCTGCCGCTCCATTGCCCGATCACCGGGCTGCCGATCCGCCGGGCTTTCCTCGCCATCGGCGAGCGGGAGTTGTTGCGGGCGCGGGCCGAGCACCATCCGCTGGCATTGCTCTGCTTTGACATCGACGACTTCCGCCGCATCAACAACCGCTGGGGCCTCCGCGCCGGCGATGGCGTGCTTCAGGATTTCGCCAAGCTGGTGGTCAGCTTCATGCGCGAGGAGGACTACGTCGGCCGCCTTGGCGATGGTGAGTTTGGCCTGTTGCTGATCAACACTCCAGTGGATCAGGCCACGGCTGTGGCCGAGGCCTTGCGCGCTGCCACGGCCCATCTTCCTGGTGTGCACACCCATTCGGATGTGACCCTGCACATCAGCGGTGGCCTTTCCATGCTTGCCCCCGCCGACCGCGGTTTCCATGACCTGCTGCAACGGTCCGATCGTGCGCTCCAGCTGGCCAAGGGCAATGGCCGTGACCAGATCGCCTGTCTGCTGGAGGGGGCCTAGGCCCGCACCAACGGGATGTCGGTCAGCCGGGTGGTGGCGGCCCGCGAAAGGTGGCCGCGCCGCATCCGCCAGGCGGGTGCGAGGCCGCAGGCTGCCCACTGCACCGTGCCGCTGCCGTAGCGCTGGTTGAGGCCGTCGACGGCCTCCATCAGGGCGGCCCGACGCCGTTGCTGTTCCGGGGTCTGGGGCACCAGCAGGTGGTGCTGCAGCAGGGTGATCGGGGAGAGCTCCTGGAGGATCACGCCCGCCTTGCGCAGGGGTTTGTGGGGGCGGAAGAGCCGTTCGGCCAGGGGAAGGGTGGCGGCCAGCAGCACGGCGGTGTCGTTGCTGGGCAGGGGCAAGGTGGTGGTGGCGGCGTTGGCGTAGAAGGCGGTGCCATCGAAGGGGCTGCTCCGCACGAACACGGTGAGGCTGCCGGCCCGCTGCCCCTGGCGCCGCAGCTTTTCGGCGGCGCGGCAGAGGTAGGTGGCCACCGCCTCCTTCAGGGCTGCTGCCGTGCTGATCGGGGTGCTGAAGCTGCGGCTCACGCAGGTTTCCCGCTTCGGCGGCGGCGCCGATGCCAGGGGCAGGCAGCGGCGCCCCTGGAGCTCCTGCTGCAGCCGCAGGCCCACCACGCCGGCGCGGCGGCGCAGTTCGCCGGATGGCATGTCCCGCAGGGCGCGGGCATCGGCAATGCCCCGCAGCCGGCACCAGCGCGAGAGCTGGCGGCCGATGCCCCACACGTCCTCGATCGCGGTGGCCGTCAGCCAGGGGTCGGGGTCCGCCATGGCGGCGAAATCGAACACGCCGCGCTCCCGCCAGCGGGGATCCCGCTTGGCGATGCGGTTGGCCACCTTGGCCAGCACCTTGGTGGGGGCGATGCCCACGGCCACAGGCAGCCCCAGCTGGCGGCGCACCTGGTGGCGCAGCGCCTCGCCCCAGGCGGTGAGGTCGCCGCTGCCGGCTGGCCGGTGCAGCAGGCCGAAGGCCTCATCGATCGAGTAGATCTCCAACTCCTCCACCCAGGTTTCAAGGGTGGCCATCAGCCGCTGGCTCATGTCGGCGTAGAGGCCGTAGTTGGAGCTGCGCACGATCACGCCGTGGCGCTCCAGCTCGCCCCGTAGCTG
>Ga0209597_1000789_pt1 | contig 20572 bp, 20 predicted proteins | sample M_140625_MF_Meta_FD_187316 | JGI IMG/M metagenome (GOLD analysis project Ga0209597, IMG submission 187316) | Freshwater microbial communities from Lake Montjoie, Canada to study carbon cycling - M_140625_MF_MetaG (SPAdes) (version 2) | ecosystem: Environmental > Aquatic > Freshwater > Lake... | reverse complement strand
TGGGTCATGCTTGAATCATCTGCCTGATTCACAATCACTTACTTGGAAAAAAATGAAACAGTTAAAACATCTTGGTTTGCGCATTGATCTAGATTTCAAGCGAGTTGATCCAGCGCTGGTAGAGCAAGCCCGTTCTATTCCTGTGGCCGTGGTGGGTGATGTGGCCAATCGTTTACAGGCCTTCACGGCAGGCTTCAACCAATATGGCCGACTCAAGCGTTTTGCAGGGCCTGCACTCACAGTGCGTGTACGCCCTGGCGACAATTTGCTGCTGCACCAAGCCCTTGACAAAGCGCAGCCAGGTGACGTGGTGGTGGTGGATGCCGGTGGCGCCATGAACACCGCCATCATTGGCGCCATGATGTCCAGTTATGCCAAGACGCGCGGCATAGAAGCCATCATCATCGATGGTGCCATTCGCGATGTGGAGGAATTGGCCAAAGTTGATTTTCCAGTGGTGGCTCGTGGTGCCACGCCTAACGGGCCATTTAAAAGTGGCCCAGGTGAAATTGGCTACCCAATTGCTTGCGGCGGATTGTCTATTGCGTCAGGTGATTTGCTCATCGGTGACCCCGATGGCGTTTTGGTGGTGCCCATCAGCGAGGTGGCTGAAATTTTGAAGCTGGCCAAAGCCAAACATGCTTTAGAGCAACAATGGGAAAAAGAAATTATGGCGGGCACCTGGGACCGCAAATGGGTTGAGGAAGCCCTTGATAAGCTGGCTTGAAACTAGCTCGGAATTTCTGCACCTTCATGCTTGCCCAGTGATGAGGGCTTTAAGTTTTGCCCTTCATCGGTGTAAGAAGCCACCCGTCCCATTTGAACAGCTTCTTCCCATGAGAAGTTGAGTTCTATTTTGATACCGTTGATGGGCTCCCGCATGAACAGTTGGTAGAGCTGGGAGTTGTGTGCTTTTCGTTCGCTGAACGGTATGTCGTTGCGAGTAAGACGATCAATGAATTCGCTCATGCCATCGCAATTGAGACAAAGGTGATCAATTCGGCCTGAACCCATGGCACCCGCCGCAGAGTAGTCGTGTTCTCCGTCAGTGGGTGTTTGGAGGTAAGTGTTTTGATGTTCTGAGTGGCGCGCTTTGCCAATGTGAAGTACATCTTGATCACCAATGTAGAGCCAATAAACGGGAAACCCAAATTCAGGGTGGAAGCCGTTTCGGAACCCTAAATTTTGAACAAACCAATCTCGCGTTCCTTCAGGATCGTCCGTCAGGATGAGCAAATGTTCAAGAAATTTAAGGCCCAATTGAGTCTCCTTTAGCTTATTCGCCTTTGATGTTGTTGTCGGCAATCAGCTTTGAGTATTTGCTTTTTTCATCCGCCAAGAAGGCTTTGAATTCATCTTGTGTGGTGGCCATGGCTTCAACGCCTAAGCCTCCAAATTTTTCCTTCAGATCGGGGTTGGCCATGATCTTGACCAGTGCCGCGTAATAGGCATCCACAACAGGTTTAGGCGTACCGGCAGGCAAGAACACGCCCCACCAATTGACGGCCACCAAACCTGGCAAGCCAGCTTCTGCAAAGGTGGGAATCTCTGGTGACAAAGGTGATCGCTTGGCGCTGGTAATGGCCAGTGCACGCAACCTTCCCGTTCTGATGTGTTGAATGACTGGCAATGCGTCGGAGACCATCATGTCAATTTGGCCAGCCAACAAATCATTCACAGCCAATCCGCCGCCTTTGTAGGGAACGCCCACCATTTTGACATTGCCTTGACGCATGATGAGCTCACCGCCCAAGTGCGCCATGCTGCCCGGGCCACTGGTGCCAAAGTTCAAAGAGCCTGGTTTGTTGCGTGCGGCGACTAACAGATCGTTTAAGTTTTTAAAGGGGGAGGCTGCGGGAACTGCCAAGATGTTGGGGCCGGTTGCAGTGAGAGAAACAGGAATGAAATCCTTCTCCATGCTGTAGGGTACTTTGGTAATGAGGGGATTGACCGATGCGGGGCCTAAGTTGCCCACTACAAAGGTGTAGCCATCGGCAGGTTGACGGGCTGTGAACTCCATGCCAATAGAGCCAGCTGCTCCGGGCTTGCTTTCTATGATGACAGGCTGACCCCAAACTTCGCTAAGCTTTTGGCCCATGATGCGCGCCATGAGGTCTGAACTTCCGCCTGGCGGATAAGTGACAACCAGTTTGACAGGCTTGGTGGGAAAGGCTTGGGCCTGAGCCTGGGCTTGAAACAAGCCACAAGCACTTAGCACAACAAGGGAAATTTGGAAGAAATTCTTCCAACGCGGGGCCACTGCAAAATTCATGAGATGTCTCCTTTTTATGGTTAGGGAATGTCTTGACTGATCTTGAATTCCTTTCCGCTATATTACAGATTCAACAAAATTTTTGATGAGTATTTACCCATGCTTAACGCACCTCAATCGGCATCGAGAGCTGATCAGACCCTGTCACTCAACATGAAGTTGTTGGCTCACCACGAGCTGGCAGGGTTTGGTGGACTGGGCGAGGGAATGGGCATGCAGCTCACGTCAGATGGGCGCCGCATCTTGTGGTTGGCCCACGAATCTGCCCCTAAAAACTTCTCGGGTGTCGACGTGACGGACCCCCAAAATCCCAAGCTTATTGTGCAAACTGAATTGCCGCACATGAAGCTGCGCTCCAACTCTTTAGACGTGGTGGGCAACATCATGGTGGTGGCTTATCAAGCCACGACGGTGGGTATCAAGCCCGCGGGCATCGATATATTTGATGTAAGCCAGCCAGAAACGCCGCGCTTACTTTCTCATTTTGACTGCTCAGGCCCTTACTCTCGAGGCGTGCATGCAGTGTGGTTTGTCGACGGTCGTTATGTCCACATGTCCTCGGGTGCCTCTGACTTTCAGCCGCGCAATCCCTTAGACGATCAGTTCTATCGCATCATTGACATCATCGATCCCAAAAAGCCAGTAGAAGTAGGGCGCTGGTGGTACCCAGGTACCCGTGAAGGCGATGAAGCGCCACCGCCACCGCGCTTGCCCGCTCAGTTTGACACAGGCTTTCGAACACACAATACCAATGTGTTTCCAGAGCAGCCCAACCGTGCCTTCATTGGCTACATAGATGGCGGCGCTGTGGTGCTAGACATCTCGGACATGAAGAACATCAAGGTGGTTTCGCAGTGGAACCACTCGCCGCCTTTCAATGGTTTTACGCACACGGTATTGCCGCTCTTTGACAGAGGCTTGTGGATCGTAAGCGACGAGTGCGTGCAAGACAACGGCGCTGATTGGCCCAAATTGGTGTGGGTGGTTGATTCACGCAACGAAGCCAACCCCGTGCCCATCGGCACATTTCCTGCGCCGCCTTATGACGCATTTGCCAAACGTGGCGGACGTTTTGGTGCGCACAATTTGCACGAAAATTTGCCAGGCCCTACCTCGTTCAGATCGGACACCATCATTGTGGGTTCCTTCTTCAATGCAGGCGTGCGGGTCTACGACACCAGCAACCCCTACCAAGTGCAAGAGATTGCCTACTTTGTGCCAGGTGCGCCCAAACTATCGCCAGCGGGTGCCATCCAACTCAATGATGTGTATGTCGATGACCGCCGCATTGTCTACACCGTAGACCGCTTCACAGGCGGCTTGTACATTCTTGAAATGAACATTTAAAGTGAAGCTGCAGTGACTTGGTCGCGCGATGCGTTGGCAGGCAAAATACCTGTGACTTTGGTCACGGGCTTTCTTGGCAGCGGTAAAACCACCCTTATTTCCAAACTCTTGTTGCACCCCGATATGCGGCGTGTGGCGGTGGTCATCAATGAAATGGGTGAAATTGGCATTGACCACGATTTGGTCACCGTGTCTTCAGAAAATATCACGCTGTTGGCCAACGGCTGCATCTGCTGTTCAGTGCGAACCGATTTACAAGAAACACTGCGTGACCTTTTTGCACAACGCCGCGTTGGAGAAGTGTTTGACTTTGACCGCGTCATTGTCGAAACAACCGGCCTAGCAGATCCTGCGCCAGTGGTTCAAACATTGGCCAGCGACACTTTACTGGCAGCCCACTACCGCCTAGATGGGCTCATTACCTTGGTCGATGGCTTGCATGGCGTGGGACAAATTGACCAACAGACAGAGGCTGTGAAGCAAATAGCCATTGCCGACAAAATATTGGTGACTAAAACTGATTTGACCTCTGCGGACCATTTGGAAACTTTGTGTGGGCGAATTAGACAACTCAATTCACAGTCACCCATTGAGTTCATTCGACAGGGTGAAGTCGACCCTAAAAGCTTGATCGATTTGGGCTTGTCGTCTTCGCGTGCCAGTCTAAAAACTTTGCAGTTTTTGGGTGAAGCGCTGAATGATGTTGCTGCGGCAGATGTCAATGGCACAGGCCGGTATTTGGGCCAAAGATCTGCGACGCACAACAGTGCCGTGAAGACCTTGTCTTTGCGATTCACGGAGCCCTTTGAGTGGCTTGCTTTTTCATCGGCCCTAGAGTTGTTGACTACTTTGCGGGGCCCCGATCTGCTTCGCCTAAAAGGCATCATCAACGTCGATGGCGATCCTGTGGTGATTCAGGGTGTGCAACATATCATTGACACACCCGTGAAAATGGACCGTTGGCCCAGCGACGACAAAGATACACGCTTGGTTTTCATTGTTCGCAACATGGAGCTCGATGTGATTCGAAATTTATTTCAGGCGGTGGGGGCTATCAAGTCTGCGCCCCTCAGCGCCACTTAATTTTTAACAGACCTTTTTGACAATTCAAGGCGTTTCCATGGCAACTGCATCTTTCAATACTTCAACAACCTCGGTGCCCGTTCAAATAGGCTTGGTCGGTTATGGGTGGTGGGGCAAGACCATTGCCAAACAAATAGCGACATCTGACCTTTTGAATTTGGTGGCGGTGGTTGAGCTTGATGCTGATTTGCGAACACAGATGAGCCACGATCCTGTTTTGAAAGATGTCCAAATCCTTTCCGACTTCGATGCATTTTTGAAAATTCAAAACATGGAGGCGGTTATTTTGTGCACGCCCCATCAGCAGCATGCCGATCAAATTGTGGCGGCAGCGCAAGCCGGCCAACATGTGTTTTGTGAAAAGCCTTTGTGCCTTACCTACCTTGACGCGCAAAAAGCCGTTGCCACTTGTGTTAAGCACAATCGTGTTTTGGGCATTGGCCATGAGCGTCGGTTTGAGCCTGCCATCATTGAACTTCGCCAAGACATTCAAGCTGGGGTGCTTGGCAGCATTTTGCAAATTGAAGCCAACTTCAGCCAAGACAAGTTTTTCGCTTTGCCCAAAGACAATTGGCGTCTTTCAAATCAGCATGCCCCTGTGGGCCCACTCACTGCAACGGGCATTCATTTGGTGGATTTGGCCATTGCGGTTTTAGGGCCTGCCGAATCGGTTTGGGCGCGCTTGGCCACACGCGGATCTTATTTTGAAAATGGCGACACGCTGGGCATCATGTTGGGCTTTCCGGGGGGCGCCAATGCCCTCATCAGTGCCATGTTAGCCACCCCCTTTGAAGGGCGGTTCGCTGTCTATGGCTCTAAAGGCTGGGTCGAAATTCGAGACCGCAAGCACCCCGAGAGTCCTGCGGGCTGGGACATCAAGCGCGTGATGCAAGGCCAAGAGCCCGTGGTGAGTTTTGCTGAAAAATTCCCGAGTGTGCTGTCCAATTTAGAAGCCTTTGCCAAAGCCGTTCGAGGCGAGCACCCTTATCCTGTGAGCCATACAGAAATGTTGGCCAATGTGGCAGCCTTAGAGGCCATCATGAAGTCGGTCACTTCGCGTCAGGTAGAGTCGGTGGCTACACCGTCAATTGCGCTTTAATTAGGGCACGATATCAAAATTTTTAAGGGAAACTCCTGACGAGTTGACGCTATGTCAGCCCGTAAAGTCCTCAAATGAATACAAAAAGAAACACAAGTTGGGATAAGCGCGATTTGCGCAATGCCTTGGGCAGTTTTGGCACCGGCGTTACGGTGGTTACTTCTGGTAACTTGCAATCGCGTTTGGTGGGTGTCACTGCCAACTCTTTCAGCTCTGTGTCCTTGGAGCCGCCCATTGTGCTTTGGAGCTTGGTTTCATCTTCACCAAGCTTGGAAGTGTTTGATGAAACAGGACGCTTTGTCATCAATGTTTTAGCGCTTCAACAAATTGACTTGTCAAAGCAATTTTCAAAAACCCTAGAAGACAAGTTCGCAGGCGTTGAGTACACCGAGGGATTGGGCGGCCTGCCTGTGATTCAAAATTGCGTGGCCACCTTTGAATGCAAAACCATCCAGCGAACGGTGGTGGGAGACCATGTCTTGTTTTTAGGACAAGTTGAAAATTATGTTTATGAAAACAAGACGCCCTTGCTGTTTTGCCAGGGCAATTACATGCAGGTTGCAGAAGCCTTGCTCAGCAATTAGAAATTAAGAATCGATTTGGAATACCTATGAAATACAGCACTTTCATGATGCCATTGCATCCACCCGGACGCAACATCGGAGAAACTCTTTCTGAAGATCGTGAGGCCATCATCATGGCCGATCGTTTGGGTTTCAGTGAAGCCTATGTGGGTGAACACGTCACAGACGCAGCAGAGACCGTCACGTCCTCTATGATCTTTTTGGCAAGTCTCATCTCAGATACCAAAAACATCATGTTAGGCACGGGCACCATCAATGTGCCCAATTCCCATCCAGCTGCCATAGCCGCCCAAGCTGCCATGATGGACCACATGCTGCAAGGCCGGTTCATCATGGGCGTCAGCCCGGGTGGTTTGATGTCGGATGCAGAGGTCTTTGGCAACTTTGGCAAAGATAGAAATGCCATGTTTGTGGAAGGCATCAACATGGTCTTGAAGATTTGGGAGTCAGACCCGCCCTATGACTTTGAAGGTGAATTTTTCAAAGTGTCGGTGGGCAGAACCATGATTCCAGAAATTGGACAAGGCTTCATCATGAAGCCCTTCCAAAGACCGCACCCCCTCATTGTGGGTACTGCTGTAGCGCCATTCTCCAAAGGCGTGACCGAAATGGCCAAGCGCGGTTGGCAGCCTATTTCTGCCAACTTCCTCATGCCTGAGTGGGTGAAGTCGCATTGGCCCAAGTACTCAGAAGGCCGCGCTGAGGTGGGTGCTGTGGCTCACCCCAATGAATGGCGCATTGCCAAAAGTATTTTTGTAGCAGACGACGAGGCCACGGCCAAAAAGTATGCCTTGGAAGAGGGCGGTCCTTATCACTTTTACTTCAAGCAATTGGTGCGCAAGTTGTTAAATGGTGGACGCAGCAACTTGTTCAAAACAGATCCGGACATGGACGATGCCTTGATTACGCCGCACTATGTGACCAACAAATTGGTGTTGGCCGGAACGGTCAATTCCGTGGTGGATCAAATATTGGCATTCCGCGATCACGTGGGTGATTTTGGTAACCTGTTGTATGCCGGCCATGACTGGATGGATCCAGCCCTTGCCAAGCGCTCCATGGAGCTCTTTGCCAATGAAGTGATGCCCAAAGTCAATGCAGCCATTGGCAAATAAGCGCTCTGCACCTCATTCGATTTTTATTTTGAAGGAACATTCATGATTTTTACTTGTGCGCCTACCTGCAAGCACCCCTATCACAACCATGGCAAAGAAGCCAAAGGCGCTAAGGGCATGTTTACCTCCTTGGCCACTAAAAAGTTAGCCAAACGAAAAGATGGGCATTTGAATGTCGATGTGCATTGCCATTACTTCAATCCCACCGTCGGCCAAAAGGCGGCTGTTTTAAAACCAGTTGAGCAGGAAGTAGGGCACATCTTTGCCAACCAACTGACACGCGAGACCAACGCCAAACAAATGCGCGACAGGGCGCCCATGTTGTCTGATGTGGCGGTGCGCCTTCAAGACATGGACCGCATGGGTGTTGATATTCAAGCCATCTCACCTGCGCCTTTTCAATATTACTATTTTGCCGAGCCAGCGTTTGGCGCAGAGTTGGCGCGCGATGTGAACGAAGGCATGGCCAAGTTGGTGGCTCAGCATCCCGATCGGCTCATTGGTTTGGGCACCGTTCCCTTGCAGAATGCAGATATGGCGGTCAAAGAACTCAAACATGCCATTAAAAATCTAGGTTTGCGCGGTATTGAAATTAACACCCATGTGAATGGCAAGAACCTGACCGATCCTTCCCTGAAACTTGAAAAGTTTTTTGCAGCGGTCAGTGATTTGGGCGTGCCATTGTTCATTCACCCCAATGGCTTTACCGAAGCCAGCCGACTTGAGAACCATTACTTCAACAACGTCATTGGCAATCCGTTAGACACCACCATTGCAGTCAGTCATTTGATTTTTGACGGTGTGATGGAGCGCAATCCCAAATTGAAAGTGCTGTTGGCGCATGCGGGTGGTTACTTGGCACACTACTGGGCGCGAATGGACCATGTGTATGGCGCGCGCCCTGACGGCCGCACGGTCATCAAACGCAAACCTTCCACTTATTTGGAAAGGTTTTACTTTGACACCATCACCTTTGACCCAGGCATGCTGCGCAACATGATTGATCGATTTGGGCCAGACCATGTGATGCTGGGCACAGACTACCCCTATGACATGGCCGAGGTCGATCCGCTGGGACTTATTTCTGCGGTGAAGCGCTTGCCCAAAAGTGACCGCGATTTGATCACTGGGGGCAATGCCAAGAAGCTCTTCAAATTAAAGTAACAAACCACCTTGAGGCTGCAAGCCTAGGGCACTTTGTCCGTAGGCTGCAGCGTGAACATCCCAAGTGAGCCCAATGTGCGACGAGGCCGCATGGATGTCTCTGAATTGTCTTTGAAGAGGCGAGTGGAGTGAAAGACCTGCAGCGCCTGCTGCGGGCATGAGCGCATCAATGCTGCGCACAGCCAGGCTGGTGGCAAATGCGGCATTGCGTTTCCAGCGCAATTTGGTTTCCATGCTTGGAAACTCGTTGTTCTCAACCGAGGTTTCTAATTCTGTCCAATCGCGCCGAATCACGGTTTCGGCAAACTCCACACAGGCCGCGGCTTCTGCAATGCGCGCTTGAACAGAAGCCAATTCGGCAATGCGCGTGCCCGTGTAGGTGCCAGCCCGATTGCGCATGGTGTCTGTAAATTGTTCTACGGCGGCTTTGGCGGTGCCAAGGGGCACGATGGCCAGAACATAAGCGAAGGCTGCAAAGGTGGGCATTTGAAACAGCTTGTTGCTGTAGAGCTTGGCGCCCGGCAAGTTTTGACCTGCTGCAAAAATTTCTGCAGACACACTGCGGTGTTCAGGAACAAAGGCGTCGGTGGCATGCACGTCGTGGCTGCCTGTGCCGCCCAAGCCATAGGCTTGCCAGTTGTCTTGGCTTTTGAAATCTGCCTGCGGAATTAAAAAGAAGCGTCTTTGGGGCGCGCCACCATTTTGCTCTGTCATGGCGCCAACCAACATCCACGTGGAGGCATCAACGCCGCTGCCGAATGGCCATTTGCCCGAGACCTTGTAGCCGCCTTCAACAGGGACCGCTTTGCCGCATGGAAATGCAAAGCCTGTGGCTGCCAGCGCAAAGGGGTCTGTGCCCCATACATCTTCTTGGGCTTGCAATTCAAACTGGCCAATGTTCCAAGCATGCGACGCTAAATTGGAATAAGCCCAGGCCGTTGATGAACAGCCCTTGCATATTTCTAGGACCACATCCATTAAGGAGCCCAGACCTAATTCAGAGCCACCAAAGCGTTTGGGTTGCATGAGCCGGAGCAAGCCGCTTGCATTGAGTTCTTCAATGGACTCTTCAGGAACCCTGCGAATTTTTTCGGCATGCGCTGCGCGCATTGCAAATTTAGGTGCAAGATTTTTGGCAATGCCAACGGCCTCTGAGGCCGTGAGCACGGGTGCAGTCTGAACAGCTTGAGTTGGTTTAGATATGACGCGTAGATTCATGGTTGTCCCTTATCCCTTATCCGTTGACCTTGAGATAGACCGCGTAAAGCGATGTGGTTCCGCAAATGAACAGTCGATTGCGTTGAACACCGCCAAACGTGAGGTTGGCCACCATTTCAGGTATCTTGATTTTACCAATGAGTCGGCCATCTTGTCTGTAGCAAATCACGCCATCGGCGCAGCTGGTCCATAGCCTGTCTTGTTGATCGATTCGAAAGCCATCAAAGAAACCAGCGGGACATTCGGCAAAAACGGTGGAAGAACCTAGGGTTTTTCCGGAGGCGTCTACCTCGAAACGGCGAATGTGCTTGGGGCGCGTATGACCCTCGGTGCCGCCGCTGTCGGCAATGAACAAGTGTTTTTCATTGGTGGAAAACGCCAAGCCATTGGGATGGTCAAAGTCATGGGCGATTTGGGTGACTTCCAAGGTGTGTGGGTCAATGCGGTAGACGTGGCAACCGTCTTGTTCCATGCTGTCAATCTTGCCCTCGTAGTCGGCAATGATGCCGTAGTCGGGGTCGGTGAACCAAATGGAATGATCTGACTTGACCACCACATCGTTGGGAGAGTTCAAGCGTTTGCCATTGAATGAGTCGGCCAGCACACTGATGCTGCCGTTGTGCTCGGTGCGGGTCAAGCGGCGGTTGTAGTGCTCGCAGGTGATCAAACGGCCATGAAGGTCCACCGTGTTGCCGTTGGCATAGCCTGAGGGTTGACGAAACACAGACACCGAGCCATCGGTATCGTCATAGCGCATGATTCGGTTGTTGGGCAAATCGGACCACAGCAAATAGCGACCCCCGCCAAACCAAGCTGGCCCTTCGGACCAACGTGCGCCTGTCCAGAGTCTTTCAACGCGCGCATGGCCTACAAAGCAGGCTGCAAATTCTGGTTCGATGACTTGGAACCCGCTGCCTTCAATTTCGCCGTAAAACATGGATGACCCTTGCACTTTAAAGTTTTAAAAATTTAACAGAATTTGCGGGTCTTGAGTGCAAAATTAAGCGTTATCTATTTTTGGGAGACAGAGATGACCATGCCAAATAAATTACTCAGCGATCGGGCCCCGTATCAAGCCATTGTTGACAGGCCCGCTTTGCAATTGCCCGATGGCAATCGCATGTTGGTTTGGATCATTGTCAATGTCGAACATTGGTCCATCGAGCGTGCCATGCCACGCTCTGTCTTGTCGCCACCCATGGGGCAGCCGCTTCTTCCAGATTTGGCCAATTGGTCTTGGCATGAGTACGGCATGCGCGTTGGATTTTGGAGAATCTTTGATGCGCTGCAAAAGCGCGGCATCACGCCCACCATGGCCATCAACGGCATTGTGTGCGAGTCGTACCCCAGCGTTGCGCAAGCTGCCTTAAAAGCCGATTGGGAGTTTATGGGCCACGGCTATGTTCAGGGTCCGATGCACAAGGTGGAAGACCAGGTCCAAGCCATTGATCAAACCATGCAGTCCATCAAGAACTTCACGGGCAAGGCCCCCGTGGGTTGGGAGAGCCCGGGCTTGACTGAAACAGATGACACCCTGGACTATTTGTCTGCGGCTGGCATCTCTTATGTGGCCAATTGGGTTTTAGATGATCTGCCCACTTGGCTGCATGCCAAACCCAAACCAGTTCTGGCGGTGCCATATACCGTGGAGTTGAACGACATCCCCATGATGGCGCTTCAAAACCATCGAAGCGAGGAAATGTACCACCGCGGCGTGTTGCAACTTGACCGCTTGTGGCGTGATGCCGCCACCATCCCCCGCATGATGGCCATCAGTGTGCACCCTTACATCACGGGCGTGCCACACCGCATCGATGCCTTTGAGAAATTGCTTGATGCCGTGCTGGCCAAGCCAGAAGTCCAAATCATGACGGGTGAAAAAATAGCGCAGTGGTATACGTCGCAAGTGCCTGCCAGTGCAGCTTTTAAATGAAAGGGGATACAGAATGAAAAATGAAAAAACCAAACCCAAAGCAAAAATAAAGGTGGGCGTGATTGGCTTGGGCATCATGGGCTCGTCCATTTCTTCTAACCTGCAAAAGTCTGGGTTTGATGTGCATGGCGTTGATTTGCACGCGCCTACACGCAAAAAAATGAAACCGCTGCTGTCAGAGGTTCACGCAGATCCTGCTGTCATCTTGCAACACTCTTTGAAAATCATCAGCTCGCTTCCTTCTAGCAAAGCCTTGGTGCATGTTTGCCATGCACTGTGCGAATCAAAGCGCGCGCTCAAAATCAAAGGCACACCTATTTTGATGGAGACCAGCACCCTGACCTTAAAAGACAAAATGGCGGCACGCGACATTTTGTTGGCGGGCGGTATTCACATGATCGATGCGCCTTTGTCGGGCACAGGAGCGCAAGCCAAAACCAAAGACTTAAGCATTTACGCCAGTGGCGATGCCAAAGATGTGAAATCATTCAGTGCTATTTTTGATGGCTTCTCGCGCACAAACTACAACGTGGGTGAGTTTGGCAATGGCATGAAGCTGAAGCTGGTGGCCAATTTGCTGGTGGCCATTCACAACGTGGCGGCTGCTGAAGGCATCTTGTTTGGCAAAAAACTGGGCCTAGATACCAAAAGCTTGGTCAGCATCATTGGCGATGGCGCGGGCAGTTCGCGCATGTTTCAAGTGCGTGGCCCCATGATGGTTGCCAAAACCTGGAGCCAAGCCACCATGAAAAACGAGGTTTGGCAAAAAGACATGTCCATCATTTACCAAGCGCTTGACGATTTAAAAGTACCCGCACCCTTGTTTGCTGCATGCATTCCTATTTACAACGCTGCCATGTCGCAAGGCCATGCGCTAGACGACACAGCCGCTGTGTATGCCGTGTTGGAAAGAATGGCAGGAGAGCGCTAAGTCGCTTTTAAATTTTGCCCAGTGCAGCCAACACTCGCTGAGGTGTAAATGGCTGCACGCTCACATTGGCATTGAGTGGTGCCAAGGCATCATTGATGGCATTCATCACTGCACCAGGTGCGCCTGCTGTGCCTGCTTCGCCGGCCCCTTTGGCGCCAAGCTCTGAAGTTTTGGTGGGGGTTTGCACATGGCCAATGACCATGTCGGGCATCTCGCCTGCCATGGGCACCAAATAGTCTGCCATAGAGCCATTGAGCAATTGACCGTCTTCGCTGTACATGCATTCTTCAAACATAGCGCCGCCAATGCCCTGAACAATACCACCCCGAATTTGTTCATCGACCAGCATGGGGTTGATGATGGTGCCGCAGTCTTCCACGCACCAGTGCTTGAGCAGTTTGACAAAGCCGGTTTCTGTATCGACCTCGACATACGAGGCTTGAATGCCATTGGTGAAAGTAAAACCATATTCACGCGGTGTGTAGTGCCGCGTGACTGTAAGCTCTGATTGAAAATTCATGGGCAACGTGTCGGGCCTGAAGTAGGCTACACGGCCCACTTCACTCAATGGCATTTGCTCTTGCCCACTGAGTTTGTCCACCACCACGCCATTGACCAAATCCAGGGTGGCAGATTCGACCTTCAAGATGGCTGCAGCCACATCCAAAATGTTTTTGCGCAAAACCTTGCCCGCTTGCAGCACCGCCTCGCCGCCAATGCCTGCGCCCCTTGATGCCCAAGTGCCACCGCCATAGGGCGTAATGGCTGTATCGCCTGTGATTACACGGACGTTTTCTACTTTGACACCCACTGCTGTGGCTGCAATTTGCGCAAACACGGCCTCTGTGCCCTGGCCTTGCTCGGTGACACTGACCAGCACATTGACCATGCCTGCAGGGTCGAGTCGAATGGTGGCGCCATCTTGTGCAGAGATGCGCGCACCACCCACGCCATAAAAGGCAGGGGAGGGGTTGGTGACCTCAATCATGGCGGCCAGTCCGATGCCGCGGTAGATGCCCTTTGCGCGCAAATCGGCTTGCTCTTGACGCAAGCCTTTGTAGTCCATCAGGGTCATGAGTTGATCTAGACACTGGTGGTGTGACAGCTTTTCAAACTTCACACCAGAAGGGAAGGTGTAGGGGTAGGCGTCGTCTGCAATTAAATTTCTGCGCCTGAACTCTGCAGGGTCCATGCCAATTTTTCTAGCAGCTTCGTCCACAATGCCTTCCGTGACAGCCATGGCAATGGGGTGGCCTACTGCGCGGTATTGGCAGGTGACATTCTTGTTGGTGAAGACCACATCTAGCTTGGCTTTGTAGTGCTTGTGTTTGTAAGGGCCGCCCGTCAGGTTGACCACTTGGTTGCCTTCAATGCCGCTGGTGCGGGGGTAGACAGAGTAGGGGCCTATGCCTGTTAAGTCGTTCAAGTCAAAGGCAATGATGTCGCCTTGGTGGGTGCAGGCCAGTTTGATTTTGACTTTGTGTTCGCGCGCGTGGATGTCAGTTAGAAAAGACTCAATTCTGTCGGCTGAAAATTTAACAGGGCGCTTGAGCATGACGGATATGGCAGCGGTGGCCATTTCATCGGGGTAGACATGGACCTTGATGCCAAACGAGCCGCCCACATCTTTGCAAATGACACGCACATTGGATTCGGGAATGCCCAGATGACGCGAAAATATATCTTGCATCATGTTGGGCGTTTGCGTGCCTTGGTAAACCGTCAGCAAGTTTTCGGCAGGGTTGTAGTCTGCCAAAATGCCGCGTGGTTCGTTGGTCACGCCAGTGTGTCGACTGAATTCGTAAACCTTTTCCACCACCACGTCGGCTTTGGCAAACTCTGCCTCAAAATTCTCGGTGATCAATTCGCGGCTGAAACATTTGTTGTCGCCCAAATCAGCGTGAATGACCACGTCGCCGGCCAGCGAGGCTTCCATGTCGGTCACAACGGGCAAGAGGTCCCAGTCAACCATCACATGGTCTAGCGCGTCTTCTGCTTGACGTCTTGTTTGGGCCACTATGGCTGCTACTGCTTCGCCTTGCCAGCAGGCTCTTTCTGGGGCAATGGCGAACTGCGGTGCCGACCGAATGCCTTTGAGATGACCCAAAACACCGATCCAAGGTGTGCAAAATTTGGCCACTTCATGGCCGTCAAAAACCGCCACGACGCCGGGTTGTTTGCGTGCCTGGGAAAGGTCTAATTGCTTGATGACTGCGTGAGCATGGGGGCTTCTAAAAAAAACCACATGTACCAATCGGGGGAGGCGCAAGTCATCTAAGTAGGTGCCGCGTCCTTCCAGTAATTTTTTAGCGCCAGCGCGCGGCACACTTTGACCCACATAATTTTCTTGGGTGGCCACACCATCAGCGTGCAGCGGCAATTCGTGGGGTGCGTTCATACCTTGGCTCCTGATTCAGAAGAAGATTTGATCAAGACCGATTCAATGGCATTCACGATGGCCTGATAGCCCGTGCATCGGCAGTAGTTACCAGAGATTAACTCTCGAATTTCTTCTCGCGTGGCCTGCTTGTGGTGCTTGGTAATTTCTAAGGCAGTGAGCAACATGCCCGATGAGCAGAAGCCACATTGAAACGCGTTGTGCTCTAAAAAAGCAGCCTGCAATTGTTGCAGCTCTCGGCTTTCAGTGAGGCCCTCAATGGTTTGCACCTGTTTGCCATTGGCTTGAATTGCCAAGGTAAGGCAACCCCGCACAACTTGCCCATCCACCATGACTTGGCAGGCACCGCAAACGCCATGCTCACAACCCAAGTGCGAACCCGTGAGGCCCAGTTCGTCGCGCAAATAATCGACCAAGTGCATCCGAACGGGCACTTGGGCATCAACAGTTTCGCCGTTGACAGTAAATTGTGCATGCATGCAATTTTCAGACATGTGTCGCTCCCGCTTGCATCAAAGCCCTAGACAAAAGAACCCGTGACAAATGTTTTTTGGTGGCTGCGTTGGCCAATAAATCGCCCGCTGGATGCAGGTCTGCATCAAGACCCTTTTGGGCTTCTGCAATGGTTTGCTGGTTAATGGGTTGCCCCACCATGGCTTTCATGGCGTGGGGCGCCAAAATGGGCTTGTCGTCCATGGCCATGAATGCCAAGGAAGCATCTTGAATGGTGTGCCCGTCTAAGCTGATGGCCAAGGCCATGCCCACCATGGCGTAATCGCCTTTTCGCCTGGCCAATTCTGAAAAGACAAAACGTTGGTTAGAAGTGGCCACAGGAAACTCCACTGCAATGAGCACTTCATGAGCTTGAACAGCTGTGCGGTACAAGCTGAGGAAAAAATCTATGGCCTTGACTCGCCGCTCACCGCTTGCGCTTTGAATCACCAGGGTGGCCTTCAATGCCAAAGCCACAGCAGGGTATTCGGCGGCAGGATCGCCCAAAGCCAAACTTCCGCCGATGGTGCCTTTGTTCCGAATGGCCAAATGAGCCACATAGGGTACTGCTTGCGCAAGCAGGGGCACATGCGTTTGCACGATGCTAGAAGAAAGAACGTCGTGGTGAGTGGTCAGGGCGCCAATGCGCACCACATCGCCAGTTTTGTGAATGCCTTTGAGTGACTCAAGGCCGCTGATGTCGATGAGTATCTTGGGATTGGCCATGCGCAAATTCAACATGGCCAAAAGGCTTTGGCCACCTGCCAATAATTGCGCAGAGTCGCCGTGCTCTTGAAGGGCTGAAAAAACATCAGCCATGGTTTGTGCTTTGAGGTATGAAAAATCTGGGGACTTCATTGAAAATTCCTCTTCACAAACAAGCTAAGTAAGCATTGAGAATCAGTGTTTATTTGGAGACGCCTAGGTAGTAGCTCTTCACCAAGTCATTGCTCATGAGCGTGTCGACATCGCCATTGAACACAATTTCACCATGCACAATGATGTGACCATGGTCTGCAATGCGCATGGCTTGCTTGAAATTTTGCTCCGCCATGAGCACGGTGAGTTTGTATTTTTCTTTCAGCTCTTTCAGCTTGCTAATGGTTTGAGAGACCAACAGAGGAGAAAGCCCCACTGAGGGCTCGTCCACCAAGAGCAATTTGGGTGAAGACATCAGGGCTCGGGCAATGGCCAACATTTGCTGTTGTCCGCCAGACATAGAGCCTGCCAACTGGCTCTTTCGCTCTTTCAAGACTGGAAACGCTTCATAGCAAAAGGCAATGTTGTCTGGAATTTGCGGGCGTGAGACTTCGCGAAAGGCACCTAGCAACAGATTTTCTTCGACGGTAAGTTTGGGAAACAGCCTTCGACCTTCAGGAATTAAAGCGACTCCCAAATTCACAATTTCTTCTGTAGAGAGCTTTGTAAGGTCGTGGGTGACGCCATCCATTTCCAATCGAATGCTGCCCTGATCGGGTTTGACCATGCCCATGACACATTTCATGAGTGTACTTTTGCCGTTGCCGTTGGTGCCCAACAAGGCCACTGTTTGCCCACTTTCAATGGTCAGTGACACGCCATGCAATGCACGCACAGCGCCATAACCAGCGTCGATATTTTCGATGATGAGTTTAGTCGCCAAGGTAGGCCCTTTGTACTTCTGGATTTTTCACAATGGTTTCGGGGGTACCTTCGCAAATGATTTTGCCGGCATCCAAACAAATGATCCGCTCTGAAAATTTCATGACGGCTTGCATGATGTGTTCAATCATGATGATGGTGATACCCAACTTGTTTAAGCCAAATAAAATATCAAGGACTTCATCGACCTCGTTGCCGGACAAGCCTGCCATGGCTTCATCTGAAATGAGCAATTTTGGCTTGGCGGCCATAGCCCGTGCAAGTTCCATTTTGCGCAATTCAACTTGCGACAATTGATTGGATTGCACGAATGCTTTGTCAGCCAAACCCATGCCACGCAAAATGGTCATGGCTTCTTCTTGTTGCTCTGGGCCATCTTTGCCGCCCACAAAAGCAAAGGGCACTAGCAAATTTTCCATCACGGTCATGCTGCTGAAAGGGCGCGGAATTTGAAAGCTGCGAGCTATTCCACGCTTTGTTCTTTCGTGCGCTTTAAGTTTGGAAATATCTTGACCGTTAAAGTGAATGTCACCCGCATAGTCTGTGAATGCACCAGAGATGCAGTTGATCAGCGTGGTTTTACCCGACCCATTGGGTCCAATTAAGCCCAGCCGCTCGCCTTTGTGAACTTTCACATTGACGCCCGAGAGCGCAGTGAAACCACCAAACTGTTTGACGACGTTATTTACTTCGAGGATTGTTTCCATTTTTTAATCAATCCTAAGATGCCATCGGGTGCTAAAACAACAAATAAAACCAACAGGACGCCCACCACCAAGACATTCAGTTCATTTGAAACAGTGACGGTAACAACCTGCTGAATGGTGGCCAATAGAAGTGCACCTATGACGGGGCCAATCCAGTGCGAAGTACCGCCAATGATGGGCATACCTAAGGCGGAGATAGAGTAATTGAGATTGAAAGTAGCCGTTGGCTCAATGTAGCTGAGGTACATGGGCATGGGCGCGCCAGCGATGCCCATGAGTGCACCAGAAATGGTGCAGGCGATGAGTTTGATTTTTAGAGTTGGAACGCCCGAACACTCTGCGGCCTCTTCTGAATCGCGCACAGCCCTTAATCCACGACCTAAAAATGAGTCTTGGATATAACGGGCAATTGACACAGAGCAGACGGCCAAAACCGCCATGACAAAAAACAGCATGCGGGTGTACGTGTCAAAAATCCAAAGATCTGGCGGCCTGGTCAGTTGCAAGCCAGTAGCGCCGCCCACATAGCGCCAATTCATGACCACAGTTTCTAAGATGAAAACAACTGCCACAGTGGCAATTGAGAAAAAGATACCGCGCAATTTAAGGGTGAGGAGTCCTACCATGAGGCCCAACAAACCCGCCAGAATGCCACCGCCAATGATTTGCACCACCAAAGGCGCAGAAATTGATTTGAAAAGCACAACCGCGGTATAGGCCCCCACTGCAATGAAGGCGGGCACACCAAAATTCACATAGCCTGCGTAGCCGCCCAAGATGTTCCATGCGGTTGCCAGCACGACAAATTGCAAGATGACAAAGCCGGCAAAGAAAATGTATTCGTTGACGTTCATCAAGGACAGTCCTAGAAATGCCAGGAGTGTCAAAAAAGCGCAGATGCTGTATTTCATGGGTACCTATCTTCCAAACAGACCTTGAGGTCTAATGCCCAGCATTAAGAGCAACAAACCAAAAGAAACTGCAGGTGCCCAAGAGGCTCCCAAGGTCATCATGACGACGGACTCTGCAATGCCCAAAATCAGTCCTGCGACCAAAGTGCCGCTCATGCTGCCCAAACCGGCAAGCACCACCACGCAGAAAGTGCGGCCAATGTAAATTCGGTCCATGGCGGGTTCAACCGGGCCCACAATGATGAGCATGGCGCCGGCCAAGGCATTGACTGCGGTAGCAATGCCAAATGCCAATTGTTTGATTTTGACGGGGTTGGCCCCCATCAGTCTTAAAGCACCTTCGTCTTGTCCCACTGCTTTAATGGCGCGCCCATTGAAGGTTTTGGAAAAGTACAAGGTGAGCAGGGTGGTGAGAAATATGGCAATGCCAAAGGCCACCAACATGCGATACGGAAAACGGTATTCGCCAATTTCCAAACTGCTGCCAATGTAAGTGGCACTGACGGTGCGCTGGTCAACACCAAAAACCAAGATGAGGCAGACCTCGATGATGAAGGCAATGCCGAAGAAAAAGGCCAGACCACGCACGCCTGTGTCGGAACTGCGCCTTTCAAATGTTTCGTAATAAAACCGATAAAGTGCAATGCCGATGAGGTAGAAGACCGGCATGAGCAAAAGCCCACAGATGATGGGATCTAAGCCGGTTTTACTGAGCAGAAAAGTGAAATAAGAGCCCAAAATAAGCAGGGCAGGATGGGCCACGTAGGGGACATCTAGCAAACCAAATGCAACTGAGAGGCCCAAGCTGACTGCTGCGTAGAAACAACCCAGCAAAATGCCAAAGAGGACCGCCTCAAAAAGTAGATCGATAGAAATCATCGGGAGTGCTTCAATGAGAGGTGAGGCTACTCAAAGCCTCACCTATTGATGTTGCGTTAAGGCTCAATCAAGTTGCTTTGCGTGCCCGATCGAATGGGGTAATGACATCGCCTTGCTTGTCAACAGCTGGCCAAACGACCACTTGTTTGCCTGGGCTTCTGAATTGTTCCAGGTCGTTGTCCTTGACGTTTCTAAACTGAGTTTGAACCAGTCTTGGTTTTGCACGCTCACCATTTTTGTCAAAACTGATGGGGCCCACAATGGTGTTGAACTCGGTTCTGCGGAGGTACTCAGCCAGCCTCTTGTTGTCAATGGTCTTGGTGGCATTAACAGCCTGCTCAATCATCTGGCCGATGGCATAGTTGAATGGGGGCAGGTAGTATCCTAATGGATCGACCTTGGCTGCTACGGCGCGCTCTGTGTAGCGTTTGAAGAAGTCGTCAATGCCTGGGAACTTCATGCCTGGCACATAAGAGTTGAAGTTGACAACGCCATTGAGCAAGCTGCCCAAGCTTTGCATGACAGGCGTGAATTGCAAGCCAACCATACCGCCGCCAAAAATTTGAACTTGTGAACCTATGCCAATCTCATTGACAGACCGCATGATGGCCACTGCTTCGTTAGGGTAGCAAGCCACAAACACGGCCTCTGGCCTGGCTGCCCGTACTGAGCGAATGATGGATGAGAAGTCTGTGTTGTTGCCTGGGTAGTTTTGGTTGTAGACAATGTTCCAACCTGAACTTTGGGCAATTTCTCGCGCGCCATTGGCCAAATTCTGTTGGAACTCCGCATCGGCTG
>Ga0209597_1000786_pt1 | contig 20606 bp, 13 predicted proteins | sample M_140625_MF_Meta_FD_187316 | JGI IMG/M metagenome (GOLD analysis project Ga0209597, IMG submission 187316) | Freshwater microbial communities from Lake Montjoie, Canada to study carbon cycling - M_140625_MF_MetaG (SPAdes) (version 2) | ecosystem: Environmental > Aquatic > Freshwater > Lake... | reverse complement strand
TGGCGCGAAGCTGGAGAGTGTACTCATAACCGCGCGGATCACGCTCACCCAAGAGCTGCTTGGCCATGTTGTAGAGGTTCTGTTCGCCCACTCTGACGCTCTCTCGGAATGGCGGAGGGGTTGGCTGGTTGAGAATCTTTGCTCCGCCACCGGGGCCGGAGTTTACTTCAACGCGGAAGAGCCCAGGCGCCGCATCAGCTGAACCGGGGCTGATTGCCCAGACCTGACCGGGAGGTAGGGGGTCCCCTTCGATGGCCTCATCGGAATGGAGCTCAGGCGTAGCGACGAACTGTTCAACGCCGTCGGCGCCGATGGTGAAGCTAAAGTGGGTGTTGCGGAACTCGCTCTTAAGGCAGCGCTTCTGCTGCTCCTTGACGCGACGGCGAGATTCGAGCGCTAGACGGAGAATCCACTCCAGGTCTGCATCAGAGACCGGCATCTCGGGGTCAGGGAAGAGTAGTTTGGTGAGACCTGAGACGGTCTTGTTCACGCCTTCCATGTCTCGACCGCTCAGCGCACCGCCGAAGTGCGCCCTGCCCTGCAGGATCGACACGCGGCTAAGCGGGCGCATACGCGTCCAGCACTCGCTCAGGAAGTCACTTACGAGGCCAAAATGATTCGTGAGGTGCTCGTTGGGCTTCAGTTTGGGGAAGTCCCAACCCGGGACAAATGCGTGAATTCGATCCTGGAAGGCGGTGTCGTCACGCATCTCAGCCGGCAGAGGGCTCAGGAGGTGGCCGATGCGTTGCTGCTGTTCGACGTCCACGTCGAAGTTACCGACCATGACGATTGAGCCTTCAGCCGTAATCTGATCCTTACCGCGGCTGAACTGACCGGACGCCATGTAACCCTTCATGATGTTCACGCCATCCTTTGAGTCGAAAGAGATACCCGAGACTTCGTCGAAGCAGACGACGTCATAGAGGCAGACCAAGCCGCGTGCACCGTTGGAGTTATTGACGAACATCTTGGCCACGGTGGCCTTACCGCCGGAGACTAGATGCGAATACGGTGAGATCTGCTGAAAGAGGTGACTCTTACCCGTTCCGCGTGGTCCAAGCTCCACCATGTTATAGTTCCGTTCGACGAACGGCACCATGCGCAGGATGGTCACGCGCTTGGCTTTCTCATCCATGGATGACGGCTCTAGACCGATTGAACGGATAAGGAAGTCCTTCCACTGATCTGTCGTAAATGACTTACGTGCATTGGATAGCGTCTCCAACGCCTTTGAGTCTGACAACTGGATGGGGCGAAGGGATTCCACTCGGAACGGCACGCCACCCTGAGCCTGGGCAGCCATGGCGTCATACTGCAGGGTCACCTCGGCATAGAAGCCATCAGTAAGCATGCGCTCGTGGTCTCGCACGATGCCATCGGGGATAAGGACGTCCCGGAGGCCGACGCTCGGGAGCTCACCGAGATAACGGTCGTTCTTGGTATCAAGGCGGGCCTTGATGATATCGATGAGGCGCACAGAGCCTTGCTCGCGGGCACGGGCCTTGAAGAGCTCCTCGTCGCCTGTCCGGACGGTACGGCCTTGGAGCTGGCTCTCGACCAGCGCGAGGCCCTCTTGGATTTCTTTCTCATCCGTGCTTGCGCAGTAGCGCCCGAGTAGGAACTCCACGACGTAGGTCGGGAGCGGGTAGGTCTTAGAGTACTTGCGCACCAGGTCCTTGCGGACGAGGTAGCCCTTGAGGGCGGCGGCGGCGATATTGTCTACGGTGTCCATGTGTGTGTTGTTTGATTAAGATTGTCCCAGTTTAGTGGACCGTTGGGCGACGGGTTGGTTGTCTGCTCCGAGTAGCACGACGTAGAGGTTCTGGCCCTCGTAGATATCCTCCACGGGAATACTGAGGTGTCCGTCCTCCGGAACAGCCTTAGGTGCAGGCAGTGCAGACTTTCCGGTAGGCGCACCCACCCGGATATCGACCCTCATGCCGGCAAAGCTACCGGAGCACTCGACGAGGCAGCGGTACTTGTTCCAGCTTACGTCACGGATCATCGCTGTAGCCGTCGCGACAATCGAAGAGCGTACCGTGATATCAGGGATCAGGCACTCCTGGATGCTCAACCCGCCATGGGTGTACTCGGGGCTCTTATTGAAACAGCTGATACCGGGAGGGGTGTGAACCGTCTCGCCCTGATTCCAGAACCAGCTGACTGGCACGGTATCAGTCGGCGTCCCATTATTTGCCACGGCACAACGAGCCCAGCGGCTCTCCGTAAGCAGGCGCGGCAGATCCACTTTGGGCAGACCACCAGGAAGAAGGAGCCAGCCGTGGTCGGTCACGATACGCACCGACTTCCAGCCGGCATCAAATAAGGCTTGGACGGACTTGGAGAGCGACTCGATCTCGTCATCAAGCTGCTTAGCCATGTCCGCCTCCATGTCGTGTCCTCGAGTATCAATCTTTCCGAGTTCAACCCAGCCCTTAGCCTCGGCTGATACCGGCCGCACGTTCGGTCCTTTCAGGATTTGGTATCCCTGGACTTCAAGTGTCTTACGGATGAGCGCTGCGACCACGGAATTTCCTTCAGTATCGACTGGGGCGAAATCGGCTGGCATCTGCTTTCCGATAAACGTGCGGGCCACCGGAGACACCGCCGGCTTAGCCGTGGCTGTCACCGTGGGTAAGGCAGCCCAGCGCGAGTCTACCGAGACGGTAAGCCCACGGATCTTAAGGGACTCGGCGAGGCCCTGTCCGACGTCATAACGTAAGCCGTCGGCAAAGATGATGCATCCTCCTTGGCTGACTTCGACGACTGGGGAAGTCGCCAAGTTGTTGAGACCGTTACGGAGAACGGCCTTTTGGAACTCACGGGCGGATGCGTCCGCCCACTCGTGGTAGAGCGCGGTCGCCAGGCGGCGGAACGCCGGCAGGTCATGCTCGCCCGTCAGGCATACTACGCGGATGAAGGCAGCGTCTGCTTTCCAGCCCTTCTCGACATAAGTATTACGAAACGTCTCGGGGTTAGTCCCAGAGAGTGGCGTTACGCTCAATTGGGCGAGTGTAGCCAGAGGCTCAAGGCAAGCCGCAGCCTTGGCACGGCCGAGTTTCGCCCAGACGGTGCGGCGAAGTTCACCGTATTCCTTGTCTAACTTCGGAAGACCTTCACGTACCGTGACGATAGGCTTACCAACGAGTCCTAAAACTGCGCCCTCCAGGTCAGCCGACCGGCCATCTGCGGCCGAGCACCAGTGAGTGACCGGCTCCAGGAGGTCGGTAACCTGAATGGAAGGGAGTGCGGCGACGAGGCCTTGGTAGATAGTCGGGTTCTCTTCGAAACGACTCCACACGCCGGCCCATTGGCCCTTGGCTCCACAAAGCCGCTCCAAAGCAGTGATCCGTCCGTCGGTCCCGACGTTAAAAGAAAACTGGTTTGCGACCTGACTTGAAAACGCTGCCCAGGAGGCGTCGTTACACTTAGCCCGGAAGACATCAGGGGCATCCATCCACTGCAGGAGCGACTTTACGATATCCGGGGTGACCAGCCGGTTGAAGTCATCGGCGACCAGCATCCGTCCGCGCAGCTGGCTAAGGGGCTCGGTGATGAGTTCACTGAGTGAGTTAAGGATTGCTGCCTGGGTGGCCTCATCGCGAGCGAGCTGCAGGCCCAGGCCGGCCTGATTAGAAATGAACGATACTACTCCCCAATCGTTTTGATTCGGCTGACACCAGACCTTGCCGCGGTAGACCAGGTAGACGAGTGGCTCGACAGATGCCGCGGGGTTTGCGTCAGCCCTTAGATGATTTCGGCTAAAGCCGGGGATATAGATGATCGGAACAGTCGTGGGGCCGATACCATCCACCTTGATCGTCTTATCGACTACGCAACGCAGCCAGATGGCAGGCCCCCTGCCCTTCTCAGGGGCATAGTCTCCGAGTGATACGAGTTCGGGAAGCTGCAAGCGGATCTCGTCGATGGCGGATTTCCATTCCGACTTCTGATCGGTCCAGAGCACAGCGGCCACCTGGCAATCGCCATCGGTCACAGTGGCGCATAGGCGCAACTGCGCAATAAGTGCTTCGAGGATAGTCTGCGGTACGGCCATGGAGATTATTTCTTGGGGGAGAACTTAGCCCGAGCCGCCTTCTTAGTGGCCAAGGTGTAATGAAGGTTATTCCAGCGTTCGCCCGTAAACTCAGGTCCGCCGGTGAAGTCCGTGACATGCTCGGCCTTGTCTTCAGGGAGGCAGGACCAGAACCAGGGGAACTGCGCTTTCAGACGCTGAGGTTCGGATCCACGATCCTTGTCCCATTTGATGTTAGGCTTCCAGCGAAGGACTCCTGCCCCCTTCTTGCCGACATCCCGCACAGTCAGGAATGGGCGGATATTTAGGCGCACCCCATCATTGATATCAGGATTCCAACCGATGGACTGCCCATGGAGCGGCTTCCAGCGAACGAAGATGTCATGCGGCGCCTCGCCCTCGAAGATCTTTAGCAGGTCGGCCTGCAAGTCCTTAGCTGCTTTAAAGAGCTTATGGGCGTTAGGCTTACCGTTCTTCATATCCGCCTCACAGCGTGCAATCCAGTCACCCAAGTATGTCTGGGCCAGCTTCTGGAGCAATCGAGCCCCCTCACCATTAGGGGCGGCCAGGCGGTGGTAATTTACCAAGGCATGGAAACCATCCCGCTCGCCATCCCAGATATGCCAAATGAAAGGAGAGTGGCTAAACAGCTTACAGTGCTCCTCGAAAAATGAATCACGGAGCCACTCTTCAAGCGTAGCGTCGCCATGACCTAGATCGGCAAGCAGTTCACGTTCCGTTTCCGCATCCCGCCAATCGGCTCCATATGCATCCTTAAGTAGCGCGCGGACACGAGACGCGGCGGCATCCTCGCGATTGATTGCACCTAGCGCCACGATGCCGTCGTCATCGGCATGCTCCTCGAGGCCATCCGGCACGAGCGCCGGGCAGTCGGGGAAACTCGCCCCCGTCTGGCGCGGCCACAGATAACAAAGCAACCTAGCTACCGCCACCTGAAGAGGGCTAACGGACTTATTTGGATGTCCGTCGAAAAGCCATTGCGTCGGATTACTTGAAAACGGGTTCGGCAATCCGTGTGGATACTTCTCGTCAGCCACCTTCTGCCAATGCGCCAGATCGAAGGGCACCTTCGCCAGAGTGGCCGGCGTCACTCCAACCTTGTTATCCAATTTCCTGACTTCAAGTCTATAGCCTTCAGAGGATAAAAAGCACCAAACAGCCAGCAGGTTCTTGTCGTTGCAAGGGATTACGGCAGCACCGTTTTGATCAAACATCTCTCCAGTGAATATCGTTGCAGGCAAGTCACCCATTCGATGAACCAAGACCCCTCTTTTACCACGGCAATCCAAGCCGCGAACCGCGCATCCATCCTCAGCGACTAATGCGCCCCTGCCATCTTCCCATAAGAGTATGCGGCATCGTCCACCAAACAGTACAGTTTCCTGACTTGTTCGGTGGAAAAACTCCCATCCTGGAAGCAGGCTGGGCTGTTCCCAGAAGAGAAACGAGTAATGATCGTTGTCTCCAGTCTGTAAGCCTGTGTTAGGGGTTGCGATTATGGATAACGGTTTTGCGTTTTCGTCAGGCGGCTGAGTAAGAATTCGGTAGTCGCCTTGGGAGAGTACGGATTTCAGTGGAATTTCTAAGCAAACAGAATTCCTAAGCGCTTCGACCTTTACCTCAAAACTACGCGATCCTGAAGCAATCAAAGCTGCGTAGCGGCATTCCACTGATGGGTGCTCCTTGGTCGTTACAAATAAGGCGAAACTAAAGTCATAAAGCGGAGTCTGAAACGCTCCCGCACCAAGCTCCGCAATAAGTTGAATGGTGGTGCTTCCGGTTAGCTGTTTCCTCAAGGACTGATAAGTGGCCAGGAAGAGCCAATTCTGAGGGGTTACCAAAGCTGTGCTACAACCCGTGGCGCAAAATTCCAAACATCTATCAACAAAGCAAGTTGAAAGGTCAGCCTTTCCGTTAGGATGAAAACGTTCGCAGTAATCTTGTAGCACTACGTCCTGCTTACCACGCCCCAGGAATGGCATATTAGTGGCTACGAGTGTGAACTGACCGGCGAGGATCTCTGCTGCCTTGGCCATGCCTCTAGCAGTCACTGCCATTTCATGCGCGGCGTCGTCTTTGGTCTCCTGCGCCAGAGCCTTTTCCAACAGTGGTTGAAGTTCGTGAAACGCGGCCTCCAGCAAATCGTTCTCTCCAGCACGAGGATTTATAAGACTACCTAACAATGGAGAGTTCCTGAACAATGAGTAAAGTCTCTCCATGCCGCGTTGTAGCTTTTGGTCGTTGCCAGCGAAAGCGACCCAGTCCTTAAGATGGGCAGCGGGGGATAAGCCACAGCAAGCAACATTAAGGGGTGGCAGCGGCTGAAAACCAGCGAGCTTCCACGCCGTGAGCGCAAGATTGAATGCTCCGATCTGACAACAGCGTTGATCAAGCTCGAGGCCATGAACCTGGTCCTTGAGAACGGCATGGATGTTCTCGCTAGCCGTGCCCCTCTCTTCTTCCATCCGGATACGAGCCAGGAGGGGCAAAGCAAAGACCGGGAAGTGTCCCGATCCCATGCAGGGGTCGAGGAAGCTGATGTCCTTGGCCTTCTTAGGCCAACCCTCGAAAGTTCCGCCGGCAGGCGTCCATTTCTTGGTTTCGACATCCTGGATAAATCGGAGGTAAGTCCAAACGATTGCCGGCAACCCATTCTTGGCGGCAAGCCCGGCTTTGGCGCGCGCCTCGTCCTCAGTGGCTGCCTCGATCGGCCCCATCTTACCGGCCCACCACGCACCGAGCGTATTATGGAGCAGAAAGTCGACCATGTAGTCCTCGGTGAAGAGCTGGGTGACGGGCGAAAGCTCTTTGGCTCCGATCTTAATTCCAGATGCGTTGACCTCGTCTTTCCGCTTCGCCTGCCAATATTGGTAAACCCAGCCAAGCGCATCCGTGGCTTTAAAAATCTCCGGCTGCAACCCGGCCATCAAGCCGTTGAGCTCGACCTGGGCTGCACCATCTAGCTTCAGCTCAAGGGCAGGGTCATCCAAACGGAACACGCCCGGCAGCATCTTCTGGGCGCAAATTGCGGCGTAGACCCAAATATCTAGCCTGCGATCCGCCGCCAGAGCGCGACATTCATCGAGGTCAATCGGCTGATCGCCTTCATCTTCCCGCAAGAAGCCGTTCTCAGCCAAGAAGCGGGCAAAGAGCATCCGGTGCCAGTGCTGATAGGCAACTTCCTCGGTCAGCAGAATAACCTCCTGCTGGCCATCCGCCGTACGCTCATCGCCCAGCTGTCGTGCATGGGCACGGAGACGATTTCGTAGTTTGCGCTGGGCTTCCGTGAAGTGCGCCGGGACGACCTTATCGGCGACGGCCAGAGCCGTCAGCGACGCACGAGCACCCTTCTCGGCGATTTCACGCGCACGCCCTACCTCACGGGCTAGGAATGAACGGGCGTCAGGATGAAGAGGAGCGTGGGCCATATCAGTTGATGCGGACGGGGCCCTTCTTAACGGCCTCGATGAGTTTGACCTGAGCTTGCTCTACCCACTCACGCACCTCGGCTTCATTGCGGAAGAGCGCCGAGCCCAGCGAGATCGTCTGAACCTTTGGCTCTAGGAGCTTCGTGGCAGCTTCGAGAAGACGGTCCACCTTGGTGCGGTAGCCATTGGACTCAGAACGACGGGAGGCGATGGATTGAGAACGGAGGGCTGCCAGGAGGTCAGCCAAAGAAGCCATCGAGGGCTCAACCGGAGCGTGGAAGGCCTCCTCGGAGATAAGTCGGGACTGATCAGCCGGCGAAATCTTAGCCCATACGGAATCTTCCGTAAGACGGCGGTTTTCACGAGAGAACTCCGCCGAGCACTCATCGCAGACAGACTTCAGGGCTTGGCGCAGCGCAACCTCGAGATCACGCTGCAGGGTCTCGAGCTTGGCTTTCGAGCTCAGAAGACCACGCGCAGCCTTAATGGCCTCGAGCTCCAGAACAGCAGCAGCAGCGATAGGCAAGCCACTTGCGACTGACTGTAGGTCATTGACCTGATTCCAGAGCGGGAGCGCGGTGCGGATGCCTTCGGCGCGGGCTTTTCCATCATCGATGGCTTTCTTGATGAGGTCACCCTTCTCCAATACGGCTTTGACGCGCTGACCACCGGCCAGGGCCAGAATACCGTCAAGGAAGCCAAGTTCGATGCCTTCGGGACGCGGAGGCTCGACACCCTCGCTGACGGCGAGATCACGGAGCTTAGCGAGGAAGCCCTCAATATGCTCAGGACCCTGGCCAGAAGGCACGGGGGGATTGAGCAGGCCGCCGTGATTCAGGATTCCGCGCAGTCGGACAATCTCCTGGGTGGAAACCGGTACCGCCTCAGCAATGAAGTCAACCTGCGGGATGCCGTTCTGGTCGATGTCACGTTGGACCTCCACGCCATTCTTACGCCCACGGAGGGTGCCGCTACGAAGGAGAGCGATCAACGCGGCATCCACCGCATCCTGCGGCCAGCCGTAAGGCGAGGCACGGAAGTGCTTACGCAACTTGCCACCGGCGACACCAGCATTACCGGCTTCGGCAATGAGTTTGATGACTTCAACGCACACCGGGTGCTTAGCTGTTTCACCCATATGGTTAACGTAAGTGTAGGGGTCGTCGACGCCCTGACGGATACGCTTGATGACTTCATTCCACTTATCCGAGTCTGCGTCAGCAAAACGAGGGTATAGGAGATTGAGCGCCTCTCGGGCGCCGTTCTCGATATTCGCGGTCAGATCAATTCCAGCGACCTCGATGGCTCCTCCACGGAAGACGCGGGCCCCCGTCATGATGCCGCGCACCGTCGCACCCATGTGGTCCTCAGCAGAACTCTGGCGGGCACGCATGGACTCGGCGGCTTCACGACCTTCGGGCGTATTCTGGGCGCCACGCTGATCGAGCACGCGCTTGGCTGCCAGCATATGGACAATATGGGTCTTGAGGTTATCCGCGTCCTTCTTCGGCACGCTGACATGCAAGATCGGGCTATCCTGTCCGAGCTGCGAAGCCTCGGCCCGCACAGCGGACTCGATTACGCTCCATTCATCGCGACACCAGACCGGGATACCTTCCAGGTTAGGATCGGGCTGCAGCATGCCATAATGCATGAAGAGCGAACGACGCTCCTTGGAGATGCCATGGGCGAGCTTGATCTTACCGATGATCTCCGAGAGGTGCGCCTTGAACAGACGCTCACGGGTTTCGTCATACTCCGGGGAGTTATTGAGCGCCGTGGCCGCTTCGACGAAGGCCTGATTCCACTCGGCACCTTGCTTGGTCTGGATGCGATAGTCTTCTCCGACCTTCATCAGCTGTCCCTTTTCGACGAGGGCCGCCAATTCCGTCTTCACGCTTTCGCGGAAGCCGCGGACGTCGCCCTTGAGGTCAGTCAGCAGCAGATCGGCGATTGTCTTGGCATCGGGCCGAACACCTGTGTCGATACCGGAGCTGCTGGACAGGCGGTTGATAAGAAAAACCAGGCCGGCGATGCGCTTACGGAGGCGTCCCTTTTCCGTGCCGTTATCGAGGCCAGAAATGCGGTTGCCTAGGTCGTTCTGAAGCACGCCGTTGTTCAACATACCAGCGGCCATCAGCTCATAGAGTTTGTCGCCCGGGATAAGAGCACCGAGTTCCTTGTCGGAGCAGTCCTTCAGGGCGTCGAGCAAGTTACGGAGCTGAGAGCGGAGTTGGCCGGATGTGCCGGCAGGGTCCACGGCCTTGGAAGCATGCTCCCAGAAGCGGCGTTGCTGAGGCAGAAGCGGGTAATCCGTGATGCAGGTGGCCTCGTCTTCAGAGACCCAATTAAGCTTGGTCCCCGACAGCAGCCCCGTGATCTCGCCGGAGTGATCGTCGAAGAGTTTACGCACGGCGGCCTCAGCGGGCGTCTTTTTGGCCAGCAGGACCTTACGGGTCACCGCTTCTACGTCGGCGTCCGACAACTGGATATTGAGGATAAAGCGATCCTTTAGCTTGGCGAGGTTAGGAGTCGAGGCGGACAGAGCGGACTGGCCGGCGGCGACCAAGAGAAGGCTACTTCCGAACTTATTGTTGAAGATCTCCGCGGCGTCGGTGACACGCTGGGAACGGTCGGCGTTGTCGGCGATGTAGGCCTGGACTTCATCAAGGATGATGATGCCTAGGGGCAACTTCCCGTCCTTATTCTGCAGCACCCTACGGACGGCGGTGATGAAATCTCCGCTAGTCAGGTCGTGGACTTGATTAGGGAAGCGAGACTTAAGAAGCTGACGAAGCGCAGGGATATCTGTCGCCAGACTAGGGTCGAGCCGGAGGAGCGTCTGCGCGATGGGTCGGCCCATGAGGAAGTTATTAAGCTCATCTTCCCATTTATCACCCGCATCCTCTACGGCCTTGCGCACTTCGGCCTCCCAGCCCTTGTCGCGGAGCCAGAGAACGAAGTTCGCGAGGTGAATCTGCTCAGGTAGCCCCTTGGCCTTCAGGATGACCGAAAGGATAGTCGCAAAGACCATGTCTCCCGAGCCCGCCGGCAGCGTGCCCATTGCCGAGAACTTTTCGACCTTTTGGCGGGTGGCATGAGAGTCGAGCTCACGCAGGTGCGCGATGACGTCAGACGGAAGGCCGGCGACAAGCTGACGGGCGCGGATCTCGGGCTTCACCTCGGTATCCACCCAGAGGTGGCCCAGCATCTTAAGCAGGTGGGATTTACCGCTGCCGTAGAAGCCGCTCACCCATACCGCCCCCTGCTTGGAGCTCTGCATGTTAGCCAGGTAACGGCTGAGGATTAGGTCGAGCGACTTACCATATTGGCCGTCGCAGACGAAGAGTTTCAATTCCTCTTCGAGGGCCTCGTTTACGTCGAGTCGGGACTGGCCTTGATTAGCCAGGCCAAACTGGCGGATATCGTTCTTAAGCAGTTCGTGGATCTTCATAAAATCAGAGCTGGGCGTTGAGGGAGATACCGTTGGCCATGTAGTTCCAGCCATCGTGCGCATCTAACATCCGGTAGTTGTTACCGTCCTTGGTGCCCGGGAAGTAGATGACCATGCGTCCCTTGATAGAGGGCTCCACGGCACGGATGAGTTCGGAGGTCTTCAGGAATCCGTAGAGAGAGCCGATGCCAATCACCCCTACGACCTCATCGGACCCAGCGGCTTCCAGGTCCTTACGGAGACGGGAGGCGACGTAACCCTTAAACTCGGCTTCAGTCAGAGTGTGGATGTCCTCAGGGGACTCAAAATACCCTTCAGCGTATTTCTGTCCGGCCATCCATTCGGCAAACCAAGAAGTCACATCGACTAGCTTAGAGGGGTGGTTAGAGCTGGAGGTAGCCTCTTGGAAAAGGTTCACACGGTTACGCAACGAACGTTCGAGGTCCTTGTCGTAGACGACCATGAGGACGCGTTCGGAGCCGCTGGAGGTGCGCATCCAGGGAGCGGAAATGCTACGGCTGTAGACTTCGCAGAGTTCTTCGATTCGACCCATAGTATTAGTTGGAAAGTGCGGTTTCGGTGAGCAGGCCGGCATCGACCTGAATGATACCTGCGCCAATCGTGGCACGGATGAGGCCCATCTGCTTAGCGCGGATGGCGTGGTCGAGCAGCTCGGCGCGGGGTGCGTCGAACATGCTCATCCAGAAAGATGTGAAGAGCTCGTCGGCTACACGACCCTCCAGGTGGCCAAGCCAAATGGCGTAGGCTACGGAACCGAAGGAGGCGGGGGCGGCCTTGCGGATCTTGCGAACTCGCCCGTCGAGATGAGCGGAGCGGGACCAGGAGGAGCCAGCATTACGGGCGACCTTATCCAAGCTGGCGTCGTTCAGTCGGGTTTCGACGTGGGAACGAAGGCAGGCGAGAAACTCGCCACGGACGCACTCCGTTCCCAGCGGCAAGGGCACGACGTATTCCGCGGAGGCACGGAGAAGCGGGTCCCGGGCAAGCGCACAGAGATGGGCGAGCATAGGACGGGAGGCGGGGTCGGCCGACCAGAGGTGACGCAGGACACGAAAGAGCATTAGCCCTCGATCCAAGCCGTACAGTTCGCCGAGGCGCTGGTTAGTAAGGATGCGGTTAGCGGTAGTACGCTTACCCAAGAGGTTTTCGTCGATGATCGCACGCTGGTAGTCCTCACGGGTGGCATAGGATGGCACCGCTTCCATGACCTCATTGAGCTCCGTCTGCATGGAGGTACGGGTGGTATGCGTACCCTTCGAACCATGGCGCAGCCCAGCCTGGAGAAGGGCCGGCGTCTGGATGATTTCAGGGAGGGGCATTTGGTGATTTATACCTGGTGTTTAAGCCCTGTCAACTGTGAGCAATACTTTATGCCGGCAAGTTTGCCGGCGAAATAGTAATCGTAAAATAGATGTAAAATAGGTTTTATAACACTTTAGGTCGATTTCAGGTTGACTTAGCATCAAAGTGTTAACAGTAGTTAGAGATGGACGTTGTCCCCACTCTTTCACCAGTTTTCTACGTAGATAGTGTCCAAGATGACGTGTTTTTAGCCTTGGAAGGGTACCGTAAAGCCCCCTCGAAGAAGGATGCCTTTATGGCCAAAGCAGTGGTCCGCGCCGTGGTGGATTGGTACCGCTACCGGGGCATGGAAGCCCGGGGCGATACCTACAAGGCGCGGTGCATCGGGGAGTCGGTCATCATGAAGGTCCCGGACAAACGTCGGGGCGCCCTGGCCAAGTGCCGCGGGCGCTACGTCCGGATCATCTCTCTAGGCCGCAACGGCTTCGCCACCTTCCTGCGCTTTGCCCCGGTTAAACTGACCAAGGCCCAAGAAACGGCGCTTGTTCCCTTTTCAAACTAACCAACCCAAAACAACCTACGACCATGGCAGGATTCGAGTACCAACGCATCAATGAAGATGGCAAACGCACCGGAGGATTCAATCTGGAACTGGGAGAGGACTCCCAAACCTGGGTGCTTAAGTCCGGATCTGTGCCCGGGAATCTTCCTAGAGACTTCTCTGAAACCAAGGTCGAAGACTGGAAGCGATTCTGGGTGATTAAAGAAACGACCTCGATGGGCGAGTGGCAGGAACTCCCAACCGATGATGAGGGCAGTCAAGTCGACCGCGTTTGGTGCTTCAATGGCAGTTCCGAACAAGGCTTTGCCGAGTTTTACGGGACTGGGTGTGACCATCGGCTGAAGGACATCGCTGCGATCGTTCCAGGGTTAGCGAATATCGAGGCACTCGTGAAAGCGTGTGACCTGCAGTTAGATGGCACCAATTCCGAAGAAGAAACAAACCCGCACCTCGAATCACTGGAGAAAATCGAGAAGCGACGTCTAGTGGCGGAGTCCGGCGATATCGACGCCATCTGCGCGCGAGGACTCGACCTACTCACCGCACCGCCTCAATACCGGGACTACGAGGAAGGCATGCGCTGGCTGAGGAAGGCATCTGCCGCAGGCATGGCTATGGCGACCTACAATATCGGGGTGATGTTCCGTGATGGGTATTCTGGGGAAAAGGACCTGGAAACTGCACTCGGGTACTTCGATCAAGCGGCCGCAGACGGGTATCCGATGGCAAAAAGAAACGCCGGTATCATGCGTATCAACGGCGAAGGATGCACGGAGGATCAGGCGGCCGGCTATCGGATGCTTTTCGATGCCGCCAAGGTTGGGGACTACCCCTCCCTGCTCATCATCGGTCGGCTGCACCTACGTGGCATCTATGTTAAGCAAGATGTCGTTGAGGGTGCCGCATGGCTACTACTGGCCCACAAGGTCGGCCTAATCGAAGGCTCCATTGCCGTAGGGCAGCTGCGTGAACAATACGAGGCCGACGAACTCATGCAAATGCTAGAAAAGGCGGAGGGACGCATTCCAAGACTGATCGAGGAACTGGACGCTAAGTAAGCGGATTTAGAACAAACCCATAGCTCACCAAAAGAACAGGGGCCACTGCGTGGCCCCTGAGATGGTCGCTCTGAGGTGAGCTTACTTGCGAGGGCCGTTACCGCGACCGCCGCCGGAGGGATTGCCAGTGGTGCTCGGGTAATTGCCCATGTGGTCAGGCCGGTTAATCGCTAAAGATCACGAGGAGTAACCTCCTCTGGAGGACGTGTACTCAACGCAAAGGTCCGCTCCTGCCTCGAAAGTACCGCCAAGCGCCCCTCCAACCAATCCAGTTCATCCGTGAGGGATTCGACGCTATAGGCCTTAAGGTCCGATGATCTACCCATAATCTCCGGGAATCCTGGCCAAGACTTATATTTCAAGAACTCCCTGCGGGCACGGCGGGCGACAGGCAACGCACCAACCATACCGGACAATTGTGAGCAAACTGCCCTACGGACATCCAGAGACAGAAGCCAACCATCAGATTCAGATCCGGCCAGAGATGCATCTACAAGTAGGGCCTCATCGCGTACGTTCTTACTAAAAATAGCTATAACCTTCTGCACCGGACGGCTGTGCATAAGAGCCGTTGGCAACAATACAGCAGCCTCAAGGTGGGAAACTAGAGGGGCATTCCCCTCTCCTTGAAACATCGCCCATATGTCCTTGGCATCGCCAGTCAGCACAAGCCTGCCACTCTTACTGAACAACAAGCGTAGAACATCCTGCCAAGAGACCCCAGGCATAGGCTGCTTCACATCCGACAGGGAGGAGTCGGACACAAAACAGAATAGCGTGTGATAATAATCGCACTCGTCTTCGCCGCTTAACGAAGAGACTTCGGGCTTCTCGGCGCCCTTAACACGGAAATCATGCTTAACGAGCCGGGCGCGTTCTGAGGCGATTGTGATATCATGCCCACGAGGCGACCAGATTTTCAGGTCCATGATCTCGTTTTCCTCCGCTTTAGCGCCAGCAGCCAGACGAGCCACGAGATCACCAGAAATCTCTCCGACCATGCCTACATGGCTACCCTTAGCACCGATATCAGCGAGTAGCTCGATGACGGATGGACAAAGATGCTCGATATCTATCCGTGAGTTGGCCACGTGTGCTAGACGACGTGAAATCGGGTGAGCAAGACCCATTGCTGAAATTACATTCGAGCCCTTCAGCCGCGGCTTCGCCCACTCGATAAACTTGGCGGGAAAAACTGGCGGGAACTTCGAAATGCCCTCGTAAAGGGCGACGACGCTACCAAATCCATCAGCGCCATATTCCGCCTTAAGACATTCCTGAAGCCCTTCATCTTTTTCGAAGCTCCATTCCAAGGGCGACTCAATATGCCTCCAGGCGGCACGAGTCGTCCTGAGATCGGCAATTTTAGCAATCCGCTGGCGGATGCGAAGGGCTTCAATTCGGCGCTCTTCGACACTGAAGAAATGTTGCTCAACATGATCGAAGAATTTAACTGGCAGTTGCAGATTCTCCACTCGAGTCTTGGTGAAAATCTGCTGGCCGACCTTATTCTCCTTAATGCCAAGGAAGAGAGCGTCCCGGGCGGTTTCAGATTTCAAAAATAAGCTGAGTCGACTTGCCTGCGACTCATACCCCTCTCTCATTCGAATGAGCATCATGGTCATGCCTGGCACCCAAGGCACGATAACCTCCTTGACGCCATAGCGCTGCTCGATTGAAAGTGGTCCGACTACTCGATAATTGCCGCGATTTGAGAGAAGTATGTCGTTAATCGTGAGATCGAAACTCGGACGCTGTTCACTGCGCTGTCTGAGCAAGGACTGCTTGATAACAGCCCGCTCCATTTTATCCGGCAAAAGTCCTGCACCTTCATGATCAAGGCATGGCAAAGAGATGGCCCAACAGTCGACCAGCGCCTTTGAGTTAGCTCGACTGATCGGCTTAATTGCCTTCGAGCCGACATGCATGTCGCGAGGGCCTACACCAATATAAACGTAGGCAATGTCTTTGAGCGTCTTTGGCTGCACTATTTTAGGGCTTTTGGTGAAGTTGGTCACGTAAACGCAGGTTGGCGAGTGCAAGCAGAGCAAGCTGGGAATTAAGTCCACGCCTGGAAAGCCCGCGGGCAACACGATCCTCTGTGTCCGTTTGCATCACGACCGTAGGACCAAGAACTGGAATCCAGAAACCGCTAACGACCAGACCCGGAATACCAGCGACTTTAACCCATTTAGCCTCTTCAATCTTAGGCTGAGCGGCATCCGAAGCTCCAAGAGTGGCGTCCAAGATTTCGTCGCCTCGATTCATAGCGGAAGATAGCGACGACTTCATTCGGTGATAGCTACGAGCGTAAAACTCCATCGGCTCCCCGGTGAAGGGATCTTCTGCAATTTCCTGTTCAGGCCGACGACGCTGTGCATCACTGCCCTGAGGCTTACCTTTGGCTGGCATCTTTACCTCTAAGGCGATACTCAGAAGGTCTAGACAGGCCGTATTCTCCCAGCTTCCTGTGACCGAAGAAGCCTGAGACTTAATCCTGCTAATGAGTTTCTCAGACAGCGACCTAAACATCGGGTCTGTGAGGACGGGCTTAAAAGCCCGGAGAACCCTAACCATGACGCTCGATACTAAGGACGCTGAAGGGGTAACCACCAGAGTGCAGGACTTACCTGTATCGATCTCGTCAGCTTCGGTGCGAATAACCTGAAGGCCTTGGGCCCGAAACAGGACCGGCTCGCCCGCCGGAGTGAGGAGCAGAACATCAGCAAGGCGCCCTGCCTTCAGCGAGGCGCCTAGAGTCAGAATCTTATCTTTTGGATTTTCCATTGACACCACCCTAAACGCCAACTATGGATAGTCAACAAATATCCCCGAATCCCTTTCCTTTGCATCCCATGGTTTCCCTCCAACTCACGCCCTCTGCCACATCCCAGGATCTGATTAACACCACTCAGGCGCTGGTTAATACCGACCCGTTATTCAGCGGCTGGAACCTTTCATCCAACCTACCCAAAGATAGCCTCACCCTGCGCAATCAACTTAATCCCCGGGCTTCCTGCACCGCCAAAGTTCGTGGACTTCACATTGAACTAGCCGCGTCGCCGGCAGGCTCTCCTATTCTTATGCCGTTTGTCTCCTTCCTGCACGAGGTCGGACTCACTAATTCAGCCAACGAATATTTAGCGGTACAGCTTGATGCATCCACGGGCGGACAGCCCGAGCATTTCGAATCCAACCTTGCTTCAGTCCAAGCAGCTGCTGCCTCGTTTCCTGGGCTATTGGTCATCCACGACAACGCACTCAAAGTCGCAGCGAGCTCGGACTTCGAAGATCCTAAGTTTACCTATGCAGCTCTAATGGCGCTAGCTGACGTAGCCTTACGCGAACAGAAACTCGGACTTAAAGTTACCCGACAATCCCGACTTGCCGATAAAGGTTTCAGCTATGTTGCAGGATCATCAAACTGCACGCTGAACAAGCATCGGAAAGACTACACTTTACTTCACGAGGGCAAACCCGTCGTGATTGCTGGCCATATTTCTAAGGGCGTGAAAGCCCGCCGGTTGCTCCGTATTTACTTCGCTTGGCTACCTGAAAGCAAAAGTTACCTAATTGGGCACGTGGGTGCTCATCTCCCAACCGAAACCAACTCGCACTAAATACCTACCATGTACCCTTTCCCTCCCAGAAGTATTATCAATCCGCCAGGGCCTCATATTAATCGCCCGAACCGAAAACTGTAAAAACGCATTTCGGCACGACCAATCCCGGTCAAGCCAACGAACAAAAACATCCCCACATGTCGAATAACTACGGCAACGGTGGCGGCTACCCCAGCACGACGGGCAACTCGTCGGGCGGAGGTCGCTCCAACGGCTCACGCGGAAAGTAATCCGAGGTAAACGCAGAGGGGGTCACGAAGTGACCCCCTCTTTTGTTAGTTAGGCGTTCCCTCTGCCTCCAATCAACATTCCACGGGCCAACCTGACCTCACTGGATAGAGGTCTAAACGAAGCGAGGCCGCCTTGCGGCGGCCCCCTGGGGAAGGCCCAACGGGGTCAGGCCGTACCCACACGTAGCCTGAACCAAAAACCGCATTATTTAGGCGAATTTCGGTTCAGCTTTTCAAAGGTACGGCCTGACCCCGTGTTCGGCCCTGGGAGGGTCTTGGAGCGGGCCATGATCCAGGCGTAACCGCGGTCGGGCACGCCGATGATCGTCGTCTCGTAGGTGTCATCGAGGTAGACGATCAGATAGGCGGACTTGAACGGCCAAAGGAACTGCATGCGCCACTCCGCCTTGGTCTCTTGATTATAGACGAAGCCTTTCGGGTGGTAGGTCTTCCGCGGGCCGTCAAAGGCCCCGTTGTTGAACGTATAGGTCGTCGGGATGGTGCCGTCTGCGGCGAGCCGATAGCTCTCCACCCCATTGAAAGCTTCGTCCTCGATGAACGCGGGGATATGCGCGATCACGTACCAATCGCCCATGAAACGCTCGAGCTGGATTGGGCGCTCGATGGCCCGCAGCGGTTCCCGAGCGGGCCCTGACTGACACCCCACCATCAGCACCCCACCGAGGAACGTGAGCAACGAACGCAAGACTTGGGCGGCTTTCATGCCAAGAGCCTACCCCTTCCGCCGCGCTTCGCAACTGGCATGACGCATCCGCCGCGATGGGGTCAGACCCCGCGGCGAGTGCCTTGGCTAGAATGACCTAGCTATGAGGTAGCCGTAGAACCAGAGGGCGGCCAAACACGCCAGCGCGCAGGAGAAAAAGGCGCTGATCAGAACATGAGGGATGGCGAAGAAGACGATACGCATCGCGCCAAAGGCATGTGCCTTGGCCAGGGCAATCCATAGGTAGACAAGGGAGGCGACGCGGATAACCGGCAGAAAGAACAGCAGGAGCGAGCCACCGAGGCCCGGCGAGGCGGGCAACGCCAATGCGAGTATCAATAACACCACTGTGGCGCCATCACAGACCACCCGATGCAGGGCGAAGCTCTTCCAGGTCGCGCGCCAACCGCCCGGTGCTCCGCCAATCATAAAGACGGGATGCGAGAGCAAGGCGGACGTCGCGGATAGGCCCAACGGAATAACCACGAAGAGTGCGAAACCTAAAACCAGTCCCATGGCCTTGAGTTGCGCATATTGGACAGCAAACAACTTATTGAAAAGAAACCCCATGAAGAAGGACAGGAACGGATGAAGGTCCGGATCGATAGCCGAAGCGATTCCGGCTTGAACCTTGCCCCAGACATTCTCGGCCGCGGTTGTAGCCGGATTGCACGAATAGCACATGCAGAACAGCAGGAAACTCAGCACCAATGCACCCAAAACCCAGATCCACCAATCCTGCCCCGGCTGGCCGCCCAACACAGGACCGGGAGATGCAAACGGGGAAGCGGGCACCGGCGCAACCGAGGGAGGAGTCACGGGGATGAACGGCTCTTGGCTGGCCGCAGCAGGGCGGGCTTGCCCAGGCAAGGGCGGCGGCTGCTCCCACGGAAACGGCGGCGGCACATCGGGCGGGGTCGACATACGCATTGGCTATCCTGACCTAGGGTATTCTCAATAAAATATATAAGGCCGGTATAGCCAGGGACGACAAAATGAATTGGACGCCCGCCTAGAGTTTCCCAACATCGCTCCATGCTCACCCGCCTCCTGCTAGGCCTTAGCTTAGCTACCGCTCCCGCCTTTTCCGCCGAACTCGACAAGGCTGATGTCGAACGTGCGGGCCACCTCTGCGCGCAATCGATTCGGCCCACTCTCATCCTGAACTACGAGTTGCAGGGCATCCAGTCGGTCTACGGCGAGGCTGACCGGACCGCGTGCATCAAGCTCCTCAAGCAATACGCCAGGCAGGTCGAGTTGGCCGCAAGCTACCACCATGTGACCATCGACACGACATTGAATGCGGAATTGCTGCTCCTCGCCGAGTCGCTCCGCACCCTCCGCCTCCAGGAAGCCAAGCTCTGCGCCAACCTGGTGGAGCCTAATCCTGCGGTCGATACCCTCACCTTCTTGGCTCGCAGCGCAGCGATCGGGATGAGTGAACGCGATAGTGCGAAAGCATCGCAATTACGCAGCGACCTCTTCCTAAACAGCGCGATCTCGCACCTTGGGGCGCAAATCAAACTGAGTCAGGACGGCAACAGCATCGCGGCCAAGGAACGTGAGGCGTTTCAGGCCATCTTGAGCTTCATGGCTGCCCATAAAGACCTCGAAGGTAACAAAACGTTTGAGGGCCCCATCCAAAACCTGGAAGCCGAGCACACCCAGCGCGGTCAAGAGCTAGCGGCCCAGCTGAAGTCCCAACCCGCGCTTCTGGTGCAGTCCCTCATGGGCCAAGCCTCCACCAAGCTGCAATGGACTTTCGAGGCCTCCGACAAAATCATCTCCGTCAAGGTAAACGACCAAAAGACCTTCGGTGTCTGTGTCGTCTCCGACGTGACCATGGTTATCCAAGGCCAACGTGCTGGCGTGCGGACACTCAACTTCAAAGTCGCACATCAAATGAACCGTGTCGGCGCGATTACGGTCATCGGGCTGAACTGAAGTAAGCGAAGAACCCACGAAGAGTGCCTGCACCTGCTCCCTGAAGCAGTCGTGTGGTCAAGGTAGTTTGGGACGGTCGTATGACATGAGATGGGGTCAGGCACCATCGCGTGAACGCGCTGAAGCCAGACCCCAACAGGCGCGGCTAGGTTGGCACGCAGTGCCAACCCTACCAGAGGCAGACGAGGCAGCTAGGGCAGCAC
>Ga0209597_1000785_pt1 | contig 20607 bp, 9 predicted proteins | sample M_140625_MF_Meta_FD_187316 | JGI IMG/M metagenome (GOLD analysis project Ga0209597, IMG submission 187316) | Freshwater microbial communities from Lake Montjoie, Canada to study carbon cycling - M_140625_MF_MetaG (SPAdes) (version 2) | ecosystem: Environmental > Aquatic > Freshwater > Lake... | reverse complement strand
CTGGCATCACCACACTGAGGACTGGCATGATCAGATTGTCGACCATGCTCGACACGATTTTCCCAAACGCACTTCCGATGATCACGCCGACGGCCAGATCGATGACGTTCCCCTTGAACGCGAAGTTTTTAAACTCGTCAAAAAGCGAGGCGGCCTGCTGGGTGGGAAGTGCCACGGTTGTTCTCCTTGTGGTTGTGCGAAGCATACAAATGAAGGATTGGGTGCAGATCGAGAAAGGGTGGCATTGGCCGCAGGAAACTTCAACCACAGGGGCGGTTTTCTGGGGAAATCGCATCCGTTTCCCCAAGGGTTGCAAAAATGCATGTGCCTGGTGGGGCGGCTCTAAGCATCCAAATTAGGACGCAATTCACGCAGCGTCTGGCAACTTTACAAAGGCTGGGCAAAGAGCGCGACCCTGCGAGCGTTGGCGCTGCGGGGTGTGAGGAGAGACTCTCGGGTTGTGAGGCGTGTGCCGTCGAGCAGGACCAACACTCCGGTCGATTCTAGAGTACATCTTAGAATCAGCCGGAGCGCTGGCTTGGAGAGGTAACAGTCTCACTCCGTGGGCGGAGGTGGATGGCCGTGAAAAAAAAGAAAATCTCATTCGCCCGGTGCGTGGCGGCATGGCTTTGCCTGAACGGCTGCTCGGCGGCGGTCGTTGTCCTCGCGCAGCAGGAGACGAACGTCGATTCAATTCCGTCGCTGGAATTATCTGACAATGTCGGCGGGGCCGGCAGCGTTGGCGCGTTTGAGGCGTCTGATCCCGTGCTCAACGATGAAGTCTCCATGGGCGTGATTCCGTCCTCGCAGAGCTGGTTTTTGTTTGGCAAGCCAGACGGTGGTGGTGTTTACGGCTGGCTGGACGGCGGTTTTGTGGGCAATGTGGCCTCTCCCGCGAGCAAGTTTAACGGCCCGTACAACGCCGTTGATCGCGCAAACGAAGCAATGGCCAATCAGGTGTATCTGATCGGCGAGCGGCTCCTGCCGACCGACAACTCGACTGCCATCGGCGGCCGAGTGGATCTCCTGTATGGCGAAGATTTCTTTCTTGCCCAGTCGCGTGGCTGGGAGTTCACGACCAGCGGGAACGGCAATTGGAACAGCGGCGAGTATTATGGGCTTGCGATTCCGCAACTCTACGCCGAGGTGGGGCATCAGGATCTGTCGCTCAAGCTAGGCCACTTCTATACCATCGTGGGCTACGAGGGCGTGCCGGCAGTGGGCAACTTCTTTTACATGAAATCCTACAGCTATCAGTTTGCAGGGCCATTCACCGAGTGGGGCGGCTTGATTCATTGGCAGGCCAGCGACAGCATCGATGTGGACGGCGGTATTGTGAATGGCTGGAACAATATTTCATCCGGGTATACAGGCCCCACGTTTCTTGGGCGTGTACGGGCAAAAAATGATGACAATTCACTCTCGACTTCGTTTGCGATCATCACGGGCAACGAGGCTTCGGATCCTGCCAGCCCAAGCCTGTTGGCGATCCCCTTAGTCGCCGCCAATCGCACTCGCTACAGCTGGATTGTCGAGGCCAGGCCGAGCAGAAAGTTGCAGTACGTTTTTCACCAGTGGCTCGGCACGGAGAACAACGGCACCGTGCAGGGCAACACCGCCTTGTGGACGGGTATCGATCAGTATCTCTACTACGCTGCCAGCGACCGCTGGAAGTGGGGCGGTCGTTTCGAATGGTTTCAGGACGCCGATGGCGTTCGCGTGGGATTGAACCGTCCAAGCAACCCCAACACCGTGCCGCTCCCCGGCAACTATTTCTCCCTTACCGTCGGTCCAAACTGGGTGCCTTCCAGCAACGTGCTGGTGCGTCCGGCCATCCGCTGGGACTTTTATAGTGGCACTGCGAAGCCCTTTGACGACGGCGCGAGCACCAGCCAATTTTTGGTGGGTTTTGACGCCATCCAAAAGTTTTAGAGCGCATGGGGCGGCTTCTTGGAGCATTGACTGGGCCGCCGGGAGCGCGACAGCGTTCTGAAGCCATTCGGGAAAAATCTGCACAGAATCGCCACAATTCGTTGTTTGAGTACAGAAAAATTGACGGCAAGTGAACTGTGGGGTACTTCTAAGCGTACAGCTTTTGAGCATGGTTTCTTGGTTGGCTTGGCCATGTGGCTTGGCCATATGGATTGGGCCGAGGAGGTTCTAAAGCCCGGGTGCTCGGTTTGAGAGCGAATTGTATATGGCCATGCCGTTTCTTTTTTTGAGTCGATTCAAACCGAGACCTCGCCGGCGTTTTCGAGCGCAAGGGGAGCGACTGGGTGGCTGGGAGCAACTGGGATGTGGTGAGAGCCTGAGGTTTACAAGCAGCGGGGTTGAGTCGCTTGAATCTCGCGTGCTGATGGCGGCCGATCTGGCCGTCGACATCAGCGACTCGCATGCCTTTTATTCGCCCGCCACGCAGATCACGTACAGCGTGGTTGTCAAAAATATCGGTGATCTAACGGCCACAGCGGCCACAGTCACCACATCGCTGGCCAGTGGGATCACGCAGCAGACGTGGACGGCCGCGTATTTTGGCGGCGCTTCTGGGCCAGCGGTGGGTGCTGGCAACCTCAGTGCTACCAACGCCACGATCACCGTTCCGGCGGGCGGGAGTGCCGCTTTTAATATCGTTGCCACGATTGGTCCGAATGCGACAGGCCCGCTGACATCCACGGCCTCTGTTTCGCTGGCCAGCGATGCCGATCCGACCAACAACGCGTCCTCTGATACCAACGCCTTTGTGCCCAAGGCGATCGTACTCACCGACGATGCAGGTTGGACGAGCACGTCGTCAGTTCGCGTGGTGTCACCCACAACCGGCGCAGTGCTCTCGCAGTTTGATGCGATCCAACAGGGCTACCGGGGTGGTATGCACGCAGCCATGGGAGATCTCGAAGGCAACGGCAACACGCTGATTGTGACGGCGCCTGGCCGCGGGGCTATCGGCCAAATTCGTGTGTTCACGCTCGCAGGCATCGAACTGCCCGAATACCGAACACTTCCATTTGGCGCACAGTGGCGTGGCGGCGTGAATCTGGCGGTGGGCGATGTGGATGGCGATGGCCGCGATGATCTCATTGCCGCTCGAGCGATCGGCAACGGCGAGGTCAAGATATTCCGCTCAGTGGCTGGAGCCGATCCGATTTTGGACGCGGCCTACCGTTCGTTCGTGCCGTTTGGACAAACATTTGTGGGCGGTGCCAGCGTGGCCGCGGCCGACATGGGCACATTTGCCTCGGGCAACTCAATCGATACCGCCACGCCCGATGGCAAAGTGGAAGTGGTTGTAGGCCGTGGGCTGACAGCCGCACCGCTCGTGAGGGTCTACGATGTTTCGCCAGCGGTACCTGCAGTGGTCGACACCATTCGGCCGTTCACTGGATCTAGGTCCTTGGGAGGCGTTTCGGTGGCCGCCGGTCGGGTAAATGCCGACTCAATTGCTGACATCATCGTTTCCAGCGGTCTTCGAGGTGATTCCAAAACGGAAGTGTACAACGGCCTTGTCGGGGTCGGTGCCAATCCGCGTCTGGCCTCGTATGCGGCCTTCGCATCGCTGGCCCGTCCCAACGCACCGGCTTTTGGTGCCGCGATTGATCTCTCCGGGGCTGGCACCGTCAGCACGCTTTACTCTGTGCAGGGCACCGGCAGCGGTTCATCGGGCATCAAGACTGCGTCGACTGCGGGCGTTGTTACCGGCACGCTGGGGAGTTTTACAGGCCCGCTCTTGGTTGCGGCCCCCGTGGCGAAAACAAACACAGGCATCGTGACCACGCCGTCGGGCCTACAGTATCGCGATCTCGTCGTAGGGTCTGGTGCCAAGCCCTCTTCGAGTGCAGCGACCGTGGGTGTCAAGTACGAAGGCTGGCTGCTCAGTGGAGTTCGGTTTGACGGCAACGCCAATGCGTCATTTCTCGTGAGCGGTGTGATCGCCGGCTGGAGAGAAGCACTGCTGACGATGAATGTTGGCACGCGTCGGCAGTTGATCATTCCTGCGGCACTCGCCTACGGTGCGAGCGGATCACCGCCGAGCATTCCTCCCAACGCAACGCTCGTGTTCGACGTCGAACTCCTCTCCACAACGTAGGTGGCTTTTCAGAGATCGCACAGCAATCTCGGATGCTTGAGCGCACTACAGCCAGTGTGGAGCGTCTTCGCGCCCACTGGAAAAGGGAGGCGAAGGGGTCGGCGAACGCTCGACGAGCCTTGGGCCGCCGCGGCCCACGCGAGGAGACTTTTGCCGCCCCGAAGCCGTCGGTGAAAACGGAATGCGTTCTGGAGCAAAAATTGTCGGCATGCACCAGCGAACTCGACGTCATTACCAGCGTGCTTCAAGGCCGAGGTTGGCACCTTGCAAAAACACGCTGCTGCCGCCGTTGAGCGTGGTGCTGCCCAGAAATTCCCCGCTTGTCCCGCTGCTCGGCGTCGTGCCCATGTTGAACTGGTTGGGAGCCAATGCCACGCCGGAAAGCCAAATGAGGTTGTACCCCACTCGCAGGCCCCAGGTTTCGCTCAGCCGATAGATCAAGCTGGCGTTGATGTCGCCGATCAATCCAACGCCCGTCTCATTTGAAGACGCCGCAGTGCGGAGGATATCGCTGGTGAGTGGATCCACGATGGCGTTTTGGGATTGCGACAGTGCAGATCCCGCCAGTGCCGCCTTGGCCCAGCCCTCGAAAGCCCAGCGATCCCACTCCATGCGTCCGCGGGCACCGGCTTGAGCGCCAAAGAGATTGGTCGTCGAGCGCACGGAATAGTTTGTCGATCCAGGATCGGAAAGTGCGAGCGTGGCCGATTCGTCCAGCCCGGCCCATCGAAATCCTGCCAGCCAGTCGACGCTGCCGCCGCTGTAGCCATCGCATCGCTGCCACGGTTTTCCGGAAGTGCGATTGGGGCCGCCGTCGTACCGGTGGATAAAAATATTGGCCTCAGCGGTGTTAAGCGATGAGTTGTACGTTGCCCGTGCGACGGATTGATCGGATGGAAGAAACAGGCCCAGATCACCAGCCACGGCGAGATTTCCAGGGTCTGTCACGTTGGCATCGGCAAACATATTCCAGACGCCGAGATAGCCCAGCTCCCAGCTCACGTCATCAACGCGTGCCATTCCGTAGAAGAGCCGAATGCCTGGCTGCGTTGCAAATTGCATGTCTTGTGCAGAGATGTTGGGCACGAGGCTTGTGGCATTAATCACCAGCGGTTGATTGGCAGAGACGTTATCCCGCCCGAGAAAGACCGCGTCGAAGACCGCATAGGTCTGGCGGTCTTCGGCCCCGGCCACTGAGGCAACCAGAACCGCCGCCACAAAGCTTGCCGCAGATGCCAAAAAAAAGCCCCTGTGCAGGCCCCTGTTTTTGCTGCCGTTCATGGTCGCTTTCACTCCCCAAAATTCATGCCACGCGTGCCTGCAAATCGCTCCTTTAAGGAGCAACCGTTTCAATCGGAATTTTCGGCACTGTTTGGCAGGGGGCATGAGGATCGTTTGAAACCACGCCTGTCACGAGTTAGGCCGCAAAACATGGGTGGGTTATCCGGCTGCCACGGTGCCCAAGTTTGTAAGCTGGGCAGACTTTTCCGGGGGGTCCGTCTGGCGAATGTGGTGCCGGCCATTGGGCGAGGAACATGAGGCCGGCGGGGTTGAGTGGGCCCAAGAGACGCCAGAAAAGAGCAGAAAAGCCTCCAGCCAAAGCCCGCGTGCCCGTTTCTTGCGGTGTATGGTTTGGGGAAGTAATTTAACGGTATCCAGACAGAAGCCAACGGCTGAAACTCAATCCGATTTTCCAAAAACCAGGGTGGGCCAATGTCGTTGCAGGTAGACGAAATTTTTTTGACCCACGGGAGTCGAAATCAGCGCCGCGCATGCCAGCGGGCCGCTAGGCGATTGGTGTCTAGGCAAGCATCGCAGCGTGGGTCATCCCACCTACAGGCAACCCGACTGCACGCAGAGCAACTCGAGCCACGGCGGGCGCTGGCCATTACGACGCCGTTCACGGTGCGGTATCAGACCAACGACACCGGGGACATCACATTCGCAGCCAACACGCTCATGACTGCGCCGGCCAGCGACCCGGCCGCCATCAATGCCCAGAACGGCATCGGCAGCAAGGTGGCCAACAACGACTTCCTGATGACGTATGTCGACGCCGATAGCGACCCCACTACGTTCAACTCCAGCCGGTCGAATCTGGTCATGCCGGCTGGATCCCAGGTGCTTTTTGCAGGTCTCTACTGGGGAGCTCGCACAAGCGGCACCACGCTCAATGCCGCCACGGCCCTGCGGCCCACCGTCAAGTTCATGACCCCGGGCGGGGCAGCGTATCAAACGCTCACCGGCTCGGTCATCGGCACCAGCGGCAACGACTACCAGAGCTTTAAGGACGTAACAGGACTCGTGGCGGCCGCCGGCGACGGCACCTACACAGTAGCCAACGTGCAGGCCCGGAAAGATATCACAGACGTGTACGCCGGATGGTCGCTCGTCGTGGCCTATCGCGCACCGGGTGATCCCGCGAGAAATCTCACCATCTTTGATGGCTATGGCACCGTGGCGGCGAAGCCCGCGAGCGACTCCACGGTGAATATCCCCATTTCGGGATTTAAGGCACCTACGGCGGGCTTGGTGAAGGCCACGCTGGGATTTATTGCCTACGAGGGCGACCTCAAGAAGACCGGAGACAGCGTCACATTTGACGGGCAGACGCTCTCGGATGCCGCCAACCCAGCCAGTGATTTCTTCAATAGCACGATCTCTAATCGAGGCGCACTGGTCTCCACAAAAGACCCCGACTACGTCAACCAACTCGGCTACGATGCCGACCTCATCGCGGCCGATGGCATCATCAAAAACGGAGCCACGTCGGCCACGATCACGATGACAACCGGCGGTGAAACCTATTACCCCGGCGTAGTGACCAGCGCCATCGATATTTTTGCCCCCGAGATTTCGGTCGCCAAGAGCGTCAAGGACGAGAATGGTGGCGAGGTGGTCGCTGGCGACGTGCTCACGTACACGATGGTTGTCACCAACAGCCCCACTGCGCTTGACAGTGCGATCAACGTGCTTTTGAAAGATGCGATCCCGACCCACACGACCTACAAGCCCAGTTCCCTGAAAATCACATCCGGCGCGAATAGTGGTAGCAAAACCGACGCCTCTGACGGCGATCAGGCGGAGTTTTTCAGCGGCACAAGTGCCGTGCAGTTTCAACTCGGCACCGGTGCGACTGGCTATGGCACCAGCGGCGGCAGGCTGACTGCCGGGCAGTCGACCACGGTCACATTTCAAGTGACGGTGAACGCCGGTATTGCACCGCTGACGCTCATCGAAAATACGGCCAACGTCAGCTACACAGGGGCCATCTCCGGATTCCAACTCGAAGCCACCGGCTTTGCCGATATCGCAACGCAGGGGGCTGCCGATCTGGCCGTCACAAAGACCGACGGGAAAACGCAATACGTACCCGGCACGACCACCACCTACACGATCGTCGTCACCAACAACGGGCCGAGCAACGTCTTGGGCGCGAGTGTCGTCGATACGTTCCCCAGCCAGATCGAGGGAGCCACGTGGACTGCCGTATACAGCGCGGGGTCGACAGGCTCCGCCTCCGGCAGCGGCGACATCAATACGCCGGTCAATCTGCTCAGTGGAGGCACGGCCACGTTCACTGTCACGGCGCCTGTCCGCGCCGGTTCCTTTGGCAACCTTACAAACACGGTCACCGTTTCCAATCCCGCCGGCCTGCCCGATCCCGATCCGAGCAACAACTCGGCCACCGATATCAACACGTTTCTGAATCCGGGCAATCTGCGGATGACCAAAGAGGTGACCGATCTCAACGGCGGCTTTGTGCAGGCCGGTGACGTGCTGCGCTATATTATCGTCGTCAACAGCGGCACGGCCGGCATCGCCCCGTCGCTCCAGGAGGCGGCCGCCAACGTCATCCTCACCGACGTCGTGCCGACCAACACGACGTTCAAGCCTGGATCGCTCCGCGTCAGGCAGGGAGCCAATGCCGGCTCGAAGACCGACGCGGTCGATGCCGATCAGGGTGAGTACATCAGCGGCACGAACACCGTGCAGTTTCAGCTGGGCACCGGTGCCGGCGGGGGCACCGGAACGCCCGTCGGCGGCACGCTGGCAGCGGGAACCTACACGGACGTTGAATTTGACGTGATCGTGAATGCCGGGATCCCCGACAGCACGGTGATCACGAACACGGCCGACGTGACAGCCACGGGAGCCACGTCGGGCCTGCCCCTCACGGCGACCGATACCGTGGGGATCGCCACGCCCCCTGCGGCTGATCTCTTCATCTCGAAGCGGGGCCAGACCAAATTCACACCCGGCGGTACGGTCCTCTACATCGTCACGGCAGGCAACAAGGGCCCGACCGCGGTGACCGGGGCCACGGTCATCGACACGCTGCCCGCAGGCCTTTCTGGCGCGACCTGGACGGCGACTTACAGCGGCGGATCGACCGGGCCGACATCGGGAACGGGGTCGATCAATGCGACCGTCGATCTGGCCGTTCTCGGCTCGGTAGTTTTCCGCATCGACGCGACGACCGATGCTAATTTCCCGCTCAACCAGACGCTCACCAACACCGCCACGGTGACCGGTCCGGCAGGCATTCCTGACCCGAATCCTGACAACAATACCGTCACCGTGATAGGCACCCCCGCGGCGATTACCGATCTGTCCGTCACAAAGACTGACGGCCAGACGCAATACTTGCCTGGAAAACCCGTCACCTACACGATCACGGTGACCAACGCCGGCCCGAGCTTCGCCTCGCAGGCGGCCGTCGACGACACGCTCGATCCGGCGATCATTTCCTCGGCCACCTGGTCGGCCGTGTTCACGGGCACGGGCTCGACGGGCACCGCCTCGGGCACCGGCTCGATCAGTGAAAACATCGACCTGGCCGTCGGCGGCACCGCGGTCTACACGGTTGTCGCCCAGACGCTGGCCGGCGCAACCGGCTCGCTCACCAACACGGTCACGGTCGCTACGAGCGACCTCTCCAATGACCCCAATCCCGTCAACAACACCGCCACCGACACTGACACGCTGCTCCTGCCGGCCGAACTCGATATGTCGAAGGACGTGGTCGATCTCAACGGCGGTTTTGTAGTCTCTGGCGACACGCTTCGCTACACGATAGTGGTAACGAATCCTGCTGCACCTGCAGGGAGCAGTCGGGACACGGCGATCAACGTTCAGCTCAGCGACCTGATCCCAGCCCACACGACCTACGCCGGTAGCCTGAACTACTCCCAGGGAGCGATCACCGGCTCACAGGGCTCGGGGGTGACTGGCAGCCTCGGTACGCTCGCCCCGGGGGCCACGGCCACGGTCTCATTCAACGTCACCGTTAACAGCGCCACCCCTGACTCGACGGCCATTCTCAACAATGCCTTTGCCACAGGTACCGGGCAGGTGGGTGGTCCAGGCCTGCAGGGGGAGGCTGGCGTGGCCGTGATCACGCCACCGGGGGCCGACCTGGCAATCACGAAAACGGCGCCGGCCACATTCGTGCCGGGTCGTTCGCTGACCTACACGCTCGTCGTGAGCAACCTCGGCCCGAGCACTTCCACCAATTCCCTCGTTCAGGACACGCTGCCGGCAGACGTCACAGGCGCCACCTGGACGGTCTTATACACCGGCGGTGGCACCGGTCCGGTGTCGGGCTCAGGCAACGTCAACGCCACGCTGACGAGTCTACCGGCCAACGCAACGGCCACGTTCACGATCACCGCCACCCCGGATTACAGGCTGGACGCGCCGCTGGCGAACACGGCCACAGTCACGGCGACCGACGGGCTGATCGATCCCGACCCAGACAACAACACCTCGACCGTGTCGAGCACGCCCACGCCGGTGGCCGACCTGCAGATCGTGAAGACCGACGGCGTGGGCAGTTACGTGCCTGGGCAGCAACTCGTCTACACGATCACGGTCACCAATGCCGGCCCGAGTTTTGTGACCGGTGCCTTGGTGGACGACGTTTTCGACAGCTCGATCATCACGTCAGCAACGTGGACAGCCACGATCACGCAGGGGCAGGCTGACCTGCGTGGTCAGGTCCGCGGCACGGGATCCCTCAACCAGACGATCGACCTCGGGCCTGGTGGCACGGTGGTTTACACCGTCACGGCGATCACCAGTTCGGCAGCCACCGGGTTGCTCGTCAACACGGCAACGGTCGCTGCGCCAGATGGCACCACCGATCCGAACCCGGCTAATAACACTTCCACCGATGTCGACACCATTCTTTTTCCGGCGAGTCTGACGGTTGTAAAAAGCGTGAGCGATTTAAGCGCAGGGTTACTGGTGGCTGGCGACACGCTGCGGTACACAATCGTGGTGTCGAACTTGGCGACAACGCTGCCCGCCGAGTCGGCTGCGAACGTCATTCTCAACGATCTGATCCCTGCAAACACAACCTACAAGCCAGGCACTCTCAGGATCACCGTCGGCGCAAATGCTGGAGCAAAAACTGATGCAGTCGATGCCGATCAGGCGGAATTCATCGTTGGGAGCAACGGCGCCGTGCGGTTTCAACTCGGCACAGGCGCCGGTGCCGGCACGGGCACGCCAGTTGGCGGCACGCTTTCCGCCAACCAATCGACCACCGTCACATTCGATGTGACTCTCAACGCCGGCACGCCCTCGGGAATCACGATCACCAATACGGCCACTGCCACGGCCACCGGCGCCACTAGCGGCGTGGCATTGTTGTCGAGTGGTTCGGTTGGAATCGGCACGGCCCAGTCGGCCGATCTGGCGATTGCAAAGGCCGCGCCAGCCACGTACACGCCCGGCAGCCCAATCGCTTATACGTTGGTTGTGAGCAACGCTGGTCCCAGCACAGCCACCAACGCGTGGGTGCAAGACGTTTTGCCCGCAGGTTTGAGTGGGGCGACGTGGACGGCTGTCTTTGCCGGCGGTGCAACGGGCTCGGCGGTAAGTGGTTCTGGCAACGTCAATACTTTCGTCACGTTTCCTGTGGGCAGCACCGCGACATTCACGCTCACGGCCACCGCGGCGGCCACGCTCGAAGGAGTACTCACCAACACGGCCACCGTGACTGCCACCGATGGCAGGCCAGATCCAAATCCTGCCAACAACACGTCGACGGCAACGAGCACGGCCGCCCCCGTGGCCGATCTGTCGATCGTCAAGACCGATGGCCAGGCTACCTATACGCCCGGCCAACCTCTCACCTACACGATCACTCTGGCCAATGCCGGCCCGAGCTTTGTGAGGGGAGCCACGGTGGCCGATACATTTGCGTCCGTTGTGACGGCAGCCAGTTGGACGGCTGTTTTTACCGGCACCGATTCGACCGGCGCGACTGCTGGCGCCGGCAATCTGGATGAGTTAATCGATCTGGCTGTGGGGGGCACCGCGACGTACACCGTTGTGGCCCAGACGAGTGCCACAGCCACTGCGTCGCTGGTGAACACGGCCACGGTGGCAGCACCCGTCGGCACCACTGATCCGAATCCAGCCAACAACACGTCCACCGACACCGATACCGTGCTCTTGGCACCAAACCTCAAGGTCGTGAAGACGGTGACGGATCTCACTGGAGACCCAAGCGTTGTGCAGGCTGGCGACACGCTGCGATACACGATTGTTATTTCAAACGCTGGCACGCTGCCCACCGACACAGTCACAAATATTTTCTTCAGCGACCCGCTTCCCACGAGCAGCCCAACGCCCAACAAAGTGACCTATGCGGGCAATCTCACATTCACTCAAGGCTCGCTTACGGGCAGCCAATTAAGCGGCGTGGTTGGTGCGATCGGCTCGCTGGCGCAAGGGCAGTCGGCCACGATCACGTTTGAGGTGATCGTCGATCCGACGACCGCTGCCAGCACCGTGGTGACCAATACGGCGACGGCTGAAGGCACGGGCTTGATTTCAGGCGTGGACGTTGCCGCCAGTGGGGGCATCGGCGTGGTGACGCCGCTGGGCGCAGACCTCGTGATCAAAAAGACAGGCCCTGCCACGTTCACGCCAGGCGGTTCGCTCACCTACACGCTCGTCGTTAAGAACAAGGGGCCCAGCACAGCCATCGGTGCGACGGTAGCCGATGTGCTGCCGGCAAAACTCTCCAACGCACAATGGACCGTGTCGTATGCCAACGGAGCCAGCGGCGTGGCCAGTGGCTCGGGCAATGTCAATGCACTGCTCACGCTGCCAAAGACCGGCAAAGCAACGTTCACGATCACGGCGACCGTCGCCGCAAATGCCCGTGCCGTCTTGACCAACACCGCGACGGTCACAAGCCCTGCAGGCATTCCCGATCCGAATCCATTCGACAACACATCCACGTTCGTCAGCACGCCCGTGCCGGTAAACACGCTGTCGATCACCAAGACCGACGGCCAGACGGTCTACAAGCCTGGCGAGTCGGTCACCTACACGATCGTCGTTTCAAACGCGGGGCCCAGTTTTGCGCAGCAGGTATCGGTGACGGATCTGCTCGATCCAGCGGTCATCGAATCGGCCACTTGGACGGCAGTGCTTACAGGCGCGTATTCAGCGGGGCAGACAATTGGCACCGGCTCGATCAGCGAATCGATCGATCTGGCTGTCGGCGGCACGGCCACGTACACCGTCATTGCTCAGACGCTTGCCTCTGCCTCAGTCACGCTTGTCAACACCGCGCAGGTCACGGCTCCCAATGGCACGGTCTCCTCGGCAACCGACACCGACACGCCAAACTTCTCGCCAGCGATCATCACGGGCACCGATGCCAATTGTGACAGCGAGCCGTTGGTGCGGGTGCTCGATCCGACAACGGGGATTGTGAAGGCTCAGTTCTATGCCTATGAAATCGGATTCCGTGGGGGCGTGCGGGTCTATGGTGAAGATCTGACCGGGGATGGCATCAACGAAATCATCACGGCTTCCGGCCCGGGAAGAGTTGGTGAGATTCGCGTGTTTACGCAAAACGGTGTCGAGCTTTTTCAGTATCGCACGGTGCCGTTTGGGGCGGGATACAACGGCGGCGTCGAAGTGGCCGCTGGCCCGGTGCTCGCTGTAGGCCACAACGACCTCATCGCGTCCAAGAGTTCGGGCGTGAGCCAAGTGAGCGTGTTTGCAGTAACGCCCGGTGCCGCTGATCCGGTTGCCAATTCACCCAGCCGCACGTTCCAGCCGTTCGCGTCAAACTTTGGAGGCGGTGCCACTGTGACGGCTGCGGATGTGGGCACGTTTTCCGGCAGCACGCTGGTGTCAGCCAGCCCCGACGGCATCGCTGAACTTGTTGTGGGCACAGGTCCTGGCCGGAGGGCCACCGTCAACGTTTACAATGCGGTGCCAACGACGCCAACGCTCGTGAATACATTCCAGCCCATCAGTCTCGGGTTTTCCGGCGGCGTCGCTGTCTCCACGCTGTATGCCAGTGCCGCTGGCGTAGCCGATCAGATTTTGGTGGCCGCGGGCATCGGCGGAGGATCCAAGGTGCAAACCTTCAGTGGCACCGGCAAGATTCCAACGGCGTCGTTTGCCGCATTTGCTGGCAGCCGGGCGCAGGTCGTGCCAGTCTTCGCGGCGGCGCTTTCCTCGTCGGAGATTTTCAGCGTGCAGGGCTCCAGCGGCACGACCAATGGCGTCTGGAAGAGCCCGTCGACCAGCACATCCCCCTCGCTTTTAGCAGGGTCCAGCGGGCTGAAGCCGCCGCTTCGCGTGGGCGTTTTGCGAAGGTAAGGCGATGGCCTTGGGCGTGGCCTAATACCGGGCCTCTAAGCCCAGATTGGCACCGTGCAAAAACATGCTGCCGGATGGCTGCAGGAGCGTGCCTGCGTTGACGTTGTTGGTGAAGTCAAACTGGTTGGGAGCCAACGCCAGGCCGCCCAGCCAGATGGCGTTGTAGCCCACACGAATGCCCCACACGTCGGTCATCCGGTAGATCGCCGAGATGTTCATGTCGGCCACCATGCCCACAGTCGTGCCCGTGCTGGAAAGTGCCGGTCGGATTTCAAACGGCACTGTTGAGATGAGCGCGTTTTGATACTGCTTTTGAAAATTGCCAAGCACCGCGGCCTTGCCCCAACCCTCGATGGCCCATCGCTGCCAGTTGAGCCTCGCGCGGCCGCCGATCTGGCCGCCGAACATGTTGTTTCGAGTGCCCACGGAGTAGGAAGGATGCTCTGTGCCGCCACAGCACACGAGATTGAGCGCGGCAGTTTCCTCGACGCCGATGTAGCGAAAGCCAGTCAGCCAATCGACCTCCAGCCACGCCTCACGGGAGTCGTTCCAACGCGTAAAATGGTGAAACATATTGGCTTCGGCGCTGTTGATCACGGAATTGTATTTGAAGAGCGCTGAATCGGCTCCGGCGGGATCCAGGTCAACGCCGACTGGCAGCGGCAAAAACAGATTGCTCGCGCCGACCGCAGTGGCGGTTGCCGACTGGCCATAGATGCCAAAATAGCCAATTTCCCAGCCCCTGCACTCGGGGCCGATGGCTCCGTAGAACGTCCGAAAGCCTTCGCTAAACGGGAATTGCATGCTCTGCGTTGTGAGCACCGTGCTGAGCGTGTCGATGTTGGTGAGCAGCGGTTGATTGTAGGACTGGTTGTCGCGACCGAGAAAAAGTGCCTCGCCGTAGGCATAGCGTGTCCAACGTGGTGACGGCGGGAGGGACATCCGGGACACGCTCTCTGGAACCGACATCTGCTCAAGTGTCTGCTCGGGTATTTGCTGAGAAAGTGGCGCAAGGGACTCTGTCGGCGATTCGATTGTTGACGCATGCGACGCGGGCCAGAATGGCCCATCGAATGGAGATGGCTCGGCGTGCTCCGCGAGTGGCTCGTTGAGTGAAAATGTATCAAAGAAATCTGCCTGTGCGCAAGGCATGCCAGACAGAGTCAGGCCGACTGTTGCCAAAAAGAGAGCACGCGTTGCCAGCGATATGGCTTGAGTTGCGAATTGTTTTGTGGTCTGTCTGTGGCGTGCCATCGTCATCCCCTCTTGGATTCTGCTCGAGCCATTGCGAGGCATCGACCAACCGCCGGTCCATGCCAGATATTCCGGACAGCATGAACAATCGGTATTTCAGGCACACGGCTTAAGGGCGGCCCCTGGAGAAAAAACAGGACGCAATCCTGCCCAGTCTGGGCAGGCTGTACGGCGCGTGTGGGCCAAGACACTCGAGAACCTAGCCAGAGTGTGCCGGTTGCTCAGGAATGAAGGGTGGCGTGCCTCTGGACTGTCACCGGGGGGAATTAGGCGTCGGACTCATCGTCGTCGCAAACATACGCCAGCAGTGAATCCCGCTCGCTCTCGGAGATTTCGGCGAGTCGATAGCTCCGCACGATATCTGCCATGAGGTCGGCTGGGGTTTCCGCAAGTCCTATTTCCGCACATCCAATCGCGACACCGCCCCTCTGGCTGACATACATTTCGCAGAGAGCCACAATTTTTTCTCGATTCATACCATCCTCCAGAAAACGACAGTTACCCACCTATGCTCGATCGAATGCCCGCCCACCGTGCGGGCTTATTCGATTCTTACTATCTACGATGAATGTGAGAAAATGGTTCAGGAATCGTTGGAAAAGATCTGCCTTGAATGAGACACCGCCGAATTATTGGGGCTTAGCCCTTCTTTTCCACATCGGTTGCGGGCTCCTCAAAGCAGTGACAAAATAGCGGTGCCTGTCCTCTGAGCCACATCACTCCACCCGAAGAGCACGCATGACATACCCAGTTGTTCGATTCGTTCACGCTTTGGCTCTGGCCGCCTTATTTTTCCTAGCCTGCAGTGAGGGTCCTCTCGCAGCCGAGACCCAAGCCCTCAAGCGGCCCAACATTCTGGTGATCTGGGGAGACGACATCGGTCAGTTCAACGTGAGTGCCTACAACCTTGGCATGATGGGTTACAAAACGCCCAACATCGATCGCATCGCCCGCGAAGGGGCGCTCTTTACGGATTGGTATGGGCAGCAGAGTTGCACGGCTGGTCGGGCTGCTTTCATCACGGGGCAATCGCCGATTCGAACGGGACTCACGAAAGTGGGCCTCCCGGGCGCGCCAGAAGGGATGAAGAAAGAGGATCCCACGATTGCCACGCTGCTACGGGCCCGTGGGTATACGACGGGTCAGTTTGGAAAAAATCACCTAGGCGATCGGGATGACATGCTGCCCACGGCCCACGGCTTCGACGAGTTCTACGGCAATCTCTACCACTTGAATGCCGAGGAAGAACCGGAGCACCCCGACTACCCCACCAATCCGGAGTTCAAAAAGAAGTTTGGCCCACGCGGTGTGATCCACAGCTTTGCCGATGGCCGCATCGTCGACACAGGCCCGCTCAATAAGAAGCGAATGGAAACGATCGACGAGGAAGTGAACGCCAAAACGTTCGACTTCATGGAGCGTGCAAAGAAAGCAGACAAGCCATTTTTTATCTGGTGGAACTCCACCAAGATGCACATCTTCACGCATCTCAAGGAGGGACTGGCAGGCAAGACTCGCTTGGGAATTTACGCCGATGGCATGGTTGAGCACGATCGGCAAATCGGCGAGGTGCTGGCCAAGCTCAAGGAGCTTGGTCTCGATGAAAACACGATCGTGATGTATTCCACCGACAACGGCGCAGAGGCGTTCACCTGGCCCGATGGCGGCACGACAATGTTCCGAGGCGAGAAGAACACGCAGTGGGAGGGCGGCTACCGTGTGCCGTGTGCCATCAAATGGCCCGGCGTCATTCAGCCAGGCACAGTCGTCAACGATATTAGCGCCCACGAAGACATGCTGCCGACACTGCTGGCCGCCGCCGGAGACGCCACCGTCAAGGAAGAGTTAGTGAAAGGACGGAAGGTGGGAAACGCAGTCTACAAGGTGCATTTGGACGGCTACAATCTGGCGCCAGCGCTCAAGGGCGAGGCGGAATGGCCTCGCAAGGAGTTTCTCTACTGGACGGATGATGGGAGCGTTGCGGCGCTGCGGTATGGAAATTGGAAGGCCACATTTTTGAGGCAAAATGCCCATGGCATGCACGTCTGGCTGCAGCCCTTCGAGGAACTGCGGGCGCCTACGCTGGTGAATCTGCGGATGGATCCATTTGAGCTCGCCCAAGACATTGGCATGGACTACCAGCGATGGTATCTGGAGCACATGTTCATGATCGCTCCGGCCGGTGCTTTTGTCGGGCAATGGCTGCAGAGCTTCCGCGAGTTTCCGCCGCGACAAAAACCCGGTAGCTTTAATCTGGACAGAGTCATGGAAGCGGTGACAAAGCCCCCCGGCGGAAAATAAGGCCCCAAGCCACGGCCGTCTGTCCGGCGAATTGTTTCGTTGCACGCACCAGTCGCCTTGCACCGGTTTTTTGTGGCGATCGGTCTCCGTTCGCTTGAAGAGCTGTTTGAAGGCTGTTTTCGCAGCACAACTGGCGTAGCGTTGCACGCCATGTTTTTCAATACTCCACGGCCCCGTGTGCCCCACGCCCTTTCTTCCTCGACCGAAGGCTTCAACGGTTGCCGTGGAGAATTTCATGCCACAAAACGATAGTCCATCAAAAGTGTTGCTTCGTCTTGATGATCGTAGGGACTCTGTAGACGGGAGAAAAAGGGATTCCTCTGTCGAACTCAATGCACCCCGTACGCCACGGGTGCTTGTGGTTGGCGATCTCATGCTCGACCGCTACTACGATGGATCGGTCGATCGAGTAAGTCCAGAGGCGCCCGTGCCTGTGCTGCACGTTCGTCGATCGTTCGAGCACCCAGGCGGTGCCGCGAACGTAGCAGCCAATATTGCGGCCATGGAGAGCGACATCGCCATCGTTGGTCTGATGGGCATCGATGATTCCGCATCACGACTGCGAAGCTTATTAGTCGGTGCAGGCGTCGACTGCGATTCGATTGTGACGACTACGACGATACCCACGACTACAAAAACACGGCTTCTCACAAGCCATCATCAGATTGCCAGGTTTGATCTTGAAGAACAGGCGACCGATCCGTCCGCAAGACACATGCTCATGCACGCCTTCGAGTCGCTTCTGGCTGGTGCCGATACGGTTGTGATTTCAGATTATGCCAAAGGAGTTTGTCACCCCGAGGTGTGCATCGCCGTCATTTCAGCCGCGCATCGCATAGGCCGGCCTGTCATCGTCGATCCCAAGTCGGTTGATTTCTCAAAATATCGTGGCGCGACAGTGATCACGCCCAATCGATCGGAGGCCGTCGCCGCTACAGGAATACCCATTCATTCGCCCGCCGATGCGGTTCTCGCGGCCCGAAAGATCCATCAGGTCCATCAGATCGAATCGGTTGTGATCACGCTTGGCGAACAGGGGATGGTTCTCTTCACGAACGACGAAGCGATCCTCATTCCAACGCAGGCCAAACGTGTATTCGATGTAACTGGAGCGGGCGATACGGTCGTGGCTGCTCTTGCAGTCTGCCTGGCTCGTGGCATTCGCCTGTCGCAGGCCTGCCACTTGGCAAACGTCGCGGCTGGCCTTCAAGTCGCACGAATCGGTACCAGTCCAATCACGTGGCAGGAGATCGCTCTTGCAACAAACACGCATGGGTTCGCCACTGGCAAGGTGCTGCCACTCGACGCAGTGACTGTGATATCCAACAATGCAAAACACAGCGGTAAGATCATCGGATTTACAAATGGCTGCTTTGATATCCTGCATCACGGCCACGTCGCACTCCTGGAGGCCGCAGCCAATGAATGCGATCTTCTCGTCGTTGGACTCAATTCAGACGCATCGGTGCGGCGACTCAAGGGGGATCCGAGGCCCTACGTGGCGGCAAAACATCGGGCCGCTGTGCTGGCGGCGCTCGCGAGTGTCTCGTATGTCGTCGAATTCGACGAGGACACGCCCCTGACGACCATCGAAGCGATCCAACCCGATGTGCTGATCAAGGGAGCAGATTATAGGGGAAAGGATGTCATCGGTGCCCATGTCGTCACCGCACGTGGCGGGAGGGTTGTGACGCCGCTGTTTGTGCCAGACGTTTCGACAACGAATCTCATCGAGCGCATTCTTTCCACTCCAACGGGCCACCCACTGGAACGAGCTGCATGATTCTGCTGACTGGAGCCGCCGGGTTTATCGGGTCAAACATTCTTGCAGCCCTCAATGCACGCGGCTGCGACGATGTCGTCGTGGTCGAGGATTTGACCGATGGAACGAAGTGCGCAAATCTTTCTGGAAAGAGCTTCGCAGATTATCTCGACGTGTCTGAACTTACTGAGGCAATGACCCATGATAGTCTCCCTCGTCTTTCGGGCATCTGCCATCAGGGGGCGTGTGTCGACACAACCGTGCGAGATGGCCGGGCCGTGATGAAGGCCAATTACACATTTTCAAAGTCGCTCCTCACACTGGCCGAACGGCATCGCTGTCCATTCGTCTATGCCAGTAGCGCGAGTGTCTACGGAGATGGACGCAATGGCTTTGTCGAGGATATCAACTGCGAGCGACCCCAAGCCCCGTATGCATTTTCAAAGTGGGCGTTTGATCAGTATCTGAGAAAGCGATTTCTGAATGCCGCGACCGCTCCGGCAATTCCCGTCACGGGCCTGCGATACTTTAACGTCTATGGTCCCGGCGAAGATCACAAGGGCCGCATGGCAAGTGTTGCGTGGCACTGCTTTGAAGCCATTCAAAAGGGCGCCGCCCCAAAACTCTTTGAGGGAAGCGACGTTTTTCTTCGCGACTTTATCTATGTGGGGGATGTTGCTGCGATCAACCTGCATTTTCTCGACGAAAGCCCAGGCCGTAATGAGAGATTGTCGATCGTCAACGTTGGCACAGGCGTGCCACGAAGCTTTGCCGATGTTGGTCGGTGTATAAGCGTTATCTCCGGTGGGCCCGTGCCCGTAACGATTCCATTTCCAGCCGATCTTTGCGGTCAGTATCAGGCCTACACATGCGCCGATACGACACGCCTACGTGCCGCTGGCTACGCCGCCGCATTCACCTCGCTCGAAGAGGGGCTCGCCGCTTCCTATGCGGCGGCTCAAGAACGCAAAAAGAGCGCATGACCGCATGAACGCATGACAGCATGGCCGCCGGAGGCGGCCACCGCCTTCCGCGCCTCCACGAATCATCGTACGAGAGTGCGAAATAGAAAAACGGAGAGGGCGGGATTCGAATTTCCAAGAAAACCGCGGGGAAAACAAGGGTCTCACGGAAGGGTGGCACAGAATCCGGCACAGTTTCGACCAAAACTGCTTCCGAAGGTGAGTTTTCGGTATCAGTGGCGTGGGACCAACTGCCAGAGGAGGTGCGGCGGCGGTTGGCCTCGCTCACTCCCGAAATGCTCGCCACCCTCCATGCCCTGTTCAGCGGCGCACCTCGGCAGCCATGATCCACAGCCATGCTTACCAGCCGCCCCTCTCGCTCCCGCTGGCTCGTCTACCTGCTGCGCTGCTCCGACGGCTCCCTGTACTGCGGGATCACGAACGAGCTGCCCAAGCGGCTGAAGGCCCACGCTGCTGGCAAGGCTTCCCGTGGCCTCGGCCTACAGCGAGTCACAGAAGTCAAAATCGGCGGCCCTGAAGCGGGAGGCGGCCATCAAGAGGCTGCGCAAGGCCGAGAAAGACAGGCTGCTGGCGGGAAAGTGACC
>Ga0209597_1000783_pt1 | contig 20694 bp, 11 predicted proteins | sample M_140625_MF_Meta_FD_187316 | JGI IMG/M metagenome (GOLD analysis project Ga0209597, IMG submission 187316) | Freshwater microbial communities from Lake Montjoie, Canada to study carbon cycling - M_140625_MF_MetaG (SPAdes) (version 2) | ecosystem: Environmental > Aquatic > Freshwater > Lake... | reverse complement strand
GGTGACGGACGCATGGATCTGGTAGCGGGGAACTGGGGGCGGAACCACTTCTTGGGAGCCGATGCCCGCCGGCGACCGTTGCGGATCCGTTCCGGGGACCTCCAAGGCGATGGGATTTGGGATATTCTGGAAAGCTACGTGGGACCCGATGGACGGGATTGGCCTGTCCGCAAACGGCCCGCACTGGTGCCGTTTATCCCGGATGCGGCAACGCGCTTTCCGGATTCGGGGACCTTCGGGAAGTCTTCCATGGAGGATCTTTTTGGTTCGCTTCTGGGTGCAATGCCGAGCGTGTCAGCGCTCAATCTGGATTCGGGGGTGTTCTTAAATCGGGGAGATCATCTGGAATGGCGCCCCTTGCCGCCGAGGGCTCAGTTGGCGCCGGCCTATGGGTTGGCGGTGTCCGACCTAGATGGCGACGGGACTGAGGACGTGTTCCTTTCGCAAAACCACTTCGGTGTGCATTCGGATGATGCTCGCTATGACGGAGGGCGGGGATTGCTCCTGAGGGGATCGGGTCGCGGAGACTTCCGGGCTGACGAACACTCGGGCATCGTGGCCTGGGGCGAACAACGCGGAGTGGCCTTGGCGGATCTGGATGCCGATGGGCGCACCGATCTGGCTCTGAGCCAGAACAGCGGACCGACGCTGCTCTTTCGCAACCGCACCGCCCGCCCGGGTCTTCGGGTTCGGCTGAAGGGGCCGACCGGGAATCCGACCGGAATCGGCGCATCCCTCCGCTGGTGGACCGGCGGCAAGGCGGGTGCCCGTCGAGAAATTCGTATGGGCGGAGGTTACTGCAGTGTGGACAGCCCGGTGACGGTTCTCGCATCGGATCGGGCGGCCGGTGAGGTCGAGGTGCGTTGGCCGGGTGGCGCTGTGCAACGCGTGCCGGTCGCTGCCGGGGTGGCCGAGATCACCTTGACGCCATGACGAAACCTCACCGCTCTAGGATATTAGCGAACCTGCTGAGGTTCTTCGCTGTGCTGATGGTGTCCTTTGCTTTGGTGCCGGGATTGCGAGCGGCCCAGACGGGGCTTCGGATCCAGGCCTTGCCCTCGGTCCCTCGATCCTCACCTGGGCTCACTCGATTGTCGGCCCCGGGACTGGGTATCGACTTCACCAATCGCCTGTCCGAAGAACGGGCGGTGACCAACCGCAATCTGGTCTCCGGCTCCGGAGTGGCGCTGGCCGATGTGGATGGCGATGGCCGTCTCGATGTCTTCCTCTGCGGTCTGGATTCCCTGAATGCGATGTACCGCAATCTCGGGGACTGGCGTTTCACCAACGTGACGGCTCAGGCCTTGCCTGGGGTGAGTTGGCTCAACCCGTCTTCGGGATCTAATGATTCGACCGGAGCGGCCTTTGCCGATGTGGATGGCGACGGGGATCCGGACTTGCTGGTCAATCAGTTGGGAGGAGGAACCCGCCTGTGGCTCAATGACGGCAAGGGCCGTTTTGAGGAAGCCACCGATGCGGCCGGGTTGCGCTCGCGCACTGGTGCCACCTCGATGGCCTTGGCTGACGTGGATGGCGATGGGGATTTGGATCTCTACGTGTCGAACTTCCGTCCGACCACCGTCCTCGACCAACCCAACACCCGGTACCAACTCCGGCAAACCGCAGCCGGCACGGTAGTGGTGGCGGTCAATGGTCGCCCAGCAAGCGCATTGGATCTCACCAATCGCTTTGAGATTCGCGCCGGTGGGGAGGTGGTCGAAATGGGGGAGGAAGACGTGCTTTTCCTCAACAACGGGCGAGGCCGTTTTATTCCGGTCTCCTGGATCGGGGGGGGCTTTTTGGACGTCTCGGGTAAAGCCCTGACAGCGCCACCCCGTGATTGGGGACTGGCCGCTCGTTTCCAGGACATGAATGGGGATGGAAGGCCCGACTTGTATGTCTGCAACGACCTGCACACACCGGATCGAATTTGGATGAATGAGACGGGGCCTGATCACGCCCTGCGCTTCCGGGAACTGGCGTCTTGGGCACTGCGGAGCAACCCGACCTTCTCCATGGGGGTCGATTTCGGGGACTTGGACCGCGACGGGCAGATCGATTTCTTCGCTGTCGATATGTTCAGCCGCAATCGGGCCTGGCGTCACACCCAGACGGCAGGCATGGCCCCCGTGTTGCGCCTGCCCGGCCGATCCGCCGATCGGGCCCAGGTCCAGCGGAATGTCCTGCAGCTCAATCGGGGGGACGGCACTTGGGCGGACGTCGCCTGGCAGTCGGGTGTCGAGGCCAGTGAATGGTCGTGGGGCCCGCTGATTCTGGATGTGGATCTCGATGGATACGAGGACCTGCTAGTCCCCAATGGCCAGTGGCGCGATTTCCAGGACGGGGACGGTGCGCGGCGCATTGCCGAGGCCCAGCGGCGTGGTGATCTCAAGACACCGGCCGCCATTGCCGCGATGGTTCGATCCTTTCCCAAGCTATCGACTCCCAACGTAGCCTTTCGAAACCGCGGGGATGCCACCTTCGAGGACGTCTCTCTGGCCTGGGGCTTTACTACCGATTCTATTTCGCAGGGTGCGGCTATCGGGGATCTCGACGGGGACGGGGACCTGGACGTTGTGATGAACGACCTCATGGATGCGCCGGCCTTTTACCGGAATAACGCGAGCGCCCCGCGGATCCTTATCCGCCTCAAAGGCAAGCCCCCCAACACCCGGGGCATCGGTGCTTCGGTGACCCTTCGTGCTAGCGGATTGCCAGACCAGACCCAGGAGATCATCGCTGGCGGGCGGTACCTGAGCGGGGATGAGCCGGCGCGTTCCTTTGCCACGGGTCACGCTGCATCCGCAGGCCTTCGCGTTCGCTGGCCCTCGGGACGAGTCTCAGAATGGCAGGAAGTTCCGGTCGGTTCTGCGGTCGAAGTGTCGGAGGAGGAGTCACCTGGGACCGAGGCGGTTTCTTCCGTGAAGCCGCCCGCACCGTGGTTTGAAGACCAGACCGCACGCCTCGCTCACCGTCACGAGGATGAGCCCTTTGATGATTTCGGCCGTCAGCCGGCCCTGCCGCATCGACTGTCGCAACTGGGACCGAGCTTGAGCTGGACGGACCTCAATGGGGATGGGCGTCCCGACCTAGTTATTGGATCCGGACGCGGTGGCAAGCTCGGCATCCGCATCCAGGATGGAAAAGGCGGATTCGAGGCACGAGAGACGCCTCCGTTTCATAAGACAACCAGCCGAGACATCACCTCGATTCTTCCCATTAATGGAGTCCTGTTGGCGGGGATCTCTAATTATGAGGACGGTCTGACCAATGGTGGAGCCCTGCGCATGTATGACATGGCCGGAGGACGCAGCGGTGAAATTCTGGTGGGCACGGCCTTTTGCGTCGGGCCATTGGCCGCCGCCGATGTGGATGGGGATGGATCGTTGGAGGTGTTTGTGGGTGGTCGATCCGTGGCCGGTCGTTATCCGGAGGCGGCTCCCTCGTTATTGTTGCGCAATCAAGGAGGGCGCCTGACGCCGGTGGCGCGTTGGGAGAATTTCGGCCTGGTGACGGCCGCCTGTTTCACTGACCTCAATGGCGATGGTTGGCCCGACCTGGTGGTCGCCCGTGAATGGGCTTCACCTCAATTCTTCCGGAATGACTCCGGTCGACTGACCGAATGGACTCCGACCCTGGAAGCCGCGTCCGGCCGGCTTTCCGGACTTTGGAATGCTGTGGTGGCCGGCGACTTCGACGAAGACGGGCGGATGGACCTGGTCCTGGGGAACTGGGGGCGCAACACCCGCGGGAGCGCGACGACGACGACGACGGCGGCGGCCCCACGGCGATTGTGGTATGGCGACTTCGGTTCCGGCCAAGGCCTAGACTTGGCCGAGAGTTGGTATGATCCAGTGCTCAAGGCCGACCGCCCGGAACGTGAGATGGGGTTGTGGGCAGCCCTTTTTCCGAGCGTGCGGGATCGGGTGGATTCTTTGTCTGCATTTTCCAAGGCCACCCTGCCGATGCTTTTGGGTGATGCGTTGCCGGGGGCCCGATCGGTCTCGGTAGATACTCTCGACTCGGTGCTGCTGCTCAATCGGGGAGGGCACTTTGTCGTGAAACCGTTGCCGGCGGCCGCTCAGCGCGCCCCGGTCACCTCCCTTTGCGTGGCGGACTTCGATGGGGATGGGCACGACGATCTATTCCTTTCCCAGAATTTGTCCACGGCCCATCCCTTTGCCGAGCGCTACGACGCAGGGCGGGGGTTGTGGTTGAAGGGCGATGGTCGGGGTGGATTTGTCCCGGAAGAAAACTCTGGTGTCCGCGTTCAGGGGGATGGTCGAGGGGCTGCGGTGTGCGATTACGATGCGGATGGTCGAGTGGATTTGGCGGTGGGGCAGAATGGCGCCGAGACGACGCTCTGGCGCAATGTGTTGGCGCGTCCGGGTCTGCGGATTCGCCTTTCCGGCGGCGGGGGCAATCCAACAGCGGTGGGGGCCCGGGTGCGATGGAGATCGGCCTCGGGCTTCGGGCCGTGGCGGGAGATTCACTTGGGTTCCGGCGACGGGTCCTGCGATGACCCGGTGACAATCTTGGGTGTCGGAGATCAGAAGGTCGAAGCGGTGGAGATTCGTTGGCCCGGAGGCGGAGGGGTTTCGGTGCCGGTGATGGCGGGACAGCGCGAGGTCTTGGCCAGCCAGTCCGTCCGATTTGAGCACTGAATGAGCAGCCGGGTTGGATGCCCTTTTTTGATGGTATGACGGTTGCCTTTGCCGGAGGAGAGGCTTCAATACAAACGACTCCTCTTTCCCGTGATCCACAGCATCCCAAGACGACTCGGATTCTGGCTCGCAGCCCTTTGGGCCTCCGTGCTGTTGCTGTCTGCTGCAGCCACTGCGTCGAGCTCGGGGGATCCGCTGGGACGGAGCGCGGTGGTTTTGCTGCGCGATGAATGTTTTTCCTGCCACGGCGAAACCAAGCAGAAGGCTGGGCTTTCGTTGCTGACCCGCGAGCAAGTGCTCAAGGGCAGCGAGGAGGGGCCAGTGGTGATCGAGGGACGGCCGAAGGATAGCCGCCTGCTTGCCTTGGTTCTTCCGGGAGCCGATCCGCACATGCCGCCCCGGAAGCAATTGGCTCCCGGACAAATTCAAACCCTCCGCGACTGGATTCGCCGCGGGCTTCCTTGGGATGCCAGCGTCCTGAGTGATGAGCCTGCCCCCAGACCGGTGTCACTGGAGTTGGCCGCCCCCTCCTTCCGACCGGTGGCCGCTCTGGCCCTCGACCCGGCGGGACATCGATTGGCGGTGGCGCGCATGGGAGGGATCGATATCCACGACTTGCAGAAGCCGGGGTTTCCTCGAGTGGCGCGGTCGGTCGGTTCCGAGGATCCGGTGGAATCGCTGGCCTGGAGCCGAGACGGCCGCCAGTTGGCCTCCGGATCCTTTCGACGGGTGCGGTTCTGGAACCCGGAGACTCTCACGGTCGAGCGGGAGATTGTGAATGGCCTTTCAGGTCGGGTGATGAGTGTGGAGTTTTCCGCCGATGGGTCGCAGTTGGCCCTTGGTGACGGGGGATCCGGTCTTCCGGGATATTTGCGGTTGGTGAGCGTGGCGGACGGTCGGATTCAGCGTTCCTGGAAGGCTCACGCCGACTCCATCTTGGATCTGGAGTTCAGCCGGGATGGCTCCCGACTGCTCTCGGCCGGCGGTGATGCGCTCATCAAGGTTTGGGATACGGCCAAGGCGACACCGATCGCCGTGCTGGAAGGTCATACTTCTCAGGTGATGGCTGCGGCTTTCAACACCAACGCCACCCAGGTGGTCAGCGGTGGGACCGATCGGCAGCTCAAGGTCTGGGATATCGCTACCCGCGAGAAAATAGTCACGCTGGGCGATTCCATGGCGGCGATCACGGCCGTGGCGTGGCCGGGCGATAGCGCCTCGGTTTGGGCAGCCACCGATCGCGGGGCGATTGACCGATATTCCCAGCTCAAGTCGCACACGGGTGAACAAAGTTCGGCCACCGCGGAGCATCGACGGGTGGCGCAACTGCTGCCGGTGGTGTTCAGCATGGCGGTCACGCCAGATGGTCAGAGGGTCGCTGCCGGTGACATGGACGGGTTGGTCCGGATCTGGGATGCCCAAGGCAAGGTCTTGGGAGAGATAGGAGCGCCCTTGGAAGCGATGACACCGCCCCCGCAGACAGTGGTCACGAAAGTGCCGCCGCCAAGCTTTGTGCGCGATGTGTTGCCCGCACTCAATCAGGCTGGATGCGCCTCAGGCGGTTGCCATTCCAAGCCGGAAGGTCAGAGCGGATTTAAGCTGTCCGTTTTTTCCTACGACCCCCTCAGCGACTATGCCGAAATTGTCCGGGATGCCCGCAGCCGGCGGGTGTTTCCGGCAGCCCCGGAAGAGAGCCTCATTCTCCTCAAGGCCCTGACACGGGTGCCGCATGAGGGAGGTCAGCGTTTTCAGCCGGGATCCCCAACCCACCAATTGCTGACTCGCTGGATTCGCGCGGGCATGCCCTATGCGCTGACCAATGAGCCCGTGTTGCAGTCGGTTGCGGTGTTTCCGGCTGAGGGGCGGTATCGCAAGAGCGGACAGCAGCGACTGAAGGTCGAGGCACGCTATTCCGATGGAAGTATCCGCGATGTCACGCGGTTGGCCGCCTACGATTCGAGCGACAAGGAATTGGCCCGCGTGGATGAGACCGGTCGGGTGACCATCGGCCGCCTGACGGGGCAAGGGGTGGTGGTGGCGCGCTACATGGGGCTGGTGGCTGCCTCGTCACTCATGGTGCCGGCCGACAAGGTGCTCAAGTCCAAGGCCTATGCGGCCATTCCCACCAACAATTTCATTGATGGCTTGGCTTTGGCGCAGTTCCAGCGTTTGGGGCTGATGCCTTCCGAACTGTGCACCGATGCCGAATTTCTCCGGCGGGCCAAACTGGATGCCGTTGGCCTCTTGCCCACGCCGGAAGAGGTGCGTGCGTTCCTAGCGGATTCTTCGCCGGACAAGCGTCAGCGGTTCATTGACACGATCCTGGAGCATCCGGCCTATGCCGATTACTGGGCCAACCAATGGGCTGACCTCTTGCGGCCCAATCCGGATCGGGTGGGGGTGAAGAGCGTGTTCCTGCTCGATCAGTGGTTGCGCGAAGCGTTCCGGGCCAATCGGCCTTATGATCAGTTTGTTCGAGATATTCTGATGGCTGAAGGGTCGAACCACCGGGCAGGTCCGGCGGTGGTTTATCGCGACCGTCGGGATCCGCCAGAACTGACCACTCAGTTTAGCCAGTTGTTCCTGGGGACCCGACTGGAGTGCGCCAAGTGTCACCACCATCCGAATGAAAAATGGAGTCAGGATGATTTCTACCAACTGGCTGCTTACTTCGGCCCGGTGAAGCAAAAGGGAGCAGGTTTGTCCCCGCCGATTTCCGCCGGCACCGAGACTTTTTATTTCACGCCGGGAGGCGAGGTGAAACACCCGGTGAGCGGAGTAGCGATGACCCCTCGACCACCGGAGGGGCCCGAACTCCCGAAGTCCGAATCTCGCGATCCGCGCCGGCATTTGGCCGATTGGCTGACCGCTCCGGAGAATCCCTTTTTCGCCAAGGCGGCGGTGAACCGGGTGTGGGGACATTTTTTTGGACGAGGCCTGGTTCATCCGGTGGATGATTTCCGCAGTTCTAATCCGTGTGTGAACCCGGCCTTGCTAGACGCCTTAGCCGCAGATTTTGCCGCCCATGGCTACGACCTGAAACACCTGCTTCGAACCGTGATGGCTTCGCGGACTTACCAACTGAGTTCGGTGCCCAACGCCACCAATCTGGGCGACACCCGTCAGTTCTCCAGGTCTTACCGACGGAGACTTCCGGCCGAAGTGCTGGTGGATGCGGTGAGCGATGTCACTGGGGTGCCGGAGACCTTTTCTGCGGTCCCTCCGGGTGGGCGTGCCATGCAGACTTGGAGTTACAAGATCGCTTCGCATTTCCTGGACGCCTTTGGTCGCCCCAACTCCAGCAGCGATTGTCCGTGTGAGCGCGATGCTCAGTTGAGCGTTGTGCAAACTCTGCACCTGATGAATTCCAAGATTCTGCAGGGGAAGCTCAGCGATCCGAAAGGCCGGGTCCGTCAACTTGCTAACAGCGACCGGAGCCAATCCGACCTCGTCGGTGAACTGTACCTCCTCCTGCTCAATCGCCTGCCCGCAGAACCGGAGCTTCAGGCTGCTTTGCGTGCGTTTTCTGCTCCGGGAGCCACCCGCAATACAGCGGTGGAGGATGTCTTCTGGGCGCTGCTCAACTCTCCTGAATTCGTGCTGAACCATTGAAATGAAACCGACCTCTGGAAATTGCGCCGGAATGCCCCGTAGGGATTTTATCCAACTGGGGATGGGGGGCTTGCTGGGTGCGGGCTTCGGCGATTTGTTGCGCCTCGAGGGGGCCACGGCCTCTGCGGCCAAGTCGGCGAGGAACAAAGCCGCTGCGCCGGGTGCGGCTTCTGGCCAAAAGCCGGTCAATTGCATCCTTATATGGCTCGATGGTGGCCCCTCCCATTACGAGAGTTTTGATCCAAAACCGGGGGCCCCCTCGGACATTCGTGGGATTTTTCAGGACATCGCCACGTCGGTGCCGGGGATCCGCTTCAGCGAGGCGGTGCCCGAGTTGGCCAAGGTGGCCGACAAAGCCACGGTGATCCGATCAGTCTGCCACAAAGACCCCAATCACGGCGGCGGCAACCATTACTTGATGACCGGTTCCCCGACGCCGGTGCCGGTGGCTTGCGGAGCCTATGTGACTTTTCATCCTTCGTTCGGGTCGGTGGTTTCCTGGCAGCGCGGGCAGCGGCACGGCTTGCCACCCTACGTCTCCATTCCCTCGGTGACCCGCAGCGGCGGACCCAATTTTCTCGGTGGCAAGCACTCGGCCTTTGTGATCGATGGCCAGCCCAACTCGGCCGACTTCAAGGTGCGCGACGTGGTGCTCCCTTCGGAGATAAGTGAGGGGCGGGCGACCAGTCGGCGTGAATTGCGCGGAGCGCTCGACTCGATGGCTCGGTATGCCGATCGTCTGGCCGACGATCCGGCAGTCACCTTCGATCAGTACCTCCAGCAAAGCGTCAATCTGGTGCTCTCGAGTCCGGCTCAGGCGGCGTTTGATTTGTCGCGTGAGGACAAGAAGGTGCGCGACGAATACGGGCGGAATGACTTTGGCCAGCGGCTCCTGATGGCTCGCCGGTTGGTGGAGGTCGGTGTGTCGTGGGTCACCGTCAACTCCGGCGGATGGGATCATCACACCAAGCTCTTTGAAGCGTACAAGGGCGATTCGGTTCGCAACATGGACCGCGGGGTGGCCGCGCTCATCCGAGATCTCGACCAGCGGGGACTTCTGGATTCGACGCTGGTGGTATTGCTGGGCGAGTTTGGCCGCACCCCCAAGGTGAACAAGGATGCCGGGCGTGACCATTGGCCCCATGCGATGTCCATTCTGATGGCCGGCGGCGGTTGCCCTCGGGGCGCAGTGGTGGGTGCCACCGATGCCAAGGGTTACGCCGCCTCGGAGGCCGTGTATCGGCCCGAAGACTTTGCCGCCTCCCTTTATTGGAAGATGGGGATCGATCCCAACCAGGTGCTCCATACCAACACCGGCCGGCCGGTGCAGCTGGTAAACAATGGGCGCCGCATCCGCGAGATCTTCACCACGTGAGGTTTTTGGGGATGAGCAGGAGTCGATCCTGGGTGCCGTGGTTGGTGGCATTTCTGATGGCCTTCGGCGGGCTTCGGGCCGCAGTCCCGGTCTTGGATCAGGTCTTTCCCGCGGCGATCCAGATCGGGACCACTCAGTTGGTCACTTTGGTGGGTAAATTCGATCCCTGGCCCACCCGGCTCGATTTGGACATTCCCGGGGTGTCCTGGGAACCCACCACTAACAACGGTGTCATCCGTGTCCGTGTCGCTCCGGAAGCGCCCGTCGGTCCTCGGGTGATTCGGGCCTTTTCACCGGAAGGAGTGAGTGAGCCCCGCTTCATCATCCTTTCGCAGCGACCACAACAGGCCGAGGTGGAGCCCAACGATGCGGTGTCCGCGGCCCAGGCCTTGACCCGCCTCCCGACCGAGGTAACTGGGCGTCTTGAGAAGAACGGTGACGTGGACAGCTATGCGGTGAACCTCCGCGCCGGTCAGACCCTCGTGGCCCGGTTGGAGGCCTACACACTTCAGTCGCCGCTGGATCCGGTACTGCGGTTGTTGGATTCCCGCGGCGTTCAGGTGGCCTGGAACCATGATGAGGTGCGCTCACTGGACCCGCTCTTGGCTTGGCGGGTTGAAACCAGCGGAACCTATGTGCTCCAAGTGTTCGGGTTTGCCTATCCCGCCGATTCGGATCTGCGCTTCAGCGGGAGTCCCAAAGGGGGTTACCGTCTTCATGTCACCACCGATCCCGTGGCCCGGCATGCGTGGCCACTGGGTGTTAGTCGCACGATGGATACCCGGGTAAGCTGGGGTGATTGGGGGTCCTCCTCCGTCTCGTCCGAAGCAATTGAGGTGCCCGCCTCGGTCGTTGCGCCGGGCGTCGTCTCTCACTTCCTTCGGATCCCTGGTCGTGCGGTGCCCTTGGAGTTGCCGGTGGGCGAAGGAAAGGAGTGGGTTGAAATCGAACCCAATGACTTGGCGGCCACGGCGCAGGCATTGGGAATACCCTCGGCCGTTTCCGGCGACCTCGATCGTCCGGGGGACGAAGATCGCTACCGGCTTTCGTGTCAAAAGGGAGAACTGCTTCGGTTGGAAGTCCAGGCCGCGAGCCTCGGATTTCCCCTCGATGCCTGGCTCCGGATTGAAGACGCCTCCGGCAAGGAGTTGGTCCGCAACGATGACGCCGGAGGGGCTGATCCGGTGCTCGACTGGACCTCGCCCGAGACCGCCGAGTACCGCGTGGTGGTGGGCAATTTGCTGCAGCGGGGTGGTCAAGATCAGCGCTACCGACTCTCACTCCAACGTCCGAAGCCCGTGTGGAGCGCTTCGATGGCCGAGTCGGCCTGGTCACTGGAGCCCGGAAAAACAAACGAATCAAAAGTGACGCTCACCCGCCGATACGGTGCGGACATGAAGTTGACCGTCTCGGTGCGCGGGCTGCCGGCGGGGGTGCGTGTCGATCCCGTGGAGGTCGCAGAAAAGGCGGACGCAGCGACCCTGCGTTGGATCGCTGCAACCAATGCCGCTCCGTTTTCAGGCCCCGTTTCCATCGATGTCTCGAGCTCGAGCCCAGCCGCCGTTCAGGAAGCACGGTTTTCTCTAATTAGTGCCGGGGAGAACAACGGTGTTCCCCAGGGCTTTCGGCGTTTGGTGGTTGAGTCAATCTCGCGTCCGTGGTTGACGGTCCTTCGAACCCCGTCCGCGCCAGCTGAAAAGAAGTGAGCCGGAACGCGTTGCTTGGATGGGTTGGGCTGGCGGAACTGCCTCTGGCCAGTGACGGGCCCTTGGCTCGCGAGGAGCCTCGGGAAAGTCCTGATACTCCAGAGTCTTTTGGTTGGACGCCCAATACTCGTCCGCAAAAAGAATCGGACGTGCTGGGTGTTTTTCTCCCCGATGGGATGGTTTCGGCTAAAGATTTTCCTTTCGGGGAGTAAGGCCAAAACTTCCTTGACGGCGTTTGAGTCTTTGGCTTGCGACTGCGCTGCCATTGGTGATATAAAGCTCACCTATGGCAGCCATCGGCCGGTTCCAAAAGGGTGAGGATATCTTCCACGCCAAGGTCGTCGACGGGGAGATTTTCAAGCTTCAGGGTGATGTCTTTGGCTCTCCATCCTTCGAGAAAAAACCGACTCCGCTCAAGGGTGTCAAGACGTTGACCCCGGTCCAACCGTCTAAGATTATCGCGGTAGGTTTGAATTATGCCGATCATGCTCGGGAGGCCGGGATGACGTTGCCCAAGGAACCACTCTTCTGGCTGAAGGCTCCGACCTCGCTCATCCCCGACGGCGCCAAGATCGAGATTCCCTTTGCCAACCATCGCAACGATTTCGAGGCCGAGCTCGCCGTAGTCATCGGGCGCAAGATGCGCAATGTCACTCCGGCCGCGGCCGCTCGTTACATTTTTGGTTATACCGCTTCCCAAGACATCACCGATCGGACGATCCAAGCCAGCGAGAGCCAGTTTGCGCGGTCGAAGTCCTTCGACACGTTCACGCCGCTGGGGCCTTACATCGAGACCAAGATCGATCCGCATGACCTGAGCATCCAGCTCTTCCAGAACGGTCAGTTGCGCCAGAACGGCAACACCAGCCAGATGATCTTCAACTGCTTCCATCTGGTGAGCTTTATCTCCACCAACATGACCCTCCTTCCGGGTGACGTGATCCTCACGGGGACACCCAGCGGAGTGGGAACCATTGAGTCCGGCGACCGTCTCGAGGTCCGGATTCAGGGAATGGCTCCGCTGGTCAACACGGTAAAGTGATCTTCGCAAACTGAGCGTCCCATGCACAGGCCTCCTGGACGGGGGTGCTCAATGACTCTATCGGCCCCTCGGAATGAACCTTGGGGCCTCTTTCTTTCCCACTGGCCTCCCGACCCCCCACCCCCACAGACTTTCCCATGCTTTGGTCTCAAACGTTCATTCCGACCCTCAAGGAAACCCCCGCGGATGCAGAAATCGTATCCCATCAACTCTTGCTGCGTGCAGGGTTGGTTCGAAAGCTGACGGGTGGTTTGTACACGTTCCTGCCGCTGGGCCTGAAGGTGTTGCGCAAGATCGAGCAAATCATCCGCGAAGAAATGAACCGAGCCGGCGGCATCGAGGTGCTCATGCCTGCCTTGCAGCCCATCGACATTTGGCAGCAGTCGGGGCGCTATGAGACGGCTTCTGGTGTGCTGTTCAAGGTTCGGGATTCGGCCCGCAAGGAGTGGGTCCTCGGGCCCACTCACGAAGAGGTCATCACCTCGCTCGCAGCCAACGAGCTGAACTCCTACCGGCAGCTTCCGAAGAATTTCTACCAAATTCAGACCAAGTTCCGGGACGAGATCCGCCCGCGCTTTGGTCTGATGCGCGCCAAGGAGTTCTTGATGAAGGACGCCTATTCCTTCGACGCCACCGATGCTGGGGCGATGGTGAGCTACCACAAGATGTACGACGCCTACACCCGTATCTTTGCCCGGTGCGGGTTGCAGGCCTTCCCCGTCGAAGCCGATACCGGTGTCATCGGAGGCAACTATTCCCATGAGTTCATGGTGCCGGCCGAGACCGGTGAGAACGACGTGGTCTATTGCGAGTCCGGCAAGTATGCGGCCAACATTGAGAAGGCCGTCAGCCGCGGGCCCGCTGAAGCGACGCCTTCAGAATCCACCGGAACGGCGCCAGAGAAGTTTGCCACCCCGGGCGTGGTCACCATTGAAGCCCTCTCGGCTTCCCCTTACGGAGTTCCGGCCCGGCACCAGGTCAAGACCCTGGTGTTCGTTGCCGATTCGAAGCCCATCCTAGTGCTCATCCGGGGAGACGACTCGCTCAATGAGGCCAAGCTCATGGCCAAGACGGGTGCGGTCCAAGTTCGTCAGGCGACTGCCGACGAGATCGTGGAGTTGCTCGGTGCCCGCCCGGGTTCTCTGGGCGCGGTCAGTGCCACCCTCAAGACGCCGGCGGTGCCCGTTTATGCCGACGAAGCCCTGCGCGGGGCCCGGGGCATGACCACAGGGGCCAATGAAGACGGTTTCCATCTGCGCCATGTCGAGGTGGAGCGCGATCTGAAGGTCACGGCCTGGTACGACCTCCGCACCGTCAAGGTGGGCGAACTGTGCGTTGAGACCGCTCAACCGCTGAAGATCCGCCGGGCGATCGAAGTGGGGCACGTCTTCAAACTGGGGACCAAATATTCGGAGAAGCTCAATGCCACCTTCTTGGCTGAAGATGGTTCCCGCCATCCGGCGGTGATGGGTTGCTACGGCATTGGCGTGACCCGGACGCTTCAGGCGGTCATCGAGCAGTGCAATGACAAGGACGGCATCCGTTGGCCCGTGAGCGTAGCGCCCTTCACGGTGTGCATCACGCCGCTGACGGTGGCGCCCGAGAGTCAGCCGATGACACTGGCCCGTGAATTGGCCGCCACTCTGGAAGCCGCAGGCATTGAGGCCATTCTGGATGACCGCGATGAGCGTCCGGGGGTGAAGTTCAAGGACAGCGAATTGGTGGGATTCCCGCTGCGGGTGAATCTGGGGGAGAAATCGCTGGCTAAGGGCGAGATCGAGCTCAAGCCGCGCGGAGGCACGATGCGCATGGTTCCCATCGCCGATGCCGCCGCCGAGGTGATCGCCTGGGTTCGCGCCGAATCAGCCCGTCTGCAAGGCTGAGAGCCGTTTGCTAAAAAGGGGGCCCGGTCAGCAACTGGTCGGGACCTCTTGCAGCACCTCCACACAGTGGGGGATGGCCTTCACCACGAAGCTCAGGCATTCCACCGCGCCCTTGGGTTTGCCGGGTAGGCAAATCACCAAGGTGTGATCGACCACTGCGGCCAGGTTGCGAGAAAGGATCGCGTTGGGTGTGATCTTCAGGCTCTCCATGCGCATTTGTTCGCCGAATCCGGGGAGTTCACGGATGGCAATTTCGCGGACCGCCTCTGGGGTGACATCGCGCAGCGCGACCCCGGTGCCCCCGGTCGTTAGCACTAGCGCACACCCTTTGCTGATGAGCGAACGAATCGCCCGCTGGATGTCCTGGATCTCGTCGGGTACCAGGACACTCTCGAGGACAGTCCATCCGTAGCCCACGGAAGCTTCCTGAAGGGCGGGGCCACCCAGATCGTCGTAAAGTCCCCTCGAGGCCCGATCGGAAACGGTGATGATGCCCACGTTGAGTTGCATGGGGAGATGAAAGCCGGACTGGGCCGACCTCGCAGCACCAGAATCGTGGAGGGCATGAACCGTCAAATCCGCTTGGAGGCCGGTCCGAGTGGGTTACGGAGTTCTTGCACCATCACGAGTGCCAATGCCAGGGCATCGGCGGCATCGGGGTCGGGGATCTCGATCAGGCCGAGTTGCCGTTGGACCATCTTGGCGACGGCGATTTTCTGCGCCGCTCCATAGCCCACCATGGCCAGTTTCACTTTCCTCGGGGAGATCTCATGGATTTGGATTCCCGTTCGTGCCACAGAGGCGAGTGCGGCCCCACGAGCTTCTCCCATGATGAGGGCTGTCTGGAGATTTTGGGCGAAGAAAAGGCCTTCGCAGGCGCAGAGGGCCGGGGGATGGCGTTGGACGACTTCCGTCAGGATGCGACCGATTTCGCCCAAGCAACGCGAGCGCTCCCAAGATTTCGGGCAATGAATGGTCCCGGCCTCCACGAAGGTGGGGCCTTGGGCTCCGATTCGGATCACGCCCCAGCCTGTCCCCCGCAGCGATGGATCAATGCCCAGTACTCGGGAGCCTTCCGGGAGGTGCAGACCGGATTCGGGCAGCACAGGGGATCCACCGGAGGCGGTCGGCGTCCGCCCGGACAGGCGGGCTTCCATGGCGGCGAATTGTTTGGGGCTGACACCCATGGGATTAGTGTGTTTTGGAACGTCTGCGGGTGGTGAGTTTCGGTGGTGTGGTAGTGCTCTCGCCCAGCCAGTTCAGATACTTTTCCGAACCTGCCACAATGGGTAGCACGAGGAACTGAGGGGTGTCGTAGGGGTGGTTGGCGATCACCAAAGCTTCGAGTTTGGGCAATAATCGGGAGCGAGTTTTGAACACCACCCTCCATTCCTTTCCGGACTCCACAACTCCCTGCCAGCGGTAAACGGACTCCACCGGTCCGGAGATCTGAGCGCAGGCGGCAAGCCCCGACTCCACGGACAGTCGGCTCAATTTCACCGCCAAAGGTCGGCAGGGCACGGTCACCCAGGCGGTAACGAAGGATCGGGCGGTCTTCATGCTGTCCTAGATGAACAGTGTCTCCGCGGCAACCCGGGTTCAAAGAGGTATTGATTTTTTCAAAGATGATTATACACTCATAAACAGAAAAACAACCCACAGAGAATCCGACCCAACATGACGACCGAGAAAATAATTCGTGTACTCGCCGGATCGATGGTCCTGATCAGTGTTTGCCTTACCCACTTCATCAGCCATTGGTGGTTGTTGATGACCTGCTTTGTGGGGATCAATCTTATCCAGTCCGCCCTCACCGGATTTTGTCCGGCAGGGATCATTCTCAAAAAGCTGGGCATCGGTTCGGGCAATTGCTGCTCACCATCGGATCAGCCGCGTTAAATCATGACTCACCTGACAGCAGACAGCCGGGGTTTGATTCTCTCTTGTCCGTCCTGTTCCCAGGCCAATCGGCAGGTCTATCGCCAGTGGGATGCGGCGATTCGCTGTGGTCGTTGCAAAGAGGAGTTGGTGAGGCCACCCGCCGTGATTGAGGTCCGTGACCCGCTGAGTTTCCGAGCTCTGGTGGCTGAGGTGTCCGGCCCCGTGTTTGTGGATTTTTGGGCACCTTGGTGTGGACCGTGTCGGAGTGTGGCTCCAGAAATTGAACGACTGGCCGGCCTGATGGAGCGCGAGGCACTCATTATCAAGGTGAACACGGAGGAGGTACCGGAGGTCGCCTCGGAGCATCGTATTGAGAGCATTCCGACCTTCGTGGTCTTTCATCGCGGGATCGAGATGGCCCGAACCTCTGGCTCCATGTCGGCCACACGGTTGAAGTCGTTCATTCAGCAAGCAATTCGTTGAGGGTTTGATCCAATCCGGAATGGGGTCTTTCTAATGGTAAGAAAAAATTCAATGAAATGGGTCTTTCTGGGGCTCCTCTCTGTAATGGTTGGCTGCAGTCCCGACCCGAAGCCACGAGCACCCTCAGTGCCATGGCCAGCAGCCCGGGTCCGGGTGGCGACGGTGGAAATTCATGGTCTCACCGCCACCGAAGAGGTGGTAGGCACCGTGAGAACCCGACTCCATGCGACCGTGGAGGCAAAGGTGGTCGGTCGGATCGAATCGCTCACGGTGGCGCCGGGTCAGACGGTGCGTCAGGGACAAGTTCTAGCCACGTTGGATGCTCGCGAGACTCAGGCCCGTCTCGATTCTACCAAGGCGGTCTTGGATCAGGCGGCGCGGGACCTGGAACGGATGGCCAGGCTGCTCAAGGACGGTGCTGCGACCCCCTCCGAGTTAGAGGCCGTCCAGTCGCGTCATCGCGTGGCGGTGGCTTTGATGTCCGAAATGGAGACATTGCTGGGCCACACTCGGGTGGTGGCTCCCTTTGATGGGGTAATCACCCGCAAGGCGGTGGATGTCGGGGATTTGGCCACTCCAGGGAGGCCCTTGGTGGAAATTGAGGATCCGACACAGTTGCGGTTTGAGGCGGATGTTCCGGAATCCCTGATCGACCAGATTTCATCCGGTGCCCGGTTGCCCGTGCGCATCGCCTCCCGAACAGATTCGATCGAAGGCGTGGTTGTGGAAATGGCTCCGGTGGCCGAGGCGGTTAGCCGAACCTATCGGGTGACCTTGGACTTGCCGGTTTTGCCAGGACTGCGGGCCGGTCAGTTCGGCCGGGTAGCGGTGCTGACAGGACAAACTACCGTGCCGCATGTTCCGTCCGTCGCAGTTTTTCAGAGGGGGCAGTTGGAATACGTGGTCGTAGCTTTTGAGGGCAGGGCGCAGTTGAGACTTGTCCGCACTGGAAAACGTCTAGCGTCGGATGTGGAGGTGATTTCTGGTCTGGAAATCGGAGAGAAGGTGGTCGCTATGGATCCGGATCGGGTGCGTGAGGGTCAGCCGCTGGAGGTGATCCCGTGAGTCAAAGGCCCTCCAATGACTCTTCAGTCCATGGGTTGGCGGGCAGGATTGCTCACGCCTTCATCGACTCCAAGCTCACCCCTCTGATTGTGTTCGCCTCGGTGCTGCTTGGGGCCTTCGCGGTTTTGATGCTGCCGCGCGAAGAGGAGCCACAAATCCAGGTGCCGATGATGGATGTGATGGTCGTCATGCCCGGGTCATCGGCGCGGGAGGTCGAAGAGCGGGCGACGCGCCCTATGGAAAAACTGCTCTGGGAGGTGCCTGGAGTGGAGTACCTCTATTCACAGTCCAGAGAAGGCGAAGCACTGACAATTGTCCGCTTCAAGGTGGGCTCTGATCCAGATGCTAGCTTGGTGAAGGTTTCTGAAAAACTTCGGGCCAATCGGGACCGGATGCCGCATGGAGTGGATTTCCCTCTGATCAAGCCTCGGTCCATCGACGATGTCCCCATTCTGGCGCTGACTTTTCATAGTGGGCGATACGACCACCTGACCCTGCGACGATTGGTCTCGCAGGTGGACGACGCGGTGAAGCAAGTGCCTTGGGTGGCGGAGACCACCGTCATTGGGGGGGCGCGGCGGGAGTTGCGGGTGCTCTTGGACCCGGCACGCCTGGCCTCCCGCGGACTCAGCCCCGTGGGAATTATTCCCATGATGCAGCAGGCCAACCGCCAGTTCCGCAGCGGTGAGTTGACCTCGATGAATCAATCGATAGTCATCGAAACCGGCGCGTTTCTTCAGACCGCTGAGGATGTTCGCAACGTGGTGGTGGGCACAGTGGGTGGTCGGCCGATTTATCTGCGAGAGGTGGCTGAGGTGGTGGATGGCCCAGAGGAGCCTTCCAATTATGTGTTTTTTGGCGCTGGGCCTGCATCGACGAATGCCCCTTCAACCCGAGAAGAACCCGCCGTCACTTTGGCCATCGGCAAGCGTCCGGGGGCCAACGCGGTTTCAGTGGCCGAGAATGTTCTGCAGAAGGTTGAGTCGCTGAAAGGAATTGTCATACCGGCGGACGTGACGGTCTCGGTCACTCGTCATTACGGTGAGACGGCTGCTGAGAAATCCAATGAGCTCTTGCTTCACATGGGCATCGCGGTGGTCAGCGTGTCCTTGCTGATTTGGCTGACCTTGGGATGGCGTGAGTCTGGGATCGTGGCCGTAGCCATTCCGGCGACCTTGGCCCTGACGTTGTTGGTCTTCTATTTGTATGGGTTCACGCTGAATCGGATCACGCTCTTCGCCTTGATCTTCAGCATCGGCATCCTCGTCGATGATGCCATCGTGGTGGTGGAGAACATCGTTCGGCACTTCCACCTCACCCAGAATAGAAACCGCTCGTGGAATACCATCGCCGTCGAGGCGGTCAGCGAGGTGGGAAATCCCACGATCCTAGCGACGTTCGCGGTGATCGCCGCCGTGCTGCCCATGGCCTTCGTGGGCGGCCTGATGGGGCCTTACATGCGCCCGATCCCCGTTGGGGCTAGCGCCGCCATGTTCTGGTCGCTGCTCATCGCTTTTATCGTCACGCCTTGGGCTAGCATCCGGATGTTGCGTTGGTTCGGAGGCGAAGCCCGCCTCGCCACCGTGCATGCGGGTGGAGATTCGAGCTCATCAGGCGGCTCCGAAGACGCATTGACCCGACTCTACCGCAAAGTGATGGATCCGTTGCTTCATCACCCGCTCTGGCAATGGACGTTCCTGGGCATCATCACGGCACTCCTTCTGGGGGCCATGTCCACAGTCGTGGCGGGTTGGGTGACCATGAAGATGCTGCCCTTCGATAATAAATCGGAGTTCCAGATCATTCTTAATATGCCTGAGGGCAGTTCGCTGGAGCGCACGGCCCAGGCGGCCCGTGAGATGGCTGCAGCTGTGCGAGATGAGCCCGAGGTGACCGATTACCAGATCTACGTGGGATTGGCTTCACCGTTCAATTTTAACGGGTTGGTGCGTCATTATTTTTTGCGGCGGGGACCCGCGGTCGCCGACATCCAGGTCAACTTGGTAGGCAAGCATTCCCGAAAGGCCCAGAGCCATGACATCGCCAAGCGGATTCGACCTGCGGTGGCCCTGGTGGCTCAGCGGTTCGGGGCCCGAGTGGCCATCGCTGAGGTGCCGCCGGGTCCGCCGGTTCTCCAGACGCTGGTCGCTGAGATTTATGGACCTGACGATGCGGCCCGAGCGGTGCTGGCGGAGCAGGTAAGGTCCATCTTCCAGTCGACACCGGGCGTCGTCGATGTGGATTGGTACGAGGAGGCTGATCAACCCAAAACCCGCTTCGTCATCGACAAAGAAAAAGCCGCCCTCGTTGGCATCAGTGCCGAGACCATTTCCAAGACCCTGCACATCGCGGTGGGTGGTGAGTCGGTGGATTTGTTGCACGTGCCGCGGGAGAAGGAGGACGTCAACCTAGTCCTCCAGTTACCGCGCTCGGCCCGGGTTCGGCCGGAGGAGTTATTGGCCCTGCGGGTCCGCAGTGGCGATGCCAATGCCCTGCCCGAGCCGGGCGGGACACAGGTGGGTCCATCCCTGGTGCCCCTTCGGGAGTTGGTCCGCATCGAGAAGGGGTTTGTCGAAAAGAGTCGGCATCGCAAGAATCTGATGCCCGTAAATTATGTGATCGGTGACGTGGCCGGAGTCATCGAGAGCCCCGTGTACGCCATTGCAGCGATGAACAAGAAACTGGAGGCGCTGCCGGGGAAGCCCCGCATTCACAATGCCTCGATGCCCATCTCGGATGCGGATCCCGCCATCAAATGGGATGGCGAGTGGCACATCACGCTGGAGGTATTCCGGGATCTGGGTATCGCCTTCGCTGCGGTGCTGGTGCTTATTTACGTGCTCATGGTGGGGTGGTTTCGGTCGTTCCTGACGCCGTTGTTGGTGATGCTGGCCATCCCGTTTTCTCTAGTCGGAATATTACCGGCCCATGGCGCCATGGGGGCGTTTTTCACCGCCACTTCCATGATTGGGTTCATGGCGGG
>Ga0209597_1000779_pt1 | contig 20756 bp, 24 predicted proteins | sample M_140625_MF_Meta_FD_187316 | JGI IMG/M metagenome (GOLD analysis project Ga0209597, IMG submission 187316) | Freshwater microbial communities from Lake Montjoie, Canada to study carbon cycling - M_140625_MF_MetaG (SPAdes) (version 2) | ecosystem: Environmental > Aquatic > Freshwater > Lake... | reverse complement strand
CCTCTGCCACCTCGGTCGCACACTCATACAGAAAGAAGATCCGCTTAAAACTCAGCCCCGCCTTTTCCAGAAACGGCCGATCAAACACAAACACACTCCGAGCCTCCGGATAATTCCGCAACGCCGGATCCCGTTTCGACAAAGAATCCCCGTGGAGCCACACCCCCGTCTTCATTTCGAGAAAAGCCTCCGCTCCAGCTCGGGATACGTCGCATCAAACGGACACTTCGCCGTGCAACGCTCACACCACTCCCTTCCCCCATTCTCCTGAATATTCTCCCGGTTAAATAAATAGGGCCGATGACTAAAAGTCGACGCCACCCACTGCCACGACAGCGCATTGCTCGCCGGATCTCCATCCAGCAAATGCTGGTAAAAGAATCGCTCCCCCGCCTTCCAGCTCAGCTTTCGGAAATGCACCACAAACGAGGCAAACCACATCCGCGCGTGATTATGAATATAACCCGTCTCCACCAACTCCCGCACCGTCTCATCCATGCAAACCAACCCCGTTCGCCCCTCTACAATCTCGGCCGGCAACTCCTCCTCCGTTTCATTTCCCAAGGGAACCTTCGCCGGCTCGCGATCCTCATAAATCCCGTCTCCCCACAGCCCGTACAGGTGCCGCCAAAACTGCCGCCACCCCAGCTCCTGCCAGAACTTGATCGCATCGTAGCTTTTCCCAAACCGCTCCCGCACACTCTCCGCCACCTTCCGAATTCCCAACACCCCATGCCGAATATAAAACGACAACCGGGAAACATTCCCCTTCAGCTTATTTCTCGTGCCGGCATACGCCTGGACCTGAAATTTTTCCAATGCCTCCAAGCCCGCTTTCCTCCCTCCCACGTAGACCGACTCCCTTGCCTCTTCCATTTTCTCGCCATACATCCCCACCATCGCCTTCGCCAAACCACGCGCCTGCTCCTCTCGGGAACCCGTAAATTTAGGCAGAATCATCCGCTAATCTTACCACAACCCTTCCACCTCCCGCCTTCCACATCCCGCCTGCCCCCTTCCAACTAAAACCCAATTTTCCTCTCCTCTCGCTCCAGCCCCGGCTCCAACAACGGCATCAGTTTTTCATACAAATCCCTCAACCCTTCATCATGAATGAGCAACGTCTTATCTATTTCCGCCAGGCGCCTCTGGATCACCTCATTGACTGACATCGCCTCCCGCATCCGAACAAATGCCCTTACAATATAAATACTCATTTGAATGGCCTTGGCAGAACGAAGCACCGTCGACGCCATTAGCGCCCCTTGTTCTGTAAAAGCCGTAGGTAAAATGCTGGAATGCAATATTTTGCCTAACTGGTCGCAATTTGCGACCACCTCCGCCCACTCCTTTTTGCTCAACCGGAAGACAAAGTCTTCAGGGAAACGACTCGAATTCCGTCTGACCTGCTCATTCAAGCGCTTGGTCTTCACCCCGTACAAATGGGCCAAATGCAGATCCAAGATGACCGGCAAACCCCGTAGCCACAAAATCGGTATTTCTTGTTTCATATAAGATTAAACCGCTCAAACCCCAAAAGGGTTCGCCGATTTCTAGCTTTTTTATATTCTCACATTCACACTTTCTCACCTTCCGACAATCCGACATCAAACATCCAATTCCTCCGCGTAAGCGGACATTTAATCCGTCGTGGAGCGACTAACCAGAATGGGCGGGGGCAGGTTCGAGGGGGCCAAAATCCAAAATTAGTTTCCCCCTACCCCCGCGGACCATAGGTCCGCAAATGTCCTACCCCGTTTGATAGGATTACGGGTAATGAAGAACACCTCTACCCAAGCTCTCGATGCCGTCGAAACCATCTTCAAATCGATGGATTGGTCTTACGAACGCAAATCCAACCCCAACGGGATCTTTACCGGGTTCAAAATCGATAAACAGAACAACGTCCACATCGTCATCATGCCTGACGATAAAGGCAACAGCCTGCTCCTGGGCTGCGCCTACCACTTCACCACCCCCAAAGGCCAACTGGGTAAGTTCCGCCGCTTCTTCCAAAAGGAGGCGCTCAATATCAATGACCTTTCCATTCAGTTCGAAGCCGCACGCGGGGTCCGACTTAGTAGCCGTTGCTGGCTCCCACGGTTCGACGTCTATCCAGAAGACCTCGTTTCCCTGATCGAACCCTACTTCAAGTCTCTCATGGGGACCTGTACCCACCTCTACCCCGAACTCATCAAACTCCTCCGCCACCAGGAACGAATCAAACCCCAGGACGACTTCCACCTCCCTTCATGAAAAACCTTCCACCTGTCCCCTATCACATTCCACTTTCATACTTCTTTCTAACCCTGTTGCTCGTATCCCCATGCCTCGCTTGGGACGACGACGACGAGTTCGATGCCCCGTCCCGTTCCACCCGCAACAACTCCTCCATCTACTCCACCTCCACGAAAAGCCTTCTGCAGAACGAAGATCTCTACTCCCCCAAGCAACCCATCCAACCCCAGCAAGCTTACGAAGCTAGTCGCACCCGCGCTCTCCACGTCGACACGATCCAAGAGGCGAATGAAAAAAGAGCCCTAAGAAACGAGGAGCTAATGGCCGAGTCCCAAAGCCGCTTCGAGAAACAGGAAGCGGATCAGGAAAAGAGCCGTGCCCAGATGGCCAAGCAGCAGGAGATCTATGACGAGATGGATCAAGAGGAGTGTGAGATGGCTGAATTTGTGGGGGGCGTCTTCAAAGCCAAGTTCGGAGCCACCACAGGTCGTAACTCAGCCATTACCAGCGAGGGATATATATTCCGTAGTGGCGACAACTTCATCACCCCACGCGGAATCTACAGCAAGGATAGGGACATCTATGCCGGACCGGACGGCATCACCACCCAAACAGGCAACCTGTTCTTCGGAAACAACGGGACAACAATCCAGGCGGGCGGCGCCTACTTTAGCGAAGGCAAATCCGGCTTTATCGTCAGCCCCAACTGCCGCAACACCTCCACCTGGCGCAGCCGATGATTCCCCTTCCACTATATTCCACCTGTCCCCTGCCCCCTTCCACAAATCTAACACCATGAGCATTGGCGCCTTCATCATTCTCACTTTGTATAAAGTCTTCGTCTACTTCGTTGCCGTATGCACCAGCATCGCCATAGGCATCTGGCTCAGATCTAGACTTTAAATATCAAATAATCAAAACGTCGGTGTTTTGGGGCTACATCTTCTTTATTAAACCTTCTCTGCCGTCTTTAAAGACTTAGTCTGGATTAGTGCTTTCCCGCTTAATCACTCATCTTATTAATGTCGGTGGTTTAGCGCTTTTTTTGCTTGCCGGTGTGGATCCTGCTATTGGCCAATCGGATCTAGAAAAGGCATCAAAAGCACTTCAGCTTTTCAGCGATTCTCTCAAAAAGCTACAGACCCCAAATCAGCAAACCCCGACAAACCCGTACGCAAAACCCATTCCCAATACGCAAAATAGTAGTTCAAAAGCTGATGCCTCAACAGCCGAACTTGAGTGGGGAACAGTTTTTTTCCCAAAATCGGATGATTTATTCACTTCTTTGGTCTTCTCCATGCGAAAGGTTGATCCTGCGTCCCCTTACTTTAAAGTTCTTAATCCCTGGAAGTCTGATGATCTCATCGGTGATCCTAATTCATTTATCGCAGTTTTATTAAGGCCGAAGATCCCTCTTGATGAAATCGTTGTTACCTTAAGCGCTGAGCCATATCTTAAACCAAGCTCATTATCTTTGCGGGGCCTACAAGCTTCCACACCGAAAGCGTGTAAACCCTCTTTAAATTGGGATTACTCGAGTCTTCGAAATATTCCTCAGTCCTGCCCAGTGACTTTAGTTACGGAGATTAGCTATCCAGACGGACGGTCGCTGGGTCGCTCCCAAAAGCAGATTACGATTCGATCTCCAAATGAATGTCCAATTACATCAACCCCAAAGGTAACCCCATTTGATTTCGCATTAACAGGCTACGTAAATGAGGATTCCCCTTTGGTTGATTTCCTACTTCAAGAGGGACTTGGCTCAAAGATTGTAGGCAGTTTCACTGGCTATCAGGAAGGACGTGTGGAAAGCGTCTTCAAACAGCTTTTTTCGATTTGGCACGTTCTACAAAGAAGAGGAATCCATTACAGCAATATTGCATCAGTATCCATGAATGGTGGCCAGGGCTATGGAGTTCAGTACATCCGCTTCATGGAAGATTCTCTGCTACGGCAACAGGCCAATTGCATCGATGGTGCAGTTCTTTTCGCATCCATATGCGAAAGAATCGGACTGCAGTCATCCATCGTCTTGTTGAGACCTAGCGGTTATCATGCGATTGTTGGCATTCGCTCCGACCCTAAAGGAGGCCCAAGGATCCTGCTTGATACAACTGCTATGAAGGATTCTCAGTTTGCAGGTTTCGGAGCTAAGACAGCCTCGTGGGGTAACTTTAATTCCGGCCTAGCTCAAGGTGTTCAAGTTTTCGAGGAATCTAAAAGAAACGGTTTTGAGCCAAAAGTTATAGACGTTCAAGCTGCAAGAAAAATGGGAATAGTCCCTATTCCTTTGATGTCCAATCGATAGCCCTTCTTTTTTATAGTTTTTATATCTCTTCCCCTCAGATCACGAAGTACCACTGCGAGTTTAATCTAGAAACCTGGCTGAAGGGCATATTACCTAATTGGACTGAATAACGTTTTTACCTTCTGGTAAAGTCGCCATATTTCTCCTTCCTGTGCCACGCCAAAGCATCAGGATGGGGGTTAAATATAGGGTCGCTTGGCAACGATATGCGTTTCCCATTTAACTCGGTCACATGAAACTTATTTTCCGAAGCTTTTAGAGCCTCTGGGTGAATCATGATCTCGTACTGATCCGAGATCGTAAAGATCCCGCGCTCAAAAGCCCAATGAGCAGTTCGTGATAGCGCAATTCCGTTTCTTGGGTCATCGGTCCCAAGGGATTCTTTTGCAATAATGTGAGCTGCTTCAGCCTCTACGTAACGATTGTAGACAAACCTTTGTCCACTAACGGCACAGGTTTGGCTATATCTATCCAGAACTACGTTTCGAAAGGCCCTGGCTCTCTTCTGAGAGCTTACACGATACAAGGCTCGTTCCTCTTGGACAAAGGGGGTCCATTGATCGAGGGATAAAATGCGGATTTCACTCTCAATTAGTTCGTCTTCGTCCGAGAGCCCAAGAAATGGGCCCATATCTTTATCCAAAAGTTCGCTTATCTTAAAAAGCCCCTGGGCCGAATCGTAACTTTCTATAATTCCAAAGCCCAGAATCCGGTACTTAGAGCCCCCTTGGCTAGCTGTCTGTTTTATTATTAAACAGGGCACCTTCTCCTCCATAGCACGAATTACTGATTGGTTGATTGCACCCTCAATCGGACCACTCTTTTTACTGTAATACATCCACCAAGAGCCGTCCTCCTTATAGAAAAGACGATCGGCATAAGGGCTAGTAATCATTGAAGCAATACAGATTGGATAATTGGAATTCGCTGGCTTATAGATGCCCTCAACTAACGGATGGATCTTCTGATTCAGCCCTAAAGCGCTTTGCGGTTCCCGGAAGAAAGTATACGGCATCTCCTTGCCTAAGAGCGGGACGAGCTTTTTGTATAGCTCTACCCTCGCCCTTAGATCTTCGTTCATGACCTAGGCCGCAACAGCTGGCTGATATAAGTAAGGCTGGAAGTTCAGGAACATTTTACGAATGTCCTCAATCGCTCCCAATGCCTTGGTGGCATCCATAAAGGTCCCATATTTCAGTTCCACTAGCGGAGGCAGTTTCTCCTCATCCAGCTCCCGCACCCCTTCATCTACATATTGCCCCAGAACAAACTCTAAAAACGCTCTCTGCTGATCCCCATACTCTGTTTTGAGCATCTTCCTTGCATGGGCTGCTCGTCTTTCTCTTGTGACCGGGGCCATGGCAAAGGCCACATAAGCAAGTACGTCAAATAGGTCGCTCTTCTCGGCGTCGATAATCTTTTGAATCTCAGCCAGTTGATCCAAACCAAAGCCATTATCGGCCAGACCTGTGAGCAGTCGTGAGCGGGTGTCGGGCGCACTCCAGAGCTTGCGTAGTTCATCCTCACTTCTGAAGAACTCGGGGATTTTTCCGAAAAGGTTCTCTAGGAACTGCTGTGCCGACATCGGAGTTCCGTCAGGATGCCAGAAGGTGGTCGCAGACATGTGCTGGATCATTCGCTCTTTTCCGTCGGCCAGCTTGATTTTTGTCCGCGTCTTCTTTGCACAGACGCATTTTATCATTCCGCATTTAGGACATGGTTCCTTGGGGCAGTCACAAGGTGTTTTGCCGCATGCCTCGCACGGATCTGAGGGTACAGGGCCACAGGAACATTCGGTTTTGCCACACTTGGGACATGGCTCAGGATCAAGCGGCCCTCCCTCCCATGTGGGATCGCTGAAGTGCTTGTAAGCTTTTACAAAATCATAAATCGTGAAGTAGTTCTTTCCATCAAAGAGCCGGGTTCCGCGCCCGATGATCTGCTTAAACTCAATCATCGAGTTGATTGGACGCATCAGCACGATGCTACGGATGTTGCGCGCATCCACCCCGGTGGAGAGTTTTTGCGAGGTGGTGAGGATAGTTGGAATGATCTTCTCGTTATCCTGAAAGTCTCGGAGCCATTGTTCACCTATGCCGCCATCGTCTGCTGTAACTCGATGGCAGTAGTTTGGGTCTTTGCTGGTTTTGATTTGGTTGATGAGATCACGCACCAGTAGCGCGTGGGATTGGTTAGCACAAAAGACGATGGCCTTCTCATTCTGGTTGATCTGATTCATGAAGATCTCCACGCGCTTCATCTCGCGACTTCGTATCTCGATGCTCTTGTTAAAGTCTTCCTCCTGGTAGGTCTTGCCTGCCTCGACCTCGCCCTCCACCACAGTGTCATCAGGGGTATAGACATACTCGTCGAGGGTTGTAGAGATCTGCTTTACCTTGAAGGGAGTCAGAAATCCGTCGTTGATACCCTCCTTGAGAGAGTAGACAAATACTGGCTCGCCGAAATACGAGTAGGTATCGACGTTGTCCTTCCGCTTGGGCGTGGCAGTGAGACCCAGCTGCACGGCAGGTTTGAAGTACTCTAAAATCCCCCTCCATGTGCTTTCGTTGTTAGCTCCGCCACGGTGACATTCGTCGATGATGATGAAGTCAAAGAAGTCCGGTGGATACTCACCGAAGTAAGGCGAAGGGCGGCCATTCTTGGGCGGCCCACTCATGAAGGTCTGAAAGATAGTGAAGAATACACTCCCGTTCTTGGGTACTTTACCTTTTTTACGGATATCCGCGGGCTCGATACGGACCAGCGCATCATCAGGAAAAGAGGAGAAGGCGTTATAAGCCTGATTCGCCAGAATGTTCCGATCGGCGAGGAATAGGATGCGTGGCTGCCTATCTGGTTGACGTGAGAGACTCCAGCGACTTTTGAAAAGCTTCCATGCCACCTGAAACGCGATGAAGGTTTTTCCTGTTCCCGTGGCAAGCGTCAGGAGGATGCGACTCTTGTTTTCAGCCACAGCCTCCATTACTTTCTCCACGGCAGTGTCCTGATAATAGCGCCCCTGATGAGAGCCCCCCTTGTCCTCGTAAGGAATGGCCGAGAAACGGTTCAGCCAGTCGCTGGGCTTTTCGTGAACCATTCTCCAAAGCTCCTCTGGTCTAGGGTAAGCCGCGACATCCCCCTCTTTGCCCGTCTGCATGTCGATCCCGTAGATCCCTCGCCCATTGGTTGCGTAGGTGAAGCGTAGCGAGAGCTTGTTGGCGTAGTTCTTTGCCTGACCAACGCCTTCGGTTAATTCCTCGTTGAAAGCTTTGGCCTCAACAATGGCCAGCTTGGTATTGCGATACTCCAGAACATAATCAGCTGTGAGAGGCTTGCCGCGACGGCCATGAGATTCGATGCGGCCAAGAGTGATGGGATACTCCCGCCGGATGCGACTGCCATCCACGATGCCCCAACCTGCGGCTTTTAGTGCCGGATCGATATGTTCTGCCCTCGTCTCGGCTTCGTTCATGGGATGGCGTGGTCTTTATCTCCCCAAATCACTTCGCAGATATTTTGAATGAGCAGCTGCCGTTCGTCGATGTCCGCCTTGGAGTAAGCCTTGTGGGCTTTGAACTTGAGACCGAGGTTCTTTGCCATTCCGAGAAAATTTGGATTGTTCTCATAGGCTTTCGGATGAAGTGACTTCACGAGCAGATTTTCCTTGAGGTAATGCCCAACTTTCTCTGCATAGGTCATTGCACCGTAGGATTGATTCGTCCCTTGCGGCAGCAGAACCAAATCCCCAATTCGGTTGCGATAATTATCAAACTCATGACGCTGCTCAAACTCGTCCCGGTGCTCTTCGAATTTATCTGCCCAGATGTGCTCGACCTCGTAGGGTTTTGTTCCCGGGCTGACGAAGTAAGTGGAGAAATTTGTGGAAGCGCCTGATTGTTGCTCGATGAACCCTGTGATACGGGACAAGAGAAACTTTACGAAATAGCGATTCATTCCGTGCAGTTCGAATCCCATTATCCCCTCCCATTTCTCGGGCATCTCAACCAGCTTGGCCTTCAATAAGGTCCGCAGGGAATCAAGGTCCTTGCCCCGGAGTTCCTTAACCAAGGAATACATCGTATAACGGATAGAGCTTGCGCCGAATTTCCGGCGGTTGATCGAGCGCCTCACAGCAAATGTTTCCATAAAGCGGGCGACCTCATTAATTTTCTGCCGGGTCACGTCCGCCGAGTCGGTGGATTTCAACGGCGCGAGCATAAGCGGAAAACTGAGCGAGTCAGCGATGCCCCAATTGGCATGGTAGAAGACATGTTCCCACCCGGGCTTTTCTTCCTTTTGCGCATCAAGAATATCCAAATAGGCCCGCATATAGAACTTCTTCTCGTCATGCACCAGCGTCCGAAACTCTTCCGGAGAGTCCGCTTTCAACCCCATCTTGGTCAGGTTGTCCCGAAACCAACTATGGAAACGTGTGCCTATTTTCTCAAAGTCCTCGTTCGATGAGCCAGCCTTACCTTGACGAATCGTGTCGGCGTATTGGCTCCGCAGCCACGCTTGGAAGAACTTTTGGTCCTCTTCATTGCTATGCTTGTGAAGATTCTGAATGGATTCCTTCCAAAACCGATTCGTTTGCTCCCGATCCTTTGCTTCCTTGAATCTTGAAAGAATGTAACCCTTAAGCATTTCTGTTGAAGTCAGGTTCAATCCCCGGTCATTCATCGACTCGAAAATGGTGTAAGCGTTGTCGTCAGAATAAGCTGTGATTTCAACAAGAATGACGTTGTATTTCAGCCAATCGAGGAAGTAAGGAAATGCTTTGCCCTTAATTTCCTCCGGAAACGCTTCAACAATATCGGAGTAGCGCTTTGCCATGTTAATCGTCGATTCATCATCCTCAGGTTGAACTTCGTAGCAGCCTTCCAGGAAAAGCTTCTCAAGGCATTTTTTGCGTTCCTCTACTTGGATGTTGAAGGACTTCTGGCCAAACTTTTCTGAAAAGATCAGAGGCTCGATTGATTCCTTGCCGCCTAGTTCTTTTTGCAGGTTATTGAGAAAAATAAGCAACAAAGTTAGTGAGGTCAGGCGCTGTTGCCCGTCGATTATGCTTTTCATGCCGTTCTTGCTGCTGACAACGAAGGGGCCCAGATAGTAATTGCTGTAGTGCTCCACGGATGTGCGCGGGTCACCCTCGTCATAAACGTCGAGGAAAGTTGAGGTCAGATCCGTGACGAGTTGCTCGATGTGCCTCTGCTGCCAGCTGTATTCACGCTGAAAGTAATCCACCGTATATTTTCGCTCGTTCAGGACATCGAAGACGTTCCGATCGTCGGCATCGATTTTGTGGTCGTCTTTACTCATAGATTATAGTTCCCCAGAAAAGGCTTGGTGCAGCAGCGACTTCTTGAATGCCTCCAGCGCGGCGTGCTTCTGTTCGTAGAGGCGGGCGAGGCGTTGGGTTTCTTCCTGAAGTGATTCGATGCTCGCCACTATCTTTACCTGATCATCCAACGATTTCGGAATCGGAATCGGAATTGAGTTCAAAGCCTTCTGATTCAACTTCGGCTGGGCAGCGCCCGTGATGTATTCGTCGAGCTTGATGCTCTCCAGGTAGAACTCGGCAAATCGCTGTGTAGCCATGTTCTCAAAGTGGAGAATGTGCGCGTGGTTGTTGACCCAGTATTTCCCCGACACCGAGAACGCGATGGGGGTCGATCTCGCTAGTAGGTTGGCGCCATCTTCCGAAATCAGCAGATTGTCGCCATCGAAGATGTAGTCGTCGACGTAATCGACGATGCCGGAAGCACCGTAGTAAGGATGCTCGCCACTGCTTCGGACGTTCTTCGTAATGGGGACGCGCTTGCTGTCGAGGTTTGTCGAAATCTTATCGAGTGTCGTCTCCACCCAGCCTTGGCCGCGTTGGGTGAAGATGGATTGGAGGTGGCTTTCAAAGAGGGCGCGGGCGTTTTGGAGGTTCTTTTCGGCGTTGGCTTTGGCGGTGGCGAGGCCTTCAAACGCTTCATCCAACAGGCCGACGATCCGCTGCTGTTCGGCCAGCGGGGGGAAAGGGAACTGAAGCTGATACATGGCCTCTTTATCGAGGTGCGGAATTGCAGCACCCGTTTTCGCCCCGTTGAAGACATCAAATGTGGAAGCCAGAAATGCGCGAAGGTAGTCGTCATTAATTTCCGCTTTCTTAGCGATTTTTCCCATCGTCGAGGAAAGGATTCCGCGAAAGCCGGTGAAGACTTCGCCGGAGTTCGACCCGTCGCAGATGATGATGGTTTCCGATTCTTCGACAGTGATTGAGTTTCTGTCTTTCACCGATGCGTATTCGGCCTCTTTGCTTCCGCGCATCACTTTCGCGACCAGATACGGCAAGTCGCCATTCGTTGAAGTCGCCTTCAACGCTGGTTTGCGGCCCTTGATGATTTCACAAACATCACCAAGGCGTTTTGTCTGCCACCCCTTCTTCAAAGCAGCGCCCTGATGTTACTCAGCACTTCCACGCTCTCGGCATCCAGCGCGGTGATTTCCTCCATTATTTCCTGCGGGCTGCGGTGCACGATTTCCTCGCCGCCGTTGGGGTTCTTCACAGATAAATCAAAGGTCTTTGGGTCGATGGCCGCCACGTCCACGCTCCAGCTGTTGGGGGAGTCGGCTTTGGTTTTCTGCAACGCAATGAACTCGGCGAGGTCGGCGTCGTTGAGCGGGTTGGTCTTCCCCATGTTGCGGCCGGGGTCGAGCTGGTAGAACCAGACCTTGCGCGTCTTTGTGCCTTTCTCAAAGAATAGCACCACGGTCTTGACGCCCGCACCGATGAAAGTGCCGCCGGGGCAGTCGAGCACGGTGTGGAGGTTGCATTCTTCAAGAAGCTTCTGGCGCAGGCTGACAGAGGCGTTATCGGTGTTGGATAGGAAGGTGTTCTTGATAACGATTCCGGCGCGGCCTCCGGCCTTGAGGATTTTAATGAAGTGCTGGAGGAAGAGGAACGCGGTCTCGCCGGTGCGTATGGGGAAGTTTTGCTGTACTTCCTTGCGCTCTTTGCCGCCGAAGGGCGGATTGGCGAGGATGATGTCGAAGCGATCCTTTTCCTGCACGTCGGCGAGGTTCTCGGAGAGCGTGTTGGAGTGAATGATGTTGGGCGCCTCGATGCCGTGTAGGATCATGTTCATGATCGCAATGACGTAGGCCAGGGACTTCTTTTCTTTCCCGTAGAAGGTGCGTTCTTGCAAGGTGCGATCTTGGGCGGTGGTGCGCTTTGGATTCTGGGCCCGGAGGAAGTCGAAGGATTCGCAAAGGAAGCCTGCCGAGCCGACGGCGGGGTCGCAAATGGTCTCGCCGAGCTTTGGAGCGGTGACAGCGACGATCGCACGGATGAGCGGGCGCGGGGTGTAATACTCACCGCCGTTGCGTCCGGCGTTGCCCATGTTCTTGATCTTGGCTTCGTAAAGGTGGGAAAGTTCGTGCTTCTCGGTCTGAGATTGGAAGCGGAGTTCGTCGATGTGGTCGATTATCTCACGCAGGTTGTAGCCGCTCTGGATGCGGTTCTTAATCTCGCCGAAGATTTCGCCGATCTTATATTCGATCGTGTTCGGACCGGTGGCCTTCTGCTTGAAGCCTTGTAGGTAGGGGAAAAGCTTGGTGTTAACAAAAGTGACCAGGTCATCCCCTGTCAGGGCGGTGTTGTGATCGATCTTGCCGTCCTTGCATTTAGGCGCGGCCCAGACTTCCCAGCGGTAGGCTTTGTCGAGGATATGGGAATGGGATTTCCCCGCTAACCTTGCGGCCAGTGACTTTTCGTGCTCCAGCCCGTCCAAATACTTGAGGAATAGAAGCCAAGAGGTCTGCTCGGTATAATCGAGCTCACTGGTACATCCAGCATCCTTAAAAAGGATGTCATCAATGTTCTTAAAAGCCTGCTCGAACATGCTTCTCCTTTATGCCGAACTCCCCTTTCGGATGCCAGACTGCTAATTCCTTAACCTATCATGCAAAAAATATCTAATGCGGGCGTATTCACTTTGTGGTCTTTTCAGCAGTACTCGGTTTTTACCTTTTTTCGTCACTTCCCGTCAAACCACGCCTGTATTTTTTCCACATATTCCAAGGGTAGTTTATGGTCCCGACAACCCTTCAAGATGCGCTCCAAATATTCAGCTGCAGGCCTGTGTGGAGTCACAGGATTTGTCACGAGATAGGTAAAACAGTCGATTGGTCGACCAGTTCCAATCTCCTCAACAAGGAACTCGCCTGTATTTCTGTGGTATCCTTTTTCCTTTCCATCGAGATAAGAAATATCCTCAGAACTTAACTGGTATAGGACTCCCATTACTTGGTCAGTCGGCGAATCAACTAGCCCTGCAAAGTGGTCAATTTTGTTTTTACTTAGCTTATTACAGACGACCTTTTTCCCATTCAGAACTACGACCCCTTTAAATTTGCAGCTCGGGCAACGGTCTTTTATCTGTTCCAAAGACATATTCGACCCGTAGGCGAAGTACGGTCTCTTCTCGTCCTCTGCCTTTGGTATCTCATTCAAACCTTGGGCCCTCCAAATTCTTCCTAAACTGGTTTCCCTCCTCGTCTTGGGAATGCAACACCATCAAGGCATCATCAGGCCACACGTGATGCTCCTTGGCAACTTCCAGCATTAGGAACGCCCGGGTTAGCATAGCCCTTAAGAGTGGTTTGGCATCCTCAGGCTCCGGCTGGCTGGCCGCTAAGTGCTCCAGCGACGCCTGCGCCAACAGCTCGTAAAAGCCGTACTTGTTGCCGTAATCCAGCCAGCCATCGAACAGGTCCCGCATCTGGAACACAAACCACGTCGCCGGTCCCGCATGCCTCGTCCGTACCGTCAGGTCATGATCGAAGTAGTTCGCTTCATTGAAGTCCGTCTTAAAGTCGCTGGTAATCCGGATGTCAGCCCCCCTCCACTCCGGAATCCTTTCCATTTCAGGATGCGTCCAGGGCCCTCCGGCCTCAATTGCCCTGCCCATAGCCATTAACCCATCCTCAATCGCATCAGGCCCCTTCACATTTAATTTCGTTTTCTTGTTCTTATTCATTTTCATTTCTCCTTTATTCATCATCCCCTCATCTTACCCAACCCCCTAGGACATTGGCTGGGCTACCCAATCTTTTTTAATTTTCATACCAATCATCTATAGAAACGTTATTTTGTGGCATTAATATGTGAAGACGGTTTAGTCGATTGAATGCAATTTAACTACAACCGGGCATTGTGTTATCTGCTCACCTGCTTTTTCGGTCTTTCCACAATATCGGCGTCGACCGGGGATCATTCCAATAATTATCCTAAACGGATTCTTTTTCCCATCGACCGATCTCAGTTCTCCTTTGGCACCGTCTTTGAATACAGCGATTCCCGGATTGTTCATGAGAGCCGCTACATTCCCGGCCGCCCCGGCCAACTTTATGGATGGAGGATCAGTGGGATCGTTGGCATCGGCACCGCACTAGTCCGCGAAAGACTCATCCTTCCCAGCGCTCCGGAAACCTGGGGCGAACAAGGGGGTGCAGACGGTCTATTTGTGATTTCCAGCGACCGCACGACATGTCTTTTGGAGCGGGAGATGCCTATCGTAAATGAAACGATTGGACACAATTGGGAATTCGCAGAGGGAGACCCACGCGGGATTTATGAGATTCAAGTCACCCTAGCAGGAGTCCTCTTGGATGAATTACTGTTCTTTGTCGACTAGTCCGTAGGCTGACTCAGGACGCTTTTAATATCTCGGCTTTGTTGCCCCTGTTTTTACACTCACTCTTTTTGTATTTATCATTTTGAATCATTGCGCGAAATCATCTCATCCCCCCTAGGACAAATACCGCCCTACCCCTAATCCCACTTTCCCGGGATTATAGGACAATCCCACTTTCCCCAGCACCAACCATCCACTCACCCACTCACCTCCCCCTAACTACTCGCCCCACTCAAAACCCTCCCATCATCCCACTTTCCCGGGATTATAGGACAATCCCACTTTCCCCATCCCCAACCATCTACTCACCCACTCACTCCTCCCCTAACTCCTCGCCCCACTCAAAACCCTCCCATCATCCCACTTTCCCGGGATTGTAGGACAATTCCCTTTTCCCCATCCCCAACCATCCACTCACCCCCCCCTAACTCCTCGCTCCACTCAAAACCCTTCCATCATCCCACTTTCCCGGGATTATAGGACAATCCCACTTACCCCATCCCCAACCATCCACTAACCCACTCACCCCCCTAACTTCTCACCCACCCCACTCAAAACCCTCCCATCATCCCACTTTCCCGGGATTATAGGACAAATTTCACCGAACCCTTTTAGCAAGGACCCAGTCTAATCCTTATATGGATCCGCTTACTAATCGGCAGCTCGAGAGGTTATTCAAAGGGGTAGCCAACCACCGCCGAATCCAGATCCTTCAGCTTCTCCAAAACGAACCCAGACTGTCCCTTTGGAAAATCCGAGAAAGGGTGCCCATGGGCCGACAGACGGTCTGTGAGCATGTTCGCAGACTAGCCTCCGCAAAACTCGTTAATAAGAAATACAAAGGTCGAGAGGTCGAACACACCCTCGCCCCACTCGGCCAACGCCTCCTCTCACTGCTCCCTGCACTCCTGACCCCATGATTTTGCCGGCGCAGGTAATTCAGCCCACAACTGTTTTTTAGCGATACACCTCTCTTCGGTGCCGGACCCGATAAACCCTGACAATCCTTACCTCATCGGCAATTTCATAAATAATCCGATAATCCCCTACTCGAATTCGCCAACTATTTCGTAAACCCTCAAGTTTTCGACAACCCACGGGTCGCGGATTGCCCTTAAGCCCCTGAAGGGCGTGAACCACTCGGCCAAAGGTGCGGCCATCCAGTCGGTTCAGATCTTTTTCCGCCTGCTTTTCCAGCAGGACTTCGTAAGCCATCAGCGGCGCGACCGACAGTCGAGATACTCTTCCAAGGGCCGGAAGCTGGTCGTCCGTCGCCGGGCCTTCTTTAACCAAGCAACATCCACTGCGTCCTCCGATCGCTCTACCAAATCAAGATAATCACGGATCGGCAGAATCACCGAAACCGGTTTTCCTTTGCGGGTCACCACTTCAGGCGCAGTCATTAACTTCATATTTGTAATTTAAACCGCTTCGGGATCCCTGCAAACGCTTTCTGGCGAGATCCGCATGGCTATGCCCTGCCTGGTGAAAGGGGGCAGGACAAAGATCAAGGCTTCCTCATGGTGCTGGTAACGCCCGTAGAAACGATCGTTTGCCTGAGCAAAACATACTTTCAATCGCTGAAGCTTAAAATTTATGAAACGGATGTGACGGTTCCGGGCTTGGCATCCAAAAGAGCCGTGAAAATTTTCGGAATAAGTGGCCGTAGGTCTTCAATTTTATTCGAGCGGGCTTTAAGAATGAGAATCCTGAACCGAAGTCCTTTGACCGTTTCCGACTGTGCCACCAACGCATCCACAGTCAGGAAGGCGTCATAGTGCCCATCGATCTTACGCAGGAGTTCGCCGTTTTTGACCCCAGCCCAACCAACCATGGGCACGGTGACCACATCATATCCGGGAAGCTCAGAAATCAGTCGTTTGGGAAGGCATTCGTCTAGGATGACCTTCATGCTGGCACAGCTGTTTCCAACTCGGCCATGGTCTCCTCAAGAAAAGTGAGCACTTGCTGGCGCGATACAGTGGGGAAGTCCGCCAGAAACTGGTCGATCGAGTAGCCGCCTTCCAGGCAGTCGATCAGATTCCGGCCCGGCACTCGTGTGCCTACAAAGCACGGCGTGCCGCTCAGGATTTCGCCGTCCCGGCGAATCACACTACTTTTCATTTATTTAATTTAAACTGCTACGGGAGCCTTGCAAACGGTTTCTGGCGGCCTACCCATAGCTATGCCCTGACGAAGACTTTAGAGATCCAGTTTTTGGAGTAGTTCATCCACCGAAATTTTATGGTGGGCTGCCACAGGTCTCAGAATCCCTCCCAGGAGAGTGCCAGTTTTGATCGGGCGATGGGCCGGAACGGTGACGTGATGTGTGCCATTCAGTTGGGTTGTTAAACGGAGATGGGATCCAGCTTGTCGAACGGTTTGGTATCCCAAAACTTTTAAGGCAGCAACCAAATCAGACCCGGAAACATTGCGGGGAATCTTGCCGCCGGAGGACTTTTCTTTTGACATCTCCGCCTACGAAAAACAGATCTTTAAACGGCCAAAGCCTCGTCCCGCACAAAATGCAGTCGGATGATCTTGGGCATGGTCCCCGCCTGCCCGTCACCAAAGTGACACTTCACCGCGTCCCGAACCATTTCCCGCAACTCCTCCATCGTGTCCCCTTGGGTGGCGATGGCATGCCCCAACGCCACAGCGCAAAAGCCACCGTCGGCGTCTTCCGTGACCTCAAAGATAATTTCTGATCCCATACCCCAACTTTGGGTCATATCTTTCCATAGTCAAACCACCACCCAACCCCTAATTCCTCAACCTGCTTTGCGGAGCTGGGATGAATTGCCCGCCATCGTTCGAGGGCGGCTCCGGCTTGTGGGCAATCGCCTGCTGAACTGCTGAGGCAACTGCCTCACACCACACCAGTGATTTGCTGCTCAAATACTCCGTCTCCCAAAAGCCGCCGGTACTCAGAGTCACGCTATAGGCCGCATCTTTTTTATGACCTCCGAACAGCAGCCCTACTCCCACAAAAAGTCCAAAGACTAGGCCAGGGATAAATCCACCTAAGCCCATCAGAAGCCCAAATCCTAACGCCAACCAACCCACCGTTCGCAAAAGCGATGCACCAAGGTCGTTGGACCGGTTTTTCCCATACGTCACCGAAGTGATCTCTCGAACAGCAAAGGCCTTGTTCCAAGGATACCCAATTGTTACGAGCGATTCCGTCACCCTCACCTGGCCATCATCAAAAAAAACCTTCTCCCCTCCGCTCCCATCACCTCCTCCATCCCCGGATTCTGGAACACGACCTCCACCCAAACCACCACCAGATCGGCTGACTAGTTCTGTTCTTTGCATGCCTTAATCCTCTGCCACCCCATGGGACATCCGCAGGGGTAGGAGTTCCACACAAAATAGAAAAGTAGCACTACGATAACTGCGCTTCTGTAAGTCTCTGTCCATCAATGGTGCGGCTGGAGGGAATCGAACCCTCGTAGAGTAAGTTTTGTAAACCACTGATTTACAGGCCTTTTTTTCTCGATTTACGCTTTTTTTAAAAAGGCTGGTTGTAATGATGTTGTAACTTTTTTTATTTGAACTGCAAAATCATAGCAGTTTTTATGGAGTTTGATTCTCTGGAAATGACCTTGATCCACCTCCATTCAAGACTAGGATATTATCTGTGAAAATGTTTTCTCATCTCTGCCTTGGATTGGCTCTGATTGGTTTTACATTTACAACCATGGCTGAAAGCCATGGTTTGATTGATTGTTCCCATCATCACGCTGATGCCTCGAGTCACGAGAAGCCTCAAAAACAAGATTTTCCCACCAAACATCTAGACTGCAGCTGTTTTTCGGCCTCCGTGATCCTGACTCAAACTCACGTGCCTTTTCCCGGTTCCTTCCGATCGGACGAAGCTCTTGCTTGGAAAGAAAAATTCTGGCCACAAATTGTTTTTTCTCCTGACCTCCAACCTCCCCGCCTGAGTTAAGAATCCTAAGCTACTCCGTAGCTTAGCTGGGTAGTTCATTCCGGTTGTCACCGGAATTTCGATGATCATCAACCCTTCCGGCATAAAAACCGGAATCTAATCAGGTTCCAGGCAATGAAGATTTTTCTCAGGACAGTCAAATTGTTGGATTTGGACTGGATATTTTCCAATCCAACGAGGCTTATTTGTCTCGTGGTCCTGTTTCAGATGCGGGCCTCGGCTACCCCAGAGATTTCTGCACCCGCCTCCTACCCACTGCCAATCGAGGAATTGGTAACGGAAGCACTTAACAACAATCTGGAACTTCGCTCTTACGAGGCTGAGCTGGGAGTGGCCCGCGGGGAACGTCGACAAGCAGGAATGTGGAAAAATCCTGAGTTCGAAGGGAATTACGCCTATCGAAGAGTCTCGGATGCGCAGGAACTCCTTACCGGTGAAGGCGTCAGCCGAGGCCTTGCGATTGTCCAGACTTTTGAATTTCCTGGCAAAGGATCGCTACGAAAGGCAATCGCTAACCAGAACATCCGGTTGGCTGAGTTGGGCGTGCAACAGTTCCGTCAAGCCCTCGCCGGACAAGTTCGCAGTCTGGGCATTCAGTGGATTTTGGTTCGGGAGAATGCTAATGCCACCGCCGAATTGAGCGAGCGCAGCCAAGCTCTCCTGCAGCTACTGGAGGCACGCCCCATCGCCGGCCCCACCAAACTCCTGGAATTCCGGGCCATCCAAGGAAGTCTGACCGATTTACACTTCACCGCTCGGGAACTGAAACAAAAGCAGGAAGAAATCAGAATACAACTGAACAGTCTCTTAGGGCGCCCCGACAAAGAGGAAATCCGGCTTGATCAGGGTGTAGGAACTCCTGCTTTTCCGGTGGGAGACATACCCAATATGCTCCGATCTGGGGAGGAAAACAACCTACAGCTCCGAATCCGTCATCTGGAGCTGGAGCGTGCCGCCAAGGCAGTGAGTGCCTCTGAGTTGGAAATGGCTCCGGATTTCAAGGTGGGGCCGTACTTTAGCCAAGAAACTGCAGGTGAGGATGCCCTCAATATGGGCATGGTCTTGGCGATGTCTTTACCTCTTTGGAACTGGAACCAAGGAGGAATCGACACAGCCAAAGCTCGCCAAGAAAAAGCCTACTGGCTTAAGCAGGATGCCGCCCGTCAGGTTCGCATGGTAATTTACCAAAGAATTCGAGCCTATACCTTGGCTCTTGAACATCTACAGGCCACGCCAGCACGGGACATCAATATGTTGTCCCAATCTGCAGGCTTGGCGGATCGTCAGTACCGTACCGGGGCAGTGGGAATCCAACTTCTTCTTGAAATGCAGCGCCAATTTCTTGCTGCTCTTCGGACTCGAAACCAGAGCCTGTTGGAAGCCTGGCAAAGTTGGCTGGACCTCGATCTTCTAACTGCGGGCGGATGCTTGCCCACACGGCAAGCTCAGAGCGTAAGCACAGCGGGGACAAATCCATGACGAATTGGAGATCTATCCTATTTTATCGATGCTTCGTGCCTGGATTCGCTTTGCTCATGGCTTCCTGCAGCCCCTCGTCCCAGAATCAGGAAAAGGAAAAACTAGATTCGAATACTTCTGCGAAAGAAGTGACCGAAGCCAAAGCTGAAACTCCGGTTGATCCCCATGAGCACGAAGCAGACAAAGAAGATCATTGTGATGGCAAGGAAGAATCTCTCACCCTAACGCCTGAAGAAACACTTGCCCTGGCCCCGGAATCAAATCCAGTTGTAAAACACGAGTTCGTGCAAACAGCTTCTTTTTCTGGGCAGATTTATCGTGGCGCCGGAGAGGCAAGCCTGCGACATGGTCGAGAAAGACAAGGTTCTGCCTACGCCAGTTGCCTATTACCTGCAGAGGCAGCTGAATCAGTCGCAAATAATGTCGAAGCACAGTTTTACCGACCTCCCCCATCCACAGATCAATTCACAGGATCCCTTCTCAGAAAAGAGGATGAGGAGTCCGGATGGCGAGCCGGCCAACGAGAACTTCTTTGGGAAATTAAGGATCCAGCGCTTTCCCTTCAGGTGGGGGACATTGTCACAGGTTCTGTCACTCTCAATGGTCAGCCCCGCATGGCACTAGCAGTCCCCAACGATGCTGTCCTAACCACAGCTACGGGTCCGGTGGTTTATTTGCATCAGGAAAATTACTGGTTGCGAAGAATAGTTAAAATTGGTGCTCAGGATCGAGGTTGGACCGAGATTTTGGAAGGCCTTCAGGAAGCTGATGAGGTTGCGATTCGCTCCGTGGATGCTCTCTATTTGCTTGAGAGGAAAAAAGAAGGTGGTGGAGGCCACTGCCACTAAATGAAATCCCTTTTATCTTTCTGCGTGGATCACGCCCGCGGCGTGATTCTGGTATTAGTGGCTACAGTTCTCGTAGGTCTCTACTCCTTTACCCGACTGCCCGTTGATGCCGTGCCAGATATTTCCCCTGTTCAGGTTCAGGTCAACACCCTGGTAAAGGGATTGGCGCCGGAGGAAGTAGAAAAACAAGTAACCTTCCCCCTCGAGACTGAATTAGCCGGAGTTCCTGGCATGGAGGAGATTCG
>Ga0209597_1000778_pt1 | contig 20775 bp, 17 predicted proteins | sample M_140625_MF_Meta_FD_187316 | JGI IMG/M metagenome (GOLD analysis project Ga0209597, IMG submission 187316) | Freshwater microbial communities from Lake Montjoie, Canada to study carbon cycling - M_140625_MF_MetaG (SPAdes) (version 2) | ecosystem: Environmental > Aquatic > Freshwater > Lake... | reverse complement strand
TTCGTGACCCCCGCCCTCAAGGCACGGGAGGGGCAGATCCTGCAGCTCCGCGCCCGCGCCAGCCAGCGGGAATACCAACTGTTCACGGAGCTGCGCAGCGCCGTGGGCGACCAGGCGGGGCCGATCCGGGCCGCCGCCCGCCTGGTGGCCGAGCTGGATGCCCTGGCCTCCCTGGCGGAGGTGGCCGCCACCGGCGCCTACTGCCGGCCGGAGCTGAGCGAGGGGCGGGAGCTAGTGATCGAGGCCGGTCGCCATCCCGTGGTCGAGCAATTGCTGGTGACGGACCCCTTCACCGCCAACAACCTGCAGCTGGGGGGCTCCAGCCCGGGGAGCCCCGACCTTCTGGTGCTCACCGGCCCGAACGCCAGCGGCAAGAGCTGCTATCTGCGCCAGAGCGGTCTGCTGCAACTGATGGCCCAGATCGGCTCCTGGATCCCGGCCCGATCCGCCCATCTGGGCATCGCCGATCGGATCTTCACCCGGGTGGGCGCCGTGGACGACTTGGCCAGCGGCCAGTCCACCTTCATGGTGGAGATGGCCGAAACCGCCAACATCCTTCACCACGCCAGCCCGCGCTCCCTGGTGCTGCTCGATGAGATCGGTCGTGGCACGGCCACCTTCGATGGGCTGTCGATCGCCTGGGCGGTGGCCGAACACCTGGCGGACGCCATCGGGGCCCGCGCCATTTTTGCCACCCACTACCACGAACTGAACGAACTGGCCGAGCTGCTGGCCAACGTCGGCAACGCCCAGGTGCTGGTGGAGGAAACCGGGGACGACCTGGTGTTTCTGCACCGGGTGGTGCCCGGCGGTGCCAGCCGCAGCTACGGCATCGAAGCCGCGCGCCTGGCGGGGGTACCGCCGGCGGTGGTGCGGCGTGCCCGCCAGGTGCTGGGCCGGATCGAGTCCAACAGCCATGTGGCGGTGGGCCTGCGGCCCGCTCCTCAGGGGGCCTGATCCAGCCAGGCCCGGCGCAACAACGCATTGGCAGCGGCCGCCGCCAGGCCCGCGCCGCCCCGGGTTCCCTCCAAGCGGATCTGGGGCAGACCACTGGCGGCCAGGTGCCGCTTGCTGGCCAGCACCCCCACAAAGCCCACCGGCATGCCGATCACCAGGGCCGGCGCTGGTGCCCTGCCGGCGGCCACCAACTCCAGCAACCGCTCCAGGGCCGTTGGCGCACTGCCGATCAGCACCACCGCCCCGGGATGGGCGGCCAGGCTCGCCGCCACGGCGGCGGCGGTGCGGGTGCCGCCGGGGGGAGCGACGGCGGGAGCCCACTCCAACAGGCTGTGCACCGGATTGGCAAAGGTGCGCCGGGCCATCGGCGCCACCGCCGCGGCGGCCATGGCGGTGTCGGTGAGGATCACGGCGCCGCTGGCCACGGCCGCCAGACCGAGGGCACAGGCCCCTGGACTGAACACAAGGTCCGGCAGCAGGGTGAGGTCGCCGCTGCTATGGATCAGCCGCTCCCCCACCTCCTGGTCAATCCCCGTCAGGCCGGTGGGGCCCAACCGGGCCCGGATCAGGCCAATGCTCTCCGTGAAGATCGGATGGTCCAGGTCAGTCCGATGGTGCAGGCCAGCATCCGCGGCTCCAGCCCGATCCCCCCTTCCCCAATCTCCAGTTCCCCGATCCACCGATTCCTGATCCCCGCTCCAGCAGAGTCCTAGCTCCTGGAGCGCCAGCCCTCCGCCGATGCCCATCCACCTGCTCTGGGGCGATGACGAGGCCGCCCGCAACCGGGCCGTGGAGGCCCTGGTTCAACAGCTGGTGGACCCCGCCTGGGCCTCGATCACGCTCAGTCGGCTGGACGGCAACGACCCCAACCAGGCGGCCCAGGCCCTGGAGGAGGCGCGCACGCCCCCCTTCGTGGGGGACGCCCGGGTGGTGGTGCTGCAACGCAGTCCGTTCTGCAACCAGTGCCCGGCCGAGCTGGCGACACGACTGGAGGCGGGTCTGGGGCTGATTCCCCCCAGCTGCCATTTGCTGCTAGTTAGCGCGACCAAACCGGACGCCCGCCTGCGCACCACCAAGGCCCTCAAGGCCGTAGCCAAGGAACAGAGCTTCCAGCTCCCCGCAGTGTGGGACGGCGGCGGGCAGGTGGACCTGATGGCGCGCACCGCCCGGGAGCTGGGGCTGACCCTGGAGCCCGCCGCCGCTGCGGCCCTGGCGGAGGCCATCGGCAGCGACAGCAGTCGGCTGGCCAGCGAACTGGAGAAGCTGTCGTTGTACTGCGGGGCGAAGCCGATCACGGCGGCGGCGGTGGCGGCCCTAATCGACAGCCAGGCCACCAGCAGCCTGGCGGTGGGGGATGCCCTACTGGCGGGCCAGATCGCCACGGCCATCGGCCTGGTGGACGCCCTGCTGGGGGCCAATGAACCGGCCCTGCGGATCGTGGCCGCCCTCACCAGCCAGCTGCGGGGTTGGCTGTGGGTGGCGCTGCTGGACCAAACCGGAGAGCAGGACGTGGCGGTGATCGCCAAGGCGGCGGGCATCGGCAACCCCAAGCGGATCTATGTGATGCGCAAACAGATCCGGGGGAAAGCCGCCGGCCAACTGCTGGAGCTGCTGGGACGCTTGCTGGAGGTGGAGGCGGCGCTCAAGCGGGGTGCCGAGCCCGGCAACGCTTTTCGCGACGGCTTCCTGCTGTTGGGCAGCCGACAAACCGCCGCGGGACGTCCGCTCCGATAATTCAGGCCATTGCCGCGTCACGCCCGGATGGCCCTGCTGGTTCAGAAGTTCGGGGGCACCTCGGTGGCCGATGTGGAACGGATCCGCGCCGTGGCCCGCCGCATCGCCGCCACCCGCGAGGAGGGCCACGACCTGGTGATCGTGGTGTCGGCCATGGGCCACACCACCGACCAACTCACCGGCCTGGCGCGGGCCATCAGCAGCGATCCGCCCCGCCGCGAGATGGACATGCTGCTGGCCACCGGCGAGCAGGTGTCGATCGCCCTGCTGTCGATGGCGCTGCACAGCGAAGGGGTGCCGGCGGTGTCGATGACCGGCACCCAGGTCGGAATCGTCACCGAATCGGCCCACGGCCGCGCCCGGATCCTGGAGGTGCGCACCGAACGGCTGCGGCGCCTGCTCGACGACGGCCAGGTGGTGGTGGTGGCGGGCTTCCAGGGCACCAGCAGCGGCACCGCCGGCACCCCCGAGATCACCACCCTGGGCCGGGGGGGCTCGGACACCTCGGCGGTGGCCCTGGCGGCCGCCCTGGGGGCCGAGGCCTGCGAGATCTTCACGGATGTGCCCGGGGTGCTGACCACCGATCCCCGCAAGGTGCCCGACGCCCAATTGATGGCCAGCGTGAGTTGCGACGAGATGCTGGAACTGGCGAGCCTGGGGGCGGCGGTGCTCCACCCCCGGGCCGTGGAGATCGCGCGCAACTACGGCGTTCCCTTGGTGGTGCGCTCCAGTTGGAGTGACGCCCCGGGCACCCGCCTCACCAGTGGCACGCCGCGGCCGATCGGCAGTGAGGGGCTGGAACTGGGTCGGCCGGTGGACGGCGCGGAACTGGAGGAGGGACAGGCGGTGCTGGCCCTCAGCCTCGTGCCCGATCGCCCCGGCGTGGCGGCGCAGCTGTTCGAAGGGCTGGCGGCGGCCGGACTGAACGTGGATCTGATCGTGCAGGCCACCCAGGAGGGCAACAGCAACGACATCGCCTTCACCGTGGCCGACGACGAACTGGATCGGGCCCAGCGGGTGTGCCGCGAATGGCTGGCGGCCACCGGCGCGGCCGGGGCGGTACTCACCGCCGAGGGGGGCATGGCCAAGATCAGCATTGCCGGCGCCGGCATCATGGGCCGCCCCGGAGTGGCCGCCCGCCTGTTCGACACCCTCGCCAAGGGGGGCATCAACCTGCGGCTGATCGCCACCAGCGAAGTGAAGGTGAGTTGCGTGGTGGCGGGCAGCCAGGGGGCCAAGGCCCTGCGGGCCACGGCGGTGGCCTTTGAACTCAGCGAGGCCCAGCTCCGCGATCAGCCCCTGCCCTGCCGGCCGGAGGATCCGGCCGTGCGCGGGGTGGCCCTCGACCGCGACCAGGTGCAGGTGGCGGTGCGCGGCGTGCCCGACCGCCCCGGCGCAGCGGCGGCGATCTGCCGGGCCCTGGCCGATGCGGGGATCAGCCTGGACGCCATCGTGCAATCGGAGCGCACCCATGGCGACGCCAGCCAGCGCTGCCGCGACATGAGCTTCACCCTCAAGCGCGACGACCGCCCGGAAGCGGAGCAGGCCCTAGCGCCGGTGTTGCGCCAATGGCCCGGCGCCCGCCTGGAGGAGGGGCCGGCCATCGCCCGGGTGAGCGCGGTGGGGGCCGGCATGGCCTGCCGGGCGGGCACCGCGGCCCGGATGTTCCGCGCCCTGGCCGACGCCGCCATCAACATCGAATTGATCGCCACCAGCGAGATCCGCACCAGTTGCGTGGTGGCGGACGCCGATGGCATCCGCGCCCTGCAGGCGGTCCATGCCGCATTCGAGCTGGGGGGCAGGGAACAGCACCAGGCCCAGGGCACAGAAGCGCCAACAGAACCGCCCAGCGAGGCATCAACAGCGGCATCAGAAGCGGCACCAGCAGACGCCACGCCCTAGGGAAGCGCCTCCACCCGAACCGCCGCCGCCTTCAGCTCCGGCTGTTTCGACACCGGACAGCCCAGGGCGTGCATCAACCGGTTGGCCTCGCAGGCCTCGGGCTGGGAGGCCCCCCAATGCATGGGCAGGAAGACCGTGCCGACGCGGATCGCTTCCGTCACCAGCACGGGCACGGTCACGGTGCCACGGCGGGAGCTGACCCGGGCCAGGGCCCCAGCCTCCAGGCCGGCAGCGAGGGCATCCTGCGGGTGGATCTCCAGGCGCGGCCCCGGATGCTGCTGGCGCAGGCGGGCCACCTGGCCGGTCCGCGTCAAGGTGTGCCAGTGGCCCAGGACCCGGCCCACGGTTAGCACCAACGGATAGCTGGCATCAGGCGGTTCAGCCAGCCCCAGCGGCGCCTCGGCCCAGAGCCGCGCCCGACCCGAGGGGGTGGGGAAACGTCCCCGCGGCGCGTTGTACAACCGGGCTTGGCCCCCGCCGGGCACGGTGCCGGAGGGGAACGGCCATTGCTGGGGCCCATGCGCCGCCAGCAGCCCATGACTCAGGCCACTCATGTCGCAGACGCGCCCGGCGGTGAGCGCCACCAACTCGGCATGGACCTCCGCCGCCGAGCCATAGGCGAACTGGCGGCTGAAGCCCAGCCGGCGGCCCAGTTCGGCGAAGATCGCCCAATCGGGCCGCGCCTGGCCGGGGGGCTCGCGAAAGGCCGGGCAGAGGGTGACCCGCCGCTCGGAATTGGTCATCACGCCGCTCTTCTCGCTCCACTGGGCCGCCGGCAGCACCAGATGGGCCATCGCCTCGGTTTCGGTGCCGGCGTAGGCCTCACTGAGCACCACCAGCGGCACCCGCGCCACCGCCGCCCGCACCCGCTCCAGCGAGGGCAGGCTCACCAAGGGATTGGTGGCCGCCACCCACCACAACGCAAGGTCGTCCCGCTCCATCGCCTCGATCTGGTCCCAAACCGCCAGGCCGGGCTCGGGGTGGATGGCACCGGGCTCAAACCCCCAATGGCGCTCCACCGTGGCGCGATGGTCGGGATCGGCAACGCTGCGGTATCCCGGCAGCAGCTGGGCCAGGCCACCGGCCTCCCGGCCCCCCATGGCATTGGGTTGACCGGTGAGCGAAAAGGGACCGGCCCCGGGGCGGCCAATCTGGGCCGTCACCAGATGCAGGTTGATCAGGCCGCTCACCGTGGCGCTGCCCTCCTGGCTCTGGTTCACCCCCATCGACCAGAGGCTGAGCACGGCGGCACTCTCAGCCCACCAGGTCGCCAACTGACGCAGCTGGTCTGGGGAAATGGCACACACCGCCGCCACCCGCTCCGGCGGCCAGGCAGCCCACAGGGTGGCCAGGGCGGGGAAGCCCTCCGTGGCGGTGGCAATGAAACCAGGGTCGAGGGCCGCCTGCTCCTGCAACAGATGGCCGATGCCGTGCAACAACACCAGATCGGTGCCGGGGCGGATCGCCAGGTGCAGATCGGCGGCGGCGCTGGTGGCGGTGGCGCGCGGGTCCACCACGACGATCCGCAACCCCTGGCGCTGCTTGCGCTGGCGCTTCAGCAACCGCTGGAACAGCACCGGATGGCAGTCCGCAGTGTTGGTGCCGATCAACAGCACCAGATCGGCCAGGTCGAGGTCGTCGTAGCAGCAGGGGGGACCGTCGGAGCCGAGGCTGCGGGCATAGCCCGACACCGCCGAGCTCATGCACAGCCGTGAATTGGCGTCGAAGTTGTTGCTGCCCAGGGCGCCCTTGAGCAACTTGTTGGCCACGTAGTAGTCCTCACTGAGGAACTGACCGGAGCCATAGAGGGCCAGGGCGCCTGGGCCCTGGCTGGCCAGGGTGGCGTGGATCCGCTCCACCAGCAGCTGGAAGGCCCGCTCCCAGCTGATCGGCGTGAACGGCTGATCGAGGCGCTCCCGCCAGAGGGGTGTCGTAAGACGGTTGCGGTGCAGGGTCTCGCCCACGGTGGCCCCCTTCACACACACCTGGCCCAGGGAGGAGGGGTGATGGCGATCGCCCCGGGTGCTCCAGATCGGTTCGTCCCCCGCCGAGGGTGGTTTGAGCTCCAGGCCACAGCCCACCCCGCAATAGGGGCATTGGGCCCGGGCCGCAGCGGCGCTGGGGAGTGGGCTGAACCCGTTCGACACTCCGGAAGGCGACCATGACGGCCATCCATTGTCACCGCCGGTGTCACCGCCGGAGGCCGCCGTGACCCCAATCCAGGCCTGCCTGCTCAGTGGCGGCGCCAGCCGGCGCATGGGCCGCGACAAGGCGCTGCTGCCCCACCCCCAGGGGGGGTGCTGGCTGGAGGGGCAGCTGCGGATGCTGGCCCAGCTGGGGCAGCCCCTGGGCCTGCTCAGCGCCCACGCCAGCCACCGGCGCCTGGCGGCCGCCCTGGCCCCCTCCCTGGCGGTGCCCCTGGAGCTGCTGGACGAACCGTCCCCCCGGGAAGGGCCGCTGCGGGCCCTGGCCCGGCTGATGGCCCACTTCCCCGACCAACGGCTGCTGCTCTGTCCGGTGGACATGCCCTGGTTGACGGCGGCGGAACCACAAGCGCTGCTGACCGCCAGCCACCAACAACCGCAGCGGCTCCTGCTGGCCCACGACGGCTGTCGCCCCCAACCGCTGCTGGGGATCTATCCCAGCTCGGCGGAGCGACTTCAGGACCTGGAACGCAGCCTGGCGAGCGGCGAACGGCGGCTGCAGGCCTGGTTGGCGCAGCAACCCCACGACCTGGTGCCCCTGGACCCGGGGCGATTGCGCAACTGCAATCACCCGCAGGATTGGCCGGGGCTGGGGTAAGGCCCATCGTCCAACGGCGACGGCGGGGTTCCGCCAAGATCGGCGCTGGCACGCCGGTTGTCCTGGGGCCATGGCCATCTCCGACCTGCATGGACGCCCCCTGGGGGTGCTGCGCCTGTCGCTGACGGCGCGCTGCAACCTGGCCTGCCCCTACTGCTGCCCCGACGGCCAGGAGCCCTCCGGCCTGCTCAGCCAAGGGCAACGCTGTCAACTGGTGACCACGGCCGTGGGGCTGGGGGTGCACACCCTGCGACTCACCGGCGGCGAACCGCTGTTGCACCACGGCCTGGAGGAGCTGATCGCCGCCCTCCAACCCCTGCGGCAACGGCCCGCAGGCGATCGCCGCGGCCGGCTGGCGACGATCGCCCTCACCAGCAATGGGGTGCTGCTCACGGCGGAGCGCGCCCGGGCCCTGCGGGCCGCCGGCCTGGACCGGATCACCCTCAGCCTGGACGGCGGCGATGGGGCCAGCGTGGCCCGCATGGCGGGCCTGAACGGCGGTGCGGCGGCCGGCACGGTGGTCCTGGAGCGGGTGCTGGCGGCGATCGACCATGCCCGCACCGCCGGCTTCGATCCCGCCCTGGGCCAGCTGAAGCTCAACGCCGTAATCCAACGGGAGGCCAACGCCGACCAACTGCTGCCCCTGGCGGCGCTGGCCCGGGAACGCCAGCTGGAACTGCGGCTGATCGAATACATGGACGTGGGCAGCCGCAATGGCTGGAGGCCCCACCAGGTGCTCAGCGCGGCGGCGATGGTGGAGCGGATCGGCGCCCGCTGGCCCCTGGAGCCCCTGGGGCGTCCCGCCCAGGCCACCGCCAGCACCTGGCGCTACCGGGACGGCGGCGGCACCCTGGCGGCGGTGGCCTCGATCACAGCCCCCTTCTGCGGCGACTGCAACCGCCTGCGGGTCAGCGCCGATGGGGTGGCCTACACCTGCCTGTTCGCCAGCGCCGGCACCGACCTGCGCCCCTGGCTGAAGCCTGGCCAAGAGCAAGCCCTGGCGGCGGCCCTGAGGGCCCTCTGGCACGGCCGCGACGACCGCTATAGCGAAGAGCGCCAGCAGCGCTTGGCCGCCACCGCCGTCCCTACCGCCGCCCACACCCCCACCAGCACCCCTGCTGAGATGGCCTATCTGGGCGGCTGACGTTCTCGGCAGCCAGCCCTACAAAAACGTGAATCACACGCTGTTGTGATCAAGCTCACCGGCCGCCATGACGGGAGTCATGGGAGATCTTCTTGGCCAGGGCAACGATGAAGGAACGAAGGATTCTTCGCCTTCTCCATCATCAACGGGACAAAATCATGTCCGGCACCGTCGCCAATACGGCCACCTTCAATAACAACATCGCCCTGACCCGGTTGGGATGGAAGAGTGCCGGGTCCGGATCCGTGGCCGGGCATCTCACCGCAGGGGACTGGCAACGGATTCAGTCCATGGCAACGCTTGTGGAGATCCAGCAGCCGCGAGTGATTCTGCGTCGAGGGAAAATCGATGGCGATCTTTTGTTTTTGGTGGAGGGGAATGCCCAGGTTTTCGTTGAAGAGCATTCCGACGTTGTTGATCGCTTTGTGGCTGGCGAGTTCATCGGTGAGATGGGGTTTCTCGACGGCAACCCGTCCGATGTGTCCGTGATGGCCGAGACGGGGGCCGTGATAGCTCGTTTGGATGGTGAAAAGCTCAGCCAGCTCTGCGCTGAAGATCCCTTGTTTGCTGCCCATCTTCACAGTGAACTTGGTCGGCTGTTGTCCCGACGGTTGAGGCGAACAATCAAGATTGCCCGTCAGCTCGGGGCTCCAGCACCGATCGTGGCTCCGGTGCATGCGATCAATCCCACGATCCGAATTGGACAATTCAGTTTTCGTCCGCTTGTCGATGGGGAGGAAGTGGAGGAGGCTCAGGCCCTGCTGCACGATGTCTACATTCTTGAGCAGGGCTGGAAACCATTGCCCTACAACCCGTCCAGGGTCCGTGTGGAAGTCCGCAACGGGCGACGGTTGCTGACGGATCGCTTTAGCAGAGAGGCCCACTGGTTTGGCGCTTTCCATGGCAGGGACTTGGTGGGATGTTTTCGGGTACTGACCAACCCAAACCTGGAGCTCAGTCAATACATTGACTTGCCGCCTTTTCTTGCCAACTCCTTGGCCACGGAGTTGAACCGTCTTGCCATCCGGCCCGACTGGCGCCAGCATCAACTCGTCATGCCCATCCTGTTGCAAGTCGCCTTTGAGCATTCGTTCAAGCTCGGCCATGTGGTGTTTGTCACGGCACCCCGCCACGGCCCGGCCGAGCTCTTTTCTCGTTTGGGGTTGAAATCAGGAATCGTACCCCCATTTCGATACAATCATGTTGAGGGCGAGTTGGTTGAGTTGCTTTATTTTGATTCCTCAAGTGAATGCCCGAGTACCACCCCCCTTTACAGGGCTGCTAATCGTCTGAGAAAACGCCATGAAATTGACTTGCCCGCATTCTGGTCGGCATGCGGTTGGCAGGAACTGGTTGGGCAACTACAGTCATCGTCCTGTGATCCTGGCTTAACCTTGGTAGGTTACGTTGGCTGAAACCATCATCTTAAATTGGCCCATGAAGGAATAATGTCTATGTTGTATGTAAGTCTGGTCTTGGCTGGGGACAAGAGGCGTTGAATCAGGGGTATTAATCGCCATCTAGAGGTATCCAACCAACCATCTTGATCAACCCCGTGCCCCGTTCCCTACCCATCACCTTACCCGGATTTGTGGCCAGCGAGGGCTCAAATGACCATGGGCTGCAGATGCGCATCACCAGTGCGGACTGGGGTCGGCTGCTGTGCGTGGCCACGGTGGAACGTATCGAGCAGCCGCGGTTGATTCTGCGCCGGGGTGAGGTGAACACCGATCTCTTTGTGCTGCTCGATGGCCACGCCCAGATGCTGGTGGATGAGCGCACGGATGTGGTCGATCGCTTCGCTGCCGGGGAGTTCATCGGTGAGATGGGGTTCCTCGATGGCATTCCCTCCGCCGTGAAGGTGGTGGCCGAAACCGGTGCCCAGCTCGCCCGGCTGGATGGCCAGCGACTGCGCCAGCTCCTGGCTGATGACACCCTGCTCTCCGAACGCCTCCACAGGGACTTGGCCCGACAGCTGGCGCGCCGCCTGCGCCGCACCATTGGCATCGCCCGGGAGGTGGGCACCGTGCCGGTTAGCCCGCCGCCCTCCACCGTTGATCCGATCCGCATCGATCAGTACTGCTTTCGCCAGTTGTGGGGCGAGGCCGAAGTGGAGGACGCCCTGGCGTTGCTCCACGATGTGTATGTCGAAGAACAGGGCTGGCGGCCCCTGCACTTCAACCCTTCGCGGGTGCGGGTAGAGCAGCGTGATGGGCGACGCCTACTGGTGGATCGCCACGTCAAGGAGGCCCATTGGTTCGGAGCCTTCGTTGAGGAGGAGCTGGTGGGTTGTTTTCGGGTGCTTCCCTATCCGTATCACGAACTCAGGCACTATCTCGATGTGCCCCCATTCCTCAACCGTTCCTATGCCAGTGAATTGAACCGCCTCGCTCTGCGCCCAGCTTGGCGACAGCATCAGATTGTGTTGCCCATGCTGCTCCAGGTGGCGTTTGAGCATGCCTTGAGGCTCAGTCTGGTGGTGTACGTCACCGCTCCCCAGCCGGAGCCAGCCGGGCTGTTTGCACGCATGGGCATGAAGTCCGGGGTCGTGCCGCCATTCCGCTACAACACGACGGAAGGGGAACCGGTGGAATTGCTCTATTTCGACGCCACCAGCGACGATCCCAGTTCTACTCAGCTCTATAAGGTGGCCAATCGCATGCGCAAGCGCAATCGCCTACGGCGTCCCACGGAAACGGTCACCGGCAACGATTGAGCATCGATGAAGTCCGCTGTGTTGGCAAAACTCCCCCGGCTCAGCTGTCTTGGCTCAGCTGCCTTGGATCAGCCTGCTGCTCCGGCCCGTTCCAGAACCCCCTTGCTGCTGGGCACCGCATCCGCCCGGCGGGGATCCAGCTCCACGGCCAGGCGCAGGGCCCGGGCGAAGGCCTTGAAGCAGGCTTCCACGATGTGGTGTGAATTGACGCCATCCAGTTGGCGGATGTGGAGGGTGAGTCCCGCGTTGTTGGCCACCGCCACGAAGAACTCCTTCACCAGCTCGGTGTCATAGCTGCCGATGCGCTGGGCCGGAATCGTGAGCCCATAGCTGAGGTGGGGGCGACCCGAGCAGTCCAGCGCCACCTGCACCAGGGCCTCATCCAGGGGCGCCACGAAGTGCCCGAAGCGATGGATGCCGCGTCGGTCGGCCAAGGCCTGGGCCAAGGCCTGGCCCACGGCGATGCCCACGTCCTCATTGGTGTGGTGGTCGTCGATGTGGGTGTCGCCGTTGGCACTGATCTCCAGATCGAGCAGACCGTGGCTGGCCAGCTGATGCAGCATGTGATCCAGGAACGGCACGCCGGTGCTCACCTGGCAGTGGCCGGTGCCATCGAGATTCAGGTGCACGCGCACATCGGTTTCGCCGGTGACGCGGTGAATGGCGCCGGTGCGCATGGCTGCTCCGCAGACTCTGCCGGCATCATGCCGAAGGCAGCTGCGGTTCACATCCCCGGCTCACATCCCCGTGATGCAGTAGCCCGCATCCACATAGATCACCTGGCCGGTGATTCCCGAGGCCAGGGGGCTGGCCAGGAAGGCTGCCGTGGCGCCTACTTCGTCCTGGGTGACGGTGCGCCGCAGGGGGGCCTTCTCCTCCACGTTATGGATCATGTCGAGGATGCCGCCGATGGCGGAGCTGGCCAGGGTGCGGATCGGGCCGGCGCTGATGGCGTTCACCCGCACCTGCTGCTCCGGGCCCAGCTCGGCCGCCAGATAACGCACCGAGGCCTCCAGGGCTGCCTTGGCCACCCCCATCACGTTGTAGTTCGGGATCGCCCGCTCGGCGCCCAGATAGCTGAGGGTGATCACGCTGGCCCCCTTGCTGAACAGGGGTTTGGCGAAACGGCAGAGGGGGGCCAAGGAATAGGCGCTCACCTCCAGGGCGCGACCGAACCCCTCGGGGCTGATGGCGCTGTAGTCCCCCACCAGCTCCTCCTTGCCTGCAAAGGCCAGGCAGTGCACCAACACATCCAGCGCTCCCCATTGCGCGCCGATGCGGGCGAACACCGCCTCGATCTGGGCCGGATCCTGGACGTTCAGGGGTTCGAACAGGGTGGGCTGCAACGGCGCCGTGAGCTCCCGCACCTTGGTCTCGAAGCGTCCCTTGTCATCGGGCAGGTAGGTGATGCCCAGCTCACAGCCGGCGGCCGCAAGTTGCTGGGCGATGCCCCAGGCAATCGAGCGATTGTTGGCGATGCCGGTCACCAGGGCCTTCTTGCCGTGCAGGTCGAGGAGCATGGGGGGAGAGGGGCGCCGGGGGGGCCGGGGACAATGGGTGGATTCTCCCGCAGCGGCGGTGGACGATCACCTTGGGGGCTGGCGGCATGACCCTGTTGTTGCGGCCGCTGCCCTGGCCCCTGCCCCAGTCCCCCAACCCTTGGCGATGTTGGTCGCTCCTGGATTGGGATGACCCGCCGCTGCTGGTGCTGCTTGATCGCCGGGATCCCGCCACGGCCCGCCAGGCGTCGCTGCTGGCGCCCCTGCTCAGTTTGGCCGAACATCAGCGCCTGCAGCAGCTGCGCCGCCCCGACGACCGGGACCGTTTTCTGCTGGGGCGGGGCGCCCTGCGCCACTGCCTGGGGGTGCTGCTGGACTGCGATCCGGCCCAGTTGCTGTTGGATGTGGGCCCCCACGGCAAGCCCGCCCTGCGCCGGGGAATCGGGGCGGGCGCAGCGGCGGTGCCCCAGTTCAATGTGGCCCATGCCGGCGACTGCATCCTGCTGGCCTTGCATCCGCGGCGAGCCGTGGGCGTGGATGTGGAGCAGCAGCGTCCTGGCTTGAACTGGCCAGCGATCGCGGCTCGGATGATGCCCGACACCTGGCAGACCAGCCTCCGCCCTCTGTTGGGGACGGTCCAGGCGGAGGCCTGTCTGCAGGCCTGGTGCCAGCTGGAGGCCCAGCTCAAGGCCCAGGGCTGGGGCCTGGCGGGCCGCGGTGCCGCCGGAGGGACCCACGGCAGCGGCCCCTGCTGGTCGATCGCCCTTCCCGCCGGCTATGCCGGCGCCGCGGCCCTGGCCTAGCCGGCCCTGGCGGCAGCCCTCAGGGTTCCTCCTGGCGCGGCTCATCCCGGAGGTCGGCGGGGTCGAGGGGTTCGCCCAGCAGCTGCTTTTCCGCCCGCTTCACCGCATTGGGGTGGCTGAGCAGGTGCGGCTCCTCCAGCAGGGAGATCTGCGCGGGCTTTAGGTCGGTGGCGCTGCGGGGCGGTTCAGTCCACACGAACTGGCGCTGGGGGGCCCGGGCGTGGCAGAGGGCTTCCAGCTCCTGGCGCAGGGCCGTGCGCACCGGGCCCCGGGCCATCGCCGTGAAGAACTCCTCCCGACTGGCCGTGCCGGAACTGAAGGGGGCGCTGCCGTTGCCGTTGAATAGCCGCGCCGCATCCGGAGTCCAGCGCGGCCGGCAGACCCCGGCCTGGCTGGTATCGGTGGTGAGAAAGATGTGCAGGCCATAGCCATCCGGTTGGCTCACCACCGCCAAGCCGTCGTGGGGCTGCTGGCGGGGCAGGGGAAAGAGGCGCCAGCTGGCCTGGGGATGGGTGGGCACACAGCCGGTCGTGAGGCCGAGGCCAAGCACCAGCAGCCCAAGCCGGAGGGCCGGCCGCCAGGGGCGGATGGGGGGCAAGGGCACGGGGGAAGGGCGGACCAGGCCATGATCCTGGCTGGGGCAACCGCTCCGCTCCGTGACCGGGACGACCAATCCGCCGGTCGCCGTGGCCGCGTGGCGTCGCGGCCCGCAGGGCCACCGCCGATTGTGCCGCCAGGCTTAAGGTTGCCGCCATGCAAGTGCCCCCTTTCAGCCTCGGCGAGCAGCTGGGGCAGCTCGGCGACGCCCTAGACAGCGCCGTTCTCGCTGTGCTTCACAGCGGTCAGTACATCGGCGGCAGCGTCGTTCAGGGCTTTGAACAGGCCTTCGCCGGGGCCTGCGCCGTGCCCCATGCCATTGGTTGTAACAGTGGCACCGATGCCCTGATCCTGGCCCTGCGGGCCCTCGGGATCGGTCCCGGCGATGAGGTGATCACCGCCTCCTTCAGTTTCTTCGCCACCGCCGAGGCCATCAGTGCGGTGGGCGCCACGCCGGTGTTCGTGGATGTGAACGCCTCCTCGTATCTGATCGATCTCGATGCGATCGAGGCGTTGATCACGCCGGCCACCCGGGCCCTGCTGCCGGTCCATCTGTTTGGCCGGCCGGTGGACATGGAACGGATCACGGCGATTGCGGCTGCCCATGGCCTGCTGGTGATCGAGGACTGTGCCCAAGCCGCTGGGGCCCATTGGGCGGGTCGACCGGTGGGCAGCTGGGGCGACGCCGGCTGCTTCAGTTTTTTCCCCACCAAGAATCTCGGCGGTGCCGGCGATGGTGGCGCCGTGATCTGCCACGATCCGGCCCTGGCCCAACGGGTGCGGGAGCTGGCGGTGCATGGGATGCCCCGTCGTTACCTGCACACCAGCCTGGGCTACAACAGCCGTCTCGACGCCCTGCAGGCGGCGGTGCTGGCCACGAAGCTGCCCCATCTCAACGGCTGGCTGGATCGGCGCCGGGCGATCGCGGCCCGCTATCAGGCCGCCCTCGCCGATCTCCCCGGTCTGCATCTGGCGGATGGGGGGCCCGATGGCCACAGCTGGAATCAGTTCGTGGTGCGGATTGCGGCCTGCCCCCAGGGAGCCGCCGCCTGTGCCGGCAGCTGCTGTCCCGCCGCCGACAGCGCCAACCATGGCCTGCCCGAGTCCTGCTGCCGTGACTGGTTTCAGCAGCAGCTCCAGGCCAGTGGCGTGCTCACGATCATCTACTACCCGATTCCGATCCATCGTCAACCGGCCTACGCCAGCCTGGGCTACGCCCCGGGCAGCCTGCCGGTCACGGAGCGGCTTTGCGCTGAGGTACTCAGCTTGCCGATCTTCCCGGAGCTGAGCCAGCTGCAGCAGGACACGGTGATTGCGGCGGTGCGCCAGCTGGCTCCCCGCATGGCGGCGGCGTCGATCGCCGCCTGAGCTATTCGGTTCAGCCCCCTTCAGTCCCTGGGCAGGCCGGCGTAGAGCTCCTTGAACAGGGCCTGCTGCCGCCGATGGTCCACCAGGGGTTCCGGGTAGCCCCGGCGCTCTAGGGGGGCGATCGACCCGCTGATCAAGTCGGCGTTGCTCACATGGGCCAGCTCCGGCAGCCAGTGCCGGATGTAGCGCGCCTCCGGATCGAACCGGCCGGCCTGGGTGGCGGGGTTGAAGATCCGCAGGGGGCGGGGATCCATGCCGCTGCTGGCGGTCCACTGCCAGCCGCCGTTGTTGGCCGCCAGGTCGCCGTCCACCAGGCGGGTCATGAAGAGGCGCTCGCCGAGGCGCCAGTCGCAGATCAGGTCCTTCACCAGGAACGAGGCCACGATCATCCGGCAGCGGTTGTGCATCCAGCCACTGCGGTTGAGCTGGCGCATCGCGGCATCCACGATCGGCATGCCGGTGAGGCCCTCGCTCCAGCTCTCCAGCCAGGCGGGGGTGTTCTGCCACGGGAAGTGGCGCCACTGGGGGCGGAAGGGCCCCTCGGCCAGGGCGGGGAAATGGAACAGGGCCTGTTGGTAGAACTCCCGCCAGCCCAGTTCCTGCTCCCAGACGGTGATCGAGTGCAGATCCTCCGTGCCGCGGGCCTGGGCGCGGGCGACCTGGGCCGCGGCCCAGCATTGGCGGGGGCTGATCGTGCCGAAGGCGAGGGCGGCCGAGAGCGCGGAGGTGCCGGCGTCCCCGGGCAGATTGCGGCCGGGCTCGTAGGCCAGCAGCGGAATCCCCTTCCCCTTGGCTAGGGGGCCACTGGCGTCGGTGAAGGCCACCAGCTGGGCCAGGGCGGCCGCCTCGCCGGGACGGCAGGGGCAGAGTTCGGCGCCCGCGAAGGCCCTGGCTGCGGTGAGGGTTTCGGTGAGGGTTGCGGGGAGGGCGGCTAGCAGGGGCAGGGCCCCCCCCTGGGGCCGCCGTTCGGCGGGAATGGCGTCCAGGGCCAGATCCAGCAAACCGCTCGGGGCGGCCACCGGCGCCAGGCCCCCCGTGGTGGCGGCCCCCAGGGGCGCCTTGCGCTCCAGCTGGGACCGCCAATTGCGCAGGAACGGTCCGTAGACCCGGTAGGGCTCGCCGGCTCCGGTCCGCAGGGCCTCCGGGGCCACCAGCAGCTGGTCCCAATCGGCCTGCACCCGCACCCCCACCGCGCCCAGGGCGGCGGCCACGCGCCGGTCGCGGGCGCGGCTGAGGGGTTCCACCTCGCGGTTCCAGGCCACGGTGCCGGCGGCGAGGGCCGTGGCCAGGCGGGGCAGCAACTCCGCCGGATCCCCCTGCAGCAGCAGCAGCCGACTGCCGGCCATCCGCCAACTCTCCTGGAGCTCCGCCAGGCTGTCGCGCAGGAACCACAACCGGGCCGGCGCCTGATCGTCGGCGTCGAGGAGCGTCGGATCCAACACGTAGACCCCCGTCACGGCGGGGGTGTGGTCCGCCGCCAGCGCCAGGCCGAGGTTGTCGGTCAGGCGCAGGTCACGGCGATGCCAAAACAGCCAGCGTTCGGGGGCCATCAGGCTCGGAGCCCCAGCAGCTGACGGGCCCGGAACCAGGCCGTCAGGCTTTTGCCATCGAGATATTCGTTGCCGCTGGCCAGCACCGCATCCAGCTCGCCCGGCTCCAGCAGCAGCACCTCCATATCCTCATCGTCATCCCCGGCAGGGGGGTCCGGCAGGGCCTCCAGGTCGCGGGCCAGGAAGAGATGGATCACCTCGTCGGAGTAGCCGGGACAGGGGAGCATCACCCCCAGCGGATCCCAGCGGCTGGCGCGATAGCCCGCTTCCTCCTGCAACTCCCGCTCCATGGTGGTGAGGGGATCCTCGCCGGGATCGAGGGTGCCGGCGGGAAATTCGAGGATGCGGCTGGCCACGGCGAAGCGGTACTGGCGCAGGATCACCACCCGCCCGTCCGCCAGCACCGGCACCGCCAGCGAGGCGCCCGGGTGGCGGATGATGCCGAAGGTGGCCTCCAGGCCGATCGGCAGCACTATCCGGTTCAGTTCGAAGCGCAGCTTGCGGGCGTCGAGGCTGGCGGTGGTTTCCAGGTGACGCGCCGGTTCGGGGGGCGGCAACGGCGACATCGGCAGGGCAGCGGCGATGGGCGCCAGCTTGCCTCAGAGGGACCGCCCCGGCAGCTGGATCAGGAAACCATCGCGGCGGTGAAAATCCGGATCCGCTCCGGGGTGGGCCAGGGCCCAGTAGCTGATCGCCCCCTCCCGTTCCTCCAGCACCGCGCAGACCGCCACCGCCAGGGCTGTCTCCGGCGCGGCGATCGGCCCCAGATCCAGCTCCAGGTCGAGGATCAGCCGTCCCTCCTGCCGTTGCAGCTGGACAGGTAGGTCGGGGTAGGCCGGCTCCGGTCGCAGTCCCAGGCGATAGCCATCGAGGCGGTAGAGGTTCCAGTCGCCGCTGGGGGCCAGGTTCACCTCCCAGTACGCCTCTCCCCCCACCGGCGCCAGAAACAGCTCCAGGCAGGTGGTGTGCCAGAGCCCATCGCGGCGGCTGGGTTGGGGGGCCGGTGCCGCCAGCCGCAGCCGGCCGGTCGGGTCATCGAGCACGTAGTGGAGGTGGAGGCGTTCGCCCTGGCGCGCGATCGTGCCCGCGACGGAGAGGGGCGCTGCCGGCAGGGGCGTTGCAGGGGCGTTGAACGGCTGGAGTTGAAAGGGCTGGGGCGAGGTCATCGATCCAGGCAAGGCGGTGCCGGCAGCTCAGGTCAGAGCCTGGATGATCGCCCGGATCCCCTGCTCCTGCTCCTCGATGCTGCGGGTGAGCTGGAATTGCACCAGGGCCCGGTGGAGGTTCTGGCCCGGATAGCTTGTTTTGAAATAGTGATCGCCGGCCAGATGATCGGTGAGAAAGCGCAGTCCCAACTCCAGCGGCAGCAGGCGGATCGCCGCGAACAGGTGCTCCAGATCCGCTGGGGTGAGGAAGGCCCGGGCCGCCCCCAGGTAGCCCTCCAGCATGGCTCGGGCCAGGTCGAGGTCGAAGCACACCGCTGTCAAATCCGGAGGTTCTTCGCCGAGGGGATTGCAGCCGGAGCGCAACGCATCGCCGATGTCGTAGTGCACCAGGCCCGGTTTGACGGTGTCCAGATCAATCAGGGCAACGGCCTGGGTGCCCCCCCGATCCATCAGCACGTTGTTCACCTTGGGATCGCCATGGATCGGCCGTTCCACCAGGTGGCCGGCGGCCTTGGCCTCCTCCAGCACCGCCACGCTGCCCCGGCGTTCCTCCACGAAGCGCAGGGCCTCCAGGGTTGGGGCCTCCGTTGGGGGGCTGCCGGCGGCCAGCACGGCATCGAACTGGGCCAGATAGCCGGGGGTGATGTGGAAGCCCTCCAGGGTGTCGGCCAGGGCGCTCACCGGCAGATCACTGATCAGGGCATGGAAGGTCCCGAGGGCCCGGCCCACTTCCCGGGCCTGGGCGGGGCTGGTCACCGTGTCGAAGCAGCGGGTGTTGTCGATGTAGGTGAGCAACCGCCAGGTTTGACCCTCCACCTCCACCCAGGGTTGGGGGGCGCTGCGGGCAGGCACCAGCTCTGGCACGATCCAGGGCGCAGCGGTGGGATCCGCTGTCTGACGGGCCTGCACATGGCGGGCCAGGGCCTCGATGTTGGCCATCACCAGTGCGGGGTGCTGGAACACCTCGGTGTTCACTCGCTGCAAGACGAACCGTTCCGGCGCCGCCGTCAGGGTCACCAGATAGGTGTCGTTGATCATGCCGTTGCCGAGCGGGCTGACCGACGCCACGGGAGCGGGCAGCTCAAAGGCCGCAGCGATCAGCGTCAGTGGTGCCGCTGACGGCGGCCGGGAGTCTGGCCTGGCCTCAGGCACGCGCCATCTCCACAACGTCGGCAGGCCAGGTTAAGCAGCCGGTGCGGCGCATCGGCGAGACTGCCTCCACTTGCCCCGGACCGCCCGCTTTGCCATGGTCGCCAGCTCCGTCGCCGCCCGTTCCTTCCCCCTGGCGGCGATCACGGGCCACGGCACCCTGAAGCTGGCCCTGCTGCTGGCGGCGGTGGATCCGGGGCTGGGCGGGGTGGTGATCGCCGGGGGCCGTGGCACCGGCAAGTCGGTGTTGGCGCGGGGCCTGCACGCCCTCCTCCCCCCCATCGATGTGCTGGATCTCGCCGGCGGCGATGCCAGCTCCGGCATTGGCCCCGCTGTCGGGTTGAACATCGATCCAAGCCGGCCGGACGACTGGGACGGGGCGGTGTGTCGTCGGATCACGGACTTAGGCGGTGACCCCAGCGGCGCCGACCCCACGGCGCTGCTGCCCACCCGGGTGATTCCGGCCCCCTTTGTGCAGGTGCCCCTGGGGGTGACCGAAGACCGGCTGGTGGGTTCGGTGGATGTGGCGGCCTCGTTGGCGGCCGGGGCGCCGGTGTTTCTGCCCGGCCTGCTGGCGGAGGCCCATCGCGGTGTGCTGTATGTGGATGAGCTCAACCTGCTGGACGACGGCCTCACCAACCTGCTGCTGGCGGCGGTGGGCAGTGGTGAGAACCGGATCGAACGGGAAGGGCTCAGCCTCAGCCATCCCTGCCGCTGCCTGTTGATCGCCACCTACAACCCCGAGGAAGGGGCGGTGCGCGACCATCTGCTGGATCGCTTTGCCATCGCCCTCTCCGCCAACCAGGCGCTGGCCACGGAACAGCGGGTGGAGATCACCCGCAGCGCCATCGCCCATGGCGAGGCCGCGGCCGCGTTCCGGAACCGTTGGCAGGAGGACACCGACGCCCTGGCCACCCAGTTGCTGCTGGCCCGCCAGTGGTTGCCGGATGTGGGCATCAGCCGCGAGCAGATCGCCTACCTGGTGCAGGAGGCGATCCGGGGCGGCGTGGAGGGGCACCGGTCGGAGCTCTATGCCGTGCGGGTGGCCCGGGCCCATGCGGCCCTCAGCGGCCGGGATCAGGTGGAGGCCGATGACCTGCAGGTGGCGGTTCGGCTGGTGATTGCGCCCCGGGCGCTGCAGTTGCCGCCCCCCGATCCGGACCAGCCCCTGGAACCACCACCGCCCCCGCCGCCGCCCCAGGGCGAGCAACCGCCCGAGGAGGATCCCGCGCCGCCCGACGAGCCGGACCAGGAGGACGACCAGGACCAGGAGGAGGATCAAGAGGACGACGACACCCCGGAGGATGAGGCGCCGCCCTCGATTCCGGAGGAGTTCCTGCTCGATCCGGAAGCCATCGCCATCGATCCCGACCTGCTGCTGTTTTCCG
>Ga0209597_1000777_pt1 | contig 20782 bp, 20 predicted proteins | sample M_140625_MF_Meta_FD_187316 | JGI IMG/M metagenome (GOLD analysis project Ga0209597, IMG submission 187316) | Freshwater microbial communities from Lake Montjoie, Canada to study carbon cycling - M_140625_MF_MetaG (SPAdes) (version 2) | ecosystem: Environmental > Aquatic > Freshwater > Lake... | reverse complement strand
GACAACCTGTGCTACGAGGAGAGGTGGCTCTCATGCGAACATCCCGTGCAGAAACCAGCTGCCATCCCTGAGCCGGCGAAACAACCAGAATCGCTCTCCGGAATCCGTCTCCACCACGTAGTAGTCGCGGCGGACCGTCGGCCCACGCCACCACGCTGTCTCGATTCGCTCAGGACCGTAGGCCTGCACGATGCGATGCAGCACGTCGCCAAGCCGAAAACGTGCGGGCGGACCATCGGGCGCAACTGCCATCACCTCGCCTTCCGGTCCGTCGAGCGGCACCGGCCTGGGTGGCATCCAGATCGGCCGCCGGCTGGCGGGCACGGGCCGCGGCACCGCATAGCCGCGGGCGCCCGAACGGCTCACGCGATCACGGGGAGCACGACCGCCGTCTCGTGCCGCCGGCTGCCGTGGCCGAGCCGGCGGCGGCCGTCCGTTTGGCGGCGCCGCGATCCAGGCATACTCGGGCTGAGCATCGCCCACCGCCTGCGGCTCGCACACCGCTCCGCGGCCAAGCCTGCCGGCGAGCCGGTCGAGCAGCATCGCCACTTCCGCATCGGCATCCGACGTCTCCAGCCCGCCAACACCGCCACCAAACAAGAGCCGCTGCCGGCACGCCACACTGCCTGCCGCGATCACCTCCACGGCCACGCCATCGATCTCAACCGGCAGCCGCTGCCGGGCCAGGCGGAGCCGTACGAGTTCGACGAGGTGCTGCCGCGACGCCGTCGGCCGAAACAGGCCCACGTCGATCACCGTCGGCGCCACCGCCATCCGCGCACCATGCTCCAGCCGCACCTGCAGCGCGAGCACCCCCTCGCCGCGGGCGACGAGCGGCGCGAGGCAGCGGCCGAGCAGGCCCTCGATCAAACCGAGGAGCTGCTGCTCGTCGAGGTCGACTGTTCTCACGGGGAAATCAAACGCCTGCGACTCCTGCGGCAAGGCCTCGCCGCCGGGAGGCACGACCGGCTCGGCAACCGTGCCGCGAAACTCCGCCAGCCGTCGGCAGAGCAGGGGAGGGAACCGCGACGCAAGGCTCCTTGCCGGGAGGGCGAGCACGCCACCGATCGTGTCGATGCCCACCTCCGCGACCGCGGCGGCCGTGGCCTCATCAATGCGGAGCGCCGCGATGGGCAACTCGGCGAGCCGCGCCGCCTCGCCTCTCGGCACCACCGCCCAGCGGCGGTGACGCCGCGATGCCAGCCGCACACCAGGCGACGACGAGCCTTCCACCGCCCGCCTCACGACCAGCGGCGCAGACTGGTGAAGCAGCCGCGCGACGGTATCGGTGTGATGGGCCGCAGCCCAGGCGGCGGCAGGCGTGTCGGCGATGGCCGCCCGCGCGTGCACGCCACGGGCGGCGAGCGTCCACACGGCCGTGCGGGCGAGCGACTCTTCGCCACCAAAAAAGCCTGCCGTGCCCGTGATGTCGAGGTGTAGGCACTCGGGCGCGCCATCGGCCACCTCCTCGATGCCCACCGTCGGCGAAAACCGCCGGCACCACCGCGCGAGCCGCTCGAGCGCCTCGCGATCGGCGACTGGATCGTCGGGCTCGACTTCGGCGACGTGGCAAGCCCGCGAGCCATGCGCCACCGCGAGCACCGCCATCGCCTCGGCCAGTGACATGCCCGACGCAATGGCGACGCGGCCACTGCGGCCCGACACCATGCGCTTGCGTCGCTCGTCCGGCGGCGGTTCCGCCCACGCCCACGATACCACCGTCATCGCGCCCCGCCGCTCGCGGCGGCAGACAAACACCGGCACTTTGCGGAGCTCAGGCTTCGCGAGCAGCCGGCGCTGCACCGGCCACCGCGGCAGCCAGATCGTCAGGAAGCGCGGCATGCGACACTGCTCCTTCTACTCGCCACCGCTGCGGGCCACGGCGCCCCGGCGCATCCCCTCGCCAGATCGAGCGTCACTTCGACCGCATGCTGGCCATCGGCGGTAATGGCCGACCAGCTGCCGCCGGCCAGCGTTAGCCGCAGTCGCCGTTCCGTCAGCGTGCCTCCTGCCTGCGGCGACACGGCAATCCTCGCCTCCGCCCACGATGCCTCACCCCGCGCCGCCAGAGGCCGCACGAACAAGCCGACGGCACCGCTCCCCGCAGCCGCCAGCTGCCAGCGACGCATGGCGGTGGACCACTGCTGGCTCGCGCCGCCCAGCCGCGAGCCGCGCGACGCGGTCGAACGCCCGACGCGGGCCCGCGGCCAGGCCAGCACCGCCGCCACACCCGTGCAGCGAAGCGCCTGGTCGATCGTCCAGATCTCGTCGTCATCCCGCGAGGGCCGGGCCACCACGAGCCGCCGCTCGTCGCCCAGCCACGGCATCACGGCCGGCGGGTGAAACCAGCCGGTGCGATCGACCACCACGATCGTCCGCGGCCGGGCCTGCTCGTTCGCCTCATCGCTGCTCGCCGCCGCCAGCCGGCAGGCCACTGCAAACGCCAGGGTCGCCGCGCCGCCGCCACCGGGCCCCGCATCTCCCTCGACCAGCCATTCGACGAGGCTCCCGGGCCGCACGCCCCCTGCCGGCAGCAGGGCATCGAGCGGTCGAAAGCCGCTCGACACCACCGGCTTTGCCCGCTCTCGCACGAGCAGGTCGCCGCCGCTCAGGAGGGCCGTTTCGGGCAGGCCTGCCAGGCCATTTCCTGTAACTGCCGTGGTTGTGAACGTCACCATCGCCAAGCACCTCACGCCAGAGAATGTACGCCTGTATAGTAGTGGCGTGGGCGCAGGCTGTCAACCATTTTCATCGACGGGGTTCGCCCCCATCGATGGCGTCCGGTCCGGGTCGTCCCGCCAGACGAAGTACGAATAGGCGGTCATCGCCAGCATGCTTGGCAGAATCGTCCCCAGCATGACGAACACGCCCCATGTCGGTCGCACCGCTCCGCTAAGGAGCGTGGCCATGCCGCTGGCCACGAGCAGCCGGCCTCCCAGCCGATGCGTCTTCGTCCACGAGAGTCTGCTCGACAGCGTCCAGGGAGTGCGGATGCCCACGAACCAGTTGGGGCGTACCTGGCCCAGGTAACTCCCCAACACGATGAACAGCAGGCCCAGCGAGACGGTGATAATCCTCCCCATGTCGACGCGGTGCCCGAGGGCCACAAGCGTCGTCGCCGTATAGACTGCCCCCATAAAGGCGATGATCGCGCCGCGAAAGATAGCGTAGACCTTCGCAAACCCCTCGTAGTTGGTCCGGCAGGGGTCAATCGCGGGCAGCACCATGAACAGCAGATGCATCCCCAGCGTCACGAGCGGGATTAGCAGCAGGCCCATGAACCGCCCGCCATAGCCGTCGACCTCACCCGCCGCGTTCCAGTGCACGGGAATCTGGTCGGGGACACGGCTCCAGGCCCATGCCGCCGCGGCAAACATCGCGGCGAGCACACTCCACGAGAAGAGTTCCGTCCGCCACGAAGACTTCATGATCGTTGCCTTTCAGCCTTTCGAGCATGCGGAAGACGGGCGGCGATCGCCTGCCGATAGACGTGGCTGCACGTGTTGCGGTCGGCAATCATGTCGAGCGCTACCTGGTACTCGCTCTCAAGCACCACGCCACGGTCGAGTGCGGCGGAGGTTTTCGCGGCCTAGTTCGCCGGACTCCATAGTTCCCGCTCCTCGTAGGCACGGCAGCGGAAGTCGTCATCCGACACCAGTGCAAAATCGACCACCTGCAGCTGTCGATCTCTGATCTCGGAGGTGGCCATAGACCATGAGTTTATCACGGGCTCCGACCGCTGAGCACGCCTCACGGCGTGGGGCTTGTCCAAACGACCGCCTTCGCTGGCCGTGGTTCCGCACACGTTGGAAACCTGTGCTACGGAACGTTGCGGTTCATCACGAACTGAACCAGCCAGAACAGACCGCTGAGCACGATGCACGTCGTGATCGGCACATACATGCGGAATCCTTCCCGCTCGATCCGGATGTCGCCCGGCAGATTGCCGAGTGGGAATCGTGGCAGACCTTCCGGAGCGAACTTCCACCACAGGCCGAGGCCCACGGCACAGAGACCAGCCAGAATCAACAGACTACCGGGGTTCATACTGTCGGGATTCATGTGGTTCAGAGCCCTTGAAGTGAGATTGAAACCTGTCAGGAGCCGAGCCAGGCGAGTTTCGACGAACCGCGGGGCACGATCGCCTTCTCACCCGGGATCTCCCAGCGGCCCGGAGTCTTTGAGAACGTGATCCCCGGCTCGAGCCTGTTCACGTCACCGAAGGCGGTGTCGAGCGTGACACCCGTCGGCGGGGTCAGCTTATGCGTCGGATCAGCGAGCCCCCGCGCCACCTCCTCCCGCTCGAAGAGCCCGAGCTGGGAATACCACATCGAAAATCGCGAGAGCGACGTGCGGACGTGGTAGCTGCCGCCGTGTTCGGCCCGCATCTTCAAGGCCGCGAGCACGCCGCACGCGGTGAGGTAGCCGGCCACGTAGTCGTTGAGGATCTTGGTGGGGGGCAGCTCCGGCTTGTCGCGAGTGCCCTCGAGCACCGTGTAGCCGGTGCAGCAGTTGGCGTCCATGTCGAAGCCGCCCCGCTGCGCCCAAGGCCCTTCCCAGCCGAAGGCGCGGATCGAGGCGTAGATGATGCCCGGCCGCAGCGCCGCCACTTCCTCCGCCGAGAAGCCGAGGTTGGCGAGCTTCCGCCCGCGGTAGTTCTCCACGAGCACGTCGGCACCGCGGAGGATTTCCCGCCCCTTGGCGGCGTAATCCTTCTTGGTGAGGTCCATCCAGGCCGAGCGGAAGCCGGGGGTCGTGTCGATCCAGCCCACGTCGTATTCAAACTCCGGCCGGGTGAGATGCAGTGTCTCCGCGCCGTGCTCGGCGAGCGTCCGCCCCACGACCTGCCCAGCGATCACGTGCGTGAACGACGCCACGCGGAACCCCGAGAGCGGCCGGTCGGCGGCGAGCGGCTTCGGCATCTCGGGGTCGCTGTCGCCGATCTTCACGATCTCGATCATCGGCGTGCGGGCGAGCAGCCCGCCCTGCTCGTGCGCCAGCCACTCTTCGGGCGTGCGACAGATCGAGCCGATCATCCCGCGGTCGGCGGCGGCGTCCTCGAGATCCTGGGCGTTCCATTTGGCGATCGCCTCAGTCACGCTTCGCTCGTTGAGGGAACACCCCAGGAGCCCGAGCCAGTCGGGCACCATGTGCGGGTAGGCGGCGGTGGGGAGATACCAGCGGCCATCTTTGGTGGGGAACATGCCGAACAGCATCGGGTTGACCCGTGGGTCGGCGAAGAGCATCTGATAGGGATAGCCGCCGACCGTGGGATGGAAGGCGACGAAGGGATGCGTGTGGCAGACTGCCTTCCGCAGATCCACGGAGAGATCCTGCGCCGCGCCGCCGCGCATCCGGTGGAGCACCTGCGTGCCGACGGCCGGCGCCATCATCGCCATGCCGACGATCGCACCGAGCCGGTGGCGACTGGGCAGGATCGGATCCTCGCCCGTAAACGTCACCGCGCCGCCGGTCTGGTTCGTGTCGAGCCCGAGCGGCGAGAGGATCTTGGCGAACTCGGCGTTGATATCGAAGGCCATCGGCGTGGTTCTCGGGGTGCTGCCTGCGGATCGGAGGGGAGCAAGGATAGAACCGGGGACGACATGCTCTCAACCGGGAGCCGCATGCGACGGCAGCGCTCGCCCGCAGTTGCTGGCGAAAAGACTCGGGACGGGGTTTGCCCGAAGGCCACCTTGCCACCGCCCAGCCCACCCGTCTTACCGGACTGCCGGACCTGGCGGGCGACTTTGCGGGCCCGATACTCCCGACTGGCGGGATTATCCGGGTCGCGACGATTCCATGGGTGATGGCGGTCGTGCCGAGGGAGGGGGTCCGTGCGGATGGGTGGCAAGCGGGCACGGCGCGAGGGAGAGGCGCTTCGACGCCTGTTCGTACCCGCGGCGCGGCCCGGCAGCGGCAGGCTCCAGATAGCGGTCATAGCGGCGGTGGTCATGATCGCTACGGCAGGGTTTGCCGCCGTGGCCGCCGAAACCGAGGGCGACCTCGGGGCGGAACTCGACCTGACGCCGCCCGCAGCCATGCCCGACGCCGCACAAGCCGACGCCGTCGTGGCCGAGCCGACGGACCCGCTCGCGCTCTTTCCAGACGACGAGCGGTTTGAGGCGGCGATCGACAGGGCGGTGGCGGCGCGACTGGCCCGCCGGCCGCCGCTCTACGTGCCGGCCACCGATGTCGCGCCGCCCAAGGGGCTCGTCCTCCACGCCACCACGCATGCCAACAGCCGGTATCCGTTCGCGCTGGCGCTCACCGGTTTCATCCAGGGCCGCTGGCTCGAACTCGCCCGCAGCACCACGCAGTGAACCAACGCGGCGGGCGAGACCTTTCCAGTCAACAACGAGAACGAGTTCAACCTCAACCGCATCTACATCGCGGCGCAGGGCTACGTCGGCGACGAGCGGGTGATCTACAACCTCGCCCTGTTCGCCTCCACGGCCCCGGGCGTGCTCGTGTCGGTGGCGCCGGTGGGGTTCGTCGGCTACAGCGTCACGGAAGACGTGAAACTGGGCATGGGGGTCACTCAGGTTCCGGGCAGCCGCGAGTGGCTGATGTCGTCGCAGTGGCCGATGGGCGTCGACCGCAGCATGGTGAACACCTTCATGCGGCCGAGCTACAGCCCGGGCTTCTTCTCGATCGGATCGCTGTTCGAGAAGCGGTTGTGCTACGAGGCCGGCGTGTGGAACGGGCTCGACGGCGCTCCGCCTGGGCATGAGCGGCGTCACCGCGCGGAGCCCGGCCTACGCACTCCCAGGCTTCTCGGGCGTGGCGAATCCGGAGAACACGGTGGTGCGACTCTCCGACGGCATTCCGCTGGCGGCACCAAACGCCCTCGGACCTGGCACCCAGGTCACCGCCTTCAACTATCAGCTGGCCACCGCCGACATCGGCTGGAAGTACCGCGGCTGGTCGGCCTTCGGCGAGTATTACTGGCGGCTCATCAACGGCCTCACGGGCACTGGGTCGCTCGACCGTTCGAGCCTGTTCGACCAGGGAGGCAACGGCTTCGTCGGCTGGTGCTTCGTGCCGCGCACCTACGAGATCTACGGCCGCTCGAGCGCCCTAACCGGCCCCTACGGATCGGCCCACGAGGTCGGGGGCGGGCTCAACTGGTACATGCATCGAACACGGCAGAATCGGCTGACGCTCGAGGCGCTCTACATCGACGGCAGTCCGGCCCAGAACCCGCTCTATCCTTACCGCGCCGGGTTCACCGGCACCGCGATCCAGACGCAGTACATGGTCATCTTCTGATCGCGCTGCCCGCGGCAGGGCCGCTCGCCGTGCTCAGTCATTACGGTGGGCGAGCACATAATCGATCAGCGACTTCGAGCAGAGGCTCATGATGCCGCCGCCGTCGGAGCGGTCTTCGATGCCGAAGCACTCCACGAGCCCGTAGATCGCCCCCTCCTGCGCCAGCTTCGAAGGAGATCAAGACGTCGGCCGTCGCGAGGAGTTCGTGAAACCGCCTTGCCGCGGCGGCTCCCGATGTCGAGGAGAATGTTTGCGCATCGCCGCGGTCTGCAAATAAGGAGAGGACGGCCAACAGAACGATTCCGGTTTCTCGGGCGTGAGCACCGGAAGCGCCAGTGGCCTAGGCGCTCCGGGGGGCCTGCTGGCGGGGGGCGGCATCCCGCAAGTAGTGTACGGGCGATCACTACTCCCGTCCGCTCGCCGCTCTGCCCATGGTCGCTGCACTCTGCGGATTTCCCGCGTGGCCCCGCCTCCGGCCGCATGTCGGCCCGGCACCACGCCACCGCTACGAGCGTCGCCGCCCCGAGAAGACTCCCCTCCACAAGATCATCTCCGAGAACCTCGCGAACTGGCTCGAGTGGCGTGACGAGGCGGAGCGTCCCGTGCCGGGATACGTCGAGGACGAACTCCGCGGCTATCTCGAGTGCGGCATCCTCTGCTTCGGCTTCGCCCGCGCGGTCTGCATGTCGTGCCGCACGGGATTCGTCGTGGCCTTCTCCTGCAAGGGCCGCGGCGTCTGCCCGTCCTGCAACGGCCGCCACATGGCCCAGACGGCGGCCCACCTCGCCGATCACGTCATCCCGCCGGTGCCGGTGCGGCAGTGGGTGATCTCGGTGCCGAAGCGATTGCGGGGCATGCTCGCCGACCGGCCCCGCGCCGTCGCGGCGCTCACGAGGATCTTCCTTGACGAGATCGAGCGCCTGCTATGCGCTGCCGCAGGCCTCCCCGAGGCCGCCACCACGCCGAGCGCGTCCCGGCCGCGGCTCGGCGCCGTCTCCTTCCTGCACCGCTTCGGCTCAACGCTCAACCACCACGTGCACCTGCACGTGTGCGCAACCGAAGGCGTCTTCGTGCCGGCTGCTGACGGAGCAGGGTGCGACGCCTCACCGGCGTTCCTGCCGGCCCGCCCGATCAACCAGGCCGATCTGGCCGCGCTCACCGAGCGGGTCCGCCGCCGCGTGATCCGGTGGTTCCGCATGCAGCGGCTGCTCGACGCCGCGGCCGCCGCCGACATGCTCGCCTGGGAGAACAGCGGGTTTTCAGTCGACGCCAGTGTGCGGATCACGCTCATCGACCGCGACGTGCCGAGCTATTTTCGGAGTCTGGAACATCTCCTGCGGTATTGCGCCCGGCCACCCTTCGCGCTCGAGCGATTATCCGTGAGCCGCGGCCCGGACGGCCGGATCGCTCGCATCCGGGGTGTTTGCACCGAATCACAAACTGAGGCGGGCCGTCACCGCACTCGCCATTGGGAACATTGGCAAGCGGCGCGAGGCCGCGACTGGCGGGCATGCGGCCGGCGGACAACCCACGGGAGGCTGCTGCGACACTCAGGCGAAGCTTCGTTCGCACGACACCTCGCGGATTGCGTGGGCGAAACTCATGGCCCGGGTGGGGGAGGAGTTTCCACTCGAGTGCCCAGCATGTGGCGGCGACATCCGGCTGATCGCATTCATCACGGAGCCGGGGCCGATCCGCAAGATTCTCGCACACTTGGGCGAACCACTCGAGCCACCACCGGTGTCACCCGCTCGTGGCCCGCCCACCGATTGGGGCGAGTTCGTGCAGGTCCACGATGACCGCGACGTCTTGCAATCGTCGCCCGACGAGCTGCCTGCAATCGACATCCACTCGCTGTGAGGCAGGCGTCGCCAACCGGCTGATACCCGGATACGGAGAAAGACCGCGTTGAGCTTGAAAAACCCTCGCTTCCGGAGCGTACCGTGGCCTGGGAATGCCCGCGACGACCGGCCCGGCACGCACCTGTCAGCGGACAGCCAGGGCCCGATCGCGACTCACCGACCGGGAAACGGTTGCGGAAGTGCCGTTGACCGTCCTATCCTTCTTACACGAGAAAAACGCCACTTCAGGGGAGAAGGCGGCCGATCCAGGGAGCCGCTTTCCGGGCCGGGGCAGGCCGGGGAGGCGGAAGCAACCCGTTCGCGAGTCGCTCAGCCGTCGGGCGTGTCGATGAGATGCTGCAACCGGGCGGCGAGTTCGGGCGGATAGCGTGCCGGCCACGTCGCGTCGATCAGACCGACGCCGAGCATGTCGCGAAGATGCATGCGATCCTTGTCGCGATTCGACGTGAGCTTCATCCGCACGACCGCCTCCAACGAGAGCACGCGGTACGACTTGAACGACACAGACTCCGCCACGTCGGGCACCGGCGCGACGTATTCGGGCCGGACCTTCTCTCCCGAGAAGATCACGTGCACCGCGTCGCGTGCCTTCGACCCCGGGCCGTCGAGAAACATCTCGATGCCCGCCGAGCGGCGGTGTACGAAGCCCGCCTTCTCGAGCGCCGCCTTCGCCCGCTCGAGATCGTCGCGCCGCAGCACGAGATCCACGTCCTGCGTGAACCGCACGGCCGCCTCGTCCACCTGCTCCACCCACGCCATCACGGCATTCCCGCCGATCACGGCGTAGGGCACGCCCGCGGCCTCGAGCGCCGCAGTGGATCGCAACAGCCTGCCCCGCACCTTCTCCACGGCCCGCTCCATGCGGTCGAGTGCCAAGAGCCCGTCGTATTCGATCATGGGTCAGTCTCCCGCCATGCCGTTACGATCGTACCACGAACCTACTGCTACAGGGCAAACTTGACTCTCTCGCGCGTTCGTTTGTCCAAGGACAACGCCGTAAGGCGCAGGGCGAACCGCCACCAGACGCAACGTCCAGCGTGGTATCTACGCCCCCGGACCGACTATGCCTACCGCGCCGGGTTCACCGGCACCGCGATCCAGGCGCAGTATATGGTCATCTTCTGACCGTGCCGCCCGCCGCAGGGCCGCACGCCGTGGTCAGTCGTTGCGGTGGGCGAGCACATAGTCGATCAGCGACTTCGAGCAGAGGCTCATGATGCCGCCGCCGTCGGAGCGGTCTTCGATGCCAAAGCATTCCACGAGGCCGTAGATTGCGCCTTGCTCGGCAAGTTTCGAAGAATAGTGCGGCAACTGCGGCGCGGCCGTGGGCACGTCGTCCCAGCCGGTCGTGTCGGGCATCGAGTTCATCAGGGTCGGATGCCGGTGGACGTGCGACGGCGTGTGGCTGAACTCGACCGCCGGCGCGATCCGCGTGAAGATGCCCGCCGGCGACGGCTGGTCGATGCCGTGCTCCACCAGGTCCTTCATCCGCACCGGCTCGTAGGGCTCGGCGTCGAGCGGCTCGGCGAGACTCGGCGCCAGCGACGAGCAACGGGCCAGCGACGATGCCACGTGGTAGAAGCCTCCCCGCTGCTCCCGGTCGGCGAGCGCGGCCACCACGCCGATCGCCACGAGATAGCCGGTGAGATAGTCGTTGAGGAGCGCCGGCACCACGGTCGGTGCCGCCATGCCTTGGGAGTGCACGTGCATCGTGCCGCTCACGGCCTGCGCGATCTGCTCGAAGCCCGGCCGCTCCCCCCAGGCCGTGCCGATGGGGAAGCAGGAGAGCGAGGCCCGCACGAGGTTGGGGTTGATGGCCGCGAGGCCCGCGTCGTCGAGCCCCATGCCATTCAGCACGCCCGGCCGCTGGCCGTCGATCAAGACGTCAGCCGAGGCGAGCAGTTCGTGAAACCGCGCCTTCCCGCGACGGCTCCCGATGTCGAGCAGGATGTTCTTCTTGCCCCAGCTGCCGTCCATCCAGATCGGCAGCACCCAGTCGCCGATCGGCGGCTGCACCTTGATCACGTCGGCGCCCTGCTCCGCGAGCAGCCGGCCGCAGTTGGGCCCCGCCACCATGTGCGTGAGCTCGACCACCCGCACGCCCTCGAGCGGCCGATGCTTCGCCTTCCCGAGCAGCCGCTTCTTCTCGGAGCCGGAGCCTTGGAAGTCGATGATCGGCCGCTTCAGCACCTCGGCCCCGATCGGGTGCGCCGCCCACTCCTCGGGCGTCCGCACGATGCCCAGCGGCAGCTTCTTTGCGACGGCGTCGTCTTCGAGTTCCTGCGCCGTCTTCTTCTCGACGGCCGCCTGGATCGCCTTGGCGGTGTTGGTGCAGTCGAGGTAGACGAGCAGCCGGTCGCGGAGGCGCGGGTGGACGGTCGAGCTTCATCGTCTGCGCCGGTAGGCCGCGAACCGTGCCGAGGTGTTCGACCACCGAGCCAAACGCCGCCATCACGCCGGCCGCATAGTCGTGGGCCTTCACCGGGCTCTTCACATACGACACGCCGGGCGCGACCGTGATCTTCGACGCGTCTAGCGCGAAGGGCAGGGCGGCGGCGATGGCATCGTAGGCGGCTTGCTGTTTGGCGTTGGCGAGCATGGGGGCCTCGTGGAGTCATGGGGGGGGGCAGGCGTGCAGTGATAACGGAGGCGCTGGGAGGCTGGCAATCGGCGGCGTCGGGCTCGGGGCCGCCGCCCGTCGGGGAGACATGCTCATCGCCGGGGGGCTTTGTGAGTTCGAAGCCCCAGCGGCATCGAGCGAGACCAGCGAGGCACAAAGCTCCCCGGCTCTTGCGCGTGCTCCCCGACGGGCTGCTCCATTTGGACGAGAGACACTCCGCGAATCACAAAATGCCCCGGCGTCCGCAGCGAGGGGCTGCCCGTGCCCGGGAGCCGGCGTTGCTGACGAGCGGAGCCAGGATGGCGAAGCGAAGTCAGCATCGAGCGAGCGAAGGGCACGATGCCCGTAGCGAGCGTCCGGCGACGGGGCATGGGCGGCCCCGAGCCTGCGCTCCGGACGAGCCCGCGGCCTCACGGCCGGTCGGCTTTATCGAGGCGATACTGTTTGACACGGGCCGCCAGGTGACGGCCCGCAAACTCTGCCAGGGTTCGCTGCACGACCCGTATTCCCCGCAGGCTTTCTCACTTCACCCTGCGGACGGTGCCGATCGAAACGACGACGCGATCAATCCCGCTTCAACCGATCGTGAGGGGAAACCATGCTTCTGACCGCTCGTCGCGGCCAATCCGCCGCCGCACTTGCCCTCGCCATGCTGGCGACATTCGCCACCGGTTCCACCGCCTTCGGTCAGGGCGGCAACTTCGACGGCTTCGGCCACCTCATTGAACCGCAGGCAACACCGGCCACGGTCACCGCGCCTTCGCGAGGCCACGGCCAGGCCGATCCGTGGGGCCCCGTTCATACCGACCACCTCTCGCTCGCCAACGCGGCGCCGGTGCTGCTGCCGTTTTTCAACAACGCGCCGGTGTTCGGCCTGCCGGGCACGGTCGCCAATCAAGGTATCTGGAACAACACCCAGATCAGCGGCGACTGGGGAGGTCGGCGGACGGAACTGGCGCGCAACGGCTACTTCTTCGACGTCTACACCACGAGCGCCTACCAGGACCTGATGTCGGGCGGCCTCGATCCGGGCGACTGGTTCGTGCAGAACACGCAGATGTCGCTCAACATCGACACCGGCCGCGCGGGCTGGTGGGACGGCGGCCTGATCCACTTCACCACGCAGGCCCGCTACGGGGCCGATCCGGAGCAGACCTTCAACTCCGGCGCCACCGTCCCGACCTACACCGGCCTGCTCCTGCCCGATCCGCTCGCCTCTTCGACGATGCTGCCGAGCGAATACTTCCTCGTGCAGGGCCTGAGCGAACACACGAGCTTCATCGTCGGCAAGATCAGCGACGTCTTCATACCCGACCAGACGCTGTTCGGCGACAGCTACAAGTTTTATTTCGCCAACTTCGCGTTCAACAAGAACCCGATCACCACCAACTTCTACAACCCGACGGCCTGGGCCGTGCTCGGCGTCTGGGCCCCGAGCAAGCAGCTCGCCTTCGCGGCCGGCGTGCTCGATCCCAACAGCCGCGCGCAGAACCTGGCGACGAACGCCTTCGACCGGGTGAACCTCTATTTCACGGCGGTGGCCTCGTACGACATCGGCGGCCTGCCGGGGCAGTTCTCGCCGGCTTTCAACTGGTCGAATCAGTACCAGCTCGACCTGGCGAGGCCGTTCGGCGCCCTCGCGCCCGGGCAGATCCCGCAGGCAGTCGGGGCCCTCCTCGGCAGCCCCGACACGGCCGGCCTGCCGATCAACAACTACAACGACAGCTGCTTCCTGATCGCGAATGCCTCGCAGTATCTCTACGTAGCCGACCGGCCTCGGGAAGTGGCCGCCAAGCTCAAGAGCGGCCAGCCGCCTCCGCGGGGTGGGCGTGTTCGGTCGTGCCGGCTGGGCGCCGCAGCGCACCAACACGATCACGGGCGACGGCAGCGTGGCCCTGTTCGCTCGCGGCCTGGCCGAGTCGCGGGCCTACGACAGCGCTGGCATCGGCTGGTACATGAACGGCATCAGCCCCGACCTCCAGAACCAGGTGCGGACGTACAGCGGCGGCACGATCAACGTGCAGAACGAGCAAGGCATGGAGGTGTTCTACGACTACGCGATCACGCCGGCGATCCGGCTGATCCCCAGCTACCAGCACATCTGGAACCCGCTCTCGGCGGTCGCAGCCGGCCACACCGACGCCGACCTGTGGATGATGCGGGGCACGGTCGTCTTCTGAACACACGGCGGCAGGGCCATCACGGCCCTCGGCTTCCTAGCGGTAGTACAGGTTTTCAACCTGTGCCTCCATGGGCGCAGGGATGCAACACAGGTTGAAAACCTGTGCTACGAGATGCCCCGAGCGTCTTGAACACGTCAGGCTCGCGCGTGACCCGCGTCGAACGGGCATAGTCGCCGCGTCACGCGCAGTCGGCGAGCTGCTGTGGCCCGAGCGCCTTCCTGACCCGCGCCGCTTCCAGCCGGCTGAGCTCGATCGGCAGGCTGCGACCGTCGAGAAACAGCCGTGCGGATTCCTTGGTGACAGCTTCGAGCCGCACCACATGCGTCACCTTGACGAGCATCTGGGCTGGGAGACTTCTACCGCGACGTCACGTTACGCGGGCGACCCGTGAAGTTGGCACAATCTGTTTGCCTCTGCGCCCACAGTCGTTCTCCCGCACAAGACAACCTGCACCGGGCTGCTCTCAGCCCGATATTTCGTCGGGTTCGGCGAGGACTTCGGCCAGCAGGTCGCCGAGGGCGAGGAGCCCAGCGAGCCGGTCGAACTCAGTGCGATCCGCGGGGGCCATGCGGCGGACGATCTGCCGCACGTCGCGACGACTCTTGTGGCTCCCCTTGGCGGCCCAGGCAAGTTTTGATGCCGCCGCGTCGGCCCGAGATGCCACCGGCAACTGCATCCCCTCGAAGACTTCGAGCGAGGTGGAGCGATCCAGTTCGCCCGGTACCAACTCACGAGGGTAGACGTCGATCTTGAGCGCCTCGGACATATCGAACAACTGAAACATCGACCGGTCCGCGACGGCCCGACGCACGCTCTCGGCATCGAGGAGAAACCCTGCCTGTTCAGCCGCGGCGATGAAGGAATCGATCACCCGGGCAAGCGCCGCATTCTCCACCACCACGTCCACGTCCTGTGTCATCCGCGGTTCGCCGTAGGCGATGCTCGTGATGCCACCGGTCAGGTGGAACCGCACGCCGTGACGGTGCAGGATGTCCGCAAATCGCGACACGGTGTGCCGAAAGATGTCAGCCGGATACATGATCGAGCATCCGCTGAATCAGTTTGCGTGACATGGCGTCGGAACCGTAGAGCCTCAGCGCGGTCTCCCACTTGAGCCTGGCGTCGGAATGCAGGCCGGTGCGGGCCACGATCTCCCTGCCGATCAGGTCGCGGGTCCACGCAAACATGGCGGCGGCACGGGCGACGCGGACATGCGCGGGCATGGAATCCTGCAACGCCCGGAATTCAGCTTCAATTTCGCTCTCGGAGCGCACCATGACCTCCATCATAACCAGATTCTCGCATGCGCGGGCCTGTGCTACGAGAGGCGACGCGAAGCCGTTCAGAACCGGAATCGCTTCGAACGCATCCCGGATATTGCCGTCGAAAACTGGGTGCGGGCGTGAACGCTCCGTTGCGCTGACCTGCCGCCGTAGCACAGGTTTTCAACTTGTGCCCTCATAGGCGTCGGGGCAAGACGCACAGGTTGCCAACCTGTGCTACGAAGAAACCCTGCGCTACGGGAGGCGCCGCGTTATCGGTCGGCTCCGTCGCGTGGCTGCCGCAGCAGTTGCTCTCGGGCACGACGGAGGTTGTCGCGGGCCCTCTCGTTGGCGGGATCCAGCCGCAGTGCCTCCTCGTAGTGGGTCACAGCCTCTGTGAGCCGCCCTTCATTCTCGAGAATGTAGCCGAGGTTGTTGTGCACCGGCGCCGAGTTCGGCATCAGCCGCAACACCTCCCGGAAATGGCTCGCCGCCTCGGAGGTGCTTCCCAGCACAGCGAGGGCGTTGCCGAGATTGGCGTGGATCTCGGCGACGTCGGGATTGATCCGCAGCGCCTCCTGGTAGTGCGGGATCGCCTCCTGGAGCCGGCCGAGTTGAAACAGCGTCGTGGCCAGATTGTTGTGGGCCTGGAACGCCGTGGGCCTCAACCGCAAGGCTGCCTCGTAGTGCTCAATCGCCTCCTGGGCGCGGCCAAGATGGCCCAACTCGGCTCCCAGATTCGTGTGGGCCGTCCAGGAGCTCGGGTTCTTCGAGAGCGAGTCTTGCATCAGGCTGACGTTCGACGTGAACACGCTGCTCCGCTGCCACGTGAGCGCGATGCAGCCGACCACGAGCACCGACGCAGCCGCCGTGGCAAGGGGCCGCCAGCCAGGGATCGCGGCGGCCGCTCGCAGGCCGGCCGCCACGAGGAGCGTGATCGCCGGCAGGGCCAGATACTGGAGGTGGTCTGACACGAGCGAGTAGCGACGAAACCACATCGGCAGGATGCCCAACACCGGACCGAGCGACACGAGATAGCACCCCAGGCCCATGGCGAGCGGCCGGCGCCAGCGCGGATCGAGCCGGAGGATGCCGGCCGCCGCGCCGAGAAGAGCGGCAAGGGGCAGCCAGGCCGTGATGGCGGCCGGGTCGACCGCCCACCGCGGATAGAGCATCGCCAGCCGCACGGGCAGGATCGCCTTGGAGAGATAGAACCATGCCACCCAGCCGCTCGCCGCAATCCGCGAGAGCAGGCCGTCGGCGGCCACGTCGCCCGGAACGCCAGTGCCCGATGTCTGCCGCCAGAGCGTCACGAGGCCCATCACGAGCGCGAGCAGAAAGAAGGGGGTCGCGCGGGCAACATCCTGCCGGTCGATGCGCCCCCGCCGCCACCATGCAAAGGCCAGGAGCATGAACGGCAGGACGACCGTGGAGGTCTTCGCCAGCAGCGCCAGCAGAAATGCCGCCAGCGACGCGGCATACCAGACCCGCCGGCCCGTGGTATCAAACCAGAGCCAGAACAGCAGGGCCGTGGCGTAGAGCGTGAGCGAGAGGCAGTTCTTCAGCTCCGCGATCCACGCCACGGAGGCGACCGTCACCGGATGGACGGCAAACAGGATCGTCCCGAGCCAGGCCCAGGGAACACCAAGCTGCCGCCCGATGCGCCAGACCAGAATCGAGCCGATCGCATGCAGCACCAGGTTGACGGCGCGATAGCCCACGGGGTTCATGCCCCAGAGCCGCCACTCGAGCCAGAACATCGAGTTGGAAAGCGGCCAGTAGTCTTGCGTCTGGTTGGTGAGCCAGATGCCGCGCAGGCCGCCGTCGTCGTGGATGAGGCGGTGCGTCGGCGTGGAGGGCACGGCCGCGATCCAGTTCTCGTCGTCCCAGAGAAACCCGCCGCTCAGAGACGGCCAGAAGGCCAGGAGCACGGCCAGCCCGATGACGACGCCGCCGGCCAGGGCGATCCAGGGGGACGACTGGCCGCTGGGGGGTGTCTGGGCGGCCTCACGGCCTGGTCGTCGGGCCTTCGGCCGCTTCATTCGTCAGAGGATAGGTCGGCCAACGACACTTCGGCAAGCGTCGGTTGTCATCCGCCAACTCTTCGTCTCCATCACTGGCGACGCCCGGAGCATGGGCAGCGACGGATCGGGGCCACATGCGATCGTGAGCGTAGCGGACCGGTCGCGTTCTAAGGCCCCCTGAGAGCCACAAAAAGGTTCGGGGGGGTGGCTCCGTCCTTGATTACGGGGCGCCGGTGCGCTCCGGCCCGGGGACACGCCTCCGCCATGCCGCGATCGAGAGGATCGAGCAGTTCCGACGCCGCGAGAAACCTCCCGGCCTTGCGCCGCGCGATCGACGAGGCCAATGCCCTCGGTGCCGACGGCCACGCCCTCGAGGCCGTCCTCGCCGAGGCGGCGACCACGCTGGCGGGCGACCGCTGGCGGATGCGGCTCACCATCGCCTACCCGGCGATCATCGTCATGCTGGCCTTGAGCGGCCTGATCTGGGTCACGCTCACCGACGGCCGGCTCATCCGCGAGTTAGAGGCCACGTTTCACGATCCGCCGAGGGCGGCCCCCGTGTCTCCATGGCCGACGATGGGCCCGGTTGAGATGACGATCGCCGTCACCGGGACGCTGACCATCGCGGCTCTCGCCGCCTGGCTCGCCCGCCTGGCGCGGCGGGATCCCGACCACTTCGCCGCCGCCGTCCGCTGTGACCTGCTCGCGGAACTCACCTCGTGCGACTGCCCGGCGACCGTGCGGCACCGGCTCGCGAACGACCTCCTCGCCGGCGTCGGTCTGGCGAGCCCATCGGCGGCGCGGCCGCTCGGGGCCCTCGTGGAGCGTGAGGCCGACGTCGATGCCCGCGCGAGCCACCTCTGGGCGGTGGCGATGTTCGAACGCGGACTCGACGACCGTCGGCGGCGGTGGGTTCGCCGGCTCGCCCCCGTGCTCGGCTGCCTCATCGCCGGCGTGGCCGTGCTCCTCTACGGGGTCGCGCTCTTCCGCCCGATGGCCCGCCTCTTCGAGACGATCGGCAAGCCGCAGACCATGCTCCCTCAGGGCCGCGACTCATGACCGCGGCGAATGTCATCGAGCAGCACGTGGCCCGGGCCCTCACGCGGCACCGCGGGATCGAGCCGCTCGTGCGGCTCGTGGCGGCGGAGCTCCCCACGGGCGAACGAGGCCCGTGGCTGAAGATGGCCGACGCGCTGGCGACCGGTGACGTGGCCAAAGGCACCGCCGCCGCCACGGCCTCGATGGCCTGTTGGATTCCGCTGTTCGCCTCCGGAGAGAACGACCCACGGCTCACCGTGCGGCTCCTCCAGACGGCCTCGCGACCGCCCGTCGGGATCGCGAGTGTGTGGTGGCTCGTTTCGTATCCGCTGAGCCTGGCGATGGTCGCACTCGCAGTGCTCGCCTTGGTCGTGTTTTTTGTGTTCCCCAAGTTCGAGTCGATCTTCTCCGCCTTCGGCGTGGGACTGCCGCTCGTGACCCAGATCGCGATCGGCCTGCGATCGATGATCATGCGCGTCTGGCCGCCGATTCTCGTCACCGGCGCGGTCGTCGCCATTGCCTGGTGGCTCGCCATCCGCTGGTCGGCCCGCAGCGCCACGGCGGTCGCGAACTTCACCCATTCGCTTGCGAGGCTCGTTGCCGCCGAGATCCCAACCGACGAGGCCGTGGCGCTCGCGGGCCACGCCGCCGGCGCCGCTGGGCTCGATCTGGCCAGCCCCCGCCGGCCGCTCACCTACGCCGCGGCGGCCGCGCTCGACTTCGCGCCACGGCCGGCCGCCGTGCTGCTCGACGCGATCGCCGACTGTCACGACGACCGCAGCCGGGGTCGGCTCGATGTGACCGCGTGGTTCTTCGGGCCCGCGCTGATCGGCGTCGTGGGCCTGATCGTGAGTTTCCTGACACTGGCGCTCTTCATGCCGCTCATCCAACTCGTCTTCGATCTCTCCTGAGCGGTCGAACCATGGCCACGCCTCTCCTCCACCGCCTGTCACGACGCCTCCGCCTGGAATGGCGGCGCTCGTGGTCCACCTGGGCGACGCGAACCGAGAGTGCCGCGGTGCTGAGGCTGGTGGCGGCATCGGCCGTGGCGGGCGTGCCCGCGGCGACGATCCTTGACGCCTGGGCGGAGGACGGCCGCGGCGGCCAAGGCATGCGGCTCGAAAAAGCAGCCCGCCTTCTGCGGCAGGGGGCCACGGCCTCGGAGGCTGCTGCCGGCGTGCCGGGCCTCGTGCAGGACGACCATGCCGTGGCGCTCGAGTTCGGCGAACGCATCGACCTCGTCGGGCCCGTCGTGCAGGCCGCGGTCGCCGGCGACGATCTCCTCGACCCCACGACCCGCCGTTCCTTCCGCGCGGCCCTCGGTTATCTCGCCATTGTGCTCCTCGTGTTTCTGGTCATCACGGGATTCCTGGCCGGGAAGCTGAATCCGCAGTTTCAGAAGATCTTCGAGTCCTACGGACGCATGACGATGCCGCCTGCCATGCACCGGTGGAACGTGATGCTCCACTGGCTGGCAGACTTCTGGTACGTGCCGTTCGTGGTGCTTCTCGCCCTCGCGATCGCGCGTTTCGTTCCCGCGGCCTGGCGGGTTGTGACGCGGCCCTTCGCCCGGTCGCGACGGATCGCGGCGGCGCTCGACGCCTTGGCCGTTGCCGACGCGTGCGGCCGGCCGCTGCCCGAGGCCGAGACGGTGCTCGCCGCTTGTCAGGTCGATCCCGTGATCACCACGCGGCTGCGGCGGGCCGCGGTGGCGGGAGCCGGGCAGGGACTCGCGACGGCCGGGTTCGTCACAGCCAGCGCGGCCGCGGAGATCGACGCCGCGGGAGATGCCAGGCCGAGCGTGCTGGAACGCCTCGCGGCTTCACGACGATCGCGGGTGCGGCAGCGTGCGACCGTGCTCGCGGAGTCGCTCGTGCCCGTGGTGGTGGTGATCATGGGGGCCGTCGTGCTTCTCCAGGCGCTGGCCGTGTTCAGCATGCTTTCCACGCTCATCAACGACCTCTCGTAAGCACCGCCATGACCGCACCTCACGCTCCCTCATCTCGTTGTCGCGGCTTCATCATGCTGGAAGTGATGGCCGCTCTGGCCGTATTGGTCGCGGCGTTGGCGGCGATCACGCCGCTCTTCGTGCGGCACACGCGGCTCGTCGCGGAGACGCGGCGGGAGCGGATCGCGCTGGAGGAACTGACGAACCAGGCTGAGCGGCTTGCGGCCGTGCCGGCGGGCGATCTCGACGGCCACCTCGCCGCCCTCGCTCTCTCGCCGCTTGCCACCGACTGCCTGCCCGAGCCCCGATTGACGGCCACCCGCGGCTCGTCGCCGCTTGGCGAGCAGGTCACGCTCCGCCTCGCGTGGAGCTCGCCCGGCCGCGACGAAAAGCCGCTCACGCTCGTCGCCTGGCTCGCGCCGGCCAAGCAGGGCAGGGAAGAGGCCCGATGAGCATGACCAGGACCGCCGTTCGCCCGGACCGTCGCCGCGGAGCCTCGCTCTTCGAACTCATGTCCGCGATGTCGGCCGCCTCGGTGGTGGTCGCGACGTCGGCCACGCTGGTGCACCGTACGTT
>Ga0209597_1000771_pt1 | contig 20909 bp, 17 predicted proteins | sample M_140625_MF_Meta_FD_187316 | JGI IMG/M metagenome (GOLD analysis project Ga0209597, IMG submission 187316) | Freshwater microbial communities from Lake Montjoie, Canada to study carbon cycling - M_140625_MF_MetaG (SPAdes) (version 2) | ecosystem: Environmental > Aquatic > Freshwater > Lake... | reverse complement strand
ACTTGTTGAAACAATTTTATAACAAGTTGTGCTAGTTCCATTAGACAAAGTACAAGCAATTGTAGAAATTGTAAGACTTGCACCATCTAAAAAAAGCAATGGATTGACTTTTTGAACAGTAGTTTGCGCTGACAAATTTGAGTATTGTAAAATTGCACAAGTTATCACTGCAAATATTAAATTTTTAGGATTCATAATTTTTTTATTTTAAGTTATAAATTATTAGACTATATATTTTTTATTTTCTTGCGGTCGGTATAAATTTTGAGTTATTTTCTGAAAAATATCATCTAAAGGATGACGCTACAGGAAGTGCAGGAATAAATTATTGCTCAAATTTTAGCCAGCACAAATTTATGTATAGAAATCAAATGTCTAAGCGAAAACGCAAGCCCGCATTTACTGTTGCGTTTATTGGCAGCAGTGTTTTATTTATCTTATTATCAATAAATTATTATAAAAATGTAATCTATATAATTCTTTTTGTAATCTATTGTTGCTTTTATGTAATTTATACATTACATTTGTGCCGTAATCTTAAATCTGAACGTATGAAAACAAAATTTCTTTTTCCAAACAAATTTAATAGAATTGGCTTGATTCTATTGTGTCTATCTATCTTAATAACATTGTTCTTTGGCATTAATGGTGAAAACAAATTACTAACAAAGGTTCCAGTCTTTTATGTCTATGATTCAGGACCCTTTTTACAAGACTCTACAATTAAAAGTCCGATCATGGGATTTAAATATGATGACATTCGATTTGAGTTAAGTATCACATTATTTGTATTAGGATGTCTGTTGGTCGGATTCTCTAAACTTAAATCAGAAGATGAATTTACAATCAAACTGCGTTTAGAATCATTACTTTGGGCAATGTATATTAATTATGCAATCTTTTTGTTTGCTGTTATTTTCATTTATGGCATGTTTTTTATCCAAATCCCACTATTAAGTTCGCTTGCATTTTTAGTAATATTTATAGCAAGATTTTATTACGTTCTATATCAATCTAAAAAATCAGCTAGTTATGAAAAATAATCTCAAAGTCGAAAGAGCTATTAAAAATATAACCCAAGAGGAATTATCAAAACAAATCGGAGTAACTAGACAAGCAATTAATGCCGTTGAGCTCAACAAATATGTGCCTTCTACAGTCCTCTCTCTAAAATTATCTAATTTCTTTGGTAAAACTGTCAATGAAATATTCTCTCTCGAAGAAAGCGATTAAATATAAAATCTCTTTTATGCGGTTTTTAAAAATCACTTATTTTAGCGCATAAAAGCATACATAAGTATATTTGCTCCCATTTGCAGAGCCATTTTTCGTTTTTCAGGCGGATCATTGTGAACCTGTGGATCTTCCCAACCATCACCTAAATCTGTTTGGAAGGTATAAAGGCAAACTAATCTTCCATTTGCTACAATGCCAAAAGCTTGTGCTTTTTTTTCGTCATGTGCGTGTATTTTTGGCAAGCCATTTAGGATAAATTTTTGACTGTAAATCGCGTGATTTGAAGGGAGCTCAATAAGTGAAATATCTGGAAATACTTTCTTTAACTCAACACGAATATATTCATCCATTCCATAATTATCATCAATGTGTAAAAATCCACCTGAAAGCAAATATGTTCTTAAATTTTCAGCTTCTGCTCGTGAAAACACAACATTTCCATGGCCAGTCATATGAATGAAGGGATAGCGAAATAGATCTTTACTGCCGACTTCTACAAAGGGAACTTCTTTGGAGATATTTGTTCCAAATTCTTTGTTGCAGAAAGAAATGAGGTTTGTTAGCGAAGTTGGATTTGCATAATAATCACCGCCCCCACTGTATTTTAGAACTGCTAATTGATATGTGCCTTGAGCTTGAATATAGCTTTTAGCAAAAAAAATGAAACAAAAAATAAGAATTCGCATAGTCAAAAGTACAATTAATTCACTAAATAAAAGAGGTAAATTGCTAAAAGAGAACAACACAAACCAAGACCTTTTGCCCAAGATATTTTTTCCGAGAAAATGAGTGTTCCACAGAGTGTAGAAATACAAACAACAGCAACATTAATAACTGCCAGAACAGATGAATCGGACCAAGTAACTGAATTATAAGCACGCATCAAGAGAAATATTGAGAAAAAATTGGGTACTCCTAAAATAACTCCTCCAATAACATTCCTGAATTCTATGCGTGTTTTTCGCCTAATTATCTGAGCAATAAGAATTCCCAAGCCAATTAAACCGGCAATACCAAATCCAAATGCAGAGAAAAGTGCAGTACTGATTACATCAACTTGAGTTTTTTGGACATAATTAAGCAGTAAATCTAAAATTCCGCTGCCAAAAAATAAGATCAGCAACATCCACCATGTTTGCTGCTTTGAATCACTTGATTTCTTTGAGAATGAAACAAGAATTACCCCAGAAAATGCCAATAAGATTGCTAAAATTTTTAAGAAAGGAAGTTGTTCATTGTAAATAAAAACCATTCCAAGAACAGAAACCGCCATACTCATTTTTACAGCTACTGATGTAATAGCCATTCCATTTTTCTGCGCGCTTTTTCCCATTAAAACAAAGAGCGAAATAAAGAGTAAAGCAGCTAAAACTACATAGAAAATCCAGTTGGTATTTTCCCAAGCTTCTTCATTTAATTCACTTCCATAAAGAATATAACCACATAGAAAAGCGCTGATGTAATTAAAGACAATTGCTTGAAATGTATCTATTTTAAAGCGCGGAAAAACTTTAAAAAGCACGAAAATTAAACTTGATAAGAAGATGGCAAGAAATAAATCTGTCATTTTCGCTTGTAATAATAAATCATATCTGATCCAAACTTATAATTGTCATATGGAACCTTATTTATTACAGGCGCTTTAATGCCTTCACCAAAACTAATGTCTCCAACAATTACGCGGGCTTCATCCCAAACATTATCAATGATAAAATATTGTAGCGTTCTACTACCACCTTCAACGAAAACAGAAAGAATATTCCTTTTGTAAAGTTCCTCTAAAATATTTGCTGTTGAGGTTTCTGAAATTTTCACCCACTCGATATTTTCTTTCAGTTCATTTTTCAAGCGATTAAAAACAATGGTCGGTGCTTCTTCGGAATAGATGTTTACATCACTACTGATTTGTAATTGACTATCGATAACAATTCTTATTGGATTTTTACCTTTATATTCTCGAACTGTTAAAGATGGATTATCATTGATAATTGTATTTCTACCAACTAAAATACTTTGCTCTTCGCTACGCCATTTGTGAACCAATGCTTTTGTTTCTGGTGCAGAAATCCAGTTACTTCCAACTTCTCCCTTTTCTCGCAACTTATCTAAATAACCATCATTTGTCTGCGCCCATTTTAAAATAACATAAGGTCGTTTTTTTTCATGAAAAGTAAAAAAACGTTTGTTTAACTCCTTGCATTCCTCGTCTAAAACTCCTTCTATCACTTCAACTCCTGACTTTATAAGTTTTTCAATTCCTTTTCCTGCAACAAGTGGATTTGAATCCCTACAGCCAACTACAACTTTTTTGAGCTTATACTTTATAAGTAAGTCAACGCAGGGAGGAGTTTTTCCAAAATGAGCACATGGCTCTAAAGAAATATAAACAGTAGATTCTGCTAGCAAAGATTTATCTTCAACTAATTCTATCGCACTATTTTCTGCATGTGAACTTCCAAAATGCATGTGAAATGCTTCACTGATAATACGCTTATTATGAACTATTACGCATCCGACCATTGGATTAGGAGCTACCATTCCTTTTCCCAATAGGGCAAGATCAATACATCTTTGCATATAATCATAATCATTCATATTGCAAAGTTAAGATATAAAACGTAATCTTAGAATAGACAATTGAAGAAGAATTTTGAGTTTTATTATTCTTAAAAATTGGAGTTTTTTGTTATTTTTGCTTAGTTTAATAAACAAATAATTTAAGCAATTAACAATGCTCATAACAATTTTACTTCTAATTTTTACACTCATAATAGTTCCATTTGTTTGTTTCAATTTTGGAATCGCGCCCACTGATTTACAATGGGTAATTCTTTATAAGATGCTCTATATTTTAAGTGGCATAATTGCTTTTTGTTTTATAATCGGGGAGTTAGCAAAAAATAATTCTCAAGTAGATAAACTGTGGAGCATTGTGCCTATTTATTATGTTTGGCACATGACAGCTATGGGGCTTTGGGATCCAAGAATGATTTTAATGTCATTACTAGTAAGTCTTTGGGGTATTCGCCTGACTTATAATTTTGCAAGAAGAGGAGCCTATTCTTGGAAATTTTGGTCTGGAGAAGAAGATTATCGTTGGGAAGTTTTACGCAAACGAAAAGGATTTAATAATCCGATTATTTGGATGTTATTCAACTTATTTTTTATCTGCACTTATCAATTAACATTAATCTTCCTATTTACTTTACCAATCCTAGTATGTTTGAACACAAATGTTGACCACAATTTAAATTGGATCGATGGAGTTCTTGCTTTGCTTATGATAAGCTTTATTTATATAGAATTTGTTGCAGACAACCAGCAATATGCCTTTCAACAAGAAAAACATAGAAGAATAGCGAATAATGAAGATCTTGGAGAGTATAAAAAAGGATTTATCTCAACAGGTTTATGGGCTATTGTTCGCCATCCTAACTACGCTATGGAACAAGCAATCTGGCTTGTATTTTATTTATTTAGTGTACATATCACAGGTTCCTGGATTAACTGGTCAATTGCAGGTTGTGTTTTACTAATAATTCTTTTCAAAGGAAGTTCTGATTTTTCTGAGGAGATTACAGAAAGTAAATACCGGGAATACAATGCTTATAAAGAAAGAACCCCACGATTTATTCCATTTCTAAAATTAAGAAAGATTAAAAGTAGTAAGGAGAATTAGTTTACAGAATTAATAATTCCATACATCAATTTCCCATTTACGAATATCCTCTTTGATTTTTTCAGCCTCATACAAAGCATCAACACCGTACTTATAATCTTCAATCTCACGATCAAATTTATCTGAAGATTTATAGATTTGAGCATTGAATTGTCTTTTCCAGAATAAATCATCAAAAGACATCCATTGAGCATCAGATTTGTCATTGTAAACAAAATAATTAACAATTACATTTCTTAACTCAGGGAAATAAAGCCAAAAAACTTCTCTTTCTTCATAATTATCAGTGTATTCTATAAATTCACCATTTTCATATTTAAAAGACTTTCCTTCTTTATTATAAACTAATAAATCACCCCTTTCAGAAAGATCAGAAGTTAAATCAACAGAATAACGAGCTAGTGGAGCTATCGAGATAATTCTTCGGTCTAACAGAGAACGCTGCTTGTCAAAAAACCAGTCTTCTTTAATGTTGTATCCGAAAATACTATTAGATGCTAAATAAAGGATTTTAGGATCCTTACGTAAAATACTAGATGGATTTGCAGCATCCCACCAAAACTTAAATTTATCTTTATCTAAACCTGAAAGGAGAGCATAGTCGCTATCAGATAGAACCATTGAGTCAATATATTCTTGCGCTGTTTGATTTGTTTTTATTACATCAAAAGTATCAAGAGGTTCAGATGCCATAGGTAATTTGAGATACTCGCCTACACCATTTGAAGAAATTATACCATTTATTTCCTTTCTATATGATGGATCGTTAAAATAATCAGACCTATTAAGATTTGGTTTTTGAATTATAGGATATTTTAAACTATAACCGTCCTCTAAAGCTGGATATGCATCACTTGCAACTTTGTATACTGTTAAATCTCCCAATAAAACATGCCTAAATATGATTGTCCACAAGGACCATCTACTTTGGTCTTTATTCCAACTATAATCATCAACATCTTCCATTTTTGTTGGTTTGTAAAAAGATCCATCAGTAGTACCATCAAATGAATCAAAAGGTAAAAAAAGAATTTGATTCATTTTTTCACGAGCATCTATTCTAGAATATAAACGTCTTGACCAAACATAATCTGCAGCACGAACAGATTGATAAGGAACAATAGACCTAGTTGGTAATTCTTCTTTTATAACAACTCCATCAATAACCCCATTAGATGGTTGATTAAAAGGACCTCTTAAAGGAATATCTTGACAAAAGAAAAGATTTATTGATAAGAAGAAAATTGAGAAACAAAGAAATATTTTTTTCATAATTATTTAATTTACAACTTTTAATACTCCGGTTGCAATTTCTATTTTATTAGAACCATTGCGTGTATATGATACTTCAACAGGTACTTTTTTACCTACTCTTACTTTACTAATGACGCTTGCAGGAACAACTGTTCCATTAAATGGAATATCATCTACATTTCCTCCAACAACCTTAAAAGTTACACCGGTGAATGGACTATCAGCACCAAGACTTACATTTGCAATAAATCCAGAAGTTTTTGAAATTGTTGTACCTGCTAGTTGTGCTTTTGGAAATGATTTTACTTTATATTTAAACGTCCCCATATTTTTGGTTTTGCCATCTTTATCCTTTCCAGTAAGTTGAATTGTTACTTGCTTTGTCCCTGCAGCAACGTTGACAAAATAACCATCGTATTTAGATCCATCTAAATTCCAAGAAGTTTTTCTTTTAGTTCCTCCAATTACATTTATGTCAGAACTAACAGAACCAGCAACAACAGGAACTATTTTATTATCCCAACCTGTATACAAAACACTCATTTCTGGAAGTGAAATTGAACCCTGTGGAGCTACAATTACATACTTATGTTCCCATGTCTTTGTATAAGGAATATATGATTTGCTCAAAATTGTAACAGATCCAGAAATAGTTTGCTCTCCGTTACCAGTAGCTATTTTCTTGACATTTACAACACCTTTTCCTGTCTCTTGTGATCCTCCACCATTGATTACAACAGTTGGGTTTTTATCAGAGTCATATGCAGCCATTGTAACTTTTAAATTCAATTCACCACCGTTTGTTACTACAGCATCTCCAGCAACAAATGCCTCAATTTGATTAAATGAGAATTCGCCTGTGCTTACTTTACTCTTTAATAGGGCAATTAATTTTTCACGTGCTTGAAGAACATCATTTTGTAATGATGATAAAGAGGCTAATGCTCCAACTAAAGGTGCATGATCAAAAGTTCGTCCTAACCAATGAATATTCGCTTTATCCTCACCATACTCATCAAACTCATTTTTCGACATTAATTCATACACCAATTGTAGAGTTGATGAATCTTCTGGATTTACTTTGTTACCACTAGCTTTCATCATTTTACTCAACTGTTTTTGCAAATCCTTACTGTCATCAAATTTATTAATATCTCCAACCTTAAGTTTCCAAATCTTCTTCTTACCATCTTGACCAATACCTTCAGAATACGAGCCTGCTATTTCAACCATACTTTTACGGAGATCCTTAAAATTATTCCATAATTCCATGCCTTCTTTAGAAGTAATTGATCCTATTTCAGAACCAACTAAAGTATGCATTGGCACATCAAAGTTATCTTTATGCTCTACTTTGAATAAGTTAAAACGAATAGGCTTAACAGGTTCTTTAGAATTATATTTTGACCAAATAATAAAATCCTTGTCTTTCAGTTTTGGTGAATTTTTATCGTACTCTTCATCCGCCTCTGTTAAAAGTTTAAATTTTATACCATCAATATACTGAATCATTTTTCCAGTTTCCTTATCCAGCTTATCAATAATTGAAAGATATGTCTTTATTTTTGCTTTCTTTGCTTTATCTTTTGGGTCATTTAGCGTTTTAAAATCTTCAGCAAGTGTTGCTAAATTTTCTTGACCTTTAATATATAAATTTTCATTTGATCTTTGCGTATTGTCTTCAATAGCTGCAAAAGCCTCCAATACTTGCTTGGATACATTTAATGCTAAAAGAGCTGTTAATACCAAATACATCATCCCAATCATCTTTTGTCTTGGGGTTTCCTTACCACCTGCCATAATTTCTAAATTTTTATTTAATAATTAATTTACTTAAAGATTGATTTAACCTTTAAGGGCTTTCAACATGTTACCATATACTGTGTTAAGTTCCGTTAAGTTCTTAGACAACATAGACATGTTTTCACGGTAGATTTGTGTATCTTGAGCTGAGGATGCTAAGTCATTCATTACACCTTTAATACTATCTTGTAATTGATTCATCTGACCAATGCTATTTAAGTAGTCTTGAGACGATTTTAATTGCAGCTCATAAACATTATTTAATGCAGATATATTTTGACCTAATTTCTGTGTTTCAGTTCCAAAATTTCCATCAACACCAGCTACAATTCCTGCTATTGCTTTACCAGAAGCTGCATACTCATCTGCAAGTTTATTAATTCCAATTGATGCAGATTCTAAACTTTTAACATAAGAATCAGTAGCGCCTGCAGCAGATGAAACAGCTCCTAATGATCGTGCATTATCAGCAAGATTTGACATGCTATCTCTTAATTTTGCAAGCAAAGGTTGATCAATACCAGCTTGCTCTAATTGTTTTGCAAGTAAATCACCTGGGCTTCCTGCTTCTGCATCATGCCCGGCATCTTCTAAAGGCATCATTGCATATAAACCAAATATAAATGCTTCAGTTAATAAACCAATTATTAACATTGTATCACAACCTTTCCAGTGCATTATTTTAAACAAGGCTCCCACAATAACGACAGAAGCACCAAAGCCTGCTACTACGTGTGTTCCTGATCTAAAACTTGGTGTTCCAAATCGTGTATTCCATTTTACTTTTTGATTTACTTCAGCACCCATGATTTTTAATTTTTAAAATTTAAATTGAATATACTACTTTAATTGAATATCGCTTTGGATTTCTTCACCATTTTCCTGATCGATATCTTTTCCTCCTCGACCCAGATGAGTCATGACATTTCTAAAACCTATGTATGATTTTGCAGTGTCCTGGTATTCATATGTTCGAGTACTATTCATTAAATAATAACCTATATCTTTCCAAGAACCACCTCTTATTACTTTTCGCTTCTTTACAACAGGGTCTCCATCTTGAGCTTGATAATCATATTCTCCACTCATATCATGCCCAAATTCATACATAGATTCGTCATAGGTGGTAGAACACCATTCAGCAACATTTCCTGCCATACAATAAAGTCCGAAACCATTAGGATTATAAGAATAAACCTTTACTGTATGAAATCCGCCATCTTCAAAATATCGTCCTCTTAAAGGCTTGAAATTTGCTAAGAAGCATCCTGCAGCATTACGAATATAAGGGCCACCCCAAGGATATTGCGCTAAATCTAAATCTCCCCTTGCACCACGTTCCCATTCTGTTTCTGTTGGCAGTCTAAAGTCGTTTACAAACATATCTCCATTACTTTGTAACCAACTATGAAATAATTGAGAACGCCATACTGAAAATGCCTTAGCTTGTGGCCAAGTTACACCTACAACAGGATAATTATCATAAGCATTATTCCAAAAATAATTCTGTGACATTGCTTCATTGTTTGAATAAGTAAAATCTCTCATCCAACATAAGGTATCAGGGTATACATTGATTCGTTCTTTAAGTATAAACCTACTTCTATCAGTATGCCCTCTCAGTGCATTATGTTGCCCTTTACTATTTGTAAATCCTAAATCTAAATCTTGCCCTGGATTTTGTAAAACAGTACCATACAAACTATTCGTATCAGAGATGCTATAAATAGTATTATCAACTTGAGCACCTTGAGGATCTCCATATTGCTTTCCCTTTCCGTAAACTGTTGTATCGACCCACACCTTATCTCCACCCTGATCTGTAAACAAAGTAGAACGATGAGAATCAGAAACTTTATAATCTTTTCCTAGTGGTTCTCGTCTACCTTTTTTGTAAATACCACCATCTCGACTAGGTAATAAGCTATCATATTGAAAATTATTTCTAGAATCAACTGATTTAGTTATTATTTTTCCCCTCTTAGCAGCTTCTTTAAAATCTACCCAATAATAATCAAAAAATAATAAACGTGTATCGATTTCTTTTCTTTTATAAAATTGTTCTGTTTCTGAATAATACATGTCAGATAAAAGGAAGGATGTTTCAGCGTCTGTATAATCTATTTTCTCCTCCCAATTTAAGGTAAAATATTTTCTATTTTCTACCCTACCGCCTTGATCGTAGGCAGTATTTACTTTTGATGATTTAGAAGCTTTGTCTGAATTACCAGCTTTAACCTTTCGGGTACCTTGATTAATTTCTTTGTTAGTGTATTGCTGAAAAATACTTCTTAAGTCAGCATCTGTCATTACTACATCTGGTCTCTTTTCTGAGGATGGAATATTATTTTTTTGATCTAATTTGTAGCCATTTACTAAATCTAATGGCTTATCAGATTTTATTTTTTTCATTTTTGTTCCTTCAATATCTCCTAACAATCCAAGAATTGTTTTGTCAACCTCAGCATTATTAGTACTGTCCATAAACAATTGAAAAGGAGTATTTCCACCCTGAACATCAGAACCCATAGTTATAAACGTCCTATATGGTTCTTTAAAAAAATTATCCGGGACGTTTATCCAACGTTCAGCATCATCATCGTAACTCCTTCTATATAATTTTTCCCTTGCGATAGAATCTCTAACCCAATGAACAAATTGACGGTATTCATTATTAGAAATTTCTGTTTGATCCATATAAAATGCAGGCACAGAAACTGTCTTAACCCTTGAAGTATGAAGACCCATTATATCTTCATCATCTTCACCAGTTTGATAGGCTCCAGAAGGAATATAAACCATTCCATATGGTAATTTTCCTGGACCAAGAACGTCAGGATAAAATGTTGATCGACCTCGAACTCCTACTAGATTTCCTTCAACTCCACTATTACAAGAGAATAATATTGGAAAAAGTACGATTAAACTAATTAATTTCTTCATTGGATTATTTTTGATTCTCTGTTTAATAATATTATTCTTTATATCAGAATTTAACATAAACGAAAATGTATATATATAGTTACAAATTTTAAATTTTTATAAAAATCTTGGGTTTCTTGAAATCACAGGTTTTGGTGACTTAATATTATAGCAATATCTTAGTACTATTTCATGCGACCCTCTTGAAACTGATGCTAATTTATTAATTGTAATATCATAAGAATACCCAATTGTAAATTTTTGAAAAGGAGAATAACCTAGTAAAATCCCTATAGCATCTGAATTTCTATATGTAAGGCCGCCATAAAACTCATTATCATTAATAGTGTAAAAATAACGTGCGTTTATATCAAAAGAAAATTTAGCTAAATCTGTTCTCATTAATACTTGAGCATCAATCTTACCATTCAAAACATTATCAAATGTTTTACCTCCCATAAGATAATAATGACGTGCTGTTTGGTAATTTTGATCTAAACCATTAACTTTCTTTTGTAAAAGCGACTCAGATAAATGTGTTGAAGAAAGACCAGCATAAAAATCTTTTCCGTGGAAATAAGCTCCAAAATTAGCATCTAAATTTGTTGCAGCGAAACCTAAAGGCAATGATGGATCAGTAGTGCTTGTTGGAGGTACCCAAGTTGGATCTAAACCATAATTCATAATGCCTAAGCCGACACCTAATCCAAGTAAACCTGCTTTGCCAATCTTAATTGGATAAGAATAATTTAGCAATAAGTTATTTTGGCGAGAAAATCCTATAGCATCATGATAAAATGCAAGACCAAGACCACCCTTAAAAAATCTTGAGAAATTTCCTTCTAAATTTAACACAGCGGAATTAGGAGCACCATTAACTTTATCCCATTGATTCCTATAAATAGAAGTTGCACAAATACTATTGTTCATATCAATTCCTGTTTTACCTGGATTAATACTCATTTTGTCGTACATAAAATTTGTTATCAACTTATCTTGCTGTGAAAAATATCCCAAGCTAAAAAAATTAAAGAGTAAAATTAAAAGTAGATTTTTCAATTTAATATAGTATTTGTTAATAAATATAATAGGCATTAACAATGATTAAAACATAAATAGTTGGCTAAAATAAACATATTTATTTAAAATTAATAAAAATGGGAAAAAAAATAAGATGTTAGAATAGTTTTTGATAGGTTTTCCACCATAAATCAGGTAATTCATTTTTCATAGCATTTTCATAATCTTCTTTATTACATGGAACAAGATAATGCCTTTCATATTTAGATTCATTATTTGGTGGAAATGGTACTTCCATCCACCAGCGAGAAGACTTATTGCTCTTAAAAAAAACTAATTCATGAATAGTTTCTTCCATAACAACAGTAAATTTTTTGTAATCATCTTTTGATCCCTTAGGAAAATCAGAAAAGCGAGAAGCAAGACCATCAATAAAATACCAAATTAGTTGAGCCAAAAGTTGATCTCCAACTGCAGTATAATTATTATAATTAAAAATGCCTAGAGAAGAAACTTTATCAGATATTCCGGCATATTTTGCAATTTGACAAATTTGTTCTGCGTAAAACCCATTAGGCAAACCATTTCTACTGAGCGTTTCAGATGCTTTAATAGATTCAAAATCAATATTAATTATATCTGCATTTCTTAAGTGAGGCTCAGCTTTCTTGAAATCAGAATTAAACTCACCTAAGCGACAAACATCAAAGTAAAGTTTTTCAACTAACTCCAATTCTTTTGGATTTGAATAAGGCATTTGTAAACCTAAATTAGCATGGTTAAACAAATAACAAGGTCGTTTTAACAATAAATGGCTTAAGTACCCATTTGAATTTATTTCCTCTTCGGGAGCGCCTAAATTTAAGGCGTAATCAACAGAACAAATATTTATCATCTGTTCTAATTTTTCATAAGCGGTATAAATCGCCAAAATAAGATCTTGGCTTCCTCCTACTACAATTGGAATCACATTTATTTTTACCAATTCAGATACCACTTGAGAAAGTGCAAAATAGGTATCATTTAGATTTTGTCCCGGAAGAATATTACCTAAGTCATATAAATTACTGTGCCAATTTGAACCAATTTGCAATTCATAAAATGCCTCTCTAAACTTAGATTGGATATCTTGTTTTATGTCAGAATTTTTGAATCCACGAAATTCAGGAACATAAATTAAGGCACAAGAATTTTTTTGAATTTCTGGAAAGGAGCTATGATTTGTGACGATTTTTGACCCTATTTGATCTTCGTGCCATTCTCCTGTAACATCAACAGGACTAAAATAGATCGATATATCCTTCATTTTTATGATTGCATAGATTAAATTTAATCAAAACTACTTATTAAGTAATTATCTAAGTGCTTGTTTAATATAAAGTATTAAAGACTAACTAGTGAATAACTCTATTTTTCAAGAATTGCTTTAATATTTGGACGAAAATAAAGTGAAGATTTTAAAACCTTTCCATCTTCACGGTAAATTGGCTTTCCATTTACATCTAATTTAGACATATTTGAGCGTTGAATCTCAGTAAAAACCTCAACTATTTTGTGCTGTAAACCATGTTTTAAAATAGTGCCACAAAGAATGTATAATTGATCTCCTAAAGCATCTGCAACTTCGACAATATCGCCATTTTTTGCAGCTTCAAGGTATTCAGAATTCTCCTCATTCATTAAATTATATCTTAATTCAATATCTTTCTCAGTTAAATCAATTGTTGGCTCATAATTATTTTTAATCCCAAAAGCATCATGGAAAATTTCAACAGCAGAAATAGTTTCTTTAAGTGTCATCGTTCTTTAATTTTTAATGCTAATATACTAAATCTTTATAATACGAAATAAATCACTTTATTTTTAGTATTTTAATCAAATAGAAATAGTTTTGCTAAATTCACAGGCCAATTAAATTGACAATGAAAAAAAATATAGTCATCTACTTAATTTGTTTTTATGCATTACAAATTACAGCCCAGATAACCCCTCAAAACGGAACTACCGCATCAAACCCGGAATTTATTGCTTTAAAAAATGTAAATGTATACATCCGTCCGGGCTTAAAAATTGAAAAAGGAAGCATCTTGATTTCCTCTGGAAAAATCATCGACATAGGAAAAAAGATTACTATTCCTAAAAATGCAATAGAATATGATTTAGAGGGGAAAACAATTGTTCCGGCTTTTATAGAACTTTATACTAATATTGGTATGCCGAAAGGAAGCGAACAAAATTATTCCCTCCGTCCTCAAATAGAATCTAGTAAAAAAGGACCTTACTATTGGAATGAAGCTATTCATCCTGAAGTAGATGCTGAAAGTATTTTTACTGCCGATTTGAAAGCAAATGAAAATTACTTAAAATCAGGATTTGGATTTGCAGTTTCTCATGTTCAAGATGGAATTGTTAGAGGAAGTGGAACTTTGGTTTCTTTCGGTGATGAAAATAGTAGTAAAAATACAATCAGTCTTAAATCAGGAATGTTTTATTCCTTTTCAAAAGGGACTTCTAAGCAGACTTATCCCTCTTCTCAAATGGGTTCTATTGCATTGCTTCGGCAAGCATTATATGATTTAAAATTTTATTCAGAGAATGAAAAACATGAGCAATCTATATCCTTGGAAAAATGGAAGTCAGAAATTGGCTTACCAAGTTTCTTTAAAGTCAATGAAAAATGGGAAATTCTACGCGCTGAAAAAATAGCTAATGATTTTCAATTAAAAATGAATTATATTGGATCTGGAAATGAATATGCAGCTTTGAATGCATTAAAATCAGTTAAAGGGGTAATAATTCTCCCACTAAATTTCCCTGAAGCTTATGAAGTTAAAGATCCTTATTTAGCTCGCCATATTCCACTGAGCGATTTGAAACATTGGGAGCTTGCAGCTTCTAATCCTTTTTTGCTAAAGAATAATGGTAATAACATATGCCTAACATATAATGGAACAAAAACGCCCGAAGATTTTTGGAAAAATTTGCGCAAAGCTATATCTCGCGGACTAAAAATTGACGATGCATTGGGAGCTTTAACGATTGAGCCAGCAAAAATATTGAAAATAGAAAATGAAATTGGAAGTTTAGAAATTGGGAAAAGGGCAAGCTTTTCAGTTTACAGTTCAGATCCATTTTCAAGCGAAGCAAGTCTACTGGAATCATGGTTATTAGGAGAACGAAAAGTACAAAAACATATTTCAGAAAATTTAATTATAGGGAAATATACCCTTAATATAAATAGTAGAAATTACGATTTAGAAATTTCAGGGACAAATGAAAAACCCTTAGGCCAAGTAGAAACCTTTAAATCTAAAGATACAATTCAACAGAAAGCACTTATTTTATTAAATGAAAATGACATTACCATTCAATTTAATTGCGATGATGATTCGTACAAGGGTAGCATAAGTCTTCATGGAAAAATTGGAGGCAAAGGAGGTGTATTTGAAGGTGACGGAACACTTCCCGATGGAAAATGGATAAGCTGGTCTGCAATTAGAACTGAAAAAGAAGAGGGAAAAGAAGAGGGAAAAGGACTAAAATTAGACACTGATTTTAGTGTTAAACCTTGGTTGCCAAATTTAGCTTTTGGAATGGATTCAATTCCAAAAACCCAAGATATAATTATTAAAAATGTAACTATTTGGACAAATGAGTCAGAAGGGATAATTAAAAACGCCACAATTTTTATAGAAAATGGAAAAGTTAAAGCACTGGATTCTATACAATATTCCGAGTTTCCAAAAGATGCTATTGTAATTGATGGTTCAGGGAAACATTTAAGCTCTGGCATTATTGATGAACATTCACACATTGCAATTTCTAAAGGTGTTAATGAGGGAGGGCAAGCAGTTTCTGCAGAAGTTAGTATCGGAGATGTTGTAAATCCCGATGATATAAATATCTACAGGCAACTATCTGGCGGTGTCACAGCTGCTCAGTTACTTCATGGATCTGCAAATCCAATTGGTGGGCAGTCTGCATTGATTAAATTAAAATGGGGGTTTTCACCAGATGAAATGTTAATTAAAGACGCTCCAAAATTTATTAAATGTGCGTTGGGAGAAAATGTAAAACAAGCAAATTGGGGAGATTTTAACACTGTACGTTTTCCGCAATCACGAATGGGTGTTGAACAAGTTTTTTACGATGCATTTACACGAGCTAAAACATATAAAGAAGAATGGGCAAATTATGCGGCTAACATAAGTAATTACGGAGACTCTAATTTTATTGCCCCCAGAAAAGACTTAGAGTTAGAAGTCTTAAATGAAATTCTCGACAGTAAAAGATTTATCAGTTGTCATTCTTATGTACAGTCAGAAATAAACATGTTAATGCATGTAGCAGATTCTATGGGATTCAAAATAAATACTTTTACCCATATTTTAGAAGGTTATAAAGTCGCTGATAAAATGAAAAAGCACGGTGCAGGAGGATCAACATTTTCAGATTGGTGGGCTTATAAATTTGAAGTAAATGATGCTATTCCCTACAATGCAAAATTAATGCAAGATCAAGGACTTGTTGTTGCAATTAATTCTGACGATGCAGAAATGGGAAGGCGCTTGAATCAAGAAGCGGCGAAAAGTGTAAAATATGGAGGAATGAGCGAAGAAGATGCATGGAAAATGGTGACTTTAAATCCTGCAAAATTATTACACCTTGACGATCGAATGGGAAGTGTAAAAATTGGAAAAGATGCAGATTTAGTTTTGTGGACAGGTAATCCATTAAGTATCGAAAGTAAGGTTGAACTTACAATGATAGATGGTTTAATTCTCTACAATAGAAACAATAACTTAACTCTTGAAGAAAGAAATACGAAAGAAAGAGCTAGATTAATTAATAAAATGCTTGAATCAAATGAAAAAGGGGAAGCAACAAAACCTTTTATTAAGAAAGTAAGACGGCTCTATCATTGTGATACCCATGGAGAAGAAGGCGAAGAATCAGAAAATCAACATTAGAATTATGAAAAATAGACATATAATCCTATTATTTATAGTGTGTCCATTCCTGCTATTTGGTCAAACAAAGAAAATACTATTTACCAATGGATATCTTCACGTAGGAAATGGTCAAGTGATTGAAACTGCTCTTCTTGGTATTGTTGATGGTAAAATTTCTTTGGTCAAAAATGTACTAACTAGCACAATAAAAACGCAAGATTGGGATACAATCATTGAGTTAAACGGGCAGCATATTTATCCTGCGTTTGTTGCGCCAAATTCCACATTAGGCTTAACAGAAATTGATGCCGTTCGTGCCACGCGTGATTACGCTGATGTTGGTGAATACAATCCTCATGTTAGAACACAAATTGCTTTTAATTCAGAATCCCGGGTAATTGAAACTGTAAGAACAAATGGTGTACTAATTTCTCAAGCAACACCAAGAGGAGGAAGTATCTCTGGGACATCTTCAATAATGTCTTTGAGTGCTTGGAATTGGGAAGAGGCAACGATACTAAATAACGATGGAATTCATGTTAATTGGCCAGAATCAAATCAAGGAGGGGGAGATTGGACAGAACCCGAACCAAAAATACGGAATGATAATTACGTTTCCCAAAAACAAAAAATAGAGGTTTTCTTTGAAATGGCAAGCGCTTATTCAAAAAGCAAAAAAGACTTTGATAGGGATATAAGATTAGATGCTATGAACGAGTGTTTTCTTGGCGAAAAACGGGTGTATTTCCACGCAAATGAGTTACAGCAAATACTTGATATTATTGAATTTTCAAAGAAATACAATTTAAAGAAGCCCGTAATTGTTGGAGGATACGATGCTTACTTAGTTGGAAAACGACTAAAGGATTCAGGAATCCCAGTAATGTTAATGCGCGTTCACAGCTTGCCTGAGAACGAAGAAGATGCAGTTGATCTACCGTATAGATTACCAGCTTTATTGCAGACACAGGGAATACCATTTTGCATTCAGAATTCTGGAGATATGGAAGCCATGAATGCACGTAATTTACCCTTCCAAGCTGGGACAGCCATGGCCTATGGATTATCTGAAGAAGAAGCGATACGAGCAATTTCCTTGAGCACTTGTGAGATTCTTGGAATTGATAAAAATTATGGATCCATAGAAGTTGGAAAATCTGCTACTTTATTTGTTTCTAAAGGATCTGCCTTAGATATGCGCACAAATCAAGTTACAACTATACTTATGCAAGGAAAATTTGTTCCAGTCGACAACTTTCAAACAGATTTATATTTAAAATACAAAAAGAAATACGAAGATAAAGAATAGAGAATATCGTATGAAGAGTCTAACCATGAATAGTTTGAGACTTTCCATAATCAAGCATTAAATCTGCCTCAAACTTTAAAAAATCATTCCAACGCTGTTCCACGTCTATTCCATCACCGTATTTTTTTGCATAATGCAGAAATGTAGTATAATGTCGGGCTTCACTCTCCATTAGAGAACGGTAAAATATTTTTAAATCCTCATCTTCTAATTGTTCTGAAAGAATCTTAAAACGTTCACAACTTCTCGCTTCAATCATAGCAGCAAAAAGCATTTGATTTACAAAAAGTCCTTTTTTAGTACTATTTGTCTTATTTCGCCGAAGGAAAACTGATAAATCATTCACATAGGGATCTTTTCTTTCTAAGCCCAATTTGAAACCACGCTCAATTAGCTTTTCGTGAACCATATTAAAGTGCTGCATTTCTTCTTGGCAGATAGCTGTCATCGCTAAAACTAAATCTGAATATTGAGGATATTGAACAATAATTGAAATCGCAGAACTTGCCGCTTTTTGCTCACAGAAAGCATGATCTACAAGTATTTCCTCCAAATTTTTTGAGACGACACTAACCCATCTGGGATCTGTGGCCATTTTCAAACCTAACATATTCTTAATTTTTATCCTTCAATAATAAGGATATAATTATTTTTTTTTCCCTTTCCTAAAAGAATATATTTTCCATTTATTAGGTTTTCTGTAGAAATTACAAACTGTTCATCTACTTTTTCTTTGTTTACTGAAATCGCATTGGCGATTAATTCTCTTCTAGCTTCACTATTCGAAGCCAAGAAATTTGTTTTTCCTGCCATAGCATCAACAATACTCATTCCATTTCCGAATTCTGACTGTGATATTCTTGCTTGAGGAACACCTTCAAAAACACTAAAGAAATCTTCCTCTGAAAGTGCTTTCAAATCATCTGCAGTAGATTTTCCAAATAGGATATTACTAGCGCTAATAGCCGTTTTCAATGCTTCATTATTATGAACACGAACTGTTATATCCTCTGCTAATACTTTTTGCAATACTCTCAAATGAGGAGCTTCTGCATGCTCTTTTTCTAATGCTTCAATTTCTTCTTTTGTTTTCAAAGTAAAAATGCGAATAAAATTTGCGGCATCATCATCAGAAGTATTCAACCAGTATTGATAGAATTGATAAGGCGATGTCTTTTTTGCGTCTAACCAAACGTTACCGCCTTCTGTTTTTCCAAATTTAGTTCCATCTGCTTTTTTAATCAAAGGAGTAGTAACTGCATACGCTTCACCTCCACCTTTTCTGCGAATTAATTCTGTACCAGTCACAATATTTCCCCATTGATCTGAACCACCTAATTGAACGATACAGCGTTTATGTTTATTTAAGTAATAGAAATCATATCCTTGAACCAATTGGTATGAAAATTCAGTAAAAGAAAGCCCTGTCTCTAAACGAGATTTAACGGAATCTTTAGCCATCATATAATTCACAGAAATGTGTTTTCCAACATCTCGAATAAACTCTAAAAAGCTCAAGTTACTAAACCAATCAATGTTATTCACCATCTCAGCAGCATTCTCGCCTTTAAAATCTAAAAAGTTTTCCAATTGTAATTTAACACATTCAACATTATGTTTTAGTGTTGTTTCATCCAATAAATTTCGCTCTTGAGATTTTCCTGATGGATCACCAACCATTCCCGTTGCACCTCCAACTAATGCGAATGGCTTATGTCCAGCTTTTTGAAAATGAACAAGTGTCATAATTTGCACCAAACTACCAATATGCAAAGAATCTGCAGTTGGATCAAAACCAATATAACCCCCAGCACTTTCCTTCAATAAAGCTTCTTCTGTGCCGGGCATAATATCGTGTATCATCCCTCTCCACTTCAATTCTTGAATAAAATTTGTTGGCATCTTATTTTGTTAAGTCTTTAAATACTTCTTCCAATGATTTCTTCTCAATTTTTAAGGTCAGAATCAACCATTTTTCTTTTTGGGCAAATTGGGAGATTTCTTTACGAAGGTCAATATCTGCTGAAGTTTCAATTAGCCAAGCATTGTTTACAGCTTCAACTTTTTGAATATTTTGAATTTTTATTAATTGTGATTTCGAAACTTTTGAATCAAATTCAACATAAACAGTTTGATGCGTCGTTTCATTTTGCAAGATAGAAGCTTTGTCATTTGCAACAATCTTTCCTTTCGAAATAATTACAATTCTATCACATATAGCCTCAACTTCTTGCATAATGTGCGTAGATAAAATCACTGTTTTTTCCTTCCCAATTTTTTTTATAAGCTCCCGAATTTCAACTAATTGATTTGGGTCTAAACCACTTGTCGGCTCATCTAAAATTAAGACTTGTGGGTCGTGAATTATTGCCTGAGCAAGACCAACTCGTTGTCTATATCCTTTTGATAAAGCGCCTATTTTCTTATTTTGTTCGATTTCTAAACCAAGTGTTTGAATCATTTCCGAAACACGATTCTTCAGGTTTTTTATTTTATAAATCCGACCTACAAATTCTAAGTATTCTCGGACATACATTTCTGTATACAAGGGATTATTCTCCGGTAAATAACCGATTATTTGCCGTGTTTCAAGATTATCCACATCCACTTTCATCCCACAAATATGTATTTCTCCAGAAGAAGCAGGAATAAATCCGGTCATTATTTTCATTGTTGTAGATTTCCCTGCTCCATTAGGACCTAAAAATCCAACAATTTCTCCTTTTTTAACCGA
>Ga0209597_1000770_pt1 | contig 20918 bp, 30 predicted proteins | sample M_140625_MF_Meta_FD_187316 | JGI IMG/M metagenome (GOLD analysis project Ga0209597, IMG submission 187316) | Freshwater microbial communities from Lake Montjoie, Canada to study carbon cycling - M_140625_MF_MetaG (SPAdes) (version 2) | ecosystem: Environmental > Aquatic > Freshwater > Lake... | reverse complement strand
CATGTGGTGTATCAATGTAGCAGAAATTCTTGTTCCACTCGCACCCAATGGATGTCCTATAGCAATACTTCCCCCATTCAAATTCACTTTGGCTAAATCAACATTCAACAAATCTGCACTTGCCAATACTTGGGCGGCAAACGCTTCATTCAATTCAAATACATCAATGTCATTTACAGTTAATCCCGCTTTTTTAAGCGCTTTCTCTGTCGCTGGAACTGGGCCAATTCCCATAATTGAAGGATCAACACCAGCCGCACCACAACTTACAATTCTCGCAATAGGCTTCAAGTTGAATTGTTTTACCATGCTTTCACTGGCCAAAATGCAACAAGCAGCGCCGTCGTTAATACCAGAAGAGTTTCCGGCAGTAACTGATCCATTATCTTTAAACGCTGGCTTTAGTGTGCTTAAAACATCAACAGTGCTTAATCGTGGATGTTCATCAATATGAAATGAAGTAAATTGTCCTTTCTTTTGAGGGATCATTACCGGCACAATTTCATTTTTAAACAGCAAATGCTCTTGCGCATGTTGCCATTTTAATTGTGATTGATATGCGAATTCGTCTTGACGGTCACGGGTAATGTTATATTTTTCAGCTACATTTTCAGCAGTTTCTCCCATAGAATATGGGTGATGTAACTTCGATAATGTTTTGTTAGTAAAACGCCATCCAATGGTAGTGTCATAAATTTCAGGAGTTCTTGAAAATGCAGATTCAGCTTTCGCCATAACGAAAGGGGCTCTTGTCATGCTTTCGGTTCCACCAGCCAATATCAAATGGGCTTCACCGCTTTTTATTGCCATAAATCCATTCATCATGCTTTGTAATCCGGAAGCACAAAGTCTGTTTACTGTATATCCTGGAACACTTGTTGGAACGCCAGCCAAAAGACTTGCCATTCTCGCTACGTTTCTATTGTCTTCGCCGGCTTGATTTGCTGCGCCCAAAATAACCTCATCAATTTGGGTTAAGTCAATGCTGGGGTTTCTCTCAATAAGTGCTTTAATAACGGTTGCCGCCAAATCATCGGGACGAACAGATGCCAATGCACCACCAAATTTACCCACCGGGGTTCTAACAATATCGATCACGTAAACTGCGTTCATACTGCAAAGTTACATCATTATTTTATAACATTCCCTTCAACAACCAACAGAAGCAATTGCATTTTTATCGAACATTCTATTTTTGAGGGATATTTTTTTATTTTATTAGAAATAAAATACGATTTTTGAGTCAATGTCCCTCATGAAAAAAATAAACACCCTTTTTGTTTTGTTTTTTTGTTCAAGTTTGTTTGGCCAAAATGTAAAAATCACTTTGAAGGATACTTTTAAATACAGAGATTTTGTATTTTATAACAAGGTTTATTCATATGAAAATAGTGAATTAGCCAACGAGAGAAAAAATGCAATTTTAAAAGATCTGAATAAAGAAAATGAGGATTTCTATTGGGGAGATACAATGAGAAGTCATCTCGAAATTGCTGATTTATTTGTGTCAGGCCCATTTGATTTCGTTTTGAAAACTTCCCTCGATCAAATAAAAAAAACAATCTACCAACCGATGGATGAGAATTTTGTAAATAAATACAATGAGAATTTTAGTGGCTATTGTAAAGAAATTGTTGATACGGCTGCAACCTATGGTTTCTTAGAGCATGAACAAACAGTTTCTGTAACCAATGTGTTTTTTGACATCATTACAATTGGGAATTTTTCTTACGGATTTTCAGGTGGTGCCCATCCCAATCATTGGCATAACCATTTTTTAATTGATATAGCCGATGGTCGATTGTTAACTTTTACCGACGTGTTTCAACCGAGTAAGAAAAATCAGTTAAAAAGTTTGTTGAGTTCGAAATTCAATACCGCTTATGGGAAAGATAACTTATTGGATCAATTTGAAATTGCAGAGAATTTTTCTGTTGATAAAAATGGGATTCATTTTTTATACAATCCATATGAAATTACGCCTTATGTGGTTGGTGATCCTGAAATTACAATCAGCTTTTCTCAAGCAATTCCTTTTTTTACTCCTTACTTTAAGTCAAAAGTATTGTCTCATTTAAAAACAGTAAATCCATCCAATAAAAAGAAAAAACCATGAAGAAGAGTCTTTTTGTTTGGTCAATGTTAATTAATACTTACTTGTTTGCTCAAGTTGAACCAACAACCAGTAAAATTATTTTTAATGGATACACATTTGAGCAAAGAAAGTATTCAGAAAGAAATTGTGTATTTGCAAAAATTAGAAAAGACACAATGAAAGAATTTCTTAATTCATATGATACATTGTGTTCTCATGTTGAATTTACAGATTTAACGGTTGTAAATGGCCCAAACTCATCAGTTGCAGATATCATTAACGACAATTTGAAAACAATGGCACTCAAATACGGAGACGAAAACTACAATTCACCACAGCTTTTTTGCTCAAGTATTGCTGATTCCTATGCAAAAGATGGGTTTATAGAATGGGAAGGTGGGATTTATTTTAGAGATTCTTTTAAAACTTTTTGCAATTTAGAATATGCTTACAGCGAATATACTGGTGGCGCACATTCCCATTATTTTGTTAAGGACGTCATTTTCAATACAATGAATGGGGCTGAAATAACAATAAATGATGTTATCGATATTGCCAATCAAAAAGCAGTAAAAAAAATACTGTACAACAAGTTCGTGAAAACATTTGGAAAAGATGCTTTGTTGATTGATGTAAATAAACCAGAAGAATTTCCGTTTCCTGAAAGTTGTTTTACAATAAATAGTAATGGGATTTATTTTAGTTATAATCAATATGAAATTGCAGATTATTGCCATGGTGCTCCGGAGTTCAATTTTTCGTTCAGAGAAATTTATCCCTATTTGACACCCTGGTTTAAGCAATTTGTTGCAGCACCCCCAAAAGCCTTGGCTAAGAAAACTAAGCAAAAAGTGAATTCACCGAAACGTCGATAAGTGGTATTTTCTACCTAGTGGAATTTATGAAAATCTACTCTTATATTTGTATTTTTAGAAAGCCATGAAGAGGAAGTTGTACAAGATAATTTGCCTAATATTGTCGGCCTTACTTCCTTTGTTGATGGTTGCTGAATTGGTTGGGGTTCAAATTCAAAAGAAAAATTTCAAGCAACAACTTATTCTGCATTCACCTGCACTTTACAAATATCAAGAAACACTTTTTGTTTCCAATGATGACTATGCCAATCAACATGTTGGTAGTGAAATTTCATTGAATGGTAATTTATATGATATCCTTTCAATTGAAAAAAGTTCCGATGGTTATTATTTTAAAGTATTCAATGATGCCTTGGATAAAAAGTTTGAATCGTTGCTAAGTCAGCATTCGAACGAGAATCATCCCTCAAAAAAATCAAACAAAAAATCAATCCAAAATATTCAACTTTTTGTTGAATCGGTTATTGATTTCAATACCAATCATAAAGAAGGTATTGTGTTATATGCTGATTATCCTGCTAAATGTGCAATTGGATTCAATTCTCTTCCATTTTTGCCCCCAGAATTCTGTTAATATTCTTAAAAAAACATTGATTGATGCTTTCTATAAAGCATCTAATTGCGTGCAATTAACAAAATTATGGGAATTGGGACACCCTTTTGTCCCTCAAAAGCAAAAATAAACACATGAAAAATACAATTCTTGTATTGGGGTTGATGACCTTGATGCAATGGCCCTTGATGGCACAAAATACAGACTCAACAAATGTTGAAACCTTAGATGAAGTTTTAGTTTCCTCACAGCGCTTCGATCAGAAAAGACGTGAATCACCGCGTCAAATTGAAGTTGTTAAAGCTTCAAAAATCAATGAACTACAACCAGCAACGCTTGGTGATGCTTTAATTAATACCGGGCAAGTATTTGTTCAAAAAAGCCAAATGGGGGGTAGTAGCCCCGTTTTACGTGGATTTGAAGCCAGTCGCGTTTTGATGGTGATAGACGGAGTAAGAATGAATAACGCCACTTACAGGGCTGGACATTTGCAAGATATCATTACAATTGATCCATTTATTTTAGACAGAATGGAAGTGAATTTTGGAAGTGGTTCTACTATTTTTGGTTCAGATGCCTTAGGCGGAGTGCTCTATTTTAAAACCAAAGATGTGAGTTTCGGTACGAAAAAATGGAGCCCTTATGCCAATATCAGATATCAAAGTGCTTCTAACGGTAAAATTTATAACGGGGGACTTGAGTACAAATCGCAAAAATTTGGTGCAATTTTTAATATTACCAGAAGCGATTTTGGGGATTTAAGAATGGGGAATAAAAGTTATTACGCTGCCGATGAAAATTATGGTTTGATGCCAAAATATGTAACCCAAATAAACGGAGTTGATTCTGTGATTGACAATCCAGATAAAAACGTTCAAAAAGGTACAGGCTATGCACAAACAGATGTATTTGCAAAGTTTGGTTACAGGGGTAAAAAGATTTTACATACAGTTAATTTTCAAACATCAATGAGTGAATTGGTGCCACGCTATGATAGAATCAATGAAATCAAAAAAGGATTGTTTACTTATGCCCGTTGGGATTATGCCCCTCAAAACAGAATGTTTGCATCTTATAAAATGGAATTTGGTAATGATAATCATAAAAACAAATTTATCTTAGCTTATCAAAATACTGAGGTAGCACGTATTTCTAGGAAATTTAGGAATACAAATGAAAAAACACAACTAGATAATGTGAATATGATTACCGCCAATTTTGATAGAAATGACAAAGTTGGAAAGTTCACTATTCAATCAGGTGCGGAATGGGTTTTGAATTTGGTTGGTAGCAAAGGAACTTTGAAAAACGTAAATACAGGTGTGGTGACTCCTGGTGATTCGAGATATTCTGACTCTGGAGCCATTACCAATTCTGTTTCTTTATATGGTCAAGCAAACTACACTTTAGATAAAACCAAAACAATTCTTGTTGGGGGATTGCGTTTAACCCATTATTTCTTAGATGCATATTTTACCAAAAATAATTATTGGAAATACCCGTTGAACACGATCTATTTTAGCAATGTTGCACCAAGTTTTAATTTGGGATTTGTTCAGCCAATTGGTAATGATATTTTGGTGCGTGGATCATTCAATCAAGCATATAGAAATCCAAACGTAGATGATATGACCAAAGTATTTGATTCAAAAGTAGGGGTTAAAGTTTTGGTTCCTAATGCCGATTTGGGTCCAGAATATTCTTATACCACAGATTTGTCCGTGATTTATAAGTTTAATAAATTCTATTTTGAGGCTGGAGGTTATCGTACACAAATTTCTAATTTGATGCTTGATCAAAGAGGAACATATAACAATGCTGATTCTCTTTTGTACGATGGTGTTATGACCCCAGTTTATGAAGTGAAGAATGTTGCCTCGGGAGTTATTCAAGGTTTTTATGCCAATTTGAAAGTAAATGTTTGGAATAAACTTTGGTTAAACGTGAATGGCAATTTAACAAAAGGTACATATGTCAACGCAGCTGGCCTCGAGAGCCCACTTGATCACATTCCTCCTTTTTATGGGCAAGTCTCTCTTAAATGGGCTGAAAGTAATTGGTATGGTGAATTCCAATGCTTATTCAATGGTAAAAAAGAATTGGCGCAATATTCAAACAGCGGAGAAGACAATTTAGATAAAAATCCAGCTACAGGAAATCCTGCATGGCAAATTTATACCTTAAGAACGGGGTATCAGTTTTCAAAACAATTTTCAGCTGCTTTGAATATCGAAAACATTCTTGATTTGCGTTACAGATACTTTGCTTCAGGACTTACTGCATCGGGTAGAAGTGTGAATGCGACAGTGTCATATAAATTTTAATGAATTAATTTTCGTATTTTTGTACCTTTATGGGACGTATTTTCGAGAAAAGAAAGCACAAAATGTTTGCCCGATTCGATAGAATGGCAAAACAATTTACCAAGCTTGGAAAAGAAATTGCCATTGCTGTTAGGCTGTCGGGTGAAAATCCAGACAACAATCCACGTTTGCGTTTGGCTATACAAAATGCCAAAAACGTAAATATGCCGAAAGATAGGGTAGATGCCGCTATCAAAAGAGCAAGTACCAAAGCCGAAGGCAATTATGAAGAGGTTCGTTACGAAGGGTATGGTCCACACGCTGTTGCCATTTTAGTTGAAACAGCCACAGACAATACTACAAGAACTGTAGCCAACATTCGTATGCACTTTAATAAGGGTGGTGGAACCATGGGCAAAACAGGTTCTTTGGATTTTATGTTTTCTCGTAAAGGTGTATTTAAAATAGATGTTGCAAAATTAGCTGGAAGAGATCTTGAGGAGTTTGAATTCGAGTTGATTGATTGCGGAATTGAAGATTTTGCAATTGATGAAGACGTGGTTTATATCTATACTTCTTTTACTGATTTTGGATTAATGCAAAAAGGTTTGGAAGATTTGAAAATAGAAATTGCAAATGCAGAGTTGCAATATATTCCAAGTACGTTTGTAGATTTACCTGAAGACCAAGCCAAAGAGGTTCTTGACCTCATTGAACGCTTAGAAGGCGATGATGACGTTCAAAACGTGTATCACAACCTTCAATAATTTATATTCATTGTATATAACAAAAAAGACCATCATTTGATGGTCTTTTTTGTTATATAGGGAATTCAAAGCATCAATCGCATGTTGGGCACTTCAAAGAAAATTTCTCTTGAAATTGAGCTTTCACGTAGATGAATTTTGAGGGATTCACAGGGTCGTTGGTTACGATTTCGCAACCAATTGTTTTTGACCCGTTTTTGGTAACGGTGTCAAAAATTGCTTCCAAGGTCAATGTCTCTCCTGGAGCAATTGTTTTTTTATGATCTTTAAATCGCAGGCAAGGACAATCTGGCATGATTTGCTTGATAACCAAATCTTTTTTGCCATTGTTTTTGATGTCGAAATTGCAAAAGAGAAAACCACCAGATGTTTGAGGGCCAAAGTCATGCATGGGTTTTGTGATTTCAACTTTAGGTTGTTTTGCAAGTTCTTTCACAGAATATTTAGGGAAATATTGACTTCTTTTATAAGTAATACTCAAACCCATTGCTGGTAGTGCAACATTGTCTGAGAAAATAGGAACTTGAAAGGCCCCGAAGCCATACCCCGGTGCTTTTTTTCCATCAATAACAACTTTGATTTTTGCAAATTCGTTAGGTTCAAGCGAAATAGGGAAATTTAAAATTTTGCAATATGGGGGCAAATCATCTGGGTTAATAGGCGTAAAGTTTGTGGTATATAAAGTGGTATTTGTAAGTTTGATATATTGCGAATCTAGTCGGTCGTCAAATAGGGGCTCAAAAATCACTGCACCTTTTTCAAAAACCAAGCTGCCAATTGTTTGCGGAGTAGGGGCACCAATAAATGTAGATTTAGGACGGATCACATTTCCCTCAATATCTAAATAAACGAAAGGAGTTTTAGGAACGTTTGTATAAACTGTAACCGTTTTATGAAATTGACCCAAATGGTTGGTGGTTTCATACCTGGTTTCAACATATCCTTTCCCTCCGGGAGGAATAGAATCGATGGTCCATGAGGGACTGGTGCAACCGCAGGAGGATTCAACTTTATTAATAAAAAGGGGGGCATCGCCAGTGTTAGTAAATGAAAAGCGATAGGAAGCAAATTTCATTGTTTCGTCTAACTCGCCATAATTGTGTTTTTTAGTGTCAAAAGAAATATCTGCACCTAATTTAATTTTGGGTGCATTGGTCTTTTTGGTTTGTGCGAGGAGCGCATAGGAGCAAAGGGAAATAATGAATAAAAGAGAATTTTGAAATAGGGCTTTGGTTGACTTGTTCATATGAGATATAACGTATTTACAAAAGACGTAAAAATTGTGGAAATGGTTGCATAAAATGCGTTGTTTTTTTATGACACTATTAAAAAATCATGTGAAAATGTGGGTAAAGTAGGTAATTTGAAAAGAAAGCTTGTGTGGAGAGTGGAGTGTAATGTCTTTAATAACAAGGGAGAAGCACGAAATATGATATTTTTTTACTTTTTTTTCGAGCATGTGTTGATTTTAAGAAATAAAAGCGTTAATTTTGCCGTCCTTTTTGGGAAAAAATATGCCTACTATTCAACAGTTAATTAGAAAGGGTCGTCAGGAGATTACCGTTAAGAGTAAGTCTCCAGCACTAGATTCTTGTCCACAGCGTAGAGGAGTTTGTACTCGTGTATATACTACAACACCGAAGAAGCCTAACTCGGCTTTACGTAAGGTTGCACGTGTTCGTTTGACAAATGGAAAAGAGGTGAATGCCTACATTCCAGGAGAAGGACACAACTTGCAAGAACACAGTATTGTATTGGTACGTGGCGGCAGGGTAAAAGATTTACCTGGTGTGCGTTATCACATTGTAAGAGGAGCATTAGATACTGCTGGTGTTGAGGGAAGAAATCAACGTCGCAGTAAATACGGAACCAAGAAGCCTAAGAAAAAATAATTGATTTAAGGACATGAGAAAGTCGCGCGCTAAAAAACGCATATTGCTACCAGATCCAAAATTTAACGAAATTTTGGTAACCCGTTTCGTAAACGGAATGATGTACGATGGTAAAAAATCTGTTGCATTGAACATTTTCTATGATGCAATTGATATTGTAGAAAAGAAATTAACAGAAGAGCCAGGTATTGAATCTTGGAAGAAGGCCTTAAACAACGTAATGCCTGCTGTAGAAGTAAAAGCACGTCGTGTTGGTGGTTCTACATTCCAAATCCCTACTGAAGTTCCACAGAGAAGAAAAGTCGCTATGGGAATGAAGTGGATGATTGGTTACGCTAGAAAAAGAAATGAAAAATCAATGGCTGAGAAATTGGCTGGCGAAATCGTAGCAGCTGCTAAAAATGAAGGTTCTTCAGTTAAGAAAAAAGAAGATACCCACAAAATGGCAGAAGCAAACAAAGCATTCTCGCACTTTAGAGCATAATCTTATACAAAGACGAAAATGGCACGCGATTTAAATTTTACTAGAAACATTGGTATTGCAGCTCACATTGATGCGGGTAAGACTACCACAACTGAACGTATATTGTATTACGCCGGTGTAAATCACAAAATTGGTGAAGTACATGACGGTGCAGCTACAATGGACTGGATGGCACAGGAGCAAGAGAGAGGTATTACAATTACTTCTGCTGCTACTACTGTATTCTGGAAATATAAAGAAAATAATTACCACATTAATATTATCGACACACCTGGTCACGTAGATTTTACTGTTGAAGTAAATCGTTCATTACGTGTATTGGATGGGTTGGTTTTCTTGTTTAGTTCTGTTGACGGTGTTGAACCTCAATCTGAAACTAACTGGCGTTTGGCAAACAACTATAATGTTGCTCGTATTGGATTCGTTAATAAAATGGACCGTGCAGGAGCAGATTTTTTAAATGTTGTGAAACAAGTTAGAACAATGTTAGGATCGCATGCAGTTCCATTGCAGTTACCAATTGGTGCTGAAGATCAGTTCAAGGGTGTAGTTGATTTAATCAACTTCCGTGGAATGATTTGGAATGAACATGATTCTGGAATGACATACGAAACTATCGAAGTTCCTGCTGATTTAGTTGAAGAGGCTACTTATTGGAGAGAGCAACTTTTAGAAGCTGTTTCTGAGTATGATGACAAATTGATGGAGAAATTCTTCGAAGATCCTGCTTCTATCACAGAAGCTGAAATCTTAGCTGCACTTCGTCCTGCTGTTATTGATATGAAAATTGTACCAATGATGTGTGGATCATCTTTCAAAAACAAAGGTGTTCAAACAATGTTGGATATGGTAATGGAATTATTGCCTAGCCCCATCGATAAAGGTGGTGCTGTAGGAATGAATCCTAAAACTGAAAAAGAAGAAGTACGTAAACCAGACTATAACGAACCGTTCTGTGCATTGGCATTTAAAATTGCTACTGATCCTTTTGTAGGTCGTTTGTGTTTCCTTAGAGCTTACTCTGGTAAGTTGGATGCTGGTTCTTATGTATTGAACATGAGAACTGGAAATAAAGAGCGTATTTCTCGTATCTTCCAAATGCATGCAAACAAACAAAACCCTATCGATTATTTGGGTGCTGGTGATATTGGTGCTGCAGTAGGATTTAAAGATATTAGAACTGGAGATACGTTGGTAATTGAAAATGCACCAATTATTCTTGAGTCAATGGTATTCCCTGAGCCAGTTATTGGTTTGGCGGTTGAACCAAAAACTCAAGCGGATATGGATAAATTGGGTATGGCTTTAAATAAATTAGCTGAAGAGGATCCAACATTCAAAGTTCACACAGATCAAGAGACTGGTCAAACAGTTATTTCTGGTATGGGTGAATTACACTTAGATATCATCGTGGATCGTTTGAAGCGTGAATTTAAGGTAGAATGTAACCAAGGTGCTCCTCAGGTGGCTTACAAAGAAGCGTTAACCAAGAAATATACACACCGTGAAACATACAAGAAACAAACAGGTGGTCGTGGTAAATTTGCTGATATTCAGTTTGAACTTGGACCTGCAGACGATACATTCGTTGGTGAAGGTTTACAGTTTGTAAATGATATCGTAGGTGGTTCTATTCCACGTGAATTTATTCCTGCTGTTGAAAAAGGTTTCAAAGCTTCAATGGTGAATGGTTGTTTGGCTGGATATCCTATTGATCGTATTAAAGTACGTTTGTTTGATGGATCTTTCCACGCAGTTGACTCAGATTCATTGTCGTTTGAAATTGCAGCTAAATCTGGTTTCAGAGAAGCATCTAGAAGTTGTGGGCCTGTATTGTTAGAACCAATCATGAAATTGGAGGTTGTAACACCAGCTGAAAACACAGGAGATGTAATGGGAGATTTGAATCGTCGTCGTGGCCAAATGGAAGGTATCGATGAACGTGCAGGTTCTCAAGTAGTAAAAGCAAAAGTACCTTTGAGTGAAATGTTTGGTTATGTAACAACGTTACGTACAATCACCTCTGGACGTGCAAGTAGTACAATGGAATTCAATAATTATGCTGAAACTCCAAAAGGTATTGCAGAAGAAGTTTTAAAGAAAGTTAAAGCGTAAGCTTAATTGAAATAATAATGGTAAGCCAAAAGATAAGAATCAAGTTAAAGTCTTTCGATCATAATTTGCTGGATAAATCAGCAGAGAAGATAGTGAAAGCGGTACGCACCACCGGAGTCGTAGTAAGTGGACCGGTGCCTCTACCAACCCGTAAGAAAATTTTCACTGTTTTGCGTTCACCTCACGTGAACAAAAAAGCAAGGGAACAGTTCCAATATTGTACTTATCAGCGTTTGATTGATATTTTCAATGGTTCAACAAAAACAGTTGATGCTTTAATGAAAATTGAATTGCCAAGCGGAGTTGAGGTTGAAATTAAATTGTAAGAGCGATGAACGGTTTAATAGGAAAAAAATTAGGAATGACTAGCATCTTCAATGAAGATGGAAAAAGAGTTGCTTGTACAGTAATTCAAGCTGGTCCTTGTGTTGTTTCACAAGTAAAAACTGTTTCTAACGATGGTTACGATGCAGTTCAATTGGCTTACGGAGATAAAAAAGAAAAGCATTCTAATGCTGCTCAAATTGGTCACTTTGAAAAAGCAAAAACTTCAGCTAAATCTGAGGTAGTTGAATTCAGAGATTTTCCAACTGATATGTTATTAGGATCTATATTGGATGTAACTATTTTTGAAGTTGGTGATTTCGTAGACGTAATCGGAACTTCAAAAGGTAAAGGTTTCCAAGGTGTTGTTAAACGTCATGGTTTTGCGGGAGTTGGTGAAGCTTCTCACGGTCAACATAATCGTTTAAGAGCTCCAGGTTCTATTGGTGCTTGTTCTTTCCCTGGTCGTGTATTCAAAGGAATGCGTATGGCTGGTAGAACTGGTGGCGATAGAGTGAAATCTACAAACTTAACAATTTTGAAAATTGATGCGGAAAGAAACCTTTTAGTAATAAAAGGATCTGTTCCTGGTCATAATGGTGCAACTGTAATAATTGAAAAATAAGATCATGGAAGTTAAAGTTTTAAATAAACAAGGTACAGAAACTGGTCGTACAGTTACTTTGTCAACCGATATTTTTGGTGTAGAACCTAATGATCATGCTATCTATTTGGATGTCAAGCAGTTCATGGCTAACCAACGTCAAGGTACACACAAAACCAAAGACAGAGCAGAGATTTCACGTTCAACACGTAAGATCTTCCGTCAAAAAGGTACAGGTGGAGCACGTCACGGTTCATTAAAAAGTGGTATATTTGTAGGCGGTGCTAGAATTCATGGTCCACGTCCAAGAGATTATTCATTTAAATTGAATAAAAAATTGAAGCGTTTGGCTCGTATTTCGGCTTTATCGTATAAAGCAAAAGATAATCAAATTGTGGTAATAGAAGATTTCAACATGACAATGCCTAAGACTTCTGAGTTTGTAGGTTTGTTGAAAGCTTTGAATGTTACAGGTAGATCTTTGTTCGTTACTCCAGATACAGATAAAAATGTTTATTTGTCTGGTCGTAACATCGAAGGAAACACTGTAATGCGTGCTGCTGATTTGAACACTTATGAAGTATTAAAAGCTTCAAGTTTAATATTAACAGAAAGTTCTATTTCTAAAATAGAGGAGACTAATAAAAAATGATACTGAAGAAACCATTGATAACTGAGAAAATGACATCTCTAATGGACAAAAGAGGACAGTACGGTTTCGTTGTAGATCCAAAATCTACAAAAGACGAAATTAAAGCTGAAGTTGAAAAGTTCTATGGAGTTGAAGTTGCATCAGTTAACACTATGATCACACGGGGGAAAGCACGCAAGAATCGTCGTACAGGCCAAATCTCCGGTTATACTAACAAGTATAAAAAGGCTATTATTACATTGAAAGAAGGATTTACAATTGACTTTTACGAAAACATCTAATGGGAGTACGTCGTCTTAAACCAACAACTCCAGGACAAAGATTTCGCGTGGCGAATACCTTTGAGGAAATTACTACAGATAAGCCAGAAAAGTCATTACTTGTTCCTATAAAGAAATCAGGTGGACGTAACAACCAAGGTCGTATGACAGTACGTTTCATTGGTGGTGGTCACAAACGTAGATACCGTCTTATTGATTTCAAAAGAAATAATTTTGGAATAGTAGGTGAGGTTAAAACAGTAGAATATGATCCAAACAGAAGTGCATTCATCTCTTTAGTTGAATATTCTGATGGAGAAAAAAGATATATCATTGCGCCAAATGGTGTTAAAGTAGGGCAAAAAGTTGAACAAGGTCCAGGTGTAGTGCCTGAAATTGGAAACGCTTTGTTGTTAACTGAAATTCCTTTGGGAACTTTGATTCATAATATTGAAATGAGTCCAGGCCAAGGAGCTAAAATTTGCAGAAGTGCAGGATCTTACGCTCAGTTAATGGCTCGTGAAGGGAAATATGCTTCAATTAAATTGCCATCAGGAGAAAGTCGTTTGATTTTGTCAGCTTGTTTGGCAACTATTGGATCTGTTTCAAATAGCGAACACAGCCAAGAGGTTAAAGGTAAAGCTGGTCGTTCAAGATGGCTCGGAATTCGTCCTAGAACTAGAAGTTCTGTGATGAACCCAGTCGATCACCCAATGGGTGGTGGTGAAGGTCGTAGTAAAGGTGGTCAACCAAGATCACGTAACTTGATCTACTCACAAGGTCAGAAAACTCGTGCACCGAAGAAAAGCAGCTCTAAGTTGATTATCGAGAAAAGAAAGTCTATCCGCAATAAGTAATAATTAGAGAACAAGCGAAATGGCAAGATCCATAAAAAAAGGACCCTTTGTAGACATCAAATTGATGCACAAAGTTGATGTCTTGAACGAATCAAAGAAAAAATCTGTGATCAAAACTTGGTCACGTAGAAGTTTAATTATCCCTGATTTTGTAGGGCATACTTTTGCAGTACACAACGGAAATAAATTTATCCCAGTATATGTTACCGAAAATATGGTAGGTCATAAATTAGGTGAATTTGCTCCAACTAGAACATACAAAGGACACGGAAAATAAAAGGAACATGGAAGCTAAAGCAATTTTAAGAAACTGTCCGTTGTCACCACGTAAGATGAGAATGGTGGCGGATTTGGTTAGAGGCCAACGTGTTGAAAGAGCGTTGAACATCCTTCAATTCAATCAAAAACCTACGTATGCAATCTATTTAAGCAAATTAATCAAGAGTGGTATTGCCAATTGGGGTGTTATCAATCCAGATGACCGTATTGAAGATGGTGAGTTGTTTATCAAAACTATCCTTGTTGATGGTGGTGTAACAATGAAGCGTTTGAGAACTGCTCCGCAAGGTCGTGGTTACAGAATTAGAAAAAGATCAAACCACGTAACTGTGATTATTGATAGTTTAAAGAATAAAAATAACGAAACGGAAGCATAAAAATGGGACAAAAAATTAACCCTATAGGATTTCGTCTAGGTATCATCCGTGGTTGGGATTCTAACTGGTACGGAGGTAAAGACTACGGCGATAAATTGGTAGAAGACGAGAAAATTCGTAAATACCTTACTGTGCGTATTCCAAAAGGAGGAATCGCAAAAGTAATTATCGAACGTACATTAAAGCGTATTACATTAACAATCAACACATCTAGACCAGGAATCGTAATTGGTAAAGGTGGTCAAGAAGTTGATGCTATTCGCGAAGAGATTAAAAAGATAACTGGTAAAGATGTACAAATCAACATCAATGAAATTAAACGTCCTGAATTAGATGCGCGTTTGGTTGGTGAAAATATTGCACAACAAATCGAAAACCGTTTCTCATACAAGCGTGCAATTAAGAATGCCATCCAAGGAACAATGAAAATGGGTGCTGACGGAATTAAAGTTCGTATCAGTGGTCGTTTGAATGGTGGTGAGATTGCTCGTTCAGAAATGTATAAAGAAGGAAGAACGCCATTACACACTTTGCGTTCAAACATCGACTATGCATTGGTAGAAGCGCAAACAGTTTATGGTAAAATCGGTATTAAAGTATGGTTGTGTAAAGGTGAAATTTATGGTAAAGTAGATTTGTCTCCACAAACAGAAACCGATAGGAAAGGTTCAAATAATAGAGGTAACGATAGAAGAGACCGTGGTGGTCGTGACCGTCGTGATCGTCGTCGTAATAATGCATAAGGAGTAGAATAATGCTGAGTCCAAAAAGAACGAAATTTAGAAAACAACATAAAGGCCGTGTACACGGTATGGCTACTAGAGGTCATCGCGTAGTGTTCGGTAGCTTTGGTTTAAAATCGCTTGAGCCTCACTGGATAACTTCTCGTCAAATAGAAGCTGCCAGGATTGCTTTAACACGTTATTTAAAACGTGAAGGTCAAGTGTGGATCAGAATTTTCCCTGACAAACCTATTACAAAGAAACCTGCAGAGGTTCGTATGGGTAAGGGTAAAGGTGCTCCTGAATATTGGGTTGCTATCGTGAAACCAGGAACAATTATGTTTGAGGTTGCCGGTGTACCAATGGAAATTGCAAAAGAAGGTATTCGCCTTGCAGCACAGAAATTACCTGTGTCTTGTAAGTTTGTTGTACGTCCTGATTATAACGAGGAGGCTTAATAATGAAATTCGAAGAAATTAAATCATTACCAAATAAAGAATTGGTAGAACGTTACAGAGAAGAACGCAAACTTTTGACACAAATGAAGTTTCAAAATGCGGTTTCTCAAATAGATGGTCCTCATAAGTTGAAGGAATCAAGAAAGAATATTGCACGTATGTTAACTGAGTTAAACTCACGTAGAACTGAAGCTGAGTATCAGGCATACCTTAAAAAAACGAGTGAAGAAAACTAATGGAAACAATTAGAAACTCCAGAAAAGAAATCATAGGCATTGTGAGTAGTGCCAAAATGGACAAAACCATTGTGGTTGCCGTAGTTCGTAGTGTGAAACACCCGAAATATGGTAAATATTTTAAGAAAACCAAAAAGTTTGCTGCCCATGACGAAACTAACCAATGTGCTGAGAACGATATCGTTCGCATCATGGAAACTCGTCCTTTGAGCAAAAACAAATGTTGGAGATTAGTAGAAATCGTAGAAAAAGCGAAATAACATGGTACAAACAGAATCAAGATTAAAAGTAGCTGATAACAGCGGTGCTAAAGAAGTGCTTTGTATTAGAGTACTAGGTGGTACTGGCCGACGTTATGCCAGTGTTGGTGATAAAATCGTAGTCAGTGTTAAGCATGCAATGCCAGGTGGAAACATCAAAAAAGGTGCTGTATCTAAAGCTGTGGTTGTTCGTGTTAAGAAGGAAATTCGTAGAGCTGATGGTTCTTACATTCGCTTCGACGAGAATAGCTGCGTTTTGTTAAATAATTCAGATGAACCAAGAGGTACGCGCATCTTCGGTCCAGTGGCAAGAGAATTGCGCGATAAACAATTCATGAAAATTGTGTCATTGGCACCTGAAGTATTATAATCATGGCGAAAAGCGCATTTAAATTACACATCAAAAAAGGCGATACTGTTTTGGTATTAGCTGGTGATGATAAAGGAAAATCTGGAAAAGTGTTAACTGTTTATCCAGAGAAAAGTAGAGCATTAATAGAAGGTTTAAACATTGTTAGTAAACATCGTAAACCTACTGCTCAAAATACTGGTGGTAAAATTGACAAAATTGAAGCTCCTATTCATATTTCTAATCTTATGGTTATGGTTGGTGGTAATCCAACACGTATCGGTAGAAAATTAAATGAGAATAATAAACTTCAACGTTTTGCTAAAAAAACTGGAGAATTTATTAAATAATTAAATTATGAGTTACGTTCCAAGATTAAGAGATAAATATTCGGCTGAAGTTGTTCCTGCAATGATGGAAAAATTCAACTATAAAAATGTAATGCAAATTCCTTGCATCACTAAAGTTGTTTTGAACCAAGGTGTAGGCGCTGCCGTAAATGATAAAAAATTAGTAGATGCTGCCATCGATGAGATGTCAAAAATTACTGGTCAAAAAGCACAAGCTACCTATTCTAAGAAAGCTATTTCTAACTTTAAATTAAGAGAGAATATGCCTATTGGTTGCAAAGTAACTTTGCGTAAAGAAAGAATGTTCGAATTCTTAGACAGATTGGTTTCTGTTGCACTTCCTCGTGTTCGTGATTTCCAAGGTTTGGAAGTTAAAGGATTTGATGGTAGAGGTAACTGGACTATGGGTATTACAGAACAAATTATTTTCCCTGAAATTGATATTGATAAAACCAATAAAATTACAGGTATGGATATAACTGTGGTTACTTCTGCAAAGAATGACGAAGAGAGTTTAGAATTGTTAAAATTAATGGGTTTCCCTTTTAAAACTAAATAAATCATGGCAAAAGAAAGTATGAAGGCCCGTCAGCGTAAACGTGAATCAATGGTTGCACGTTATGCTGAAAAACGAGCTAAATTGAAAGCGGAAGGAAATTATGAAGAATTGCAAAAAATTCCTCGTAATGCTTCTCCAGTAAGATTGAGAAATCGTTGTAAAATTACTGGTAAACCGAGAGGGTATATGCGCGTTTTCGGAGTTTGTAGAAATCAATTCCGTGAATTAGCTAGTAATGGTAAAATTCCAGGTGTAACTAAATCAAGTTGGTAAAATAGAAATAAAATGACTGATCCTATATCAGATTATCTAACGCGTTTGCGTAACGCAATCAAAGCGCAACATCGTATCGTAGAGATTCCTGCAAGTAATTTAAAAAGAGAGATTACTCGTGTACTTTATGAAAAAGGTTATATCCTTAAATATAAATTTGAGGAAACCGAAAACAAACAAGGTGTAATTAAAATTGCATTGAAATATAATGCTCAATCTAGACTAAGTGCTATTTCTTCTTTGAAGAGAGTTTCTAGTCCTGGTTTGAGAAAATATTCAGCAACTTCCGACATTCCAAGAGTATTGAATGGCTTAGGTGTAGCAATTATTACAACTTCTAGAGGTGTTATGACCGACAAAGAAGCCCGCACTTTAGGTGTTGGCGGAGAAATTCTTTGTTTTATCTCTTAATCGTTAACTTTAAAATTCAAATAAATAAGAATATATGTCACGCGTAGGAAAAGCACCCATTCAGATTCCATCGAATGTGAATGTAACAGTAAACGTAGGATACGTTACTGCAAAGGGCCCTAAAGGAGAACTTTCTCAACCCATCGATCAAGACTTTACTGTTATTGTTGACAATGGAGTGATGACTGTAAATCGCCCAAGCGAGAGTAAACAGCATAAAAGCCTTCATGGCTTATACCGTTCATTACTAAATAATTTAGTAATAGGTGTAGGTCTTGGCCATACTGTAACTCAAGAACTTGTGGGTGTAGGTTACAAAGTTTCAAACCAAGGCAACTTGGTAGAGTTTGTTTTAGGATACTCTCACAAAATCTTGTTACAAGTTCCTTCAGAAATTTCAGTTGTTACTGAAACTGTGAAAGGTAAAAGCCCATCAATTACTATGACTTGTGTCGATAAGCAATTGTTAGGTCAAGTAGCAGCTAAAATCCGTTCATTCCGTAAACCTGAACCATACAAAGGAAAAGGTATACGTTTTGCTGGAGAAGTTTTACGTAAAAAAGCAGGTAAGTCTGCATCTAAGTAAGGAGGAATTAAAATGGCAAAAAGTAAAAATTCAAGAAGAGAAAAAATACGTAAACGCATACGCGGCGTAATTTCGGGTACATCTGCTCGTCCACGTCTAAGTGTTTACCGTAGTAATAAAGATATCTATGCTCAATTGATCGATGATAGTAAAGGAATTACCTTAGCTGCAGCGTCTTCAAGAGAAGTTGGTATCAATGAAGTGAAAGATAGCAAAGTAGCTAAAGCTACTTTAGTAGGCAAAAAAATCGCTGAATTGGCAAAAGGTGCTGGAATTGAATCAGTAGTTTTCGACCGTGGTGGATATTTATACCATGGACGTGTTAAGAGTTTGGCTGATGGAGCCCGTGAGGGAGGTTTACAATTTTAATTTAAAAAACAATGTCAAATAAAAACATAGTTAGAGTTCGTCCAGGTGAATTAACCTTAACCGAAAAAGTAGTTAATATTAACCGTGTTGCTAAAGTTACCAAAGGTGGTAGAACTTTTAGCTTCACAGCTTTGGTTGTTGTTGGTGATGGTCATGGTACAGTAGGACATGGTCTTGGTAAATCAAATGAGGTTATCGATGCAATTAATAAAGGTATTGAAGACGCTAAGAAAAACTTGATCAAAGTTCCTGTTATTAATGGTACTGTTCCTCACGAACAATTAGGCAAATTTGGTGGTGGTCGTGTTTTCTTGAAACCTGCTTCTCATGGTACTGGTGTTATTGCCGGTGGTGCTATGCGTTCAGTTTTAGAAAGTGCTGGCGTTACCGATGTATTGGCTAAATCTAAAGGTTCTTCTAACCCACATAACGTGGTTAAAGCAACTTTTGATGCCCTTACAAGTATGAGAGATCCACATACCGTAGCTCACATGCGCGGTATAAGTATGAAACAAGTATTTAATGGTTAAAATCATGGGAAAAGTTAAAATTACCCAAATTAAAAGTGGTATTGGATATCCAAGAAATCAAAAAGCTACTTTAAGAGCATTAGGACTTAGAAAAATGAACGCGTCTCGTGAAGTTGAGTTGAACCCTCAAGTCGAAGGAATGATTCGCACAGTTAATCACCTATTAAAAGTAGAAAACGCCTAATTATATGAATTTAAGTAATCTAAAACCTGCTGCAGGTTCTGTAAAAAACCGTAAAAGAATTGGTCGTGGACAAGGTTCTGGTAGAGGTGGTACTTCTACTAAAGGTCATAAAGGTGCTCAATCTAGAACTGGTTATTCTCGTAAAATCGGTTTTGAAGGTGGTCAAATGCCATTGCAACGTCGTATTCCTAAAGGTGGATTCAAAAACATTAATCGTGTTGAATACGCTTCTGTGAATTTAGATGTATTGCAACAACTTGCTGAAAATATGAACATCAGCAAAATTGATCGCCAACTCTTGATTGACAAAAATTTAATTCATAAAAATGAATTGTTCAAAGTATTAGGTCGTGGTGAAATCACAGCTTCTTTGGAAGTTCATGCAAATAAATTTAGTGAAACTGCAAAAGCTGCTATTGAAAAAGCAGGTGGAAGCACTCACACAATTGGTCGATAAGCATGAAAAAACTTATAGAAACCTTTAAGCATATTTGGGCAATAGACGAACTTAAGAAACGTATCGTGTATACGTTGCTTTTGTTGGTAATCTATCGTCTTGGATCATATATCATTCTTCCAGGAATTGATAGTGATGCCTTAGAAGGGTTGAATCGTCAAACTAAGAATAACATTTTAGGTTTGATCAACACTTTTGCCGGCGGTGCATTTGCCCGTGGTGCTATTTTTGCACTCGGTATCATGCCCTATATCTCGGCTTCTATATTCATGCAGTTGGTAACCATTGCAATTCCAAGTTTCCAACGTTTGCAGAAAGAAGGAGAAGAGGGTAGAAGGAAAATGAATCAATATACCCGTATCCTTACCATCGCATTTACTGCTGTTCAAGCATTTGCTTATCTTTCGAATATTGTTAACTCTGAAGCCAATAGAGCGGCATTGTTATTCAATTTCAATGATCAATTGCTGTCAAAAGAAATGTTTATGTTCACCAATATTATTCTTTTAACTGCTGGTACAATGTTTACCATGTGGATGGGAGAAAGAATCACCGACAGAGGTTTAGGTAACGGTATCAGCTTAATTATTATGGTTGGTATTATTGCCCGGATGCCTTCGGCTTTGATAAGTGAGTTCTTAATTCGCTTGCAAGGTGGTGGTTTGATATTGTTTATCATAGAAATGGTAATATGGTTTATGGTTGTATTGGGAGTAATTTTATTGACCCAAGGAACC
>Ga0209597_1000769_pt1 | contig 20928 bp, 19 predicted proteins | sample M_140625_MF_Meta_FD_187316 | JGI IMG/M metagenome (GOLD analysis project Ga0209597, IMG submission 187316) | Freshwater microbial communities from Lake Montjoie, Canada to study carbon cycling - M_140625_MF_MetaG (SPAdes) (version 2) | ecosystem: Environmental > Aquatic > Freshwater > Lake... | reverse complement strand
GCGGAAACAATACGGCCCGGTCGAAACTGTTTTCCCAATGACTCGAACGACGCGCACATTTCACTAAACAAGCCGCTCGAGGAGCTTTTGAAAAGCACGACAACAGACCAAAATTCCATTCCGATGGTCGCTAATCCCACAGCTAAAACGGAGTTGTCTTTCTGACTCAAAATCTTGTTTGAAATTGTCCCTCCCCAACTCCTCCCGTTCCCAGCCCCTATGAAAATTTTTTCCCACCCGCTCTCACTTTGCGGACTCGCAATAAGCTGCGCCCTCGCAAGCTCCGTGCTCGCCGCCGAACCCTCACACGCAAAGCCCGCGCTGGTTTACCACGATTCAGCGCCCAAAGCGTACGACCTGACGGCGCGCGCCAGCGTGCTGGACCCAAAAGCTCAGCCTCATCCCGAGATTAATTTCCTTTTCGAAAAAGACGGCAAGCCCACAGACACGGAGCACGCCAACGTCGACACCCGCGTTGCACCACAGGGCAAATTAGTCGTGTGGTTGATGGGCTACAACGCAGCCCTTTTCGAGCGCCTTAACAGCTACGGGCTACACGCAATCCAAGTGAGTTACGCGAACGGCTGGTTCGCCAAACTTAACAAGGAACCCGCACCTGCTGACACGCAATATCTGGGTAACATCCGTCTGGAAGCCACCACTGGCATCGATGCCAGCGAAGCCGTTTCCATCCCGAAACCAGACTCCATGATGGAGCGCGCCTTTCAATTCGTAAAATGGCTCGCCAAGACTAACCCAGAGGGCGGCTGGGATTATTTTCTCACCCCAAATGGCACCGGGTTGAACTGGGAGAAAGTGATCATCTCAGGTGCCTCACACGGCGCCACCTCCTCGGCGCGTTTCGCCATCCAACAACGCGTGGACCGCTGCGTGATGTTTTGTGGACCGCGCGACCAATACGAATCCTGGCAGGGATTGAGCTCCGCCACGGCCCCCAACCGGTTTTTCGGGTACAGTCATGTGCTGGACGGCGGCTGGTCCGCGGACCATTATCCGAGATCCTGGATTCTATTGGGGCTCAATCAATTCGGACCAATTGTGAACACCGACGAGGCCACGCCTCCGTATGGCCACTCCCGCCGTCTCATCACCACAGGGGACGTCAAGGGCGACGCCGCGCGCGCTCATGGCTACGTGACTCCCAACGCGAAGAATTCCCCTCGCGATGCCGCCGGCAATTACACACAAGACGCGGTTTGGCGCTACCTGTTCACGTCACCCGTCGAAGAAGTGGGGCAACCCGTTCCGCCCGAAGCGAGCACGCGGATCGACCTGCGCTCAAAGTGAGCTTGCCCCTCCAAGGGATGAAAGCACAGTCGGCGTGCGCTTCGAGAGCTCGGCTTCTGAAGAACGTCTCATCGGATATCTCCGGATCTAAGGATCCCGTTTGCCAGTATCGCCCTTCATACCTTACTGTTCAGTCTTCTCATGGAAAAGATGATCATTATCGGCACAGGTTGTGCAGGCCTCACCGCGGCGATCTACGCCTCACGCGCGAATCTTGCGCCCCTCGTTTTGGAAGGTCACGAACCCGGTGGCCAACTTTCCACCACCACGCTTGTGGAGAATTTTCCGGGATTTCCTCAAGGCATTGATGGGCCGGATCTTATTATTGGAATGAAGTCGCAGGCAGAACGCTTCGGAGCGCGTTTTGAATACAGTACAGTCACCGAGTTCGAGCCCGCTGAAGGCCATGTGCGATTAAAGGTCGACAGTCACTGGGTGGAAACCGAGACGCTCATCATCGCCTCGGGCGCTTCCGCCAAATGGCTTGGGTTGCCTGACGAAAAAGCGCGCATTGGCCATGGACTCACTTCCTGTGCGACCTGTGACGGCGCCTTTTACCGCAATGTGCCGGTGTGCGTCGTAGGCGGTGGCGATTCAGCCTGCGAGGAGGCTACTTTCCTCACACGCTTCGCCTCGAAAGTTTATCTGATCCATCGGCGAGACTCTCTGCGGGCCTCCAAGATCATGGCTGATCGCGCCCTCAACCATCCTAAGATCGAGATCTTGTGGAACAGCGCTCCCGTGGAATATCTAACGGACGCAGAAGGCGAAATGCGGGGCGTGCTGCTGAAGGACACGGTCACAGGAGCGGATCGCGAGCTCGAGGTGAAATGCGTTTTCGTCGCAATCGGCCACACCCCTAACACAGCACCTTTCAAGGGCAAGCTGGACATGGACGGCGACGGCTATCTCATTCAACACAAGACTACTCACACCAATATCCCTGGAGTCTTTGCAGCCGGCGACGTCGCAGATCGCACTTACCGCCAAGCTATTACAGCTGCCGGCCAGGGTTGTGCAGCAGCCCTTGATGCAGAGCGTTACCTCTCGCATCACAGCTAGTCTCGAGCAGTAAAAGGCTGCGCACCTAAACCCGTATATGTGGATCGTTCGCTTGGCGCTTCGTCGCCCCTACACCTTCGTGGTCGCGGCTCTCGCTCTCTTGCTGCTGACCCCACTAGTGTTGTTGCGCACCCCCACGGACATATTTCCGTCCATCAACATTCCCGTGGTGTCGGTCATCTGGCAGTACGCCGGTTTAAATGCGCAGGAGATTGAGCAGCGCATCCTGTACGTTCACGAGCGCTCGCTTTCGGCGACGGTCAACGACATCGAGCACATCGAGTCCAACTCCTACAGCGGGGTGGGTATCATCAAAGTGTTTTTGCGCGACGGTGCTTCTGTGGATGGCGCAGTCGCCCAGATTACGGCCGTTGCCCAAACCGTGACGCGCTTGATGCCACCTGGGCAAACCCCTCCGCTGGTGATTCGCTACAGCGCCTCAACGGTGCCCGTCCTTCAGTATTCCATAACAAGCAAAACTCTCTCTGAAGGAGAAATTTACGACACCACACTTAACCAGATTCGAACCGCCTTGGTGACTGTTCCGGGAGCTCAAATTCCTTGGCCTTATGGTGGACGCACGAGGGTCGTATCGGTCGACTTGGATCTCACCGCGCTGAAGGCACGAGGAATGACTGCGCAAGACGTAGTCAACGCGGTGAGTAGCCAAAACCTGATCATGCCCAGCGGCACCGCGAAAGTTGGCGACACCGAATACGATGTGGAGGTCAACGTGAGTCCGAGGGTTTTGGAAGAACTCAACGAGGTGCCCGTACGCACGGTGGGCGGGACTGTGATCCGTTTGAAGGAAGTCGGACAGGTTCGCGATGGCTCGCAACCCCAGACCAACGTAGTGCGCCACAATGGCACACGAGGGGTACTGCTCACCATTATGAAAAGCGGCATGGCCTCCACCCTGAAAGTGGTTGAGGGCATAAAGGCACAGATGCCCAGAGCGCTTTCGACAGTCTCCAAAGAGTTGGTGGTGAGGGAATTCTCCGATCAGTCCAGATTCGTGCACTCCGCCATCCAAGGCGTTTTGCATGAAGGTCTCGTAGCCGCCGCCCTGACCGCTCTCATGATTTTGCTCTTCATCGGGTCGTGGCGCAGCACCGTGATCATCGCGCTTTCCATCCCGCTGGCGGTGCTGAGTTCCATCGCCATTCTCAGCGCGCTCGGAGAGACGATTAACCTCATGACGCTCGGCGGCCTGTCTCTGGCTGTGGGCATTTTGGTGGATGACGCCACTGTTGAGATCGAAAATGTGCATCGGCAAATGGCTATGGGTAAGCCGCTTACTCAGGCAATTCTCGATGGAGCAGAGGAAATAGCACTTCCGGCACTGGTGTCCACGCTGTGTATTTGCATCGTATTCGTCCCCATGTTTTTTCTCAGCGGCGTGGCGCGTTACTTGTTCGTGCCGCTTGCAGAGGCCGTCGTCTTCGCGATGCTCGCGAGCTACGTGCTTTCTCGAACCATTATCCCAACGATGGTCCAGTGGTTCTATCGCAACAGCTCCTACGCAGGCCACGGCACGGGAGCATTGCCGGGCGGCCTACTTCGCCCCTTCGTTCTTTTTCAGCGAGCCTTCGACCGTGGCTTCGAACGTTTCAGAAGTCTCTACCGCTACTGTCTGAGTGCTTGTCTCGAAAGGCGGGCAATTTTCTCCTCCATCTTCCTACTCCTCTGCGGCGGCTCCATGTTCATTTTACCCCTGCTCGGGCGAGACTTTTTCCCCTTGGTCGATAGCGGTCAAATCCGGCTCCATCTGCGCGCCCGTTCTGGAACCCGTATCGAGGAGACGGCTCAGTTGGTGGAAAAGGTGGAAGAGAGCATTCGCAAAATTATTCCGGAAAGAGACTTGGATGGGATCCTCGACAACATGGGCATCCCCAATTCAGGAATCAGTCTGAGTTACTCCAACAACGGGCTGCTCGGCACCGGCGACTCCGATATTCTCGTCTCCCTCAAGCCCGGCCACGCCTCAACCTTCGAGTACGAACGCCAGTTGCGGGACCGCCTCAATCGCGAATTCCCGAGCACCCTCTTTTACTTTCTCCCCGCCGACATCATCAGCCAAACGCTCAACTTCGGCCTTCCAGCGCCGTTTGACATCCAAGTGCGGGGCCGCGATCAGGACGGCAACAGACTCATCGCCGCAAAAATCTCGGACCGCATTCGCTCCATTCCCGGAATAGTCGACGTGCGGATTCAACAGCCAGCCGACCTGCCGCGCCTTCAAATTAATGTCGATCGCGAACGCGCCGCTCTGATGAACCTGAGCGAAAAAGATGTGGCGAACTCCATTTTGCTCAGCCTCAGCGGCAGCGGTCAGGTCCAGCCCATTTATTGGCTGAACCCGAAAATTGGCGTCCAATACCTCGTGAATTTCCGCGCACCCGAAGCCGCCATGAGTTCGCTGGAATCTCTCGCCAGCATCCCGATCACGCGAAGTGCGCCGGGCGAGGGCGATGTGCAACTTCTCAGCAATCTTTCCAGCGTACAACGCACCCAAGCAGCGCCGCTATCGAGTCATTACGACATTCTTCCGGTTATCGATGTGTACGCAGGGGTAGCCGGAAGAGACCTTGGAAGCGTGCTTTCCGAGCTACAGCCCGTCCTAGACAGCTTTAGCAAAGAGTTGCCACGCGGTTCTTTCATCGAAATGCGCGGGCAGGCGGAAACGATGCGCTCGAGCTTCCTCGCCCTTGGTTTTGGCCTCTGCGGGGCGGTGGTGCTGATTTATCTGCTGCTCGTAGTGAACTTCCAGAGCTGGCTGGATCCCTTCGTCATCATCATGGCGCTGCCCGGCGCTGCGGCTGGAGTGGCTTGGGGCTTACACCTCACTCAAACCCCTTTGAGCGTTCCCGCATTGATGGGCGCGATCATGAGTTTGGGCGTCGCCACGGCGAATTCCGTTCTCGTTATCAGCTTTGCCCGGGAGCAATTAGCGGAAGGGCTATCGCCTGTTTACGCGGCCTTGGAGGCTGGTTCCACACGACTGCGCGCCGTAATCATGACGGCCCTTGCGATGATGATCGGCATGGTTCCCATGGCGCTGGGCGCGGGCGAAGGCGGTGAACAAAACGCTCCTCTGGCACGCGCCGTCATCGGTGGCCTTTTTCTCGCAACCATCGCAACGCTCTTTTTTGTTCCCGCAGTCTTCGCGCTCCTGCATCGTAACGGACTGGCTCGTGGCCAGAACGAGGATATGCTCGTTGAGAACACCCTGCTGGCGCATTAAAACTTTTTCGATGAACACCATTGCCCCACCCAAAGTCGGAATGATCAGCCTCGGCTGTGCCAAAAATCTTGTCGATGCGGAGATCATGCTCGGAGGCATTCAAAAGGAGGGCTTTGGGCTGACTGCAAATGCGGATGAAGCAGATGTGCTCATCGTAAACACTTGCGCCTTTATTGACTCTGCGAAAGAGGAGTCTATCGAAGCGATTCTTGATTCCCACCAACAGCGCGGCCTGAAAAAACGCGCGGGCCAGCGGCTCATTGTCACCGGCTGCATGGCGCAGCGCTTTTCCTCCGACCTCTCCAAGTCGCTCTCCGAGGTGGACGCGTTTCTCGGCCTCGACCAAATCGCAGACGCTGGAAAAATTGTGCGTCAGGTGCTCGACCGCCCTCTGCATCCGGACCTGGCTCCCGCGTCCAAGGCGAAGGCCAAGGCGCTCACGAACGAGGCATGGGAGCCCTTGAATCTAGTCAGCCGTAAGCCTGTCTACATTCCCGACTGGGATACACCTCGCGTGCGCCTCACCCCAAAGCACACCGCGTTCACCAAGATCGCGGAAGGCTGCAATCATCCCTGTTCGTTTTGTGTGATCCCGCAAATGCGAGGCCGCCACCGCTCACGTACAGTGGATTCCGTCGTCCAAGAAGTTCGCCAAATGGTGGCGGAGGGAGTCAAAGAGATTAATCTTATCTCACAGGATACGACGTACTTCGGGATGGATTTATGGGAGGAGAAAGCCGGCCCTCGCCAGCCCGTGGACTCCGCTCGGGGCACCACGCTCTCGCATCTGTTGCGCGCCTTGAATGCGCTCGAAGGCGACTTCTGGGTGCGTCTTCTTTACACACATCCAGCCCACTGGAGCGACGAACTCATCACGACCATCGCACAGTGCGAGAAGGTGTGCCGCTACATCGACATGCCCCTCCAGCACATTCATCCGCGTATGCTCAAGCTCATGCAGCGGGAGACCTCCAGCGAACATATCGAGAACCTCATCGTACGGATCCGTGCTGGGATTCCCGGCATCGCCATTCGCACCACTTTCATCGTTGGCTTCCCAGGCGAGACCGAAGAGGAATTTGAGTACCTCCTCGATTTTATCAAGCGCACCCGCTTCGAGCGGTTAGGCGTATTCACTTACTCGCAAGAGGAAGGCTCCAAAGCAGCAAAAATGGAAGGTCATCTTCCAGCCCGTACAAAGCAGGCGCGCTTCAAAAAAGCGATGAAGCTGCAACAGCGCATCGCAGAAGAGCATTCCCAACAGCAAGTTGGACGCGTGATCCGCGCCTTGGTGGACCAACCCGGCGTGGCTCGCGGCCATTCCGACGCCCCCGACATCGACGGCCGTATTCTCTTGAGCGAAGACGCGCCGCTGGGCGAGTTCATCAACGTGCGCATCACCGAAGGACAACTGTACGACCTCCTCGGCGAACGCGTGGAGTAACGCCCTCACTTTGCTGCCGCGATCCGGTGAATTGGAAGGAACAGCCTTCCATGTTGCAAGGCTCTATTAATCCCCGTCGAGTTCCAACGCCTTCTCGTCGCGACGCTCCCGGAAGAATTCCTGTAACAGACTGGCACATTCCGCGAGGCGAACTCCGCTCGTGACATCGCAACGATGGTTCAATTTAGGGTGCTGCAACAAGTTGAGCAGGCTGCCCGCCGCGCCGTCCTTGGGTGAGGGGCAGCCGAAAATCACGCGCCGCAACCGTGTATGAACAATGGCCCCAGCGCACATCGCACACGGCTCCTTAGTCACATACAGATCGCAGTCTGTCAGGCGCCAGTCTTCCACAACAGACTCGGCCTGAGTGATGGCAAGCATTTCGGCGTGCGCGGTGGCGTCGACTAATTGTTCCACTTGATTGGAAGCCCTAGCGATAATCCGCCCGTCGCGTACAATCACCGCTCCCACAGGAACCTCAGCCTGCTGAAAGGCCCGCTTGGCCGCTCGGAGCGCCTCGCCCATAAAATATTCGTCACTGTGTAAGTCTATGATGGGTTCCATGAGTCTTAAATGAATTTAGAAAGGAATTTGTTTGCTTTAGCTTGCCGGAGCGAGTTGTATTCACACCCCTTTTCAAAAAACCTCATTGGAGGAAATTTTATGTCAGCCATTATCGCGAAGATCAATCAGGAGCAGATGAAGTCAGAAGTCGCCCCCTTTAAAGTAGGCGACGCCGTTCGAGTCCACACCCGCGTGGTCGAAGGAGACAAGGAACGTATTCAGATTTACTCGGGGATCGTGATCGGTCGCAAGGGCTCCCTCATGAACGAGTCTTTCACGGTACGCCGCATTTCGTACGGCGAAGGCGTGGAGCGCGTGTTTCCCCTGCATTCGCCTCGCGTGGCGAAAGTTGAAGTCGAGACCGTAGGGGTAGCTCGCCGCGCCAAACTCAACTACCTGCGTCTGCGGAAGGGCAAACAGGCTATGGCCGTTCGCGAAAAAGCGCGCTAGAATCAACTCGGTTTTTCACAGCGCCTAAACGCTGCGTCACGCCCACAAACCAAGCTCTATGGAGGCGCGGTGCTCCCTCAACTATGAGGTTCAGCTCCGCGCCTCTGGTTTTTTACGGATAGCAGGGGTAGACGAGGTGGGACGCGGGCCTCTTGCTGGTCCTGTTGTCGCCGCTGCGGTGGTTCTCCCAGAGAATTTTACCCACGCAAAGCTGACCGACTCCAAGAAGTTGTCACCCAAAATGCGGGAGCGCATTTACGAAGAATTGCTGGCAAACCCAGCCGTCACCCACTCGGTGGTCGCCTTGGATGCGCCGGAAGTGGACCGGTTAAACATCCTGCGGGCCACCCACGAGGCCATGCGGCGCGCAGTGTTACAACTTTCTCAGCCTCCAGATCATGTGCTCATTGACGGACTCCCGGTCCGCCCCTTTCCCTTCGCCCAAACCGCGCTAGTGGGCGGAGACGCACTCAGTCTCAGTATCGCGGCGGCGAGTGTCGTGGCGAAGGTGACTCGCGATCGACTGATGCTTGCCCTCGACGCCCTTTACCCACAATACGCTTTTGCCCAACACAAAGGGTACGGCACGGAGTTGCACATGGCGCGATTGAGGGAGCATGGCCCTTCTCCGGTACATCGACGCAGCTTTGGACCGGTGTCGCAATTGGTTCTCGCGCTGGAATAAGAGGACGTCGATTGCGGAGTCCGACGCAAGTGGGCGACTTGGCGGGGAGGGCGAGCGGCTGGCAGCTCGTTTTCTCCAAAAAGCCGGATACAAAGTGCTGTACCGCAATTACAAACCCACTTACGGAGGCGAGGTCGACTTGGTTTGCAGGGCACGACTGCGCATGGAACTTGTTTTCGTAGAGGTTAAAACGCGTTCCAGCGAAGCTCACGGTTCTCCAGAAGAGGCTGTGGATTGGGAAAAACAGCGTCGCATTGTGCGCGCGGCTCAGGAGTGGTTGGAACAGCTGGAGGTGGAAGAGGTGACCGTCCGCTTCGACATTGTGGAAGTTATTCTACACGAGGGATATCAGGAATTGCGCCACATCCAAAACGCCTTCACCGCCGAGGAAACCCGTCATCCCGGAAGCGCGCCGCTTATCCCGGGGGCCAACCGAGGGGACGTCCTCCCAAAACGTGGACGTGGAGGTGGGGCACAGATTCGCCGCCGTCCGCCCCGTGGTTGATCACGACGCGAAAACCCGTGTCGAGCACTCCTGTAATGCGGGCTACCTCCTGCGCACCAAGCAGAAGTGAGCCGAGTAACGCGGAGTCTTCGAGCTTGGCCTCCCCCACGCGAGGGATGAGTTTTTTGGGAACGACCAGCACATGCACAGGCGCTTGGGGCTGGATATCGTGGAAGGCGAGCCACTCGGAAGTTTCGGCTACGATCTTTGCGGGAATCTGCCGTGCGATAATTTTTTCGAACAATGTCATTTTATCGAATGATGAAGGAAACTTTCGCCGCCCCAGTCGACTTAAGGACACAGCCTCGAATATGTTCCACCAGCTCATCCGCTACAGCTTGGCAATGCGTGCTCCAGTTCAAGCGCCCGAGCAGCAATTTGACCGCGACGTGCAAGTCCTCGAACACGATATGCGTAGCCAGCCCGCTGGAGAGCAAACGTTGGCACCCGACTTCGCAGGCTTTGAAAAAGCCCATGTGAAAGCCCGGGGGAACTTCCCGTACCAAGTCCACCAGCGAAGAGCGCAGTTCTAAACCACCGCGTAAAAAATGCGGAGCCACTTCGCCGTAACCGATACCCCGCAAGACCCGGTTTACAGCCAGCTTAAAATGCTCCATCGTGTACGGCTGAGAAGAACCGTTGGCGCGCAAAAAATCCGTGACGCTCCGGGCCACATCGACAGCGGGCCAATGCTCATAACCAGCGGCGAAGGCGGCCTGCTCAAGACTCTGTGCCAGCCAGCCAAGTTCCAGAGCCACGGCCCCTCCCTGTCCCAACTGAATCAACTGTGGAGCGTCACTAAGACAAATCATGGAGTGAAGAGTTCGGGTTGCAGCGTGCTGGGTTTGGCCCGGGTTCCGAGCAAATGAATTTCGTCAATAAATTCTCCGATGTCCTCGAATTGTCGATAGACAGATGCGTATCGGACATAGGCAATTTCATCCAAGGAATGAAGGGCTTCCATCACTTTGGCTCCAACAATCCTGCTCGGGAACTCCCTTTCCAGACCCGCCTCCAAGCTGCTGAGGATCTCGCGCGCCGCTTCTTCGATTCGCTCCAAACTGACCGGCCGCTTTTCGCAAGCCTTCACCATTCCGCCCACGATTTTCTGTAGGTCCAACGCTTCAGAACGTCCGTCGCGCTTAAGCACCCGCAGTTCCACGACCTCGATCTGCTCATACGTGGTGTAACGAAAGCCGCAGCCAATGCACTCGCGCCTACGTCGGATGCTTCTTCCGTCCTTTGCTGGACGGGAATCAATCACCTTATCTTCAAGCACGCCGCACTTAGAGCAATACATTATCTTGTGTCCTTTGGAACCACATCTCCACCTTCACACAAGCCGTTGTGTCTGCAAGCAGAATCGTCCCGCCTTTTCCACCTCCAAAGCGCTCACCCAAACCTCGCCTTCCCCGCCCATACCATTGCCATTCGAACCCATCACTTGGTACAAAAACCCATGCAACATCTCCTCCACGCCGTCGCAACCCAAGAGGAACTCTCTCGCGAGGAGATTTTTAGTGCCGTAACCTGGCTAGCCGATCCCGCTGCACTCCCCGAGCCTAAATGCGCTTTTCTCGAGGCTCTGCGTACCAAAGGCGAGACGGCCGCAGAAATCGCGGCGTTTGTGGAGGCGCTCCTGCAGATGGCACGCGACCCGAAAATCGACCCGGCGCGGCTTTCCGGACCGATGCTTGACGTGTGCGGAACCGGCGGGGACCGACTGGAGCTGTTCAACGTGTCGACCACTTGCATGTTCGTACTGGCTGGGGGCGGCGCGGTAGTCGTAAAGCATGGCAACCGGGCGGTGACTTCGCAGTGCGGAGGGGCCGACGTGCTGGAGGCGCTTGGCGTGCGAATCGACCTTCCTCCCGACGCGCTGCGTGAATGCGTCTACCGTCACGGTTTGGGTTTTGTGTTCGCCCCACTGTACCACCCGGCCTTTGCCGCGATAGGACCCGTGCGCCGCACACTGGCAGAGCGCGGCGTATCGACGGTTTTTAATTTGCTAGGGCCGCTGCTCAATCCGGCGAGGCCCGCCCACCAATTGGTCGGCGTGTACTCTCGCGACTTGCTTCCAAAGTACGCAGAAACGCTCCGCCGCTTAGGCCGGCACCGGGCTTGGGCCGTCCACGGTTGCGGTGCCGATGAACTCACGCTCGCGGGCGTGGCCCAAGTCATCGCAGTGGAACACAACGCGCTACGGTCATTTTCCGTAGATCCTCTGGAGCTGGGATTCGAGACAGCGCCGGTGAGCGCTCTTAGAGGCGGAGATCGCACTCAGAACGCGGCCATTCTTGAAGGAATTTTATCGGACGCGTTGAAGGGACCGGCAACGGAAGCGGTTATTCTCAATAGTGCCGCCGGGTTTGTCGCGGCGGGATTAGAGAGCGACTTGTCAGCAGGAATCCTCCGAGCTAGAGAGTCCATAAAGAGTGGTGCAGCATTGGCAAAACTCGATGCGCTAAGGACGTTGAGCGTCTAAGCGCACTTCGAAGGAAGCTCCACGCGGCCGAATCTCAGCGGGCGTCGGACGTGATCTGCGCAACTGCGTCTCCTGTGGCAGTGCCTGTTTTGTGTAACCAAGGCAAGTTCCAGAGGTGGCAAACTTCCACCACCCGACGTTTATCTTCCTGAAGCATCAGGGGGCGCACTTCCGGCAACTGCGACCAATGAACGCGCGCCTTGTAATGGTGCTCTTGGTGATACCCGTTATTGAACCAGATCCAGTTGTAAAATGGGTTATAACAGCTAACGGAATCATCCAATCGATTGGTGTGGGTCGCACCGTGATGTTCTAAATAATTCTCCGCGTAATTCAAAACCTGCCCAATGAACCAAAGCGGCATGTAGAAGAACACGAAGTTTTTCCAGGATAGCGCTATTAAGAGGCCCCACATCGCGAAAAGAACCAGAAACTCCATGTGAATTTGCGACATCCGCCTTTGCCGGATACCTTCTTTATAGAGCGGAGTAATTTCCGAGCGGAACACGCTTTTTAATGTAAAGGACCAGAAGTCCTCTTCGATATTGGGATCCTTGGAAAAGCGGTAACTGGAAGCGAAATCAATGGTCGAGTTGGTTTGAGGATTTCGCCTATCGTTATTTCCCTTGTGATGAAAGAGATGATGGATGTGATACATCGTTTGCGGCACGCCAAGCGACAGTGAGTTCACCAAGCTGAACGCGTCATTTGCGACCCGACTTCTAAAGTACGGCGTATGAATATGGTAGTGCGAGATGCATTGGTAATTAGTGAGATACAAGAATAAGATTCCTATCGCACAAACTGTTGCGACCGGGATTAGCACCATCAATGGGACGCTGGCTAACGCCCAGTTCGTCAACGCTGCGCTTCCCATAATCAAGAGCACATTGAGAAGCGCTAACCCTATAAGGGGAATATCTTTCCTCGTTCTTAACATACCTTCGTTGATACTGCTGGCGCTCTAGAAAAACAAACATCAATCTCGAGAAAATTCATGCGCCAACTCTGGGATATTAAAGCATACCGTCTGCTCTTCTTTGCGGGGTTTTTATCCGAACTTGGCACCTACATTTCGGAGGTCGCCATTCTGCTGCGCATCTTTGAGCTCGTCGGCCAGCAAAAGCAGTTTCTAGGAGTGACTCAGGCTGTTTTTCTCGTGTTCATGATCCTTGGGACGCTCCTGGGAGGTGTTTGGGGAGAACGCAATTCAAAGCATAAAATCCTGCTGCTTTGTGAAGTCGCCCGCATCCCAGTTTTGGGCGCTATGCTCGTTTGGGATACGTCCCCTTGGGTGCTAATTCTTGGAAACGGCGGTGTGGCATTTTTTTCCGGGATGTTCAATCCCACTCGCCAAGCGTTGATGAACCAGATCCTGCCTAGCACCCTTATCGCAAACGCTAATTCTCTTTTCTCCGTCAGTTTCGCCTTCCTCCACGCCTTCGGTCCCATCGCAGGAGCACTTTTGTACGCGAGCATCGGGCACCTCTCCCCGATTCTGCTCTTTGATCTAGCCACTTACTTTGTCGGCTTCGGGTTACTTGCGAAACTTTTTCTGCTTCACGCCCAACAGCCTCCCCCGCCCTTACCAGTCCGCGCCCATAACGAGTTTCTCCAAGATCTGCGCGACGCGTTTGCGCTAGTGCGCTCCCACCCCAAATTTTTGTGGATCCTCTTGCGCTGCATCCTAGCCAGCACCGCCCTCGGCATTGTGATCCCCCTGATGCTCCCTTTCACCACCGAGATCTTGCAACTCCAGCCCTCTTCTTACGGCCTTTTGCTTGGGGTGTTCGGCATCGGCGGAGCCGTGGGCAGCTTACTAATTCCTGCGACGCTCAAGCGGTTTTCAATCGAAATTGCCCTGCGCCTTCTCGCTCTTGGAGAAGGAGTCAGTCTCCTGATTTGGACCTCGCTAACCAACACGCCTTTGGCATTCGGTTTTGCCTTCATTTACGGAGCGCTCCTCTTTGGCCGAATCACCTGTCAGCTCGACTTTGTATCCCTGCGTTTACCGAAGGGTTTTAATGCGCGGGCTAATTCGTTTTTAGATTTGGCTATGGTCATTCCTAATGTGCTCGGCGCCGTTGTGGTGGCGGCTGCCGGTGTCCAACTCAACACTAGCCTGCTGATGCGCGGCTCCGCTTTGACGTTTATAACTCTTGTTTTAATACTTTGCGGGTTGGAATTATCTAAACGCAAAGATCCGATTGTGAATCTTCCCCAATAACGAATGAACGGAAACGGACTGACTTTTACAATTCGGCCCCTTCCTAGATCCTTAGGATATGTTAAACTATAGCTATGAGGATTGTTCTTAACCTCCTTTGGTTCTTTTGCGGCGGGGCCCTGAATGCCATTCATTGGTACGTGGTTGGCGTCCTGATGGCGCTGAGCATTGTAGGTCTGCCTTGGTGTCGTGCCTGCTTTATGTTGGGGACTTTCTCGATGTGGCCCTTCGGGAGGCAGGTCGTGAGCCGACGCGCATTGACCGGACAAGAGGATCTGGGAACGGGCGGTTTGGGACTCCTCGGCAACATCCTATGGCTAATCCTTGCCGGATGGCATCTGGCCGTCGTCCACCTAACCCTCGCACTAGGCTGTGCCCTCACAATCATCGGCATCCCCTTCGCACTTCAACATGTGAAACTCGCGTTTGCCTCGCTAGCCCCCATCGGCGTGTCCGTGGTGGAGTCTCCCTGACACGCCATCGTTGAAAAAAATCTATTGCTTTTGATGAAGAAGGCCGCCCGTGGCGCGTTTCTTGCTATTCCCCGTGCGCAAGTTAACCATCTTTCTGCGCTATGCCTCTCATCAGTCACAACGGTAAACTCCGCGGCAATTGGGGACTCTTTTTAGTCCCAGCAAATCTTATCTTCGGTGTGACGCTTTCTTATCGAATGCGCACAGGGGAGATCGTCCACGATCTTTTCTACTGGGTGATGATTTCTATCATGTTCGCGGACTTCCTTCTGGATATTTCCAGCACGAAGAAGCACCGCATGGAGGTGGTCAAAGATTTCAAAACCGTTTTTCGCCTCTACTCCAGGGGCTGGATGATTCCGGATCTTTTAGCGGCCATTCCATTTGAGTATTTCGCCGACGTTTTTCACTGGGAAAGCGACTGGTTCCTGCTGCTGCGAGTGCTTCCTCTGACTAAAACCTTCAAAGTGTCGGCCGTGCTTGCGGATCTTCAGATGATCCTCCAACTCCCCCGAGCGATGATGCAGCTCATGTCACTCGGATACTGGGCAGTTCAAGCCATGCACGCCGTGGCCTTGGGCTGGTGGTGGGCCGGTGGCTCGCCAGACTCCATCGACACTGCGCCTGCGAAAATCGCTTGGGTTTGGGAAGACGACCAAAAGACGCAATTGGTTCAAAAAACCCTCGCGGAGGCGGAGACCCGGAAGTTTACCAATTTTGAGGTGTACCTGCGTTCCCTCTACTGGACGGTCACCACGATGACCACCATCGGTTACGGGGACTACAGCCCATCGAAGGACAACAACCAGCAGATCATCTTCACCATTTTCGCACAGATCGCCGGGGTATCCTTCTACGGATACATCGTCGGTAACATTCCAGTTTTGATCGCCAACCGCGACGCTGCACGCGCCGCGTTTGAAAGCCGCAATGAAATCATTAACGAGTTCATGCGCATCAAACAGTTGCCTATCGGCATGCAGGATCGCGTTCGCGACTACTACCAGTACCTTTGGGAGTCCCGCAAAAACGTGTCCGATTCCGAGGTTCTCGGCACGCTACCGCACGCTCTTTCCGTCGACGTTCTCGTTTTCCTCAACAACGACATCTTGCAGAAGGTGGAGTTCTTCAAGGGCGTAAAGGAGATTTTCATCCGCGAAGTCGTTGGAATGTTAACTACAGAAGCCTATATCCCTGGGGATTACATTATCCGCGAGGGGGAATTCGGTACTCGGATGTATTTCCTTACAAACGGGGCGGTCGACATCATTGTGAACGACCACCGCGTTGCGGGCCTCACCACGGGATCGCCTTTCGGTGAAATGGCTCTGGTCTCTGGAGATAAGCGCAACGCCAGCGTTCAGGCCACCACGTACTGCGACGTCTACGTTCTGGACCGAAGCGGCTTTGATCAGTTGCGTTCCCGTTACGAAGACTTCGATAAGAACGTCGTCGAAATTACAGAGAAACGCGCTGCAGCAAACCGCAAGACCAAGGAAGAACGCGATCTCGCCGCCGCCGCCAAAGCCGCTGCTGAAGCCGCCAAGCCCGAAAATGAATCCGGCCCAGAGGCCAACGCGTAACAAATGAAGTGCGCATCGGTTGCGCGTGGTGAATTCCACGCGCAACCGGGGGCACGCACCACTCACCAAGAACCACTCACCAAGAACCACTCACCAAGAACCAAGAACCAGAAACCAGTTTTTCGACGATCGTTTCCTACCTCATCCGGCAGGTCTGGAGGACAAGCTCGACCGTCCGGCCTGTGGCGCCCTGATGGCCCCGTAGTGCATGGATCCCATTCACCCCCAACGCCTCGCAGCGACGGGGATTCTCAAGCAGGGCCGAAATGGCTTCCTCCAAGGCAGACTCATCTGCCACCTGAACCGCTCCCTCTGCGGCTAGAAGCAACCGAACCACGGCTTCGAAATTTTCCATGTGTGGACCAAATACCACGGCCTTTCCAGCCAGCGCAGGCTCAACAGGGTTCTGACCACCCGATGCCGTGAGGCTTTTGCCAACGAACGTCACGCTTGCCAATGCGTACCAATTTGTGAGTTCACCCGTGCTATCCACCAGCAGGACCTCCCAGGGCACGGAGGAGGGAAGTGCGCTCCGGAGAACGACGGAGACTTGCAATGCCTCTAATTCCGCAAGCAACCCAGCAACACGCTCTACATGCCGAGGAGCAATGGCGAGGCGCAACGTTGGAAATCGGAGGCGCAACCGTTTCAAGCACTCCACCAACAAGACCTCCTCTCCATCATGGGTGCTGCCTGCCACCCAAAGCGGGGCGTCCTCAGGCATCCCAGACGTACTCAGGAGTTGCCGCAACTCGGGAATACACGACGCCACCTTTGCCGTCTGGTCAAACTTGACGCTCCCAGTGAGGTGCAATCGCTCTGGGGCCACGCCCACAGCTTCCCAACGTGCACGATCCTCTTCGTCGGGAATACCTACCCACTCTAGAAGTTGGAAAAACGGCGAAACCCATCGCTTGGACTTGGCAAAGCGCCCCGCGGATCTCGGCGAAAGACGGGCATTCGCGAGCATCACCGGTATCCCGCGAGCGTCGCAATCGGCCATCAGATTTGGCCAGATTTCCCCCTCCACCAAAACGAGGCCGATGGGACTTATTAAATCAAGTGTCCGCCGCACCGCATTTTGACTGTCCACAGGATTGTACATGGGGAACAACCCATCCGCAGCCTCGGCCGAAGCGAGGGCGTATCCGGTAGAAGTCGTCACCGAGAGGACAACGGACACTTCGGGCACTGCCACCCTCAAGGCGCGGACAAGCTTCAACGCCACGAGCGTTTCACCCACACTGATGGAACGAATCCAAAGCCACCGCCGACTTTTAAGCCGCACACTGTCTTCCTGTTCAAATCGCCCTAAACGTTGGCCAAATCCAGACTGAAAATTTCCCCGCCTAAACATTCGCCGCAAAAAGCTCGGCAATAACAGTGCTGCGGCAAAAGGTAGAGCAAGCCGGTACACCAACAGAGAACGAGTCAACTCTTGGCGGGACGGGGCAAAGGACTTGAGAGTAGCTAGGGGATCAGGCCGATCCATGGGAAAATGAGATCTCAAAAATTACGCCTAGTGAATCGGAATTCCTAACAGCCTGTAAACCGCATCGCCTTGAATCCAAGACTTCGACTTAAGGGCACTTGCGAAAACACCCTTTCTTTTCCACAAAGAACACAAAGAACACAAAGAGCGCAGAAGCGACGAATGGGAGACTTACAAAAAGCAAAAGCCCCAGTCTGTCTAGGACTGGAGCTTTGCAAATGGCACTTTGAGCCGGCGTTACAGGTGAGAAGCCACCGCGTGCTCTAATTTCACGATGTCTGCAGCAAACTTCCGGATGCCTTCGGCAGTTTTTTCGGTCGCCATGGCGTCTTCATTGAACAAGAAACGGAACGCTTTCTCATCAATGTCCATCTTCTCAATGTGAGCAGCCCTAGCGGCTGCCGCATCGAGCTTAAGCACCACAGGGTCCGTAGAGGCTGCCAATTTCGCGAGTAAATCAGGGGAAATGGTCAGCAGGTCACTCCCCGCCAACTCCACGATCTGAGAAACATTGCGGAAGCTTGCCCCCATGACTTCCGTCTCATGACCGAAGTGCTTGTAGTAATTAAAAATAGTGGCCACCGACTGCACGCCGGGATCTTCAGCGCCTGTGTAATCGCGCTTGTTGGCATTCTTGTACCAATCGTAGATTCGGCCCACGAAGGGAGAAATCAACTGCACTTTGGCGTCGGCACAAGCTACGGCCTGCGGCAGGGAGAAAAGAAGAGTAAGATTACAATGAATCCCTTCTTTCTGAACGATTTCTGCCGCCTTAATGCCTTCCCAAGTGGACGCTATTTTGATCAATACGCGGTCTCTGGAAATACCCGCTTTTTCATACAACCCAATCAAATGCCGCGCCTTGGCCACCGTCCCTTCGACGTCAAAAGAAAGGCGCGCGTCTGTTTCCGTGGAGACGCGACCGGGAACGATTTTCAAAATCTCCAACCCAAACGCGATGAGGATGTGATCTATGATGTCATCGAGTTGTTTGGCTCCGGTCAGGCCGCTATTTTTCCGATCGGCAATCGCCGCATCCAAAATGGGGCTATACTTCGGGTTCGTGGCGGCTTGGAGGATCAGAGACGGATTAGTGGTCGCATCCTGAGGTTTGAATTCACGCATGGACTCAAAATCGCCCGTATCGGCAACGACCTTGGTGAAATGCTTGAGTTGTTCGAGTTGAGAAAGAGTACTCATGATTTTAGGGTGATAGGGTGATAGGACTAATTTTGATCTGCTTTAGGTAAAAGTGAGCAACTTACAGGTGTATGGCATGACCGTGAGCCTGCCCGGTAGCTTCGTGAATCATCTCACTCAGCGTCGGGTGCGCATGGATCGTGCCTTCAATTTCGTCGATGGTCGCCTCCAAGGTGATGGCCAGACCTAGCTCCGCGATCAACTCAGTAGCTTCCGACCCAATGATGTGCGCACCGAGCACTTCGCCGTGTGGCTCGCCGAGGATCAGCTTCACAAACCCCTCGATTTCACCAATCGCACGCGCTTTTCCGCTCGCCGCGTAAGGAAACTTGCCCACCTTGAACGAAATACCCTTTTCCTTCGCTGCCCGCTCCGTCAACCCCACGCTCGCCACCTGAGGCTGGCAATAGGTGCAACCGGGGAAGGTCCCGACCTTCTTGGGTTGGAACCCAGTCTGAAACATTCCGTTTACTGCTTGAATCGCCTCGAAACTAGCCACATGCGCTAGCCATGGCGGCCCAATAATGTCCCCCGTCGCGTACACTCCGGGCACATTGGTCTCATATCTTTCGTTCGTCTGGATGTAGCCCCTCTCGTTCAATGCAAGCTTGAGCGCTCCACTAGGATGCAACGGTTGTACGCCGATCGCAACCAAGCACACGTCCGCCTCCAACTCCTGCCGTACTCCCTTTACATCTTCTACGGTTATTTTCACCCCGTGTTCGTCCGCCTCAGTTTTGACTGTCTTATGCGATGTCAAAACCTTAATTCCCTGCTTTTTAAAGGATTTCTCCAACTCCACAGAAACCTCGGTGTCTTCCACAGGCAACAAGTTTGGCAGCATCTCCACCACCGTTACTTTGGTACCAAAGGCGTTGTAAAAATACGCAAATTCCACCCCGATAGCCCCCGCGCCAATCACGATGAGACTCTTAGGCTGCTGAGGTAAAATCATCGCCTCCTTGCTGGAAAGGACCGTTTTACCATTAAACCCAAACCCTGGCATCGGCCGAGGAAGACAGCCCGTGGCGACCATAATCTTGGCAGCAGCAAGCGTCTGAACCGCGCCATCGGCGGCCTTCACGCTCACCGAGCCCGCTTTATCCAACGAAGCCTCGCCCTTGATGTAGTCGACCTTGTTCTTCTTGAAGAGAAACTCGATTCCCCCCGCGTTTTTGTCCGAAACGTCCCGCGAACGGCTCACTATCTTCGCCCAGTCGAAAGAAACATTGTCGGCTTTGAGCCCAAATTCAGCCGCTCGGTGCGCGAAAATGTGATACAGTTCAGCGTTGCGCAGCAAAGACTTCGTGGGAATGCAGCCCCAGTTCAAGCAAGTGCCGCCCGCCCGCTCTTTTTCCACGCAAGCTACTTTTTTCCCAAGCTGCGCCGCTCGAATCGCCGCCACGTAGCCAGCCGGCCCGCCACCTATGACAATCAGGTCGTAGTTCATACGCGCCGAACCATGGCTAGACGGCGAGACACGGTCAACTCTCCTTGCATGAACTCTACGCGAAGTCTTCGCCCATGCAATCCGTAGCGCTCTCAACCGCCCTAGCGGAAACTTCTGCGCATCGGGGTCTCAAGCGAGTTTGGCGCGGCCTCATTCCCTTTGTTTGCAGCAGGTTCACTTGCGTTCGCGCGCTTGGCTTTTGCACTCTTTTGCTGACTGCCCGGCTTGGAAGCAGGCTGCCCCTCCCCATCTCCCGAGGCGAGGTGCCCCGAGCCGTGATGCATCGCAGGCCCTTTGGCGGAAGCTTTTGCCGAGGGTGCCGCCATCATTCCTTGGCCACACTTCCCGCACATTGGGCAATGGGCGCAGCTGGAAAGGAAAACCAAGGCAACCAACCCGGCCGCCCCGAAAATCAAACGAGTCATGAAACCGAGATTCAGGCGAGGAGCGGTGCCCTGAATTTGGCCGGACTTGGAGACGACAACGCCTGTAGGGCGAATCCGACTCAGGTGGATTGATGCTTGGCGCGGTGCCGTGGATTTAATGTCCGAGCAAGAAACAAAGCCTCCCAAAATACGAGTCCACCGGCGCACGAGCGACGAAGCGCAGGCTGCGATCGAGAGCTGAAGCGTCGTGGCGACCTCCGCGAGAGTGGAGAGCCCGCAAGCACTGGAGTTTACCAAAACGGGTTGGGCAATGAGCTGGGTAAGAAGCGGGGTAAGAAGCGGGGTAAGAAGCGGGGTAAGAAGCGGGGTA
>Ga0209597_1000767_pt1 | contig 20960 bp, 18 predicted proteins | sample M_140625_MF_Meta_FD_187316 | JGI IMG/M metagenome (GOLD analysis project Ga0209597, IMG submission 187316) | Freshwater microbial communities from Lake Montjoie, Canada to study carbon cycling - M_140625_MF_MetaG (SPAdes) (version 2) | ecosystem: Environmental > Aquatic > Freshwater > Lake... | reverse complement strand
ATAGGCAATCGAATCAATTGAAGGCGGGTGGCCTGGGGCAAACCCCGGCGCTCCACACCCGCCGATTCAGTGGAGTCAGACCACCTTGATCAGATCAATCTGGCCACCTTCGCTGAGGTAGTGGCCACCCACAATGTTGCCGTTGGTGAGGCTGTGGGCCTGCACATCGGCCAGGAAGTAGCTGCCGGCGGCAGCGCCATAAAGGCTCGAAACATCGTGAATACCGGATGATTCCCAGTTGCCGATGTCGGTAACGGCGGAATCGGTCTGGCCATAGACCGTGGGCACCGCGGTGCGATCGATTTGGGCCCAACGGGTGGAGACGCCGGTGATGCTGTCGACCTTCCAGATCGAGGCCTCCTCGGCCCCAAAGCTGCCATCCGCGGTTCCGTTGGCTAGGGAGCGGTCTTCCTGCACATAAATGAATCCGTTACCACTCCAGGCCAGGTTGTCGGGATTGCGGATCCCCCCTTGGCGGGCGGTGCCGGTGAGGCGATCGGCATCGCTGATCACCCGCAAGGAAGCGGTACCGGTGGTGGAGATCAGGCCATCACTGTTGAAGCTGGAGCCCAGATCGATGATCTGGGTGTTGCCATAGAGGTCGGTGCCCGAACCGCCGGTGGTGTTAAACGCCACCTGGCTCCCGTTGGTGGGATTCACATCGCCATCCTCGATCCGGGTGAACTGCATGGCGCCGGCGTTGAGAGCCAGGGTGCGCAGATCAGCTGCCGTCGTAAGAGCGGCAATCTGTACGCCGGTGCCGAGGCTCACCCAGCTGCCCGCGATGGCTGTGTTGAGGTTCACTCCGGTAATGCCGGCGGGGGTGTTGGTGATGTCGGTGGCCTTCCAGGCATAGAGCGCACCACTGGACGCAGCAATACCATTGCGGGCCAACAAGTCGGTGCTGCTGGAATCTTTGGTGCCCACCCAGAGGTAGAGATAGTTCGGCGTACCGGACGTGTCGTCAAACAACATCACGCCCACGGTGCCGGCATTGCCGGTATCAACCGTGGCAGCCGATTCCCAGCCGCCCAGACCGAAGGCGGGCACGTGATAAAGCTTGGCTGCAGAGGGATCTAGGGCATAGAAACGACCATTGGAGGTTTCCTCGCCGGCGAGATAGAGGCTGTTGGCAAACCCTTTGCCGCCGCCGAACTGCACGGCCGGGGCGAGGTTGGCGGAGCAGAAGCGGTTGATGCCGCTGCCGAGGCTGAAGGCTGCATTGGGGCTGATCACCTGGTCATAGGCGAGCCCACCGTCCAGCACCCTCGACTGGAAGCCGTTGGCGCCGTTGTTGTCGATGTCCTTGGCAACCACGAAGCGGCTGATGCGGGCACCGGTGACCGTTTGGGTGGTGGCGGCGGTGGAGCCGGCCTTCACCAGCACCTGGTACTGGTAGCCACTCGTGTTCCCCAGCTCGTGGTTCACCAGCAGGCTGTAGGTGCCATCGCCGTTGTCGTAGGAACCCATGCCATCCACGATGCCGACGGCGGTGAACACACTGCTGCCGGGCAGAAGGCCATTGGTCACCTCGCCGGTGGTGATCAGGCTGGTGAGCTGCAGGCTGTCGCCGCCGCTCACATCCTTAAGCATGGTGCTGGTGAAGGCACCGGCACTGGCAACGCCGGTGGATCGCACCAGATCGGTGAGATCGACGTAGTCGAGGGTGTTGGAAACTTCGTTGGAAACCACCAGCAACGGCCGGCCGGAAGGGCTGCTGTTGGCCTCCAGCACCTTGAGACCCTCCGGGGAGAGGCTTTTGGGCAGCACCAGGGAGGAGACGTAGGCGACCGCTGCAGGATTGGTGACATCAAAGACCACCAACATGCTTTGCTTGGTGCGCTCCAGCCCCACGATCGCGTAGGTGCGCCCCTCCAGCTTGGCGACGACCACACCTTCGGGTTCGGTGCCCTTGTCGTCACTGCGAAGGTCGTCGTAGACGCCGGCGGCGATGGCCAGGGTCTGGAAGGTGTTACCGCTATCCCAGAGCAGGGCGCCGCTCGTGGCATCAAACAGGCTGGCGCTACGGCTGCCGAAGGCGGTGTAGGGAGTGGTGTTGATCTCCTTGAGGGTCTTAAGGCGGCTGCTGATTCCCGTATTACGGCGCTCTTCGTCGTTGAAGGTGCCGTAGTCGCGGCCATCGCCTTCATTGGCAGTGATGAAGTAGTCGGTGCCACGGGCGAAGCGGCCGGGGGCGGTGAGGGTGAAGGCGGCGATGCCATCGGCCATGCGCAGACCGCGCACGTTGTTGCCGAAGACCGGCTTGATCAAAGCGGCATTAGCAGTACCATCCCGATCAGAAATATCAACAAGCTGGGTGGAAAAATCCACTGAGCCCAGAGCAAACACCTGCTCAATCTTGCGGGTACGCAGGTTCACCTTGGCCACGCCGTTGTTTTCCTGCAGCGTGATATAGGCGAAGTTGCCATTGATGCTCACGTATTCCGGCTCGATGTCGGTGCCCTTGGTGGAGAGGCCAGACTTGCCGCTGATGCGAATACCTTCAGGCAGGTCAACGCTGTCAAAACCCAGCGAGGTGTAGCTGAAACTTGGGACGCCGAGAGGATTGCGGATATCGATGATGCCGATACTGCCGGGGCGATCCACCTCCAGACCATCGATGGTGTAATTGGTGGTGGGCTCGCCCTCGTTCGCCACCACCACCTGAGTGCCAGTGCTGTTGAAGGCAATGCTGTCGGGCAGGTAGCCCACCACCACGTCCTGCAGGAAGCTGAGCGTGCCATCGGCGGCAGCTCGATAGAAGCGAACCACGCCCCTGCCCCCCGAGGTGCCGTAATCGGAGGGGGAGAGGGCCACCGCCACCAGGGTGCCGTAGCTGGCGACCGCTTGGGACACCCAAGTGGCACCGTTGGACAACGTGGTGCTGGGCGAGACGGTGGTGATGGCGTTGCCGTAAGGCAGGCGATCCAACAACACCGGTGCGGTGGTCGCCGGCGCGGTGGATCGGGTGATCTGGAGGGTGGATCCGCCGCCGGAGGAGAAGGTGTATTTCTGGCCACCCACCGAAACCACGGTGGAGATCTCGCTCTGGAAATTCTCCGCGGGAGGGGTGGTCTGGGGGATGGAGGTGGAAAGGTTGAGCGAGGCCTTCAGGGGCACAACGGCGGCACTTTTGCGGGCAGCGCCGTTGAACAGCAGGGACAGCCAGGGATCAGTGGGCGAAGGCATCGGCGGCAACCGTGTTTATGAATAAAAATCGGCAAAATAATGGTCGCCTCGAAACACGGCCAACCCTTTAAGTAAGGGTTAAGGGGCGTTAATCAATCGCCCAAATTGGTCGCTCACGTGTTGCACGAAACAACACAACGTGCACCACAAGACGCACAACATCCGCCCTACATCAATTTCCCTTTCAGGCCGAGGTGGCCGCCACCACCAGATCACTGCTGCCGCAATACACGCAGCGGCGGGCAGTCCAGCTCAGCCTGCGGCCGCAGGCGCCACAGGCCTGGTCGTTGCGGTGCTGCAGCCGCCCATCCACCACACCGTCCCGGCCATCGATCTCGCGGACCCGGGCACTGAAGCTCGCGGTGGTGAGCAGGCCAGCCTCCTGCAACAGCTCCCGTAGGGCATCGATCTCCAGGGCCATGGCCTGCACCTTGTCCTCGAGGCTGCGCAGGTAGGCGCCGAGGTCGGTGTGCTCCTGCTCGCGGGGGAAGGGCGTGGCCCCGATCAGGCGGGAATCGCCATGGCCAGGGCTAGCGGACATGGTGCGGACGCAAGGGATCTGGACGTCGGCCAAGTATGGCCAAGTGGGCCGATCCGGGCTTCAACGGCCGCCGCACAACGGCGATGCGGGCACCTGGATCCGATCCAGAGCCAGCACCGCCGGCACCGGGAAGGGGGCATGGCGGGGCGCCGGCCGCAGCGGCGGATGGCCCGGCAGGGCCAGCCACACCGCCCAGCCCTGGCCGCGGGCCACCTCGCGGGAGTCGCCGTAGCCCGAGGCGACCGGCTGCCAGCTGGCGTCGGAGCCGCCGATGCGCACATAGAGCCGGCCCCGGCTGCCATCGATGCGGGCGGCATAGACGCCGTTGGCGGTGGCGTTGTTCTGGGGATAGGCGGGGCTGCCGGCGTTCACACCGGCCAGCTTGCGGGCGTTGATCAGGGCGCGGATCTTGGCCTGCAGATCGGGGCCCCAGTCGAAGTAGTGCTTCCAATAAACCGTGGGCACGCCGGGGTGGGTGAGGATCTGGGCGTAGGCCTGCTCCACCGCGGCGCCCTTGGCGAAGCTGTCGAAGCGGTGGCCGCTCTGGGGGGTGCCATCGTCGTTGGTGCGGTAGCCGGTGTCGTGGTTCTCCACGAAGGTCACGGCGCGGGTTCGCCAGGGCAGGCCATCGGTATGGTCGCCCACCAGGCCAATGCCATGGCCGAAGCCCCGCAGGATGGCCGGCTGGCCGCCGTTGATCGCGCTTTTCAAGGTGAAGAAGCTGGTGAAATCGAACCCGCTGCTGGCGCTGGCCAGATGGGCGGCGCCGCTTAGGCCCGGCTGGCGGGAGGTGGCCCAGACCCAACCCCGCTGCTCGGCGTGGGCGCCCCAGTCGTATTCCCCCACCGAAAAGGTGGGCTTGGTGGCGGCGTTGTAGCAGGCGATCCAACGCGCCCCGTAGCCATGCACCATGTCGTAGCGCCAGCCGCGGTAGCCGATCGAGCGCAACTGCAACAGGTAGCGGATGATGTCAGCGCGCACGCGTGGATCGGTGTGGGCGATGTCGCGGAAGTCGTCATAGTTGTGGGTGCTGCCGGGGCGATAGGGCTCAGATTCCTCGCAGTTGCCCCGCTGCTTGAGCGGGGTGCCAGCGACGCCGGATTCGGGGCGACTGAAGGCCTCATCGCTGCGGCAGATCGACCAGAGGCCCCAGCTGGGGTTGCGGAAATCGGCCCAGCCGGCGCTGCCGTCGCGGTGGTTGATCACGATGTCGGCCACCGGCTCGACGCCGGCCTGCAGCAGCGCCACCAACAGGGCCCGCTGCTGCAGGGCATCGCCGTAGCTGTTGCTGAGGTTGAAATACTGCTTGGGGTTGTAGCCGGCACTGCGCTCGCCGGCCCAGGAGGGGGGCGGCAGCCAGATCAGATCGAAGCCGGCCTCGGCGATGGCACCGGCCTTCTGGCGCACGATCTCGTACCAGCGGCGGTTGCCGTAACCCGGCTGCAGGCCATGGCGATACGACTCCCAGTAGAAGCCCTGCAGCATCACGCGGGCGTCGGCCAGGGGCGGCTGCGCTGCAGCGGCCTCCTGATTGGCAGGCGGACTTGCGGAAGGCGGACTTGCGGTAGTCCGAACCCCGGCGGGCAGGGCGATCCCTAGGGCCAGCACCAGCGGCAGCGCCACCAGAAGGCAGGCGCGGGATCGCTTCAGGGGCACAGCGGCTGAGCGACGGCGCACCCAGCATGGCGAGAGCCCTGCCGGGTTTTGTCGAGTCTGGGGCCTGAACGCCTTTCTGCGTCAGGCCTTTCTTGCGTTAGAGAAGGGACCGCTAGTAGCCCGCCGCACAGACGCTGCAGGCTGATCCCTAACCTCTTTGGAGCCAGCGGCCGTACCGTCGCTTGCCCCCAGCATGCCGCCGACCCGTTGAGCCGTACCGACCTCCTGCCGCAGCGTCACCCTGCGGCCGCCGCCGCAGCGCCGCAGACCTATCCCAGCAAGGCCGAGCTGCTGGCCTGCCTGCCCGCCGACCTGCTCCAGCACAAGCCCGCCAAGGCCTGGGGCAGCCTGGCCCTCTCCCTGGGCCTCTCGCTGCTGGCCTACGGCCTCGGCACCCGCATCCCGCTCACAGCCGCGGCCGCACCGGTCTGGCTGCTCTACGGGCTGGTCACCGGCACGGTGGCGATGGGCTGCTGGGTGCTGGCCCATGAATGCGGCCACGGCGCCTTCCATCCCAACCGGCGGCTGGAGGCGGCGGTGGGCTTCGTGCTGCACAGCCTGCTGCTGGTGCCTTACTTCAGCTGGCAACGCAGCCACGCGGTTCACCACGCCAACTGCAACCAGCTCGAGGGCGGCGAAACCCATGTGCCCCCCCGGGCTGAGTCCCCATTCGGCCAGAGCGTGGAAGCGACGGTCCAACGGCTCGGTCCCGTCCTGTTCGGATTCCAGGCCCTGTTCACCCATCTGGTGCTGGGCTGGCCGCTCTACCTGCTGACCGGCGTGGCCGGTGGCGAAGACTACGGCGCCCCCACCTCCCACTTCTGGAACGGCAAGGCCTTCAGCAAGGGCCGGCGGCCCCTGTTCCCGGCGGGCTTCCGGCCCAGGATGCTGCAGTCGAACCTCGGCCTTCTGGCGATGCTGCTGGCCCTGGCCCTGGCCGCCGCCCACTTCTCCGTGGCCCGGGTGCTGTGCGTCTACGGCCTGCCCCTCCTGGTGATCAATGCCTGGCTGGTGACCTACACCTGGCTGCAGCACACCGACACCAACATCCCCCATTTCGCCGCCGACCAGTGGACCTGGGCCAAGGGAGCCCTGCAGACGGTGGATCGCCCCTACGGCCCCCTGATCAACCTGCTCCACCACGGCATCGGCTCCACCCACGTGTGCCACCACGTGAATTCGGCCATCCCGCACTACAACGCCTGGCGAGGTTCAGCCCTGCTGACGCGACATTTCCCCGATCTGGTCCGCTACGACCCCACCCCCATCCACCGGGCCCTGTGGCGCGTGGCCACGCGCTGCTCGGTGGTGCGCCAGGAGGTGGCGGGTGAAGGGTATTTCTATGGGCCGCAGCTGACGGATTAACCCATCCGGCACGATCCATTGCTCTGCGTCTGAGGCGCGCCGTCGGCCGCCGCACTTCTCTTCGTGGCCTCGGGTTGGATCTTGGTGGCGGCTGGACTGCGGCGGGGCTGGTGCCACCCTCCTGGTCAGCCTCGGCATCCCGACCCTCTGAACCGCCGCCGGCCTTAAGCCAGCTCGGCCAAGCGCCCCCGCACCAACTGCGCCTGGGCCTGGGCCTCCGCCAGGTTGGCCTGGCATTCGGCCACCACCTCCGGTGGCGCCTTGCCGGCGAAGTTTGGGTTGGCGAGGCGGCCCTGCAGGCCGGCGATCTCCTTGTCGACCTTGGCTAGATCCTTCTGCAGCCGCTCCTTCAGGGCATCGAGGCTCTGCTGGGGCACGGTGAGGCCGACCTGGGCATCACTGTCCACGATGCCCAGCAGCTGGCCAGCGGTGGGCTCGGCCTCCCAATGCAGCGCAGAGGCACCCACAAGCCGGGCGATCTTCTCCTGGTTGGCGACCACAAACGCCTGGCGATCGGCGGTCGGGGTATGGATGCCGATCGGCAACTTCTCGGAGGGTTTCACCCCCGACAGGGCCCTCAGGTTGCGGATGGCGCGCACGGCGTCGATGCCGAACTGGAAGGCGCTTTCGTGGGAGGCGTCGAGCCAAGCCGGATCGGGCTGGGGCCAGCGCTGCAGGGCCAGAAATTCATTGGCCTCGGCGCCGGTCACGGCATGCCAGAGGTCTTCGCTGAGGTGCGGCATGAGGGGATGGAGCATGACTAGAAGGGCCTCCAGGCTCCGGGCCAGCACCCGGCGGGCGGCGGTGCGGGCGGCCGCATCGTCGCCGAACAGTCGGGGTTTGGCCCACTCGATGTATTGGTCGCAGAGGTCGTTCCAGGCGAATTCGTAGAGCAGCTTGGCGGCTTCGCCGAGGCGATAGCTGCCATACAGCTCGGCGGCCTGGGTGCTGGTGCGGGTCAGGCGCGAAAGGATCCAGCGATCTTCGCTCTCCAGTTCGGCCAGCACCGGTTCGCCTAGGGAGGCGGGAGTCTCCCCCCCCAGATTCATGAGCGCGAAACGGGTGGCGTTGAACAGCTTGTTGGCGAAGTTCCGGGCAGCCTCCACCGTGACGGAGGTGTCGGTGGTGCGGTCGTAGTCGAGGCGGATGTCCTGGCCGGCGCCGGCCACCTCGCGCACCAGGGCAAAGCGCAGGGCATCGGCGCCATAGCGCTCGATCAGCAGGAGCGGGTCGATGCCATTGCCCGCCGATTTGCTCATCTTGCGGTTGTGCTCATCGCGCACCAGGCCGTGGATATAGACATGCCGGAACGGCATCCAGCTCTCGCGGCCGCCCACCGGCGCCTCGCCTTCCTGCAAGAAGGCGCCGGCCAGCATCGTCATGCGGGCCACCCAGAAAAAGATGATGTCGAAGCCGGTCACCAGCACGCTGGTGGGATACCAGGTGGCCAGATCGGCGGGCTCCTGGCCGCCCTCGCCGGGCCAGCCGAGGGTGGAGAAGGGCCAAAGGCCGCTGGAGAACCACGTGTCGAGCACGTCAGGGTCCTGCTCCAGCTGCAGAGGCCGCCCCGCCGCCACATGGGCCGACCCGAACTGCGCCAGAGCCTTCGCCCAGGCCTCCTCCTCCGAGCGGGCTACCACGTAGGGCGTGGCCTCGGTGATCACGCCGCCCGTTTCACTCACCACAAACCAGGCGGGGATGCGGTGACCCCACCAGAGCTGGCGGCTGATGCACCAGTCGCGGATGTCGGTGAGCCAATCGCGATAGACCTTGCTCCAGCGCTCCGGCACGAAGCGGGGCTCGGGGCCTGAGGGGTTGTCGAGGGCGGTGCGGCAGCGCTCGGCCAGGGGCTCGGTGCGCACGAACCACTGGGTGGAGAGCAGGGGCTCCACCGGCACCTTGCCGCGATCCGAATAGGGCACGCTGTGGCGGTGGGGTTCGGTCTTCACCAGCAGCCCCTCGGCCGCCATGGCCTCCACCACGGCCTTGCGGGCCTCGAAGCGATCGAGCCCGGCGAAGCGGCCGGCGGCCTCGTTCATGCTGCCGTCCTTGGCCATCACCGTGATCTGGGGCAGGCCATGGCGCTGGCCGATCGCGAAGTCGTTGGGGTCGTGGGCGGGGGTCACCTTCACGCAACCCGTGCCGAAGGCTGGATCCACGTGGGGATCAGCCACGATCGGAATCTGGCGGCCCACCAGGGGCAAGGTGATGCTGCGGCCCACCAGATGGGCGTAGCGGGGGTCGCTGGGGTTCACGGCCACGGCGGTGTCGCCGAGCATCGTTTCGGGGCGGGTGGTGGCCACCACCAGGTGGTCGATGGGTTCCCCCTCCACAGGCGTGAGCGGATAGCGCAGGTGCCACAACGACCCCTCCACCTCCTTCATCTCCACCTCCAGGTCGCTCACCGCCGATCCGGAGGCGGGGCACCAATTGACCAGGTATTCGCCCCGGTAGATGAGCCCCTGCTCGTGCAGGCGCAGGAAGGCCTCCACCACCGCCTTGTTGAGGCCGGGATCGAGGGTGAAGCGCTCCCGCTTCCAGTCCACCGAGTAACCGAGGCGCCGCAACTGCCCCACGATCGTGCCGCCGCTCTCGGCCTTCCAGGCCCAGGCGCGCTCAAAGAAGGCATCGCGGCCCAGGTCCTCCTTGCTAGCCCCCTCCGCCTTGATCTGCTTCTCAAGGATCGTCTGCACGGCGATCGAGGCGTGGTCGGTGCCGGGCAGGCAGAGCACGTTTTTGCCCTGCAGGCGCTGGAAGCGCACGATCGTGTCGATCAGGGCCGTGTTGAAGGCGTGGCCCATGTGGAGGCTGCCGGTCACGTTCGGCGGCGGGATCACCACGCTGAACGGTTCACCAGGGGCCGCCGGATCGGGGTGGAAGGCGCCGGCTTCCTCCCAAGCGGCCTGCCAGCGGGCCTCGGTGCCGGCCGGGTCGTAGGTCTTCGGCAGGGCGGCCTCTGCGGCGGCGACCTCAGCGGCGGACGAAGCGGAGCTGGCGGCCTCAGGCACGGGGTGGGAACGGGGTTGGCCCCATCGTCTCAAAGCACGGCCAGGGCCCGCTCCGCCAGCAGCCCGTGGAAGGCGGTGGTGAGGTGGGCCCAGCTGTCCCACCAGAGGTAGCCGGCCCCAGCGGGCGCTTCCCCGGGGGCTTGCGGGGTGGGCTCTCCATCAAGTTCCAGCACCGGCCTGCCGATCTCCGTGAACCCATAGGCCCCCGGATCGGCCCGCACCGCCAGGAACAACGCCTGGAAATCCGGCTGAACCACCACGAGCCCCCGCCGCGCCGCCAGGTCCTGCAGGGCCTGCTGCAGCGCGGCGTTCTGGCTGGCGATCAGGGCGTTGAGACCCCGGCGCTCCGCCTCCCCCAGCCCCGGCAGCTGGATCGGGCTGAACCCCCAGGGCAGCTCGCTGGGCACCAGGAAACGCCGCAGGCCGGCCGCCGCTAGGTGCTCCACGGCGCTGACCAGGTGCCGGTTCACCCCCTCCCCGACGGCGGGAGAAGGGGGTGCATCGAGGTAGTCGTTGGCGCCGGCCCGCAGCACCACGAGGGCACCGGGCTCAAGACCCGCCCCCGAATCACCCCCCAGAAACCCCGCCACCTGCTCCAGCAGGTTGGGCATTCCCTTCGGCGAGAGGCCCGTCCCGGAGCGGGCGCCGCCATAGGCATGGTTTGTGCCGCCGGCCAGGGAATGGACCAGGGGAGGCAGTCCCAGCTGCACGGCGAGCTGCTCCACCCACACCGGGCCATCGCAGCGGCGGCCCCGCCAATGGGGCGGGCAGGGGAAGGCGGCATCACCCCGAAGCGCGTGGGCGTTGCCCCCATCGCAGAGGCTGTCGCCGAACACGATCAGGGAGGTCACGGCAAGCTGCGCGCGGCAGGGTGGTCAGGCGCATCCTGGCTGGCGGGAAGACTCTGCTGCAGGGTCTCGATCCTGCAGCAGGCGTCATGCAGCACCTTCAGGCTCACGAATTCGATCGAATTGGGATCGGCGAAGCTGAAGGGATTGTCGATGTCGAGAATCAGGCGCAGCAAAAAAATCAGGTTGAAGGCGATCACCCCCAGGAAGAACACCGCCTCATGGATGGCGGCGATGCGGGTGATGATCAGCCCCACGCACAGCAGGCCGGTGCCGAGGCTGGCCAGCCAGTAGACCAGCGGCACGAAGTGGGTCTGGCGGATGGTTTCGATGCGGTTGATGATCTGAAGCACATCGCCCATGTGACCCATCAGCCGCCCCTGCAGGGTGGAGGAGGAGAGCAACACGACGGCGCGCACCACCGAGCCATGCACCTCGCGATGGAGGGCGGTCAGCCTGGTGGTGGCCAGCCCCCCCAGCAGCCAGGTATGGACGCCGTAGGCGAGCCGTAACACCGCCGCCACCTCAGCGGACACCTCGGCTCTGGGGTTGTGCTGCGGCACGGCCGCGATCTCCAGGGCGAGGTTCTCCAGCACGCTGGCGAGCTGGGCGGGCAGTTTCTACGACACATGGCGTCCAGGCCGGGGTGGGCGGTGGGGCCAGCTCAGGCCAACGGTCCGCTGGGATGCACGCAGAGCCGGTTGCGGCCGGCCGCCTTAGCCGCATAGAGCATGGTGTCGGCGGCGGCCACCACCTCCTTCGGGGCCCTGCCGGGTTGCGCCACCCCCGTGGCTAGCCCGCCGCTGAGGGTAACCACCCCCTCGCTGCCACCAACCCCGTGGGGGATGGCCAGCGTGGTCACGGCGCTGCGGAGGGTCTCGGCCAGCTCGACCGCCTCCGCCTCCGCCAGGCCACTGAGCACCAACACGAATTCCTCACCGCCGTAGCGGGCGATGCGGTGACGCTCAGCGGGGCTGAGGCCGGCCGCGAGGCTGCGGGCCACCCGTCGCAGCACCCGATCTCCGGCCGGGTGGCCGTAGTGGTCGTTGTAAGCCTTGAAGTGGTCCACATCGAAGACCACCACGGTGAGGGGATGCCCCGCCTGCTGGGCCCTGGCCCACTCCTGCTGGAGCACCTGCTCAAAGCTGCGGCGATTAGCAATCCCCGTGAGGGAATCGTGGCGGCTGAGGCGCTCCAGCCGGGCATTGGCCGCCTGGAGCGCCCGGGTGCGCTCCTCCACCTGGCGCTCCAGCCGCAATGCCTGGGCCTCAAGGCCGGCCAGCAACAGGCGGCGTTCCTGGTTAGCCACCACCACGAACAGGGCGATGAATTGGACATAGATCACCAGCCGCTGCATGGTCATCAGGCCGAGCCCGCTGAAGCGGTCAAGGCCGCCAGCGCCCACCGGGAAGGGCATCCAGAGCTCGACAACCGCGAGCAGGGAAACCATCACCGAAACACCAAGAGGCTGGAACCGAAAGGCCGCCATCACCAGGAGCGGCAGGATCACCACCATCGGCGTTGGCCGCAACAGAGGAATCGCCCCCCCCTGGATCAGGAACCAGCTGAGGAGCACAGCAGCCAGAAGCAGCCACCAGTCCCAACGGCGAAAGTCTTGGAGCTGCTCCCGGCGGCTGGCATCCAGGCCGGCCAGCACCAGCGGGGCCACGGTGAGGAGCCCGACCAGGCGACTGAGGGCGGGGGGCATGCCCGCAACACCTCCAGGAACCACCCCGGCCAGCAGGGTGGTCAACAGCCCCCCCAGCCAGCAGGCGAGCAAAAAGACCAGCAGCTTCGGCAAGGCATGGAAGACATCGCGCTGGCGCAGCCAGCGGGCAGCCAACAGCACCATCAATGGGTCCAGACACATCAAACTGCCCATGGCGAGGGCTTCGGGCAGCGCCTGGTCCGGCAGTGCCCCCAGTACAGAGCCCAGCCAAAGGCCCGGCATCACCGACCAACCCCAGCGGAGAGCGAGGGCGCAGGCCAGGCCGGTCGACAACCAGATCGGCGGCACTCCGTCCACCTGGGTGAGCCGGCTGATCAGGGCGAGCAGCACCAACGCGAGAGCTGCCCCTCCGTTCCGCAGCAACGGCAAGGAGCTCGACATCAGGCTTCTGGGCAGCATCAAAGCAGCGGGAAGCTGGGCCCGGAGCCGGGCTGAATCGTCGACGGAATCAGAAACCAGTCATCAAAAAGCTGAGAGGATTGCCACCGCTTGCCGCCAACCAGATCACCTTTCAGCAGCCTGCCCATCGGGATCGGACCAAGCGAGAAATTTCGGGGCTGGCACCAAACCAACCGAACGCCCCAACCTTAGCGGCGGCCAGCGATTGGAGAGGCCAGCAAGGCCATCCCGCTGGCTGGGCACCGAAAGCCTGGCCTTGGCGGCCACCAGCGTGATGCCCCGCGGCGGAACCCAGTGCGATCGAGACGCCCCAGCCAGCCCCGGCAACAGGAGGCTTCACCTGTCAGTGTTCCTGGCCCCCTGCCCCTGCTGGGTGTCAGCGCGGCCTTTGGCTGGAGCCGGCGGCTGCGCCGCAGCATTCAAAAGCGCGACCCCTTGGCCACGACCACCTGAGCCCAAACCCAATCGCATGCACCCCTCGCCCCGCCCTCATCAGCGGGGCTTTTTTCATGCGATCCACCCAACCACGATCGTGGTGCAGCTCCGGGGGCATGCCCGCCCTGCGGCGAAGGGTCCAGACACCGTTCGGACGATCCCTGCCAACCTGAGGCCGCCGCAGCTCCACTCCCTGCCCCGCCGATGGCCAGTGCCGCCCCGTTGGAGTTCATCCCCCCCCAGCTCGATGGCCGGGTGGTGGCCGGGGCCCGGCTGCTGCTGCCGCTGTGGCTGCGCCAAGGGGGCCTGCGGGCGATTGCGGTGGAGGAAATCGGGCGGCTGCAGCGGGCGATGGAGCAGTTCCAGGCCGGGGAAAGCCGCCTGCTGTTGGCCTTTCGCCACCCCAGCCTCGATGATCCGGCGGTGCTGGCCCACCTGCTCTGGTGCGACCTGGCCCGGGCCGGCCGGCCCGCCGGCAGTCGGGACGGTCGGCTCTTCCAGCCCCGCCCCCACGCCCAGTTCCTCTACGACCGGGGCATCCCCCTTTGGGCCGGCGCCTGGATGGGCTGGTTGCTCTCCCACCTCGGCGGCTGCTCGATCCAGCGCAGCAAGCTCGACCTGCCGGCCCTGCGCACCGCCCGCGCCCTGCTGCTCGATGGCCCCCATCCCTTCGCGGTGGCGCCGGAGGGCGCCACCAACGGCCACAACGAGGTGATCAGCCGGCTGGAACCGGGGGTGGCCCAATTGGCCCTCTGGACCGCCGACGACCTCGACAAGGCTGGCCGCAGCGAAGGGATCCAGGTGCTGCCGATCGGCGTGCAGTACAGCTTCACCGAGCCGATCTGGCCCGCCATCGAAGCCCTGCTCTGCGAGCTGGAGGCGGAGGTGGGCCTGCCCCCCGCCGCCAGCCATGCCACGGATCCCCAGCAGCTCTACGGCCGCCTCTTCAACCTGGCCGAGCGGATCCTCAGCCGCATGGAAACCTTCTACCGCGAGGGTTACCAGCGGAGCCTGCCGAGGCTTCCAAAGCCAGCGGCGGACCCCGCAGCAGCGCCATCGGAGGGTGCCCTTCCTGACACCAACGCCCTGCTGGGGGAGCGCCTGAACCGACTGATGGAATCGGCCCTGCGGGTGGTGGAGCAGGCGCTCGCAGTGGAACCCCACGGCGATCTCACCGAACGCTGCCGGCGGCTGGAACAGGCCGGCTGGGACCGGCTGTACCCCAGCAGCGGGGCCAACAGCAACGGCAGCCCAACCCCCAGCGCCCTGGAGCGGGGCCTGGCCCACCGGCTGGCGGAGGAAACGGAACAGCACCTCTGGCACATGCGGATCGTGGAGTCGTTCGTGGCGGTGAGTGGCCGCTACGTCAAGGACGACCCCAGCCAGGAGCGCTTCGCCGACACCCTGCTGATCCTGTGGGACACCCTCTGCCGGATCCGGGGAGGCAACCCGGAACGGCGCCCCCGCCTCGGACCGCGCCAGGCCCACATCCGCATCGGCGAACCGCTGGCGATCACCCCCCGCCTGGCCGCCTACCGCGCCGACCGCCGCGGCGCAGTGGCGGCCCTCACCACCGACCTGCAGGGGCGGCTGGAGGCACTCATCGTTCCCTCCGGCCAGGCGAACCCGACCTGAGCTCCGCCGCAGCGATGGAGCTGGTGGAGCATTGCCTAGATGTGCGCCAGGCGCTGCAAATAGCCCTCGCGGCTGCCGGCGTTGATCCAGCCCGTAGCGATCGTCTTGGTGTGGGTGTGACTCACCCGGCCGCGGTGGATGTGGGAGAGGCCCGCCGGGAAGATCGCCAACTTGCCCCGCTCGGCCGGCTCGTGGTGCCCTTGCCAGTGGAACTCGGTGCCCGCCTCCTCCACGTCGTTGCAGTAGAGGATCCAGGCGAGCACGCGGCGGATCGGCTCCGTGGCCTCGTCGCTGATGGTCCAGTCGCAGTGCCAGCGATGAAAGCCCTCAGCGGGGGCATAGCGCTGCAGGTTGAAGATCGGGTTCACGAACAGATCCTGTTCCGGGCAGCAGTCTCGAAACAGGGGCCGTTCCTCGAGCCAGCGGTTCAGGCCGGCCGTCACACCGCGCAGGATCACCTCAGCCAGGGCGAAGGCCTCCGGATCGCTGCGGTCGATCGCCACCAGGCTGATGTCGGTGGACACCTTCGCCGGGTCGCCCGCACCGCCGGGCCCGAAGGCCACGCCGGGCCGCTGCAGATCGCCGCGACGATCAAAGAAGGCCATCACCCCATCGGCCAGGGCGGTGTAGCCGGCGTTGCGGTAGGTGCCGATCAACTGCATGGGGAAAGAGGCGGGAGAATGAACTGGACCAGGACACGCTGAGGTCCGCAAGGGTGGCCGCCGGGCCATCCAGCATCAACCGCTCCCGGGCGGCACGGCTCGACCCGGCGGCGGGCTCAACGGAACGAAATCACCACGACCCCACCGCGGCGCTGCCAGCGCTGCCGGTCCGGCACCACCAGGGCGGTGAGGCCCACCGCATCCAGGGCGGCGGCCACGGGCTCCAGGTCGGACTCCTGGGCGGATGCATGCTCGGCAGCGGGCAGGAGCCCTTGCACCAGCACCTGGCCCTCGGCCGGGTCCCCCACCAGGTGCAGACCGGCGGCCTCAAACTCCCTGCTGAAGAACAGGCACCGCAGGCGGCCGGAGCGCTCCGGGCCCAGCGATGCGGCAAACGCCTCCAGGGAGGCCGTGTCCCCGGCGCAGCCGCTGTTCAGCGCCAGCCAGATCAGCAACTTGGCCCAACTTTCGATCGTCCAGGGCGGCGGAAAGCTGGTGCGGTGCTGCCGCACCAGCTCCGCCAGGGCGAAGTCGGCCAGGTTGGAGCGCAGGGTTTCGTGGGAGAGCAAGGGGCCACCGGAAGGAACGGCGGGGCCCGCCGACGCCGCCGGAGGCTTCCCGGTTGGGTGTGGCGGCGCTGATCGGAGGTCATCCATGCCGCCATCCTCCCCGGCGGGGAGCAAACTGCAGAGGCATGCAACCTGCAGGGAAGGCCCGATGGCCCTCGATCTGAACGATCCGGAACTCGAGTTCAGCGACCTGGTGACCGCGTACCAGAGCTGGGTGATGGCGGTGATCAACGACGAAAAACTCGGAGGCGAGAAGCTGCTCACCGACGAGATCGCCGATGACGCCATCAACGCCATGCGCTTCCTACCCGATGTGGTGACCAGCGCGATCGAAACCACCCTGGCCCGCGTCTACGACGTGGATCCGGATGAACTCTCGGACCTGCTCTACCCGGAGGAGTGAGGCTCAGGACACAGGGCGCGCCGCTGGGTTCAGGGGCGCGCCTTTGATTGAACCGACTGTTCGGGCTCCTCGCTCACCATCCACTCCTCGGGCCACTCCTCGGGGGGATGGAGTTTGGTGGACTTCCATCGGAATCTGAAGCGCAAGGGCCAAGGCAGTGACCAAGGCCGATCGCTGAGCATGTCCTGACCGAAGTATTCCCCCAAACTGTGGCCCGATTCAACAATGGCGCCCAGGTTCTGACGGCGAAGACCCGCCAGGCCTGCGGCGGCCACCAGGGCCACGAAGGTGCCGGAGATGGTGCGCTGGAACAATCCCTCCAGCCGGCTGCGCCGCTGGTCATCGAGGCGGGTCTTGAGGCGGGCCTCGCCATTGCGCAGGGCCTCGGCAAGCCTGTCCTTGAGCTGGCCGGCCGATTCGCCGGGGTTCACCGGCATGGAGATGGCGGGATAGCGCTGCATCACCTTGGCCACGCTCAAGGGAGAGTTGAGCGGGGCCACCTGATCGAGCAGCTGACGGCTGCCGTTGCGGTACAGCTGCAGTTGGCCGTCAATGTCCGACTGCACGCTCCTGTTGAAACCAAGCGCATCGCTGATCATCAACGGCACCAGCAGCAGATAGGCCACGAGCAGGGGCAGCAGCAGCCGATGGAGGAGCTGCACCGGCCACTGCTCACGGCTACGCCGCGCCAGATTTCCCTGCAGGAAGATCAGGGCAAGAGATAGCAGCAACCACGGCACAAAGGCAATCAAACTATTGGCGATTGAAAGGCGGCCAGGACTGCTTCCCAAGAGATTCGGCGAAAGGATGCCCGAGAAGAAAAGATTGATCGCACCAACAGCTAAAAGGCCATAGCCGGCAAGGCGCAAGGGGTAAACGATCATTCTTCCAACGAGCAAACCCACGAGCGGATTCTTAGGGAATCTATGGATGAATCCCGGCAAATCCTGGTTTCGCAGCGGATGTGGTGCGCAACCCTGCACCCGCATCCATCAGCACCTTTGCCGCCCACGGCGCGCACCAGCCGCCGGCTCAGCGATGGGGCGGGGCCGTTCGGCGATCCGCCCGGACATGGGTAACGGAACCGTGTAAGGTTTGATCGATCCGGAGCGGACGAGGGTGATCCTCGACGTGAGCCCTCCAGATCAGCCCAGAATCACCATCAGGGCCCGCGCTCCCGAACCGCGACCAGCCCCGATCTTCCGTCTGCGCTTCAGCAGGGCCTGAGCCATCCCCGAGAAACCCGGGATCGGCCATGGCCCAACACCACCCCATTCGGCCCGGCGAGTAGCCCCGCGCAGCGGGAAAGCCGCCTGGAGACCGTTGGCCACTGCAGCCCCGATCGAGGGCATCGACCACACCACCATGTCCAAACCGACCATGACGACCACCACTCCAGGCCTCCCCATGGCCCGTGCCCACCCCTCCCGGGGGGCGAGCCCCTGGCCCACCCTGACCCGTTCCGGACCGGGACCCCACGCCACGGCAACGGCCCCCTCCTGTCCCCTGCCGCGCCGCACCGCCGGGATCCCGGGCCGGCCGGCCCCCACCTGGGAAGAACTCCTGGGTCAGCGCTGAGGCTCCGCAAGCCACCGCCCCGGCGGCGCGCCTTGCCAGGGCAGGGGAGCCTCGATGCTGAGGGGCTCACCCGTTCGGGGATGCACCAGGTTGAGTCGCCAGGCATGCAGCCGCAGACGGCCAGCGGCGCTCCGACTGCGGGCATGGCCATAGAGAGGATCCCCCAGGATCGGGTGTCCCAGCCAGGCCAAATGGACCCGCAGCTGATGGGAACGACCGGTATGGGGCTCCAGCCGCAGCCGGCACCAGCCCTCCCCCCGCTCCTGGCACCACCAGTCGGTGCGACTGGGCCGGCCGGCGGGATGCACCCGATAAAGGGGAGGTCGGTGGCGGGCCTTCGCCAGAGCCGCCTCCACCCGACCGGACGGCCCTGAAGGCCACCCGGCCACATCGGCCAGATAGGTGCGCCGCACCCGCCGGGCCTCTAGGGCCATCGAGAGGCTGCGGTGGGTCTCCGGATCCCGGGCGAGCAGCAACAGGCCCGAGGTGTCACGATCCAGGCGATGGGGCAACCGCAGCGGCCCCCAGGCCTGCTCCAGACGGGCCGGCACCGCATCGGCCAGGGCGGGCCCGCGGCCGCTCTGGCTCAGCAGCCCGGAGGGTTTGTCGATCACCAGCAGCCAGGGATCGGCATGGAGCACCACGGGATCCGCCGGGGCAGGACTCGCCATGGCAGGCCACCACACCTCCCCATGCTGCAGCGCGGCCGGCTTCCGTCCATCGCTCGAAGGCACGGGAACGGCTGAGCGATCAGGAGGGATCGCCCCCCGCCGGATCGGGCAGGGGGCAGGTGGTTTCGATCCGCTCCGCCAGGGCGAGGCAGCGATCCATCTCCTGCCAGAGCAGTTCGCGCCGCTGGGCATCGACGGCGAAGGAGCGGTGATGCAGATCCCGGCCCACGTAGCGGAGGGCATCGCGAAGGCGCAGCCAATCGTCGGGGCTGAAGGCGGGAGGCGAAGACTCCATGGCACAGAGGGCTGGGAAACAGGGGCGGCGGGCCGGTCGGAAGGGCGAAAGCCCCGAATCAACCGGCAGGCCGGCAGCGGGCCTTCAGGGCGATGCGAAGGCGGGCCACCGCATCATCCTGACCCTGCAGGGCGAAGGCCTCCTGCTCCAGCAACCGGCTGCCGTGGTGATAGTTCGTGGTGAGAATGCCGCCGATCTCCTGGCGCACCACCGGATCGAGGCTCAGCCGCCAGCCGATCGGGGTGAGGCGCCCACCGGGGCAGCTCTGCACGGCATGCACCGCCTCATGCAGCAAGGTCTGGGGGCCGATGCCCAGCTCGAAGGCGATGGGCGCCACCCAGAGGGTGCGGCTGGCGGGCACGTACTGGCCGTAGGCCCGCGCCAAGGGAGGTGGAGCCCACCGCAGCCGGAACCCATGCCGCTCCAGATCCCGGGCCAGGGATCGAAGCTCCGGAGGCAGGCCGGCCGGCAGGGCGGCGCCTCCTGATCCCGCCGGACCTGAAGGGGAGCCAGGTCGGGCCGCTGAGGGGGCTCCGCCCGCCGCGATGGGGGCGAACACGCCCGGAAGCGCTGGCGTAGACGGCGGGGGGGCGACAGGGGGAACGAACCAGGCCAAGCGAGGGAGAGGGCGGCTACCTCAGGCTCCCATCAGGTTGATGCGGTACAAAACCTCCTCGAGGGCCTCGGCGGCCCGCACCCCGGCCCAGCGCTGGGGGTTGGCGGCGGTGCAGCAGGAGGCCACCGGCGCCAGGATCGTGCTGGGCCGGGCGTGGCAGAACTGCACCACGCTGTGGCGCTCACCGCTGGCGCCGGCAGGGGCCACCACCCGGTGCCAGCCGGCCGGAATGGTGCCGTTGCTGAGGCGCTCCAGCATCAGGCCGGTGTTGAGGATCACCCCACCCTCCGGCGGTGCGGCCGCCTCCCAGCGGCCGTTCACCTCCACCTCGAGGCCGGCGGCGGTGGCGCGGGGCAGGGCGGTGATCAGGTTGATGTCGGCATGGGGGGCGGCCCAGAGGTGCCCGGCGGCCGGAGCGGCGGCCATCGGGGGATAGCGGATCGCCCGGGTGAGGATGGGAGCCTCGTGCACCATCTCCTCGAAGAAGGTTTCGGCGCAGCCCATCCCGAGGGCGATCACCCGCAGGAAGCGCCGCTGGAGGTCGGCGATGGCGGCATGGAAGCGCTCCAGCACCACCGTGATCCCCGGCACCACCGCCTCGGGGAGCACCGGCTCTGGATAGGGCACCGGATAGCGCCGCCGCAGCGGATGGCCGGCAGGCAGCGGCGCCGACCAGTTGAGCATCTCCTTCCAGTCAGCCCTTTCGTTGCCGGCCGCGGTTTCCACCAGCAGGCCGGTGTAGCCGCTCTGGCCGTGGCTGTTGGGTGCTTGGAAGCGGGCCTTGCTGGCCGGATCGAGGGCAAAGAATTCCTGTAGCAGACCGTAGGCGGTGTCGAGGAGATCGACAGGGAGATCGCTGCTGGTGTAGACGAAGCCAGTGGCCAGGCTGCGGCGCACCCCATCCACCACCGCGGCGCGGGCGGCCCCATCGCCCCGCTCAAAGGCCAGCAGATCCACATCGAGGATGGCCGGTTCAGCCATGGGCCGGGCAGCGCGGGGGTTCCCCCGATCCTGGGCGACAGCCGCTGCTGCCGCCACACCCCCCCACCAGCCAACGGGCTGCCGACCTGGATCATCACGGCCTCAGGGCTCCCGCGCGCCGCCGGGAGAATCCGCTCACCCCGGTCTCAATGGGGTCCTGCGACCGTGGCGTCCTCTCCAGCCGAGGAGGCTGCGCCGCCGGTGTCGATCAGCTGCAGCAACACCTCCCGCCGGCGCGGGCCATCGAGCTCCACCAGCAGCACCGACTGCCAGCGGCCAATGCCGAGCCGCCCGTCCACCACCGGCAGGCTGAGCTGGTTGCCGAGCAGCATCGCGATCAGGTGGGCGTGGGCATTGCGCGGTTCATCGGGCGGGATGCC
>Ga0209597_1000766_pt1 | contig 20968 bp, 29 predicted proteins | sample M_140625_MF_Meta_FD_187316 | JGI IMG/M metagenome (GOLD analysis project Ga0209597, IMG submission 187316) | Freshwater microbial communities from Lake Montjoie, Canada to study carbon cycling - M_140625_MF_MetaG (SPAdes) (version 2) | ecosystem: Environmental > Aquatic > Freshwater > Lake... | reverse complement strand
TGCGCGATCTCGATCTCGATCAGCCTTGTCTGCCGCTCGATCTCGCGTACGGGTCGCCAGTTCAGCATCGACAACAACTGTCGCCACCGAGGCAAGGATGAAAAGGAGTCCCCATTGCTGCTGGAGCGGGAGGCTGCGGCCGGCGACGACGATGTGGTCATAGGAGGAGAACAGGGGCGATCAGGCCGAGGAACAAGCCGCCGATGGCCTGGATGAGGCCGAGCCGATCGAGGCCGGGCCAGGAACGCTGGGAATCCAACGATTCTGGCGGAGCCGCAGGCTCCTGGCTGACAGGATCCTCGGGATCGGGCATGGGCTTGGAGGCTGCAGCAACGGCGTGGGCGCGAACCGGGCAGGTATTGCCCACCCCTGCTTCAGTGCCACCATCACGGCGTTCTGTCTCAGCCGCTCTTCGATCCAGCCATTGGCAGCGCAGGGCCCGCGCCGCCCCCAGCCAAGGCGCCTAAGCTGTTGCACGAACCGTTGCACGGGCGTCGGCATGGTGATCGGTGTGCGAATGGAGCCCGAGCTGGAGCGCAGGCTCGACCAGTTGGCGCATCAGCTGGGCAAGAGCCGCAGTGCCTGCATCCGCGAGGCCATCAGCCAGTACCTGCTCCACCACGGCGACGACGAGGAAGCCCGCCGCCAATCGCAACTCCTGGCTGAGCTGGAACCCCCGAACTGGAGCGAGCAGGTGCCCGATTGGAGTGACTGGACCGCATGAGGGAGGCTGCGGCGACCCTGAGGGCGGGCCTGCGCCGAGGAACGGTGGTGACCGTCGCCAGCCCTGGGGTGTATTCGGGCAAGCCACGACCAGCGGTGGTGGTGCAGGCCGACCGCTGGCTGCAGGCCCATCCCAGCGTCACGCTCTGTCCGCTCACCAGCACCCTGATCGAGGCCCCGCTGGTGCGGATTGCGGTGGCTCCCTCGCCACGCAATGGCCTGCAGAAACCATCGCAGTTGATGGTGGACAAGCTGTTCAGCGTGCCGATCCAGGTGCTGGGAGCCGTCGTGGGGCAGCTGGAGCCCCAGGTGCTGATCGAGCTGGATCTGACCCTGAGGGGCTGGCTGGACTTGCCCTGATCGGCCCTCAGTCGCGCAGCCAAACCTCCGCATTCACGGTGGGGTGCTGCTCAGGCAGCCACGGCCTCGGGCACCAGGCCCCGCCCATCGATCTGGCCGGTAAACTGACAAAATGACCAATATCAGTCCGCAGGAAATGGCAAGCGATCCAGCCGCCCTGCTGGATCGAGTGGAAGCTGGCGAACGGGTTCTGGTTGTGCGCGGGGGCCGAGCAGTCGCTGAACTGCGACCCATCCCGCAGCCTCAATCTTCCTTACGCCCCTTCGGCCTGGCGGCTGGAGCGTTCAGCGTCCCAGACGACTTTGATACTCCTCTTCCTGACAGCCTGCTGCAGGATTTTGAGGTGTGATGAGGCTACTGCTGGATACGCACGTCTTTCTTTGGTACATCACTGCCGACCCCAAGCTGCCCGAATCATTTCGGGCGGCCACCCAGGATGCATCGAACGATGTCTTTCTGAGTTCAATCTCTGTCTGGGAAGCGGTGATTAAGCACGGCCTCGGCAAACTCTCCCTCCCTGCTCTACCGGCAACCTATCTTCCGCAACAGCGAACAGCCCATGGAATCGCGGCGCTGCCAGTTGACGAGGGGGCAATGGCTCATTTGGCTGAGCTTCCACCCATTCACCGTGATCCGTTTGATCGCCTGTTGATCGCGCAGGCGATGCAGCATGAGCTCATATTGATGACTGTTGATCAACTCTTCTCCGCTTACCCGGTGCAGCTTCTGCAAAAATCTTGAGCAGAGAGCCTGTCTGTCTGGCCTGAGTTCACCACTGGACAGGACGATCTGGATCATCTTGGCGATGCTGCTTATGCAGCCACGGCCTCGGGCACCAGGCCACGCACATCGATCTGGCCGGTGACGGCGGCGGAGATCAGGGATCAGGGCGGAGCGGCGTTCTTGGAGAAGATTGATCAGCTGTGTTGACTGGCCAAGAGCATTATTAAATTGAGAATTCAGTTGATCAACATGCGAAACGATCGTCACCTGCTCAGCGATGCTGGGAAGGCAAGCCCGAAGGTTCTTGACGGTTTCAATCGAAACCTCATTAAATGTCGAGCCTTGCTTGGCCAAAAGCCAGTAGTTTGCCGTCGCTTCTGAGCGCAGATAAAATACTAGATAATGGCTCATAATCGCAGCAGATGGCATGATTCTCGCCACGCCTCTTGATAGGTTCGCGCCTTCCAGCCAAGCGGGCGCAACGTGAGCAGCTCCTATAGAAGCCCTAATCCCAAGCAGCACCTCGCCTCCGGTCAAGGTACTTCTCGGAAAGCCCAAGGCGATCTCTGGAGAAGTGCGCTGAAGAACTTCTAACGAAAAATCACCCTTAGACATATTTGTAGTTTGAACAAAAGGTATGCCATGCTCCAGCGGTTCACCTGGCTGGACGATACCGTATGAAATGGAAGTTCCTCGCTGAATCAGATTCTTCAATGGAACGACCTCCCAATGCTCCGGCACCTCCCCCAGCCACTCCACCCCCGAATCCTTCATCGGCGCGTCTGGATTCAGCCCCTTGGTCACGGCATGGGAGATCACGGCCTGGCGCTTCTCCTGAAGCAACTCGATCAGGCGCTGCTGCTCGGCGATCAGGGCGTCGATCTTGGCGGTTTCGCGGTCGAGGAAGGTGGTGGCTTGGTTTTGTTCCTCAATCGACGGAAGTGCGGCAGTGAAGTCCCTTACAAAAGAATCAGGCACACGCTTCTGCCCACCGGCTCCATACATCTCTGACTCACCAAGTCGCCGGAAAGTCTGTGACCTGAAAAGGTAGTCAAGGAACTCACTCGTGATTCTCTCTTTTTGGGGCCTGGCTACAATCAGCTCCGTTGTTCCAAAACCAATGCCACCCTTCAGCTCACGAAGAATGGCGCCTTTGCCATTTTCAAAGCAAGGAGTAATCTTTGCGACGCAAACATCACCATCTCGGAAGTATGTATAGCCAGAAAGGCACTCGGCCACTTCCCTCTCATTTTCCAGTCTTAGGCTTCCATCTTCTCCAATCGCTTCCATGGGCAAGAAGCTGACCACTTCCTGTTCGCCTAGTTCCTCGGCTTCTTGTTTGGAAGGGTTGAGCGTGACCGCAAATCTAAGGCGTAAAGTCTCCCAATGCTCCGGCACCTCCCCCAGCCACTCCACGCCGCTGGGCTTGTAGGTCGGGTAACGGGGGAAGCTCATGTGCGTTAGCTCCAGTAGCCCGGCTGCCGATGGAGGTGCATGACGGCCAAAATGAGAATCCCCTATCTTTGCTCGTCAACAGAGTAGATCACTCCATAGGGAAAGTGGTGAACCAGGCAACGGCGGTCCTGATGGTCCGAAATGGGTCACATACCTGGGTTCGCCTTGATTCGCTCAACTGCTGCGACTATCTCAATGGCACATTGATAGCCAAGACCTGGCTCGCTGCTTTCAAGAATCTGCATCAGTTCAATCAACGCCGGATCTCAGCAAAAACGTCTTCACTGGCCACAGGCTTGACGGTGCCAGTCTGAATGTCTTGCAATCGCCTTGCAGCCAGATCGGCCCACTTCTGATCGACATCAGACACCGTCTGATTGAGGGAGCGGAGAATGCAATCGGCAACGCGAGCACGTTCCTCGACAGGTAGCGATTGAATCTCCAGGATCAGGTCGTCGGTTTTCATGATGGTTGTTCGTTAGGTATGGTTCCATCCATCTTAGCGGCTCTGCGTTTTTGTTTTTCGTTGATTGCCTTGATCTGGGGCATGTAGGCCGGGTAACGGGGAAAGCTCATGGTTAATTCTTCTCGTCTGGATCAGCGAAAACAGCATCGAGATTGCGGGCGCCATGCAAGACGCGAACGATCCGCAGGCCGTCTTGATCCTGGAGGTCGATAAAGGCGTCAACGAGCACAGCTCACTCGCTCAAGCTGGAATCGGCATGGACCCCCAGGCGGCGGCGCCCTTCGGCCTTGATTGCCTTCGGGTTCCAGGCCTCAGCCTCTCCGCTTGCCAGCCCGTCCTGGATGTCGCGACGCAACTGCTGGAGCTGCAACTCCCTCAGCTGATCCTGCTGCTCCATCAGCCGCAGCGCTTCACGCACCACCCCGCTGGCGGAGACGGGCTCACAGGTCTGCGAACGCCTCCTCGTCCTCAGGCGAAGCCCACTCCTCCATCAGGCTGGCTTTCAGATCCTGCAAGTGGAGGGTTTCCTGCTCCAGCCGCAGGGCGGTTGTGACATCGATGCATGAAGGGGCGGCGGCTGGATCCGGGCGGAACAGCGGCAGGCCATCGGCGTCGATGTCCAGTGCATCAGTCTTCATCGCATGTCTCCATTGGCATGTCCAGCTCGGCGCCCTGCAGGACGCGCAGCTCGCCATCCATCTCCACGGCGATGCCGGTGCCGGTCTGGCGGGCCAGCTCCCGGGCACGTTGGCCGGCACGGAGCAGTGCAGCGGAAACCCGATCGAGATCGGGATCCTGGCGCTCGGTGGTGAATCCTGCCGTCATGGTCGGCCTCCTTCGCTGAGCAGCCTCGGGGTTGGATGACCATTATCGATCGTCTGCCACTCGTTGACCAACGGGCGGTACAAGACCTCGAAGTTGCTGAGCCCAGCCTTGAAGCGCCTGGCGATGACATCCGGAGGGATCGCATGTCCACCTTGTCGTACGCGAAGTTGAACTCGGGCCGTCGCTTGCTCCACCGATCGCAGCTGGAGAAAGATCAGCTTCACCGAGTATCCCAGGCTTTGCCAGGAGCTGATCCGATGGACATAAGCCTTGCCTGAAAGCGTGGTTTCAAACGCAAAGCTGATCCCCGCTGCCCCGCAGCGATCAATCTCCTCCAGCATCAGCCGCCCCGCCCGTCGAGCGGCCAGTTCCGGCGCAAACGGCGACAGACCGGCGGCGATCAGATCAGCATTGATGAAGGTGGTGATGCCTACTTCAATAGGCAGATATTCACGGGCAAACGTGGTTTTACCGGCGCCATTGGGGCCAGCAATGATGATGATTCGTTTCTCAGCCACTCAGCCCCCCGATCATCGCCAGAATCCGATCCGTCACCTGCTTGAGTTCAGCATCAATCACCTCCAGCGGCCGGGGTGGGGTGAACACATAGAAATGGCGATTGAAAGGGATCTCGTAGCCCACCTTTGTTTTCTCGTGGTCGATCCAGGCGTCGCTCACGTGGGGCAGCACCTCGCGCTCGAAGTAGGTCTGCACGTCTTCGGAGAGCGGCACATTTTCGGTGTCGCGCAGGCTGGAATCGGCCTGGGGCTGGCCCTTGGCCTTGCCGCGCTGGCCCAGCACCACATCGCCCGCTTCATCGCGCAGGGGGCGCTCCACGGTGATCGTGCGGTAGCCGAAGTCTTCGCTGCGAAAAATGCGGCTGATCGGTTTGCCGTCGTGCTCGGCTGCTTCGAAGTTGCCGAACAGGCGGGTGATCTCTGCGATGTGTTCGGGGCTCAGCTCCTTGCGTTTGCTGCCCAGGCTCTTGCGCATCTTTTGCCAGAAGCCACTCGCATCAATCAGTTGCACCTTGCCCTTGCGCTCGGCGGGCTTGCGGTTGCTGAGAATCCAGATGTAGGTGCTGATGCCCGTGTTGTAGAACATATCGGTGGGCAGGCCGATGATCGCCTCCACCAGATCGTTTTCCAGCACATAGCGGCGGATTTCGCTTTCACCCGAGCCGGCGCCGCCAGTGAACAGGGGCGAGCCATTCAGCACAATCCCGAAGCGGCTGCCGCCCTCTAAAGCCGGGCGCATCTTGCTGATCAGATGCAGCAGAAACAGCAGTGAACCATCGCTCACCCGCGGGAGGCCAGGGCCGAAGCGACCGGCATAGCCCAGCTGCTCGGCTTCTCTGCGGATCATCTTCTCGATCTTTTTCCAATCCACTCCAAAGGGAGGATTGGAGAGCATGTAATCAAAGAACAGCCCCTGCAGGCCATCATTGCTCAGGGTGTTGCCGAAAACGATGTTGCGAATGTCCTGCCCCTTGATCAAAAGATCCGCCTTGCAGATCGCGTAGCTCTCCGGATTGAGCTCCTGGCCGTACATCACCAACCTGGCCAGGGGGTTATGGGCCAGCAGGTGTTCCTCACCCACGCTCAGCATCCCGCCGGTGCCCGGGGTTGGGTCGTAGAGGGTGCGCACAATACCCGGCTTGGTGAGGGCGTCATGGTCTTCGATGAAGATCAGATTCACCATCAGGCGGATGATTTCCGGGGCGTGAAATGCTCCCCGGCTGTCTCGTTCGACAATTCCGCGAACTTGCGAATCAACTCCTCGAACACTTGCCCCATCTCGGCATTGCTCACCGTGTCCGGATGCAGATCGAACTGGGCGAAACGCTCGCACACCATGTAAAGCAGCCCAGCCTTGTCAAGCTTGTCCACCTGCAGGTGGAACTCAAAACTCTCAAAGATGTCCCGCACTTCTGGCGTGAACGCCTGGATATAGCTCCGCAGGTTCTCGCCGATGTTGTCCTGATCGCCCATCAGCCGCTTCATGCCCAGGGCTGAGGTGTTGCAGAAGGCCTGGCCCGCCACCCGCAGCAGGAAGGGTTCGGGATCGAGCCCCTGGCCTTCGCGCAGCTCCTTTTCGGCCAGCACCGCCTCCTTGCTGGGCTCCAGCACGCAATCGAGCCGGCGCAGCACCGTGAACGGCAGGATCACCTTGCCGTAGTCGCTCTGTTTGTAGTCGCCCCGCAGCAGGTCGGCCACGCTCCAGATGACGGCCGAGAGGTTCTGCTTGCCGCTGGGCTGGGGGCCCAGGGGGGCCGGGCCAGCGGCAGGGTGGCCAGGGTCCTTGGGGGGCACCGAGCGAGCCGGATCTTGGCCAGCTTCCTCACCGGAGCCCTCCGCCAGGCTCACCGAACCGCCCCGTCCCCGGCCCGGGCGCAGCTGCCCCGAGGCCAGCAAGGACGCCTTCACGGCTTCATAGGTGGCCTCATCCCAGCCCAACAGCTCCCGCATCTTGCCGTTCCCCGCTGAACCGCCCAGGGCTTCCAGGGCGCCGAAGAACTCCTCGTGCAGCGCCTCCTGATCGGGGATGGGAGCGGGGCTGCCGGACATAGCGAAAGGGGGCGGACGGAGAAAACGATGTAGAAACTCCATCCTGACAAGACAGTGCGGCCCTGAGCCAGCAAAGCCAATCCCGAAGGACCCATTGAGCGATTCACACGCCGGGGTTCAGGTTGTGGACGTGCTGCCAAGCCAAGCGTTCATGAACGGATCTGAAATCCAAACAACACGACCCCGCGTGATCGTCGATCGTCCGGGCTTGCGTCCTCGGGCCTCGCCCCTGGACCCAAGTCTGTGGGGATTCGGTAACAACGCTTACAAAATTCCGTAAATACGGGAATCCAGGCCAGGGATCTCTACGGTTCAGCCGAAATTCACCTGTCCTTCCCCATGCGGATCGAACGCCTCCTCAGCGCCAGCCTGGCCCTGGCCGTCGCCGGGACCCTCAGCCTCACCGGCTGCTCCCAGACCAAGGAGGCCGCCACCGGGGTCGGTGATGCCGCCAAAACCGCCGCCACCGGCGTGGGCGATGCGGCCAAAGACGCCGCCTCCGCCACCGGTGACGCCGCCAAGACGGCCGCCACCGGCGCCGCCCAGACCGCCCTCGCCCCCGCCATCGGCCCGGTGCTCGATCTGCTGAAAAAAGGCGAAGGCGAAGTGAAGGCCGGCAACCTGGCGGGCGCCGTGGCCACCATGGGCGGTTTCCAAGCCCTCTGGGACAAGGCCTCCCCGGTGATCCAGCCCCTGGCCGGTGACAAGTGGCCCGCCGTGGAGATGGCCGCCAAAACCGCCATCAGCACCTTCGGGGGCGGCGCCAAGCCCGATGCCGCCGCCGCCGGCTCGGCGATCACCGGGCTGATGGGCCCCCTCCAGGGTCTGCTGGGCAAATAAGCCCAGCCGGGGCGGCTGGCAGCCCAAACTAAAGATTGCCATCCGCCCCCTCCTGAACCAGGAAACCCTGCTGTTTACACCGGCCGTGCCGGCGGCCAACGCCCTGCGGGCGGTGCTGGCCTTCCCCAGCACCTATGCCGTCGGCATCACCAGCCTGGGGTATCAGGTGGTCTGGGCCACCCTCGCCCAGCGCAGCGATCTGGACGTCCGCCGGCTGTTCACCGACCAGGGGGACCCCCCCCATGCAGGGCTGCGCGGTGGGCAGCGCAGTGGACAGCGCAGTGGGCAGCGCGGATGGGGGCCCGACCTCGACCTGTTCGGCCTCTCCCTGAGCTGGGAGCTGGATGGTCCGGTGTTACTGGATCTGCTCGAACAGCAACGCATTCCCCTCTGGAGCCACCAGCGTGGCGAGGACGATCCGCTGGTGTTCGGGGGCGGTCCGGTGCTCACCGCCAACCCGGAACCGCTGGCTCCCTTTCTCGATGTGGTGCTGCTCGGCGATGGCGAGCTGCTGCTGCCGGCCTTCGTGGACGCCGTGGCCGCCAGCCGGGACGCCCCCCGCCAGCAACGGCTGCGGGCCCTGGCCCAGGTGCCCGGGGTCTACGTTCCCAGCCTCTACACCCCCCACTACGACGCCGCTGGCGCCCTGCTGCGGGTGGACCCCAGCGACGCCGGCATCCCGGCCACGGTGGCCAAGCAGACCTGGCGGGGCAACACCCTCAGCCACTCCACCGTGATCACCCCGGAGGCGGCCTGGCCCTCCATCCATCTGGTGGAGGTGGTGCGCAGTTGCCCGGAACTCTGCCGCTTCTGCCTGGCCAGTTACCTCACCCTGCCCTTCCGCAGCGCCTCCCTTGATGACGGCCTGATCCCAGCGGTGGAGAAGGGCCTGGGGGCCACCCAGCGCCTCGGACTGCTGGGGGCCTCGGTGACCCAGCATCCCCAATTCGACGACCTGCTGGGCTGGCTCGATCAGGATCGCTTCGAGGGGGTGCGCCTCAGCGTCAGCTCGGTGCGGGCCGCCACGGTGACGCCGGAGCTGGGGCGAATCCTGGCCAAACGGGGCAGCAAATCCCTCACCATCGCCATCGAAAGCGGGAGCGAACGCCTCCGCCGCGTGGTGAACAAAAAGCTCGACACCGAGGCGATCTTCGCCGCCGCCCGCCACGCCCGAGATGGCGGCTTGAGCAGCCTCAAGCTTTATGGCATGGCCGGCCTGCCCAGCGAAGACCCGGCCGATGTGGACGCCACCGCCCAACTGCTGCTGGCCCTGAAAAAGGCCACCCCGGGCCTGCGCCTCAGCCTGGGGGTGAGCACCTTCGTGCCCAAGGCCCACACCCCCTTCCAGTGGGAAGGGGTGCGGCCGGAGGCCGACAAGCGCCTGAAACACCTGGCGAAGCTCCTCAAACCCAAGGGCATCGACGTGCGCCCCGAGAGCTATGCCTGGAGCGTGATCCAGGCCCTGATCTCCCGCAGTGATCGCCGCCTGGCGCCGGTGATCGCCGCGGCCCGCGGTCGCCATGACAGCCTCGGCGGCTGGAAACAAGCCTATCGCGCGGTGCTGGCGGGGGAACGACCCGAAGCCACCCCGCCCTCCCTGCCGGATCCCCCCGCCTGGGAGGAGGTGGTGCACAGCACCTGGAGCGAGGGGCGCCGCCTGCCCTGGGACCACCTGGAGGGCCCCCTGCCCAAGGCCACCCTGGCGGGCCACCGCCGCGAAGCGCTGACGCAGGCCACCCCCTGACCCTCAGGCCTCAGAAGCGGGACCGACGCAGCGCAGCCCGGCCAGCAACACCCAGCCCGCCACGTTCAGCCGGCTATCGAAATAGGGGATATCGGTGGCGTGCAGGGTCACCAGGATCAGGGCCGAGGCCCACCAGGCCCGATCGAACAGGGCACCCTGGGCCATGCCATGGCGGGCGGCCCGGATCAGCAGCCACAGCACAAAGCCCACCAGCAGCACCGCCACCGGCAGGCCATGGCTCAGGGCCAGATCGATCGGCAGGTTGTGGGGATGGCCGTGCCAATGGCCGGTGCGCAGCGGGTAGATCACGCTGAAGGCCGCCGCACCCCACCCCAGCCAGGGCCGCTCGGCGATCATCCCCACGGCCACCTGCCACTGGGCCAGCCGGGTGGAGGCCAGGGGGCGATCGGCGCCGTACTTGAGATCGCTCAGCCGGGACCAGATCGCCTCCGGCACCACCTGCCGCGCCGGATGCTGCAGCAGGGACGGCACCCCAGGCAGGGACGCCAGACCGATCACCAGCAAGCCCCCCACCACCAACGGCAGCAACCAGACCCAACGGGCCGGGCCCGCCACCAGCGGCAGGGCCAGCAACATCGCGCCCCAGGCATTGCGCGATTCCGTGAGATAGGTGGCCACCGCCAGGGATGCGGCGATCCCAAGGGCCGCGCCCCGGCGACGGCCATCCAGGCGAGGCTGAAACAGGGCCGCCAGGGCTAGGGGCCAGGCCAGGGCCAACCAGGCGGCGGCGATGTTGGCGTAATCGAACAGGCCCGCCAGGCGCCCGTGCGGGCTGCCCCCCGCCTTGAGGTGCCAGATCACCAGGCCGCCGAAGATCTGGAACGGGCCCTGCCAACCCCACCACAGCTGGCCCAGGCCGGTCAGGATCACCGGCACGGTGCCGGCCAGCAGCGCCAGGGCCGCCCGCCGCCGGGCGGCATCCCCACGGAGATAGGGCTGAAATCCCCAGAACGCCCAGAAAAAGGGCAACCAATTCCCCAGGCCCACCCAGGCCAGCCAGCCGCTCGTGGCCCCGAAGCAGCCCAGCACCATCAACCCCGCCACCCCAAGCAACACCCCATTGGCGCGGTCGGCCAGGGGCGGACGCCGCCGCAGACTGCCCAGGATCAGGGCTGCCAACAGCAGCAGCGCCGCCAAGAAGGCACTGCTGGCCAGCAGGCCCAGGCCCAACTGAAAACAACGCCATCCCAGGGGCGAGGCGTCGGGTGGCCGATGGGCCAGCAGACGCTGATCGAGGGCGGCGAGACGCATCCGCAGACCGTGCGAGCCACGCCCGCCGAGAAGCCTCAATCAAACACCGCCGTTCGACCGCGGTAAACCATCACCTGGCGACGCAGATGCAGGCGCACGGCCCGGGAGAGGGCCAGCCGTTCGGTGTCCCGACCCTTGCGGATCAGGTCGTCCACCTCATCGCGATGGCTCACATGCACGGTGGCCTGCTCGATGATCGGCCCCGCATCCAGCTCCTCGGTGACGTAGTGGGCGGTGGCGCCGATCAGCTTCACGCCCCGCTCCCAGGCCCGGTGGTAGGGCTGGGCCCCCTGGAAGGCGGGCAGGAAGGAGTGATGGATGTTGATCACCCGGTGGGGCCCGCCGGCGTTGACCCGCTCCAGAAAACGGGGGGTCACCACCTGCATGTACTTGGCCAACACCACCAACTCAATGCCGTGCTCGGCCAGGAGCTCCAGCTGCCTGTCCTCCGCCTCGGCCCGATTGTCCGGACCGATCGGCACATGAACGAAACGGGCGCCGAAGCCCTCGGCCACCGCCTGAAGCTGGGGATGATTGGCCACCACCAACGGCACCCGCATCGGCAGTTCTCCCGCGCGGGTGCGCCAGAGCAGATCCACCAAGGCATGGTCCTGGCGACTCACGAAAATCGCCGCGGTGGTGGTGACATCGGAGAGATGGAGCTGCCCCTCGCCGCCGAGGCGAGTGGCCAGGGCACGCACGGCCGGCGCGATCGCCTCCCGCGGCAGGCCGAAACCCTCCAGCTCCCACTCGATCCGACTCAGAAACAGCCCAGCATCCGCATCGGTGTGGTGATCCGCGTGGCGAATATTGCCCCCGTTAGCCGCCACCCAACCGGACAGCTCACTCACCAGAGCGGGCCGGTCCGGGCAAATCAGCTGCAGGATGGCCGTGGGAGAACGCATGGCGCCAACACCTTGGTCCGCATTGTGCCGAGCGGGGCGGCCATGGCACAGGGTTACAGCGCCCCCATCCCAGAACAGCAACGGCGGCATCCGCCGATAGATTCGGGCCTCCTGCCTCGCCACAGAGCCCCATGGCCGTTGCGTCGACCCTCTCCACCCTGGTCCACAGCCTGCGCCGGCTGGTGATGGTGGCCCTGGTGGTGGTCCTGAGCGTTTCCCTGGCCGCCTGCGGCGGTGCCCAGGCCAAGGTTCCGGGCATCAGCCCGGAAGATCTGGCCACCATCACCCGCCAGGCCGAGGGCTTCCTCTCCGCCCGGGATCGGCTGCCCGAGCTGGCTGCCCTGGTGAATGCCCGCGACTGGACCTTCACCCGCAACCTGATCCACGGCCCCATGCAGGAAGTGGGCCGCGAGATGCTGTACATCAACAAATTGCTGCCAGCGGTCGAGCGCCCCGAAGCGAATGCCCTGGCCACCCAGCTCAAAACCGCCATGGCCGAGCTGGATGAAGCCGCCCGTCTCCAGGACGGCGACAACCTGCGCAAGTCCTACATCAAGGTGGCCAGCGGCTTCGGCAAGTACGCCCAGGTGCTGCCCGACTCCGTGAAAGTGGCTCTCAAGCAGGTCTGACCACCACTGCTCCCCGCACGGTGATGGTGCTGGGGGCAGGGCTTGTTGGCGTGGCCTGCGCCTGGCTGCTGCAACGCCGCGGCCACCGGGTGCTGCTGGTGGATCCGGCCTTGGCCGCACCAGCCGACGCAATGTTGCGCAACGGCAGCCGGGCGGCCCTGGGGGTGTTGATGGGGCAGGTGGCCCATCGGGGCAGCGGCAGGGGCTGGCGGCTGCGACAACAGAGCCTGGCCCTCTGGCGGAGCTGGCGGGCCGACCTCGCCCGCCGCGGCTATCCGATCGCCTATCGCCCTGGCCTGCTGATGCTGGCCGCCAGCGGCAACCAACTGGAGCACCAGCAACGGCTGGCCCTGGAACGGCAGCGGCGCGGCCTGCCCCTGGAGCTGTGGAGCCGCGAGCGGGTGGCGGAACTGGACCCGGTCGTGCCGGCCGCGGCCCTGGGGGGGCTGTTCTCCCCCGACGACGGCCAACTTGATCCCGGCCAGGCCCTGGACGCCCTGCTCGCCGATGCCAACGCCGCCGGCCTGGGGCAGCTGGCGGACAGGGCCGTGGCCCTGGAGCCCCTGACAGGAGCAGCGGGCGGCTGGCGACTGCAGGGCGAAGCCGGTCATGTTGCTGAAGCGGAGTGGGTGGTGCTGGCCGCCGGTGCCGCCACCCCCGCGCTGCTGGCCAGGCTTGGCGATGGCGGCACCCTGGCGACCACCTGGCCGATGCAGCCGGTGCTGGGGCAGGCCCTGGAGCTGGAGCTGCCGGCAGAGCCCGCCAACGGCTGGCGGCCATGGCCGGGGGCCGTGGTGTGGGAGGGCATCAACCTGATCCCCCGCCCGGATCGTCCCGGGGGGCGGCGGCTGTGGCTGGGGGCCACCCTCGAACCGGGCCGCGAGGCCGATGGCGCCGCCCTGGATCCGCTGCGCAGCCTTGGCGGCCACGCCCCCGCCTGGCTCAGGGCCGCCGTGCCGGTGGCGCACTGGCAGGGTCTGCGCGCCCGCCCCGACGGGCGGCCAGCGCCCCTGCTGGAGCCGATCGCCCCAGGGCTGCTGCTGGCGGGGGGCCACTACCGCAATGGGGTGCTGCTGGCCCCGGCCAGCGCTACATGGGCGGTGGAGCAGGTGGAAGGTAAGCCGCGATGCAGCCAAGCCATGCCTTTTGACCCCAATATGTAACGACGATCACCGATCCCCATGGCTCGCCAGACACCCCGCCTGCGCCGCTCCACCATCGCCCTTGCCGTCAGTGGCAGCGCCCTACTGCTGAGCAGTTGCGGCGGCGGCAGCACCACCCTTAACGGCGCTGGAGCCTCCTTCCCCGCCTCCATCTACCAGCGCTGGTTCCAGGAGCTGTCCAGCCAGGGGGTGCGGGTGAACTATCAATCCGTGGGATCCGGGGCGGGAGTGCGCCAGTTCATGGCGGGCACCGTTGACTTCGGCGCCACCGACGTGCCGATGAAGGCCGAGGAGGTGAGCAAGGTGACCAAGGGCGTGGTGCAGGTGCCGATGACCGCAGGCGCCATCGCCGTTGCTTACAACCACAAAGGCTGCGATCTCAAGCTCAACCAGGGTCAACTGACCGACATCTTCCTTGGCAAAATCAAGGACTACAGCGCCCTGGGCTGTGCTGCCAAGCCGATCAAGGTGGTCTTCCGCTCGGATGGTTCCGGCACCACCGCCAATTTCAGCGCCCACCTGGCCGCCATCAGTCCCGAATGGAAGAACGGCCCCGGCCAGGGCAAAACCCTGAATTGGCCCACGGGCGTGGGGGCGAAGGGCAATGAGGGGGTGGCCGCCCAGCTGACCAAATTGGATGGTGGTATTGGCTACGTGGAAACCGCCTATGTGCGCGAGCCCCTACAAGCCGCGGCCCTCACCAATGCCAGTGGCCAAGTCCTCAAGCCCACCCCGGACGCCGCAGCGGCGGCCCTGGCGTCGATTGATCTGGGCCCGGACCTGATCGGCAGCGACCCCAATCCCAAAGCCGGCTATCCCATCGTCAGTTTCTCCTGGGTCCTGCTCTACAAAACGGGCAATGGCACCAAGCTGGAGGGACTCCAAAAGTTGTTTGACTACACCCTCTCAGCGAAAGCCCAGGAAGGAGCCGGCCCCCTGAGCTACGTGCCCCTGCCGGAGGCGGTGCTGAGCCTGGGTCGCACGGCGGTTCAGGGGCTGAGCAAGTAAGGCCCCAGCTGGCCGGGGAACGGGTTCAGAACCGTTCCCCTCCATTAAAAAAGGCCCCCTGTCGGGGGTCCTTTGTGGTGAATGGGGGCCAGGGCCCCCGGCCTCACTTGCTCTCGGTGAATTCGGCGTCGATCACGTCCTCGGCCGAGCTGGAGGCACCGGCGGAGGAGCCGTTGCCGTTGCCGCCCGGAGCCGCACCGGCCCCCTCAGCACCCGCCTGCTGGTACACCGCGGCACCGGCGGCATAGAGGGCCTGCTGCAGCTGTTCCAGGGTGGTCTTGATCGTGGCGCTGTCGTCCTTTTCGACGGCCAGCTTGAGCTCCTTGACGAAGCCCTCCACCTTGGCCTTGTCCTCGGCCCCCACCTTGTCGCCCAGCTCAGAGAGTTGCTTCTCGGATTGATAGATCAGGGTTTCGGCCTGATTCTTGAGATCAATCTTCTCGCGCCTCTCCTTGTCGGCGGCGGAATTGGCCTCGGCATCCCGCACCATCTTGTCCACCTCAGTGTCGCTGAGGGTGGAGGCACCCGTGATCGAGATGCTCTGCTCCTTGCCGCTGCCCTTGTCCTTGGCGTTGACGCTGAGGATGCCGTTGGCATCGATATCGAAGGTCACCTCGATCTGGGGCACACCACGGGGGGAGGGGGGAATGCCATCGAGGCGGAAGGTGCCCAGACTCTTGTTGTCGCTGGCCATCTCGCGCTCCCCTTGGAGCACGTGAATTTCCACGTTGGTTTGACCATCCACGGCGGTGGAATACACCTCCGTTTTCTTGGTGGGGATGGTGGTGTTGCGACCAATCATCTTGGTCATCACTCCGCCCAGGGTTTCCACCCCCAGGGAGAGGGGGGTGACATCCAGCAGCAGGATGTCCTTGACCTCACCAGCCAGCACGCCGCCCTGGATGGCCGCCCCGACGGCCACCACTTCATCGGGGTTCACCGTCTGGTTGGGATCCTTGCCGGTGACATCCTTGACCAGCTTGAGCACGGCGGGGATGCGGGTGGAGCCCCCCACCATCACGACCTCATCGAGCTCGCTGGTGGAGAGCTTGGCGTCCTTAAGGGCCTGCTCCACCGGCACCCGGCAACGGTCGATCAGCTTGCTGGCCAGCTTTTCGAAATCGGCCAGTTTCAGGGTGACATCGAGGTGCTTCGGACCCTCCGGCGTCGCGGTGATGAAGGGCAGATTGATCTGGCTCTCGGTAGCACTGGAGAGTTCGATCTTGGCCTTCTCGGCCGCCTCGGTGAGCCGTTGCAGGGCCTGCTTGTCCTGACGGAGATCAATGCCCTCGTTGGACTTGAAGCTATCGGCCAGGTAATCGACGATCACCTTGTCGAAGTCATCGCCGCCCAGGTGGGTATCGCCCGAGGTGGAGAGCACCTCGAACACCCCATCGCCCACCTCAAGCACGGACACGTCGAAGGTGCCGCCCCCTAGGTCGAACACCAGGATGCGCTCATTGCTCTTTTTATCGAGGCCGTAGGCCAGGGCGGCGGCGGTGGGCTCGTTGATGATGCGCAACACCTCAAGGCCGGCGATCTTGCCGGCATCTTTGGTGGCTTGGCGCTGGGAATCGTTGAAGTAGGCGGGAACCGTGATCACGGCCTGGGTCACGGTTTCGCCCAGATACTTGCCGGCATCAGCAGCCAACTTCCGCAGCACCTCAGCGGAGATCTCCTCGGGGGCGAACTGCTTGTTCAGCACCGGTGATTTGATCTTGACGTTGGAGCCAGCTTTTTCAACGGAATAGCTAACTTCCTTCGACTCCTCATTCACCTCATCGACCCGACGACCGATGAAACGCTTGACGGAATAGAAGGTGTTCTCAGGGTTCATGACCGCCTGCCGTTTGGCGATCTGACCGACCAACTTGTCCTGATTTTTGGTGTAAGCCACAACCGAGGGGGTCGTGCGGAACCCCTCAGCGTTAGCGATGACCGTGGGCTTGCCACCCTCCATCACGGCGACGCAGCTGTTCGTGGTGCCGAGGTCAATACCGACGACCTTTCCCATGGATTACCACCTCCTGGAGTGGATGAAAATCGGACTGAGAGCATCTTCCGCAGGCCCCCTCTCCCCCGGCGAGGCGTGGTTCCCGAACCGGAGCGGTCCGGTCCCGCTCCATCCGCCCTGAATCCACCGCGCGCCAGCGCCCCGTTGCCCCCATGACCAGCCCTGCCCGCCCGCTCTCCGGCCTCACCGCCCTGGTGGGGGTCCTCGGCGATCCGGTACGCCACTCCCTCTCGCCGGCGATGCACAACGCCGCCCTGCGGGAGCTCGGTCTCGACTGGGCCTACCTGGCCCTGCCCACCCCCGCCACCGCCCTGGCCACGGTGTTGACGGCCCTGGAGGCCCTCGATTGCCGCGGCCTCAACGTGACCCTTCCCCATAAGCAGGCCGTGGCCGCCCTGGCGGCCGAGCTCAGCCCCCTAGCGGAGCGGCTGGGCGCCGTGAACACCCTGGTACGCCGCCCCCAGGGCGGCTGGTATGGCACCAACACCGATGTGGAGGGGTTCCTGACCCCGCTGCGGACGCCGGATCCCCAGCGCTGGCGGGGCGGCCAGGCCCTGGTGCTGGGCTGCGGCGGCAGTGCCCGGGCCGTGGTGGCCGGCCTGGCTGAGCTGGGGCTGGCGCGGCTGACGGTGGTGGGCCGAGATGGCCAGCGGCTGCGGACCTTCCTGGCGGACTGTGGCGCCTGGGCCGAAGGACTGACGGGACTGGCCTGGGGAGCGCCAGAGTCCAGCCTGGGGGAGGCCCCCCTGGCGGAGGCCCTAGCTAGCGCCGACCTGGTGGTGAACACCACCCCGGTGGGGATGGCCTCCACGGGCGATCCGACGGCGGTGGAGCGCCTGCCCCTGACCCCGGCGGAACTGGAGCGGCTCCGGCCCGGTTGCACCGTCTACGACCTGATCTACACGCCACGGCCCACCACCCTGCTGCGCCGTGCCACCGACCAGGGCTGCCACGGCATCGATGGCTTGGAGATGCTGGTGCACCAAGGGGCCGCCGCCCTGCGCCTGTGGAGTGGCCTGAGCGAGGTGCCGGTGGACGCCATGCGCCGCGCCGCCCTGGCGGCCCTGACCGGCGCCCTAGCGTGAGATCACCCCTTAGTTGTCCCCCTCCATGCAAGGCCCCCCGTTCTGGCAGCGGTTGCTGGCGGCCCTGGCCTATCTGTTGCCCTGGTCCGACGCCCTGCCCTATGGCCGCTGGCTGTTCAGCCAGTTCCCGGTCCTGAACTGGACCGCCCTGCCGGCCCTGCCCCTGATGACCCTGCAGCAGGCCATTCCCTTTGGCAGCTTGCTGGTGTTCTTCGTGCTGTTCCTGGCGGTGGCCCGCAACCCACAGGTGCCGTACCTGATCCGTTTCAACGTGCTCCAGGCGATCCTGATCGACATCGTGCTGATGCTGCTGACCCTGGCCTTCGACACCCTGCTGGCCCCGCTCGGCACCGGCTTGGTGCTGCGCACCCTGTCCAACACCGTGTTCCTGGGGGTGCTGCTGCTGGTCGGTTACGCGGTGGTCCAGTGCCTGCGCGGTGAAGAGGCGGACATTCCCACGGTGTCGGAAGCGGTGCGGATGCAGCTGCTCTGAGGGGTCGGGACGAGCGTTGCGATAGGTTCATGGATCCGTCGCTGGTGGGCCCTGCGCTCCCCAGCCCCTGGCCGATCCACCCCATCCGTCGGCGGTGACGGCACCGTCCCCCCAACAGGCGACCATGACGCAGCCCTATTACGAAACCATGTACATCCTTCGTCCGGACATTCCGGAGGAGGAAGTCGAAACGCACGTGAACAAATACCGCGATCTGGTGATCGAATCCGGTGGTGAGGTGCTCGACAGCCAGATGCGCGGCAAGCGCCGTCTGGCCTATTCGATCGCTAAGCACCGCGAGGGCATCTACGTGCAGCTGAACCACAACGGCGACGGCCAACAGGTGGCACCCCTGGAGCGGGCCATGCGCCTTTCCGAGGATGTGATCCGCTACCTCACCGTCAAGCAGGATGGGCCGATGCCGGCACCGCGCACCATGCCCACCAGCGGCACGGAAGCCGCCGCTGCCACCGAACCGGCCGCCGAGGCGGCTGTCCCCGCCTGATCCCGCGGTAGGGAACCAAGCCAAATCATCCGTTCCAGGACCCGGGCTGCTAAGGCAGCCCGTTTTTTTGGTGACAAACGAAGCCCTTGTACGGGCTTGGGCACGGAAGTACAGTCGTGGATGACCATGGCGCGGCGTTGATGGCCGATCCAAGTGACAAGCCAGCCAACGTCAATGCCCAACTCAACGACCAGTTGAATCGGCTGCGACCTCCGGCCGTGCCCCCATCCCTACCCTCCCTCGCCCCTGGCCTGGGCACCACACCGGTGAATCTGCGCTGGCGGTTTGATTCCCTCCCCGGGCCGATCAACCCCTCAGTGCCCTACCCCGGGGTGTCGATTGGTCATTCGGCCTCGACCCAACGGTTGCACGACGAACTCGAGGCCAGCCAGGAAGAGGTGCGGGTTCTTCAGGAAATGCTCGAAGACCTCACGGAAATCTTCGAGCGCAAATTCCGGCAGCGGCTGGAAGGGGTGCTCGCCCAGCACCGCAAGCTGCTAGCCGACAACATCGAACTCCATCAACGTCTCTATGCCCTGGGGGGCCATGGGGCCACGGCGCCTGAGCGCCAGCCCCTGCTCCTGCCGTCCACCACGCCCCAACCGCCCTCCCGCTGGCGCTCCCTCAAATCAGGCCTGCGCCAGGCCCTGGAACGGGGTCGAAACCGCCTCAGCCGAGGCGTTGGCGCGTCGCCCACAGTCGACTCGGCAGACCCCACACATAGATGAAGCCTTCGGCGGCCTTGTGATCAAAACGATCCTCGCCGCCGTAGGTGGCCATCGTGGGGACGTAGAGGCTGTTGGTGCTGCTGCTGCGACCCACCACCGTGGCGTTGCCCTTGTGCAACTTGACGCGAACGCTGCCGTTCACGGCCACCTGCGTGCGGTCGATGAACCCATCTAAGGCGTCCTTGAGTGGCCCGAACCACAGGCCCTGATACACCAGATCGCCCCACTGCATCTCAATCTGACGCTTGGCCCGCAGCACGTCGGCGGCGAGGGTGAGGCTCTCCAGATCCTGATGGGCCCGGATCAGTAACAGCAGGCCGGGGGTTTCGTAGATCTCACGGCTCTTGATCCCCACCACCCGGTTCTCCACCATGTCGAGGCGGCCGAAACCGTGGCTGCCGGCCAAGGCATTGGCCCGACGGATCAGGCTGACCGGATCCAGCCGCTCGCCATCCAGGCTCACCGGATTGCCCTGCTCGAAGCCGATCTCCACGATCCTGGGCTCGGCCGGCGCCGCCTCCACCGAGCAGGTGAGGGCATAGACCTCCTCCGGGGGCTCCACGGCTGGATCCTCCAGCGCACCGGCCTCGATACTGCGGCCCAGCAGGTTGAGATCGATCGAATAGGGGGAGGCCTTGCTCACCGGGGAAGGAACGCCGCAACGCTCGCCATAGGCGATGGTTTCCTCCCGGCTCATCCCCCACTCCCGGGCCGGGGCCAGCACCTTGAGGTCGGGGGCAAGGGAGCCGATGGCCACATCGAACCGCACCTGATCGTTGCCCTTGCCGGTGCAGCCATGGGCCACCGCATCGGCGCCCACCTCCCGGGCGATCTCCACAAGCCGACGGGCGATCAGCGGCCGGGCCAGGGCGGTGCTGAGGGGATAGCGCCCCTCGTAGAGCGCGTTGGCGCGGATCGCGGGGAAGGCGAACTCGCCAATGAACGGGGCGATCAGGTCATCCACGATCGACTGGGTGGCGCCCGCCTCCAGGGCCTTGCGCTGGATCGGTTCCAGCTCATCGCCCTGGCCCAGATCGGCGGCAAAGGTGATCACCTCCTCCACGCCCCACTCCTGCTTGAGGTAGGGAATGCAGACGCTGGTATCCACCCCGCCGGAATAGGCCAGTACGACCCGCTTGGCCCTGGACCTGTCGCTCATCACTACCGCTCCTGTGGGAAAGGGGGTTCCTTGGGGACTGATTCTGTCCCGCGGAGGGATTCTCCCCCGTCATCTGCCACGTCGTCCGTGTCTGGCAGTCGCCAACCCACCAGTAACCACACCCCCAGCACCAAGGGGGGCAGGACCACCAAGCTCCACACCAGGTCCAGGCGGGGCGGCAAGGGATCGGGCCAGTGGCGGCCCGCCGCCACAAGCAACGCGCTGCCCAGGAGGGCCAGGGCCCACAACCCTCCGATCTGACGCAGCTTGGAGGACCCCATCCGGGCGGGCGGCTAAGATAGAT
>Ga0209597_1000765_pt1 | contig 20969 bp, 17 predicted proteins | sample M_140625_MF_Meta_FD_187316 | JGI IMG/M metagenome (GOLD analysis project Ga0209597, IMG submission 187316) | Freshwater microbial communities from Lake Montjoie, Canada to study carbon cycling - M_140625_MF_MetaG (SPAdes) (version 2) | ecosystem: Environmental > Aquatic > Freshwater > Lake... | reverse complement strand
GCCGGCATGCCGGCGGACGCGCTGGCCGTCATGGGTGATGTCAGCGCCCTACCCTACCGCGCCGGCGGCGAAGGTGACCCCGGACTCGAAAGTCGCGACGCCCTGATCTCGGCGCGACGCATGACGGAACTGGGCGCCATCTTCCGCGACAACTACCGCCGGGCGGCCGAGCTCGCGCGCCGCCACCAAGAGAAACGCTGACATGAACCGCCGTACCGCCTGGATCCTCTGCGCCGCCGTCGGGCTGCTGCTCGCCGTCGGCTTCCTCTACCCCGCCTTCTGCGTGCTGCGCGAAGCGTTCGTCGACCCACGCGACGGCGGCTTCACATTCGGCTATGTCCTCGCCGTGCTGCGCGACCCGCTCTACCGGGACGGCCTCACCAACGCCTTGCTCCTCGGATTGGCCAGCACGGTCGTGGCGGGCCTACTCGCCCTACCCCTCGCGCTGCTCAATCACCGCTATAGCTTCCCTGGACGCGGTTTCCTCGCGCTGGCGCTGCTCGTGCCGATGATCCTGCCGCCCTTCGTGGGCGCCATCGGCATCAAGTGTATCCTCGGAACGGAGGGTTCGTTTAACGCCGTGCTGGCCGGACTAGGCTGGATGGATCCGCTGCACCCACGGGACTGGATGGCCGAGAACCGTTTGCTCGGAATCGTCGTGATGAACGCGCTCCACCTTTATCCGATCCTCTACCTCAACCTCGCCGCCGCGCTGGCGCAGATGGATCCAGCCATGGAGCAGGCCGCGGCCAACCTCGGCTGTTCACCTTGGCGGCGGCTTACGCGGGTGACTCTGCCCATCATCACCCCGGGACTGTTCGCCGGTGGAGCGCTCGTCTTCATCTGGGCCTTCACTGAGCTCGGCGTGCCCCTCGTCTTCGACTTCCCGCGCGTGGCGCCGGTGCAGATCCTGGACGGCATCAAGAACCTCGACCGTAATCCGCTGCCCTACGCCCTGACCACCATCGTGCTGGTCTTGGCCGGCGGCGTCTTCTTGGCGTCCAAGCTCCTGTTCGGTAGCGGGCGATACGGCGCGGCGCCCCGCCCGAGCCTGCGCTCGGCCCCTCAGCCGTTGAACGGCTGGCGTGGATGGGCTTGCAGCGGACTCTTCGCCGGCGTCGCGGCATTGGCCTGCCTGCCGCACCTCGGCGTGATCCTCATGTCGGTCTCCGGCCATTGGCATAACTCCGTGCTGCCGGCCGAGCTGACGCTCGCACACTGGCAGGAAGCGCTCGGCAGCGCGTTGGTCGTGCCTTCCATCCAGAACAGCCTATCCTACGCCGGTCTCGCCACCGCCGTCGCGCTCGTGATGGGCATCGCCGCCGCGTGGGTGATCGCGCGCTCTGACCTGCGTATCCGCCACCTCCTGGATACCCTCACGATGTTGCCGCTCGCCGTGCCCGGACTCGTCCTGGCCTTCGGCTATCTCTCGCTGTCTCAGGAGGGCAAACCCTTCGCCATCCTCGTGGGCGCCGGGGGCAGCCCGCTGCTGCTGCTCGGGCTCGCTTATGCGGTCCGACGCCTGCCCTACGTGACGCGAGCCGCGGTCGCCGGCCTGCAACAGTGCGACCCCGTGCTCGAACAGGCCGCGCGTTCCATGGGAGCTTCGGCCTGGTCCACCTTGCGCCGCATCTCCCTCCCCCTGCTCGCGGCGCACCTCGCCGCCGGCGGCGTGCTCGCGTTCGCCTTCTCGATGCTCGAGGTGAGCGATAGCCTGATCCTCGCCCAGCGCGCGGAACACTTCCCGATCACCAAGGCGACGTTCGCCCTCATGAGCGCGCTCGGCGACGGCCCCCAGCTGGCGGCGGCCCTCGGGGTCTGGTCCATGGCGTTCCTGTCGGTCGCGCTCATCGGCGCCTCGTTGCTCAACGGCAAACGCGGCGGGCTTTCGGGCGAGTAAGCCGGAGGCGAATCAGGCCTTGCGACGCCGGCGGCGGATGGCCGCGGCGGCGAGGAGGATCGCTCCGAGCCCCACGCCATAGGTCGAGGGCTCAGGGACGGCCGTGAGCGTCATCGTCTGCGTATTTTGATCAAAGGACATCGCCCAGAGGCCGGCGTTGGACGACGTGCCGTCGGAGTAATGGAACTGCGAGACGTCGTACGTGAATAGGTCGGCGATATTGGTCCCGAGGGTGGGCTTGGTGACCGAGGAGGCGGTCGCGAAGGCGAAGGTGTTGATGAGCCGCTGGTTCATCGCTAACGGGTTGCCCGCGGTGGAATCGCCCGGCGTGGCGAAGGAGATGATGCGCACCACGATCTTGTTCGCGGCGGAAGCTCCGCTCAGGTCGAGGCCCGTGGTGAAGTTGAAGGTATCGTAGCCGATACCGGCCGCGGCTGAGGCGTCGTTTAACTTCCACTCGATGACGGAGCCGCCCGCCAACGTCGCGGTATTATTGGCGGTCAACGTTGCGACGTTCAGCTGGGTGAGCGAGGAGTTGGCGGCCATCACACCGCCGGAGTTGACGGTGATTAGATCAAGCTGACCGTTTCCAGAAACACGTCCACCAGAGTTGACCGTGACGGCATTGCCGATGATGGCTCCAAGGAAAAGCTGCCCGCTGCCGCCGACGACGACGGCGCCCGAGCCGAGCGCGGTGCTCGTGGAGGCTCCGGAAGCAGGAATCACCTTAAGCGTACCGGCGTTGACCGTGACGCCGCCGGAATAGGCGCCGAAGCCTGATAGAATCTGCGTATTCGTGCCCGTCTTCACGAGGCCGATGGTGCCGGCGCCATCGGAGATATAACCTGAGAAGGCCGCCCCGGGGCTCACGGAACCACCGAGCGTCAGGACGGATGCCGAGGCCGCGTTGTTGACGATCTTGAGGTACTTGGCGGCCGTGACATTCGCGCCGTCGGCGACATAGGCGAACTGCTGATTCTTGCCGTTCATGTCCAGGACCGGCACACCCACGCCCGTCTTCGTCCCGACGATCAGTCCCGTCGTGGTCGGCAGCGCATTATTAAGCCCTAGGACAACGTTCACAGCCGGCGCCGTGGGCGTGTTGGCATTGATGGTCGTGTTTCCGGTGTAGGTGCTCGCGCCGGTCAGGGTCAACGTACCCGCACCGCCGCCGGTGATGGAATTATTGGATAGGTCGACGTCGGCATCACCCGAAAGAACGAAGACGCTCAATGCGCCGCCCGTAGTGCCGCCGACGGTGGTGAGGAAACTGGTCGAGGGCGTGTAGCTCGACCCGGCCCAGGTTCCTTTGGCGAAGGCGATGGCGTTACTATTCAAGGAAATCTCCGTTGAAATCGTCCCACCGATATCGCCGGAGGTGTTGGAGATCAACGCGCCCGTGGCGGCGACCTTGATCTTGCCGGTACCTGAAACCGTGCTGCCACCGTCGACGTCGAAGCGGATTCCGCTATTCAGCACAAGGTCACCACTCAGGGTGGTGTTCACGAAAATCTTCGCCACGCCCGAAGCCTGCCCGAGCACGAGGTCGCCGGCGCTCACCGTGAAGCCAGCCCCAGCGGACGGGGTCACCGTACCGACCGTGAGGCTACCAGCCCCCGTCTTCGTGAGCATCCCGGAAGTAGTCAGAGCCCCGAGCGTCAGGCTATTCGCACCCGTGTTAATCGTGCCGCCACTGGCGCCGACCGAGAGAGCATTGCCCGACATCGACACAGCCAAGGAAGAAGTGCTGACGAGACTGGCTCCGATGCCGTTAAGGTTGATGGGGCCGGAGCCCAGGCGGCCCGAGCCATCGACCTGCACCGTGCCGCCCGTAATGGTGACGCCGCCCGTGAAGTCGTTGGCGGAAGTGAGGATGAGCGTGCCGGCGCCGGACTTCGCGATACTGGTACCACCAGTGATCTTGTCTGCGGCGGTAGCTCCGTTGAAGGTATACGTGCCCGAAGTCGCGGAAACGGTGACGGAGGTCGGAGCCAAGGAGCCTGACAAAGTGATGACGCCCCCGGCGACGTTATCGAAGGTCACATTGTCGTTAGCCACGAAGGCCGTGGAAGATCCGCCGGAAGTGAAATTGGGCGTGGCCGAATCCCAGGTGCCGTTGATAATCAGACCCCAGGTGAGGTTCCTGACGCCAGCAGGCACACTCAGGCGGAAATTATCCACCCCGGCGTTCGCATCGCTGCCAGTCTCATCGACCTCCTTCCATGCAAGGTAAAGATACTGCCCCGCGGCCCAATTCAAAGTGGACAAGGTGCCGGAGATGGCGGCGATCTTGAACATCGGCGAAATGGCCGCCTGCGTCCCGGGAGAGCCCGTGCCGGACGCAGGCGTGCTGAAACCCAAGGTCGAGGAATTCAGTGCAGCACCAAACGTGCCGGGGGCCGCCAGAGCGGTCGAGGTGCTAACCGCCGTGGAGCTCACCAGGTAGCCAAAGGTATAATTATTGACGGTGGTACCAGAAGGGTTCCGATTCATCACCGCATCGTACGACAGGCTGAGCGAATTAATCGTCGATGAAGAGGTATTCTGGAGCACCAAGCCGAAGAAGCCATAAGCGGTACCCGAACCCTCAGACCCCAAGGCGCGTCCGCCCGTGGAGTCGTAGAGCTGACGGAAACCGCCCGTGGTGCTATTACCGCTATCAGCACCCTGCCACTTGGTGGCGGCCGTGGTCCAGCCTAGTCCGTACATGTACCATCCCGCGACGCCCGCGCTGCCTCCAGACAGCGTGGATATTTCCGTCATCGTCGAGCCAGCCACGCTGCTCGTGGCGATCGCCGTGCCGGTCATCGTCTGGAAGTCCTGCGTGTAGGTCGTCGTGCCGTCGAACTGGATCGGACCGGCGGACGCGCCGGCGGCGCCGAGCGCGAGCAAGGCGGCGAAGGGGAAAATTCCTCGGCGAGGCTGGCGGATGACGGGCGGGTGCACGCCGACATCATCCCCGCGCGTGGCCGCGTATCTATTATTAATATGCCGCGGCGCGTTACGTGTTTTCGTCGGGAGAATGACGGGCGGATGTCAGGTGACGTCTGTCGCGGACGCGTGACGATAGGGTGAAAAGCCATCCTTCCGTCACACGGATTTCACGGAGTTCGCGATGGGGTTCACGCCACGCCTGCCCATCGTCACGAGTCATATGTTTCTTAAAAAAATCCTGCCCGGCCTCGCCCTCCTCGCCGCGCTCCTCTCCTCGGTCGCTGCGCGCGCCGCAGAGAAATCTGCGGCCGCGAAGCGCTGCACCGTGATGGCGTACAACGTCGAGAACCTCTTCGACCTCGACGCAATCTCTCTGTATGACGACTTCCCGGTCTCCGGAACCGGCCCCGAGCGCTGGACGCCCGAGAAGCTGGCCGGCAAGCTCAGCCGCCTCGCCGCCGTGCTGAAGACGTCCGACAACGGCCGCGGGCCCGACGTCGTAATCCTCGACGAGCTAGAAGCCGACCACACCCCGGCCACCACCATCACGCCCGAGGCCTTCGTGGCCGCGCACCGCGACCGGAACTACCGCGACATCCTGAAGGGCGAGCTCTCCCCTGAACTCGTCGGGGCGCCGATCGAAGCCTGGCTTATCAAGGCGTTGGAAGACGAAGGCCTGACGGGCTATAAGATCATCCTCGGCGACGTGCTCGACCTCTCCAAGGAGGCCATCCATTGCGCCATCCTCACCCGCCTGCCCATCAAGAGCACCCGGCAGCATCACGTGGAGGCCGCCCGCACGATCGTCGAAGTCGAGGTCGAGTTCGGAGGCGAGTCCCTCTTCGTCTTCGCGAACCACTGGAAGAGCGGCGCCGGCAGCGCCCAGACCGAACCGACCCGCATCCAGAATGCCAGCGTGGCCCGCGCCCGCCTCGACGAGATCCTCAAGGCCGACCCCAAGGCCAACATCGTCTTCGGCGGCGACCTTAATTCCCATTACAACCATAAGCAGCGCTACCCATACATGCCCAAGACCGGCATCCAGGACGTGCTCGGTTCGCAGGGCGACGCTGGCAAGCTGGCGAGTGGCGCCGCCGACCTTTACAACCTCTGGTTCGACGTCGAGCCCGCCGAGCGGAAGTCCGACGAGTACCAAGGCGAATGGGGCACGCTCATGCATCTCGTCATCTCGCGTGGGCTGGCGGACGGCAACGGTGTTGATTACGTCGGTGGTAGCTTCGGTGCCATAGTCCTTCCCGGCCTGAACGCCCACGCCTACCCAGTCGTGCCCTGGCGGCTGAGCAACTACGGCCCCGGAGCCGGCGTAAGTGATCACTTCCCCATCAAAGCTGAATTCGTCCTGCGCACCGAAGCCGGCGCCTCGCCGCTGACCCGCCCCGAACTCGCTCCGGCGGTTGGCCTACCGGCGTTCCCCGCAGAGTTGGACCGGAGCAAGCTGCACGATGCGAAGACCTTGGCGACTTTGAGTCCGGACCTGATCAGCAAGAGCATCGGGGAGCTGTATCTACTCGAAGGTATCTGCAACGGCGGCTCCAAGCCCTCGATCACCATCGGCGAGGTCCGCTATCCGGTCTACGTGCCAGACCCCAAGCTCCTGCAGGCCGTGAAGGCGGTAAAGAAGGGCGTGGCCGTCAAATGGGTCGGGCAGCTCAACTTCTACAAAGGCCACCTCGAATTCGCCATCGTGAGCCCGGACTGGATCAAGGCGCGCTAAGCGCCAGCGACCCAAGCACAAAAAAGCCCGCCATCCAGCGGGCTTTTGTTTGGTAAGCAGCAAAGGGTTACTTCGCTTCCTTTTCCTTGCGGGGCTTGCGGGCCTTCTTGCCCTTGTCGTCGCGATACTCGCGCTCTTCGGGCTCGGGAGCCTCTTCGGCAGCGACTTCAATCGGGTTCTCGGAGACGACTTCGAACTCCTGCTCGACCATGACGGAGCCATGGAGGCGGATGCTCGTGGTGTGCTTGCCGAGAAGTTTGACCGGGCCCTGACCAAGATGGATGCGCTTGCGCTCGATCTCGATGCCGTGCTCGGCGAGTTTAGCAGAGATTTCAGCAGTGCTGATCGCGCCGAACATCTTGCCTCCTTCACCGGTCTTGACGGCGAAGACGAGTTTGATGGCGGCCAACTTGGCAGCGGTGCCGTTAGCGGCTTCGAGATCGCGCGATTCACGGACTTCGCGGGCCTTCTTGAGGGCCTCGACGTACTTCGTGTTCGAGCGATTGACGGGGAGCGCGATGCCCTGCGGAAGCAGGAAATTGCGTGCGAAGCCCGCGCGGACGCGGACCTGCTCGCCTTCGGCGCCTAGGCCGTCGACGGGCTTGATGAGGAGAACTTCGGTGAATGCCATGGTCTTTCTTGGGTTATAAGTTTGTTGGGGAAATGTTTAGAACGGGACGTCGTCGCCGCCGCCCTGGTCGCCGGACGGAGCCGGGGTGTCGTTGCCGCCGCGGGCACGAGGAGCGGAACCGCCCTCTTCGCCGCCTTGGGACTTGCCGCCGATGAAGGTGAAGTTCTCGAGGACAACGCCGAGGCGCGAACGCTTCTCGCCGGTCTTCTTGTCTTCCCACTGGTCAAGCTTGAGGCGGCCTTCGACGAGGATGCCAGAGCCCTTGCCGCAATACTTGGCGATGATCTCGGCCTGCTTGCCGTAGCTCTCGATGTCGACGTAGGTGACTTCCTCGCGCTTCTCGCCTTCCTTGGTGGAGTAGGAGCGGTTGACGGCGAGGGAGAACTTCGTGAGGGCCTGGCCGGACGGGAGGGCGCGGGCCTCGGGGTCGCGGGTCATATTGCCCACGAGAACTACGCGATTATAGGAAGAGGCCACGGCGAGGCGGGGTCGGAGATTACTTGGTCACCTGCACGAGCAGGCGATTGATGGTGCGGTCGAGGCGTAGCTTCTCGCGGAAAGCGGTGGGCGCGGTGACCGGACCTTCGAAGTGGAACTGGACGTAGAGGCCGGAGGGGAACTTGCGGTCGACGACGCGCGAGAACTCCTTCTGGCCGAGATTCTCGACCTCGTTGACCTTACAGTCGATGGACTTCAGGACTTCCTTGAGCTTGTCGATGACGGTCTCAGGCGCATCCGTCGAGCCGCGGAGGTCGAGGATGAGGCTGGCGCGATAGTCGCGGCGGATCGTGGCGGTGGTCATGGTGATGGTGATTTTCTGTTGGTGAGGTTTTGAGCGGCCGGGAGGCCTTGGGAAAGGAGGGTTTCGAGGTTCTTGATGAAGTCGGGGATGCGCTGGGTCAGGTTCGTGAGGTCGGCGTCGGGGAAACGTCCGAGGACGTGGTCGGCGAGGTCTTGGCCGGGGTGCTGTTTCGGTCCGATACCCAGTCGGGCGCGGACGAATTGTTCGCCGAGGTGGCGGATGCAGCTGGCGACGCCGTTGTGGCCGGCAGCGGAACCTCCCAGGGAGAGGCGGAGCTGGCCGGGTTCGAACGCGATGTCATCATGGAGAACGACGAGCTCGGGGAGCTCGATCCGGTGAAACCGGAGGAAGGCCGCTAGGGGCGACCCGCTGTCGTTCATGAAGGTGAGCGGCTTGATCAAGTGCACGGAGGAACCTCCGAACGTGATTTTCGCGACCGAGGCCGAGAAACGGCTCTCTTCCTTCCAGACCGCGCCAGCCTGAGAGGCGAGCGCGTCGATGACAATCCACCCCGCGTTGTGGCGCGTGGCGGAATATTCTCGGCCCGGATTGCCGAGGGCGGCGATGACCGAGAATGGCATTTGACTTCAAAGAACAGGTACCGGGGACGCCCGGCGCGGAAATTACTTCTTGGCAGCCGGGGCGGCGGCCGCAGGAGCGGCACCGGCGGCAGGAGCAGCACCAGCCGCAGGAGCGGCGGCACCTTCGGCGCCAGGAGCGGCGACGGCACCGGCGACGGGGGTCGCTTCGGGTGCGGCTTCTTCTTCGGCCATCTCGGAGCAGACGACGACGACGCGCTTAGGGTCGCCCGGGAAGGTGATGCCCTTGGGGGCCTTGACTTCGCCGACGTGGATGGACTCGTTGACCTTGAGCTCGGTGACGTCGATTTCGATGAACTCAGGAAGGTCCTTCGGGAGACAGCGAACGTTGATGGTCTGGGAGACGATGGCGAGCGTGCCGCCGTCGGTCTTGACGCCATGAGCTTCGCCGATGGCGCGCACCGGGATGGCGGCGGTCATCGGGGAATTCGGGTCGATCTCCATGATGTCAATGTGGAGGAACTTCTGGGTGATCGCGTGACGCTGGAACTCCTTGATCAGGGAAAGGTACTTCTTGCCGTCGACATCGAGGTCGATGAGCGAGGCGGCGTTGCCCTTGGCGCGCATGAGGTCGCGGAAGGCTTCTTGGGCGACGGAGACGCTCTGGTTGCCAGACTTGCCGTAGATGATGGCAGGAATGGAGCCATCGGCGCGGAGGCGACGGGCGGGACCGCGGCCATGGAGCGCGCGGCTGGTGACTTTAAGGGTGAGCTGCTTCATATGAGTATAAGGTCTTTTGGTGCCTAGTAAGTCGCGGACCCGCGTTGTGCGGCCGTGCCTTGCCTAGGGAAAGGAGGGTCGAACCTGATAAACCCGGCCCCAGAAGCAAGCGGTAAATTAAAAGGGGGTCTTCCTGGTGGAAAACCCCCTCGAAATGGCCTTTTGGGCGTCTAACTTACTTATAGGTGGCCAGGAAGGCGGCCACGTCGGCCACATCCTGGGCGCTCAGACCCAGCTGCTCGCCGGACATCATCAGGGAGCGGGTCATCTTGGCCTGGCCGCCCTGGACGCGATCCTTGGGGACCAGCTGGGTGATACCGCCGGTGGAGGTTATCACGATCGGGTCGTTGTTCGACAGGAGACGACCGTCGATCTGACCGCCGGCCTTAAGTTTGAGGGTGACGCCTTCGTAGCCCAGGGCGATATCGGCCGAGGGGTTGACGATGGAGCGGATGAGGGCCTCGCGGCTCTGGCGGGAAGCCCAGCCCTTAAGCTCGGGACCATAAGCCGGGCCGTTTCCGTTAAGCTGGTGGCACATGATGCAGCGCTGGGCCAGAGCGGCACCCTTGGCGGCGTCACCGGTCTTGGAGAGCACATCCTGCTCGGTGAAGGTGCCAGCCGGGGCCTCGGGGACCTGGATGGCGTTCACGACGACCTTCTTGGCGTCATAGACACCCGAGATCTTGAGTTCGTTGCGGATATCGAATGCGGCCCAGAGTCCGGTCATGCGCATGAGGGCCCAGCCCTTGGCTTCGGAGGAGCACGGGGAACCGGCGGCGCAGAGCTTGATCATCGCGAGCGCGGCTTCCTTGGTCTCGACGAACGAGAGGGATTCGACCGCGAGCGTGCGGGAGACCTGCGAGACCTTGGCGGACGAGGCGCGCGTAACGAATTCCTGCACCGCGTTGGCGGGGTGGAGCAACCAGGCGATGCGCTCGACTTCCGGCGACCAGGCCTCGGGGCCATCCTTGGCGAGTTCGGCCTTCACGGCGGACCAGACGGCGTCCTGCTTGTTCGCGGAACCGATGCCGAAGGCGGCGATCGAGTTCTTGTCGGAGACGTCTAGGCGACGAGCAAGCACGACCAGGATCGGGACGGCATTGTCGGCCGAGACGGTGTGCAGCGAAGTGGCGACGTCGCGGCGAACGGCGACATCGGCGTCATTGGCAAGGTGAGCGGCGATGCCCACAGTGTCGTGACCTGCACGGCGCAGCGACTGGAAGGCGAGACGACGTAGCGAAGGGTTCGGATCCTGAAGCAAAGCCTTGGCGCGAGCCACGCCTTCTTCGCCGAGATGAGGCAGGAGCCATACGCCGCGGGCGGCGACATACGGATTGGCGTCGCGGAGGATTTCCGTGACGGCCGGAAGGGACTTGGCGCCGAAGCCCTTGAGGGCGTTGAAGCCGAGGTGGCGAACGTTGACGGCCGGATTGCGGAGCACGGCGGCGGCACCTTCAGGCGAGGAGACATCAATCTTCGGGATGACGGACTTGAAGCCCTTCGGAGCGATGCGGTAGATCGCGCCCGTGCAGGTATCGTCGAGGGTCTGGTGACCGCCGACGCGGGAGTCGTACCAATCGGCAACGTAGATAGCGCCATCAGGGCCGACGGTGACGTCGGAAGGACGGAACAGGATGCGCTCGTTCGGCTTCGCAGCTTCCTCGGGGGTCATCTTCTTGAAGTCCGTACCGACGAACTCGCGAGCCGGATTCGAAGTGATGAGGTCCTTACGGGTATCGGCGTTGAGGGCGTAGGTGCCCTTCTGCGCGACGAGCTTGTAAGCGAGGACCGTATTGCGGGACGGTTCGCAGTTCAGGAGCGTGCCTTCCCAGGCCGCACCTAGGGCGCCGTTCTCGTAGACCGCGATGCCCGTAGGCGAGCCGCCGCCGTAGACGTCGCCGACATCCATGGTATCAGGATCATCCTGACGCCAGTGAGCGCGCGGCATCGACTGACCCGGACGCTTGACGGAGTTGTAGCTGGCACCGGAAGGCGTGGTGTAACCAGCCGAACCGTATTCAAGCACGAAGGACGTGCGGCAGCTCTGGGAGTCGTCGTTGTCGCCCTGGAAGAGGTCACCGAGAGAGGACGGGAAGCTTTCGAAGCTGTTACGGTAGCCGTTGCCAAGGATCTCGAGACCCGTGCCGTCGGCATTGAGGCGACCGGAGAAACCGGAAGACCAGACAAAGCCGTCATCGCTCTTAGCGCCGGCGACGGCCTTAGGATCGAAGGGCCACTTGCCGCCGCGCTGGTCGACGTAGTTGCTGGAGATACGGAAGGTCTTACCCGACTTGTCGGAGACTTCGGCGCCACAGTTGCCGGAGTTGATATAGAGTTTGCCATCCGGACCCGCGACGACCGCGTGGAGGGAGTGGTCATGATCCTGGCCGCCGAAGCCGGTGAGGAAGGTCTCCTTCTTGTCGACCGCGGGGTCGAACTTACCGTCGCGGTTCACGTCCGTGAACTTCGTGATGGTCGGGGCGTGCGAGACGTAGACGACGTTATCGATGACGGCGATGCCGAGAGGCGAGGTCCACTCCGGGTCCTGGACGAACGTCTGGACGGAATCGGCGAAGCCTTTGCCCTGGGTGTCGCTCAGCACGATCACGCGATCTCCTTGAGCGCGACGCTTGCCGCCCATGTTGTAGGTACGGTAGTTGACGCCTTCGTTGACCCAGAGACGGCCTTGGGCGTCGAAGTCGATGTTCGTCGGGTTGGCGAGCATCGGCGAACGGGCCCAGAGGGTGACCTCGAGGCCTTCGGGGAGCTGGAAGAGCGCGGCTGGAATAGAACCGCCTTCGGACGGCACGAAGGGAGCAGGCGGAGCCTTATCGGCGGCGACGGCGGACTGAGGCGCGGCGACCAAGGTGGCAGCGGCAAACAGGAAGAAGACGGTGCGGGGCATGACGGGGAGACTGTTTCTACAGCCCAAAGGAACGCAAGTTCCAGCCTATCTTTTCAGCCCCCCACCCTGCCTCTTCAAGCCCACCACTCCCGAAGAGTTGCGAAGTCCTTGCGGGTAGCGTCTAAGGCGACCTTGAGGGCGCCCTGATCCGTGACCTTGCCCTTCAGGTATTCGACGTGGAGGCAGACCGGTCCCGTGTAGCCGGACTTGCGCAGCAGAACCACGGAGTCCTTGCCGACCCGGCCTTCGGCGAGCGGGCAGCCTTCGGCCAGCCTGCCCTGCCAGTTGAAGTTCTTGAAATAGACCATCGAGATATGGTCCCGGGCGACGGCCAGATGATTCGGCCAGGACAGGCCACCCTCGACCATGGCGTGGAAGAAATCGAAGTTCCAAGACAGCTCGTCCGGGCGGTAGTCCCGCATAAGCGTGGCCATGTCCCAGATCGCGGCGCCGACGTTCTTTGGGCCGGAGTGATTCTGGTAGCACGGCAGGATGCCGACCTGCTTGCTGAGCGAGACCAGTTCCTTGAGCCGAGGACGAATCGCGTCGAGTTCGTCCCAGGGGGAATTCTTCCCGGAGTACGGATACCACTTCATGCGGTAACGTGGGATGCCGAGGGCGCGCGCGGTGCGAAGGACTTTCTCGGAGCGGTCCGCTTCGTTCACCTCGTTGATGTCGGAAGTCAGCAGCGTGATCGACACGCCGCACTTCTTGAAAGCTTCGACGAGTTTCGGCAGGTCTTCTTCGACGCGGGCCGGCTCGACATGGCCGCCTTTACGCACCGGAGCTTCGACGCCCTTGAAGCCAAGCGCGGCGACGGTCTCGGCGAGCTGATCGTAAGGCAGGCCGACGAGATGCTTCGTGAAGAGGCTGAATTCAGGGGCTTTCGGCGACGGCGCGGCCGCGATTACCGGTCGGAGCATCGCTCCCGCCATCAGCGAACCGGAGAGACCCAGCATCGAGCGGCGGGAAAGCATCGGCTTACTTCTTGACGATGCGCTTGACCTGGCCGGTGAGCGAAGCGACGAGCACATCGCCGTTGCTCGGATCATAACCGAATCCGGCGATGGTGAAATCCTTGGCCACCTGCTGAGACTCCCACTTGCCGCCTTGTTCACGCAGAGCGAAGATGCGGCCGGAGGCGAAGTCGGCAAAGACGTAGGCACCGGCGATGGCCGGAACACGATCGCCGCGATAGACGACGCCGCCGGTCACCGAGTTGCCGAGCTTGCGATCATACTCATGGATCGGAGCCTTGAAGTCGGAAGGAGTAGCGAGGCCGGGGGCAGCCTTCTTGCCGGAGGCGTCCTTCTGGTTGAAGACGTGGTTAGCCTCGACGTCGTGCCAGCCGTAGTCGCCACCCGAGACCAAGATGTCGATCTCCTCATAGAGGTTCTGGCCGACGTCGCCGGCGAAGCAGGCCCCCGTCTTAGGGTCGAAGGAGAAGCGCCAGGCGTTACGGAGACCGGTCGCCCAGGTCTCGGTCCGGACGGAGCCGGCCTCGAGGGGGCGGCCGCGGTGGGAGGTGGCCGCCACGAAGGGGTTGTCCGCGGGGACGGCGTAGAAGGCCTCGCCCTTGGCATCGGTGATGACCGAGGGGTGGGGGTTAGGGGCGGGGTTGCCGGCCTTCTTGTCTACGTCGATACGGAAGACCGCGGCATGGAAACCCTTGTTGATGTAGCCGGCGTTATCGAAGGCATCGCCCCCGGCGCCACCGTCGCCGCAGCTAATATAGAGGTAGCCATCCGGGCCGAAATGGAGGTCGCCGCCGTTATGGTTACCGGCGGGGTCGAGCTGGGTGATCAGAGGCTGCTCCGAGTCGGCATCCACGGCGAAGGGGTTCAGGCTTGAAACCTTGAAGCGGGAGACGCGCTGATAGAGCTTTCCTTCAATCCTAAGGCTATAATAGACAAAGACTTGCTTCGTTTCCGTCACGCGCGGATGGACGGCAAAACCAAGCAATCCGCACTCCCCGGCAGCATCAAATTTACCGTCTTTGGGGTTAATTTGAAACACCTGCGTCTTGGTCTGCTTCTTGGCCCCCAGGCCGGATACCAGCTGAACTTTACCGCCGAAGTAGGCGCTAGCCTTCTTCTTCTTGTCGGTGGACTTGGCGTCATCGGCGGAGGGAGCGGGGTCGCCCTTCTCGACAACGAAGACGACATCCTTACTGCCCGGCATCGGGGAGATCGCGACTGGGAGGCTGAAGTTCATCTCAGGGAAGGCGGGCTCCAGAGAGACGAGGGCGTCCTGCGCAGATGCGGAAGACATCCCGACAAAGAGCGAGAACAGGAGGGCGGCGGTCGGACGGAGTCTCATGGTGTGGGGGTGTTCAGGACACCTAAGTCGGAAGGCGGACGCATGCAAAAGATTTTTTGCGGGAGGCAGGGGGTCCGAAGAAACCTGCACCCTGCCCTTATTTTTCGCTGGTTTTCAGCGTACGCTTCGATACTTAATACACCCGCATCACTGCACAACCAACCCATAACCAACATGTCCAAAGCCCTCACCAAGTCCCAAATCGCCAGCGCCATCGCCGAAAAAGCTGAAATCAGCAAGAAGCAGGCCGTCGCGATCCTCGAGATCATCGCTGCCCTCGCCTACAAGAACGCGAAGAACTCCTTCACGCTCCCTGGCCTCGGTAAGCTCGTCCTCGTCCAGCGCAAGGCTCGCCTCGGTCGCAACCCTGCCACCGGCGAAACCATCCAGATCAAGGCTAAGAAGGTCGTGAAGTTCCGCGTGGCTAAGGCCGCCAAGGACGCGATCCTCGGCGCCAAGTAATCTCTCACGAGATTCCCGCCAAAAGGCGCTCCACCAGGAGCGCCTTTTTTGTTGTCCGCGTTTTCGCAGAATGCGCGTCGCACCGACAGGCACGGTTTTTCTTGCACGCTCCGACGCTCGCGGAATGAATGCATGTCCGCAATCCGCCCGGGTGGCGAAATGGCAGCCGCAGCGGACTCAAAATCCGCCGCCCTCTAAAGGCATGAAGGTTCGAGTCCTTTCCCGGGCACTTGCGGCGACGATCGTCGGAGGCGCCAACGCTTCCGACGAAACCGCGTTCAGCGCACCCAGATGACAACGCCCGCGAGCGCGGATGACAGCATGAGCGCGAAGAGGAGCACTGATGCGCAGCCGCGATTCGAAAGACGTTCCTTATAAGAAAGCCCGCTGCCAGGAATTCCCACCGTACCGTCGACGCGGTCCTTGCGGACGTTGACCGTCGCGCCGGGCCGGCCGGCCGACAACGAGGCGCCAGTCTTCGAGACATTGATTCGGAAGAATTTCCCGAGCGAGATTGTTTTGCGGAAGCGGAAGAAACCCATCGAGGACACGCTGAGGGGCTCGTCCTCCGGCCGCAAGCCCCGGGCGACCGGCTGGAAACCCGCGTTTCTTATGACACTCTGCAACCCACGGCGGACTTGCTTTCCCCTGCCCCGCCGCCCATAGTGTCGTCAGTTCATTATCAGACGCATTACGAGCAGGACGGGCGAAAGCCGAACCTGCACCAACCGAGCCCCCAAGGGCCGCGGTGGTTATCGGAGCCGAAAGGCGCCGAGATGAGAGCCGAAAGGCTAAAAACACAGTCCCTCGTGGATTGATCGTGATGCGCGCCTCTTTCACCGCCGCCCACCATGATCAACACCAACGATACCACCGCCCGCCCACCCGCACCCAAACTGTCCATCCGCGTCAGCGAGGACAACCGCCGCCATCACCTCTGGAACAATAACGGGACTTGGTGGCTACACTACACCGAGCACCTCCCGGACTTCACCAAGCGCCGCGTTCGCCGCTCACTCCGCACGCACGACCTCGAGCTGGCCATTAGCCGACGCGATGAATGGCTGCAGACGGCCGCGGCCTGATCAGAAGCGGGCGCCGACGCGCGCAGCCAGGCCCCACTGAGCCCCGGATTGGAAAGAGCCCTGCGTCTCGCCATCGTGCTTGAAGCTGTGCCGCGCGTAGGCCACCCATTCGGCGGACCCGCGCACGAACCACGTGCCGGACTTCTCCAGGAACTGCGTCACGCCGACGCGGATCGGCACTTCGCCAATCGCGACCGCGCGCGAACCGTAACTGCCGTCGGTGAGCACGAAGCTCGCGGTCTCGTAAGCGACCGTGAGGTCGACCGTGGTCGCATGGTCTTCGGTGAGGAAGCCACGGACGATGATGCCGTTCTGTAGGCCGGTGGCGCGTAATTCGACCTCAGCGTATTTGCACGGACGCCAGGTGGCCTTGATATAAGGGATGGGCAGAAGGGAAGACTCGAAGCGATCCTCCAACAGCACGCCGAGCGCGATGTCGGTCTCGGCGTCGGGACGCCAGCGCGCGGCGGCGCCCAGGCCCCAGCGATGCGAGCTGCCGAGGCTCACGCCTTCTTCGGCCGCGAACTCCAAGGCATAGATTAGTTGGACGCCGTACTTCTCATTCCAATCCCATTGACGAAAACCCGTGACCATGACGTCGGTCGTATCGCCATATGAACGGTCCGTTCCGGCGATCGCGCCGCTGAAACGGTGGGCGTACTTATACCATTCGAGGTCAACCGCGCGATCAGGCGTCTGATAGATCAACTCCGCACCCGTGCGAGAACGGCCGAACTCGCCGGTCACGCCACCGGAATGGCTCACTGCATCGGTACCGCGATATTGATAATCTGCGGCGAGCACCCAGTTCTTGACCGGGGCCGGTTCGGCTGCCGATAGTTGTGCGGCAAATAATGCACAAAATAAGGCAGCATGCTCAACTTTAAGCAGGCGTTTCATGGTTAAAAACAAAATTACCTCGAAATCCCTCGAAGGCAAGCGAGTTGCCAGACCTGATTATTTTATGGCACGAATTTTGCTTAATAAAAAGCATTATGCTTATTTCTGCCACCCCTGTTCCTTCCACCGGTGACAATGTCTGGGTCCTGGTGAGTACCGCGCTCGTCCTGATGATGTGTATCCCGGGCCTCTTCCTATTCTACGGAGGCTTGGTCCGCGGAAAAAACGTCCTCTCGATCGCCGCCCAATGCCTGGCCCTCACCGCCATGGGCATCCTCATGTGGTGGGGCTTCGGGTACAGCCTCGTCTTCGGCAAGAGCTACGCCGGCAGCTTAGTCGGGCATATCTTTGGCGGCGGCGAGCATTTTGGTTTTGCTGGACTCGGCTTCACGCCTGACGCGGCCTACGCGACCGGCATCTCTTCGGCGACCTTCGCCCTCTTCCAAGCTATGTTCGCGGCGATCACTCCCGCCCTTATCATCGGCGCCGTCGCCGAGCGCATGAAGTTCTCCGCGGTGATGCTCTTCTCCTTCCTTTGGACGATCCTCGTCTATTATCCTATCGCGCACGCTGTCTGGGGTGCCACCGGCGACTTCTCCGGCATCGCCAACGCCGACGCCGCCTTCAAGGCCGCGGATTTCGCCGGCGGCATTGTCGTGCACATGAGTTCCGGTTGGTCCGCCCTCCTCCTCTGCATCCTCGTCGGCCCGCGTGCTGGCTTCGGTAAACGCCCAATGACCCCGCACAGCATGGTGCTTTGCGTCATCGGCACAGGCCTACTCTGGGCCGGCTGGTATGGCTTCAATGCGGGTTCCGCCTTGGCCGCCGATGGCATCGCCATCCAAGCCTTCCTCACGACGACGCTCGGTGCCGCCACCGCCACGCTCGCATGGGCGGCCGTGGAGAAAGTGCATCGCGGCAAGATCTCCGTGCTCGGACTTTGCTCCGGCGCGATTGCCGGCCTCGCCACCGTCACCAACGCCGCCGGCTTCGTCTCCGCTAGTTCCGCCGTGCTCATCGGGCTGCTCGCCGGAACGATCTCCTACTGGGCTTGCTCGGTGCTTAAGCCGAAGTTCGGCTACGATGACGCGCTCGATACCTTCGGCGTGCATGGCGTAGGCGGCACCATCGGCGCGCTCGCGACGGCTTTGCTCATGAACGCGCAAGCGAATCCGGCGGGTGGTGCGCTCATTTCAAAAGGCCTGCTTAAGGGCCAGCTCCTCGCCATGTTACTTTGCATCGCGGTTTCGCTGATCATGACCTGGATCATCGCGAAGATCGTCGCGGCGACCATCGGTCTGCGTGCAACGGAAGAAGGAGAGGCTCAGGGCCTCGACATTTCGGACCACGGCGAAGAAGGCTATTACCATAATTAAGGCCGTTTTCCTGACCGCCGCCCGCAGGCCTGCTTTTTTTCGAGCAGGCTTGCGGGAGGGTTCAGTCGTTTTTTGAGCACATTCAAGTCTTCGGCTCGAAAGGTGGCGGTTGGCACGGGGGTTGCGAAAGACCTCTCGCCATGAACTCCCTGCTACGAACTCTCACCATCCTCGCTCTGGCGGCAGTGCCCTATCTGTCGTCTGCGCAGAACGCGCCCGCTCCGGCGGCTGCTCCCGCTGTTGAAGCGGCCAAAACCCCTCCGCCTCCGCCGGCTCCCTCGCTTGAACAGCGCATCGCCGGCCTTGAGGCTGCCATCGGCAACGGCGATCCCACCGCCTCGCTCAAGGATGCGAAGGGTGCCATCCCGGCCGGCCTCACCACGCCGACCGTCGGCGTCGCCGCTCCTGGCCATAACGGCTTCATGATGGTCTGCGCCGCCTTGGTGCTCTTCATGACGCTCCCCGGCCTCTTCCTCTTCTACGGCGGCCTGGTCCGCGCGAAGAATATCCTCTCCGTCGTCGCCCAGTGCTTCGGCCTGGCGGGCATGGTCGCGATCCTCTGGTGGGCTGTGGGTTACTCCCTGGTCTTCGGTAAGAGCTTCGACGGCACGCTCCTCGGACACGTCTTCGGCGGCAGCGAGTTCTTCTTCCTCAACGGAGTGACCTCCGCCCCGAACACCGACTACGCTTACTGGATCTCCCAGAACGTTTTCTCGATGTATCAGCTGATGTTCGCGATCATCACCCCGGCCCTCATCGTCGGCGCCATCGCTGAACGTATGAAGTTCTCCGCGGTCATGCTCTTCATGCTCGGCTGGATGTTCCTCGTCTACTTCCCGATGGCCCACGCCATTTGGGGTATCACCGGCGACATGAACGGCGTCTGGAACGCCAAGGCCGCTATCAAGGCGATCGACTTCGCCGGCGGCACCGTGGTTCACATGACCTCCGGTTGGTCCGCGCTCCTGCTCTGCATCATCCTCGGACCCCGCATCGGCTTCGGTAAGAAGTCCATGACGCCCCACAGCATGGTGCTCTGCGCGGTCGGTACCGGTATGCTCTGGGTCGGCTGGTACGGCTTCAACGCCGGCTCGGCTCTCGCCGCCGATGGCGTTGCCGCTCAGGCCTTCACTACCACGACGCTCGCCGCTGCGGTCGGTGCCTTCACCTGGGCTGCCCTCGAATGGATCATCCGCAAACACGCCAGCGTCCTCGGCTTCTGCTCCGGTGCCGTCGCCGGCCTGGTCGTGATCACGCCCGCCGCAGGCTTCGTCTCCGCCAACTCCGCGGTCCTGATCGGCGTCCTCGCCGGTGTGGTACCCTTCCTGGCGGTCGTCTACCTGAAGGCCAAGCTCGGCTACGATGACGCGCTCGATACCTTCGGCGTCCACGCAGTCGGCGGCACCCTCGGTGCTATCGTGACCGGCATCTGCGCCACGACCGACGCCAACGGTAACCTCGCCACCAACCTGAAGGACATCATCGCAGGCAAGACCCTCTACATCGAACAGTTCAAGGCGATTGGCGTCACGCTGATCATCTCCCTGGTCGCCACCGCCATCCTCGCCTACGTGGTGAAGGCTCTCATCGGCCTCCGCCCGACCGAAGAAGAAGAGGCCCGCGGTCTGGATATCTCGGACCACGGCGAAGAAGGCTACAGCCACAACTCGTAAGCCCCCCTCAGAGGTAGCAGGCTCGCAGGCCGTCCGACACCGGACGGCCTGCTTCTTTTTAGGGGTAATCTGACAGCAGCGTTTTCACTATATTATTGCCCTTTCTGAGATGCTGACAGCAGAATGTCTCTATTCCAAGCCATGCTCAAGCTATCCGCCCAACTGAACGACGAGGAATTCCTTGGCACCGCCGAGGACCTGGCCGCCTTCGTCTCGGATAAACTCGCCTCCCTCGGGTTCGGCGATCGCCACCGCTCGACCGAACGCCTGGTGCGCTTCTACGCCTACGAAGGCCTGCTCTCCAAGCCCGAGCGCGCCCCGGACGACCGCCGCAAGGCGAACTTCGGCCCCCTTCAAGTCAGACAGCTACTCCTGGCTCGTCTCCTCGCCGAGCGCGGCTGGGACCTCGACCGCATCCGTACGCTCCTGCACGACAACCGCGAAGTCTCGCAGCTCAATAAGCTGATCGACGAATTAGCCACGCCCACCGAGGCCGAAAAGCTCTTCTTCCGTACGCGCAGCAGCGACGCCGATACCCTTTCTGAACCCTCTCCCGTCCGGTCCTATAAGCCAGACCGCAGCCTCTCGCCCGTTCTCTTCTCGGCCCGCGATAGCGAAATGCCGGACATGTCATCGCCCAAGTTCCGCCGCAAGACCAGCTACTCGACAGTCCAGCAGCTCAGACAGATCGCCGATAGCGAAGAAAGCCCCGCCGAAGCCCTTCGCATGATGATAAAAAAGGAGATGGCGCGCGACGACCTCACCCCGGCTGCCCGCAATCTCTTCGAACAACTTCTGGCCTTCAACCCCACCACCCGGGGGGACGAACCTAAGACGGAAAGGTGGACCAAACTCCGCTTAGCCCACTGGTGCGAAGCCCACTTCAATATCGACAGTCGGATCACACCCACGAAAGACGAACTGCAAG